>Ga0307478_10001994_pt1 | contig 16796 bp, 14 predicted proteins | sample atmos_gasesECM4C_2_FD_203713 | JGI IMG/M metagenome (GOLD analysis project Ga0307478, IMG submission 203713) | Hardwood forest soil microbial communities from Morgan-Monroe State Forest, Indiana, United States - atmos_gasesECM4C_05 | ecosystem: Environmental > Terrestrial > Soil > Temperate...
CCTCTATGGGCAGGGGTCGCACCCGACCGTCGGCCCCGATGGCACGGTCTACGTGTTTTGGGATGGTTCCACTCGCCTCGCCGCATTGGACAGCATCTGGGTGGTCAAATCCACCGATGGCGGCGCGAACTGGAGCAAGCCGGTGAAGGTTTCCGACATCGTAGACATTCTTCCCATCGCTAACACTGCGTTCCGCAACAACAGCTATCCTGCTGCGACGGTCGCTCCGAACGGTGACATCTACGCGACGTGGTCTTCGTTGCTGAGCAACAGCACCGGTGGCCTCTGTCCCGCCCGTACCAACACTGGTTGCCACGCCGCCGTGCTCTACAGCAAATCCACCGATGGTGGCGCCACCTGGAGCTCGCCCGCGCTCGCGTTCCCAGCACTTGACGCCAGTCATCAGACCCCGGTCGGGTATCCCGTTAATCAGCCCGACGGCAGCCGCCTGATTGCACCTACACCTGCCCACAGGGTCGATACACTTTTCCCGGCGCTGACATCCACGCCCTCCGGTCGCGTGTATATCTCTGCTTACGCTGCCGACGAAGTCTCGCCCTGGCAGACCTGCGCCAGCGGGCCTGCGCCGCCGGTCGGTCGCATCACCTGCGACGTGCTCGGCAGCTACATCGACAACGCCCGGCTGGACTACGTGGTTGGTGATCTGACGATGGGCACAAGCTCCATCGTTACCACTCAACCGATTAACACGCGCTACGGTTTCGGCGGAGGCTTCTTCGGCGACTACACCGATATCGCTGGTGGTTCCGACGACGTCTACCACGCGCTTTGGACCGACAGCAACAACGTACAGAACGTAACCTGGTTCTATGGGTTCGAGTTCGTACCTACGCCCATCCACCAGCAGGACATCGCCACCGCTAAAGGGAAATTTTAAGATCTGTCGTTACCTGACTCACGTCGTGCCGAACGGCAATCGGAAAAGGGCGCTCCACCCGGGGCGCCCTGACTTTCCACTCATCCTGAGCGGAGAGACGCCTTCCATGAGAAGGCCGGTCGGAGTCAAGAGGGTTGGACCGCCCCGCCGTGGAGATGCGTGGTACGAAATCTGATTTCGATCGTTGATCGTCAGTGCGTTCAGTGGTACGCTCCCGGCCCGAGCTTCATATTCAGCTCCCGGGAAGTATCCTATGACCCGCCACTGCTCCGTAGTATTCCGCATTTACAAACTCGCTCTACTCTTCATCATCATTGCGGTGACGCTCAGCGTCTCGATCGCAGCGCATGCGCGACAGATGCATGCACTCTCGCCAGCCACGCAAGCGGCGGCCGCCACACAGGGCTTCACTTTTCGGCGCGCCCAAACTTACGATTCGGGCGGGCAGTTGGCTTGGACTGTCGTGGTGTCGGATGTGAACCGTGACGGCAGACCCGACATTTTAGTGTTGAACAACAACGGGGAGAGTGGTACCGGGGACGGCTCTGTGAGAGTTCTGCTGGGCACTGGCAATACGTACTTGCGGCCGGCGGGTGTCTACGACGCTGGAGGCGTTTACTCAGGCGGAATGGCAGTGGGTGACATCAACGGTGACGGGAAACCGGATCTGGTGGTTGCCAGCTACTTGTGTCCCGGCAACTCCATGTGCCTTGGTGTCCTCCTCGGAAATGGCAACGGATCCTTCAGACCAGTGGCGCTTTACCCAATTGGCGGCCGCCAGGCTTTTAGTGGGCCAACCTTCTTTATTCCTGTCATGATCGCCGACATCAACGGGGACGGCATACCCGATTTGGTCGCGGTAAGCCAAGCTGATCAGAATTACGTTGACGGGCTTGTGAATGTGTTGCTTGGCAATGGAGACGGGACATTCAAACCGGCCGTGACCTACGATACAGGCGGTTTTGCATCGTTTTCGGGTTTCCTGGTAGACATCAATGGTGACGGGAAACCCGACGTCGTCGTTCTCAACTGTAGCCCCCGAGGATCGGCGGACTGTAGCCACGATGGGACAATCGGCGTGCTGATAGGAAACGGCGACGGCACGTTCCAGAAGGCCACGACTTACGACAGCGGGGGTCTGGGCGGCACGTCTGCACTTGTGGTGGCGGACGTGAACGGCGACGGAAAACCGGACATTCTGGTGGGAAACAACTGTCCCGGCAACTGCACGGGTAACGGATCGTTTGGCGTGCTGCTCGGCAAGGGCGACGGAACATTCCAACCGAGTGTTACCTACACTCTCACGGGTGTGGGCGGCGGGGTTGAAGATATCGTCGTGGCCGATCTCAACGGCGACCACAAACCGGATTTAACGCTCGTGGGCAATGGAATTGACGTGTGGCTAAACAAGGGAGATGGAACGTTTCAATTCTCAGATAGCTATCCTACGACGGGCAACACCCGTCAGGTACTTGTGACCGACTTGGATGGTGACGGCAAACTGGATTTCGTCGACATCAATCTTACTTCCAATACTGCTGATGCCCGTCTGGGAAATGGCGATGGTACCTTTCAGTCGCTACACACCTTTCAACTGGGAGGCAAGCAGATCTCCTGGGTCACGATTGCCGATCTAAATGGAGACGGCCGGCCCGACGTCATCTCGGCGAACTGGTGTAGTCTCTCCTGCCAAACGGAAGAAGGTTCGGTCGGGGTGTTACTGAATGTCGCCCTGTTTCCTGACTCTACGAACACGACTCTGGTTTCTTCACTCAACCCCTCTTTTTACGGCCAGGAGGTGGCATTCACGGCCATGGTGAAGAACACCGGGGGCGCGGCACCAACCGGCCATGTTTCTTTCGCTACTTCGGGAGGTGCGCTCGGAACGGCCACCCTCGATAGCAGCGGGGTGGCTACTCTGATCAGGACTTCATTAAATGCCGACCCTTATCCGCTGACCGCCACCTATGCAGGTGATGGTAACAATCTGGCCAGTACATCCACCGTCGTGAATCAGGTAGTGAAACAAACCACGACGACGGCCACGCTTATCTCATCGCAAAATCCGTCGATCGCGGGTCAGTCGGTCACGTTTACGGTCCAAATCAAGTCTCCCACCGTTAAAGCAACAGGCCCAGTGACGTTCTCGGCAGGTAACATCGTCCTGGGAACAAGCCAACTAGCCAACGGCACAGTGAGCCTCATGACCTCATCCCTGCCCGCGGGTTCGACCGTAGTCAAAGTGGTTTATAACGGAGATTCCAACATCAAGGGAAGTTCGGCGTCGGTCACTCAGGTTGTGCATCCGTAAAGCCTGTGCGACTCCTGGAAGCTCGTTGCGGATAGGCGAATTCTCAAATGGGGGTAACATCGCGATCACGCCAGCTATTCCCTGCAAACCGGCGACGATGAGGTGAAATCGCCGTTCTACAATAGTTCGTCTACGGATCATCCGATTGAGGAGAACGATGAGCAACCCTCTGCAATTTGTTTTCTATTTTGCGGTGAAGCCTGAAAGGCTTTGGGAAGGCTTGTTTTCGCCGGAGTCGAACCGCATCATCTTTATGGGCGCGGACTTTGAAGCGGACCTGAAACCCGGCGGTTCGATGAAATGGATCGGGCCGGGGCCCGATGGCAAGCCCGCGATCCTGGTGAAGAGCGAGATCCTGCAGTCTGAACCGCCCAAATTGCTTCAGTACACTTTTCAACTCGGACAAAGCCCGTTGAAATCTCGAGTGACTGCCGAACTTGAGCCAGAGACGGAAGCCACCAAGCTCACGATCCGTCACGATCAGTGGGATGAAGGGGATCCTGCCTACGCATTTTGCTCAGATGGATGGCCGCGCATCCTCTCCCGCTTGAAAACACTTCTGGAAACTGGCAAGACATTCAAACCGCACTGATCGACCCCTTACTCTGTCGTGGTTGCAGAGAGGCGGAGAAGAGAAGGCGTCTTTTCGTGCGCCGGATTGCATACTCTGATACTCATTTCTTCGCAGCTCATGCATATCCGCTCCGCCACTCCCGCCGACATTGCTGCCATGATGCGTCTAGGGAGTCACTCGGCTACGGCGGCGCAGTGGTCGCGCGAGCAATATGAGCGCGTGTTTGGCGACGATGCGCCGCGGCGCGTGGCGCTGGTCATTGAGGAGACGGTGGGCGTGCAAGGCTTCCTGATCGCAAAAGAGGTTACCGGCGAATGGGAAATCGAGAACATTGCGGTGGCCGGTGCGGCGCGTCGGCGGGGGCTGGGCACGCGATTGCTCGGCGGATTTCTCGACGATGCGCAAGCCGAGGGAGCGTCTGCCGTGTTCCTGGAGGTTCGTGAATCGAATCACGCGGCGCGTTTGTTGTACGAAAAATGGGCTTTCGTGGAGAGCGGCCGGCGTCCGCGCTACTACACACAGCCGCAAGAGGATGCGATTGTATATCGTTTATCACTTGAATAAATGCCGCGAAACCGGTGCAATTCAGGTAACTAAAGCGATGTGACGGCTATCCCGCCTGGGTAGAATTTGGGATTGCTGCGCCGCGATGGCGTGTGTTAACTTTAGGTTCACAATTCAGGTTGGAGGTCTGCTGGATGACTCCGAGAGACCAACTCCTGGCCAGTCACGAAGAATTCCGCAAACTGGCTGTGGAGCATACGCAGTACGCACAAAGACTCGAATCCCTCACCGAAAAAAGATATCTCACCGAAGACGAAAAACTGGAAGAGGTCCGGCTGAAGAAGCTGAAACACCGCTTGAAGGACCAGATGGCGTCCATTGAGCGCGAATTCCGGCAGCAGATTCAGAACCAGGTAGCGTAATCCCTGTCCAACGACACACGGCGTAGCCGTCAAGGGCGATATGTCTCTCGAAATCGGCGCTTGTAAGCGCCTTTTTTTATTACAGTTAAGTTAAAAGCGGCTCAACTCTCAGGCTGCACTATAATTTCAAGAGACTCCCATGGTGCGCGACGGCTATTTCTACGCTTTCCCATTGTTACTGGCAGGAGTGTTGCTTGCCTGGCTCACCAGCCCGCTGTGGGGAATTCCCGTGTGGCTCGCGGCCGCCTTTTGCCTGTGGTTTTTTCGGGATCCGGAACGTGTGGTGCCGGACACTCCGGGCGCGATCGTTTCTCCCGGCGATGGCACCGTCACCGACGTTTCGAAAATTCTCGTCGACAATCATGGTGGCGAGCGTGTGCGAATCAGCATCTTCCTGAACGTTTTCAATGTGCACGTGAACCGGTCCCCGATTGCGGGCGTGATTCGCGATATGCGCTATCAAAAAGGAAAATTCCTCAATGCGATGGGCGCGAACAGTGCCGACGATAACGAACAGAACATCGTTACCGTGGATGGCGAAGGGCAAACGGTAATCTTCAAGCAGATTGCGGGACTGATTGCGCGGCGTATTGTTTTCTACAAGAAAGTTGGCGACCCGGTTGCTCGTGGCGAGCGTGTCGGCTTGATTAAGTTTGGTTCGCGCGTGGACGTCATCATGGATGTGGCTGTTCGGCCTGTTGTGAAAGTCGGAGATCACGTCAAGGGCGCGTCGACCATTCTGGCTTACGCCAGCGTTCGTCCAGAGTTGGCGAGTGCTGGTGCGCAATCGGCCACACAAGGAGCGCGATGATGGACGATCTCGGCGATCACGTAATGGTGGAAGTTCCGCGCCGCCGCAGAGAAGATCGTCGCACGCGCAGGCAACGCAAGGGAATGTACATCCTGCCGTCGCTGTTCACCACAGCCAACCTGGCGGCAGGCTACTACGCCATCCTGCAGGCGATGCATGGCACGGTGGGCGAGCCCTGGCATTTTGATTTCGCGGCGAAGGCGATCGGCTTTGCCGTGCTGTTTGACGGCCTTGACGGCCGCATCGCGCGCCTGACCAATACCAGCAGCGATTTTGGCCGGGAACTGGATTCGCTCGCCGACGTCATTACGTTCGGCGTGGCTCCCGCCTTGCTCGCCTACATGTGGGCTTTCCATCTACTGCCGGTTCTGATGAATCCGGAGCTTCACACCAAGCTCGGCCAATTCGGCGCCGTGGCTTCTTTTCTTTTCCTGGTTGCCGGGGCCAGCCGTCTGGCGCGCTTCAATATTCAGGTGAATCCACAGCCCTCGAACCCGGGACGTCCGGACAAGAAATACTTTGTGGGAATGCCCATTCCCGCCGGCGCCGGTGTCATCGCGGCCGTGGTGCATTTCACCCGGGGAGTTCCGCTGGACAATCCGGCCATGGCGATCGTCGCGTTACTACTGGTCCTTACCGTGGCCTACCTGATGGTGAGCACCTGGCGCTTTTACAGTTTTAAGGACATTCACTTCAACACGCGGCAGCCGTTCCGCCTGATGCTATTGCTGGCGGCGCTATTTGCGCTGATCTGGTTCTACTCCCGCTGGGTCCTTTTTGCGATTGCGCTCATCTACATGTTTTCAGGTGTATGGTGGCGCCTGCAGTGGATCATCCGGCGCAGGCCGTCGCCTCCGCCTCCCCCCGTGTACAAGGAGGTTTCTCAGACCTCATGAGTTCTCCCATCAAACCCGCGACCGTTTCAGCCCCTGACACGATACGCGCCAAGCCTTACCGCGTTGCGATTGTGGGCGCGGCATCGCTGCGCGGCAAAGAAGTCGCCGAGGTTCTGAACGACCGCAACTTTCCGGCAGTCGATGTGAAATTGCTGGATGACGATGAAGCCCTGGGACAACTGGAAACCATGGGCGACGAGGTGACCTTCATCCAGCGCGTGCGCAATGAGCAGTTCGAGCGCCTGGATTTCACGTTCTTCGCTTCCGACGCGGCCTCGACCCGCAAGAGTTGGAAAACCGCGCGCGATGCCGGCAGCGCGATCGTGGATCTTTCCTACGCCCTCGAAGATGAGCCTACGGCTGCGATCCGCTCGCCCTGGATCGAGCGCCACCTTGGTCAAACTCCCGCCCTTGAATTGCAGCCCGGCCCCTGCGTGGTCGCGCATCCTGCGGCGGTAAGCCTGGCCTTGCTGGTATTGCGGGCGCAAAAGGCCGGCAAAGTTCGCCATGCCGTTTGCACGGTGATGGAGCCGGCCTCAGAACACGGTCAAAAGGGTATGGATGAGTTGCACGAACAGACGGTGAATCTTCTGTCGTTCCAGGAACTCCCCAAGCAGGTTTTCGATACCCAGGTGGCTTTCAATCTGGCGGAGACGTACGGGCCGAACGCCACGCCGACGCTGCAATCGACCCAGCAGCGGCTGTTGAAGCACTACCAGCGGATCGCGGGCCCGGGCGCGTTGCAGCCGTCGATTCAATTGATCCACGCGCCCATCTTCCACGGGCATGCTTTCTCGATCTACGTGGAGATGGAACAGGCTGTCGCCTTGGGCGACCTCTCCCAGGCTCTGGCCGGAGAACATGTCACGGTGACACGCCAGAGCGAGGATTCGCCGAGTAACGTCAACGCAGCCGGGCAAAGCGATATTCTTGTATCGTTGGCGCGCGACGAGAATTACCCGAATGGCGTGTGGCTTTGGGCAGCCTCCGACAATCTTCGGATTGCCGCCGTCACGGCGGTGGAGTGCGCAGAGACTATGACCCCGACTCGTCCTCGAGGCAAGATTCAGTGATCGAACATCCCGGATTTTGCCGCATCCCTTGCGACGGCAGAGTGTGCCGATGAATCGTTTGCGCGCGAAGGGTACGATGCTTGGCCTCGTCTTCGCGTCCCTTGTCAATGTTGGCTGCGGATATCACACTGCGGGCCATGTGGTCACGCTGCCCGAGACCGTCAAAACCCTCGCCATTCCCGCATTCCTGAATCAATCGCAAACCTACCGGATCGAGCAAACTCTGACCTCGGCGGTGATCCGCGAGTTCACCACCCGGACGCACTATCAGATCCTGAATGAAAGCAGCGATGCTGCCGACGCGACCCTGCACGGCACCGTGCTCACCACCAGCACATCGCCGCTCACCTACGACTCGAAGACCGGACGCGCGGAAAGCATCCTGGTCATCGTCAGCGTCCGGGTATCGCTGGTCGATCGGCAGGGCAAGATCCTGTTTCAGAATCCGTTGTATGTGTTTCGCGAGCAGTACCAGGTTTCGCAGGAACCGAGCAGCTTTTTCGAAGAAGACTCGCCGGCGATGGGCCGGCTCTCGCGCGACTTCGCGCAGACTCTGGTCAGCAGCGTGCTGGAGGGCTTCTGATGCGGGCTTTCGCGCAGGCCGAGCGCTTCGTCTCCGAAGTGGAAAAGAAAAAGCTGCGCCCCGCCTACGTCTTTGTGGGCGACGAAGTTTTCTTCCGCAAGCGCTTCCGCGAGGCGATTCTCGAGTACCTGGTGGCGAGCGATGTGCGCGATTTCAGCGTGTTCGATTTCGATCTTGCGGAAACTGATCTCAGCGAAGTTCTGGATCGCGCGCGCACGCCTTCCCTGATGGCTCCCTTCCAGGTGTTCTTCGTGCGTGGGGTGAAGACGCTGTTCGGGCGGGGATCGAATGAAGAGAAGCTGGCCGCGATCGAGGAATACTGCCAGAGCCCCAACCCGGATGCGCTGCTGATTTTCGTTGCCGACCATATCAGCATTCCGGCCGATGTCCGCCGCATGGAGATGACCGACAAGGACCGCTACGAGCGCATTCGGGAGACGCTGGGCCAGTTCTGCGGCATCGTCGAACTGGCGCGCGTAGAAGAGAGCGAGGCCGTGCGCTGGGTCACGGACTACTGTGCCAGCCACGACGTGAAAATGGAGAACGACGGCGCGCGCGAACTGGTGGACGCGCTGGGCGGCGACATGATGATGATCTCCAACGAACTGGAGAAACTCATTCTTTACGTGGGCGAGAAGAAGCGCATCACGCTGGGCGATGTGGAAACCATGGTGCTTGCGGCCAAGCAGCGCTCGCTCTACGAACTGACCGACGCGATTTCGTCGAAAGACCGCGTGCGCGCTCTCGAAGTGCTGGACGCGATTCTCTCCTCCGGTGACGGCGAGGAGGCGGCGATTGGTCACCTCTACATGCTGGCGAAAACTTTCCGCCAGATGCTGGTGATTCTCGAACGGAATGTCCGTGACCAGCGAGCCTTGTGGGCGGCACTGTGGCACGGGTTCCGCGTGCCTCCGTTTGCCGCCGAAGACATCATCCGGCAGGCGCGGCGCTACAAGTCGAAGCGCGAACTGACCAGCGCGATTCGCCTGATTGCGAAGGCGGACCTGGCGCTGCGCTCGAATCCGCCCAGCAAGCGCATGGTGCTGGAAAAACTGGTGCTCGATCTGACGGCGGAGCCGCGGCCGGACTCGCCGTGGTCGCAGGATGAGCTGCAGATTTAGTCGCCAGTCGCCAGTCGTCGGTCGTCAGCTATTACACGTTTTCTCCAACGGTTCATCATGCTCTCGCCGCAGGATGTACTCTCCTATCGTGAGATGTGCGACCTTTACGGGATAAGTCTGCAGCGAGGCATGAATTTTCGAATCAGAGGCGATGAGAGTCTGATCTTGATGAGCGTTCGGCCCGGCGCTCCGTACGAAGATCGGGTGGAGCAAGCTGGCCGTATTGTGATCTATGAAGGCCATGACGCTTCGAGGTACAGGAGCGGTGCTGATCCAAAGTTCGTTGATCAACCAGAATTCCAGCCAAATGGTCGACCTACTCAAAATGGTCTCTTCATAAAGGCCGTGCGGCAGTACAAATCCGGTGAAGCACAGGCCGAGAGAGTGCGGATATTCGAGAAGATCAGAGATGGAATCTGGGTGTACAACGGTCTCTTTGAGTTAATTGATGGCTGGCAGGAAACCAACGAACGTAGGCAGGTATTCAAATTCAAGTTGCAGTTATTGGAGGAGATTCTCCTTGAGCCTACAACCCCCACAATCCGCGTAGATTTCGAACACGACCGGGTAATTCCAAGTGCTGTGAAAGTAGAAGTCTGGAAAAGGGATAAGGGACGTTGTGTGGAATGCGGTTCAAAAGACAATCTCCACTTCGACCATATCATTCCATATTCGCAGGGTGGGTCCTCAAAAGACGCAGCTAATATCCAGATTCTCTGCTCGAGACACAATCTCCAGAAGAGAGACAACATCCAATAGCTGGGATGGACACAGCTGCCTATCTAGCGCGCATCGGCTATACCGGACCCACAGTGCCGAGTTCTGACTCACTGCGTGCTTTGCATGCGGCGCATCTCTACGCGGTTCCTTTCGAAAATCTGGATATTTCGCTTGGGCGCGCGATCACTTGCGACGAGGAGCGCTTCTTGCACAAGATCGTCCACCTGCGGCGGGGTGGGTTCTGCTACGAACTGAATGGGGCGTTTGCAGCGTTGCTGCGCGAGCTGGGTTTCCAGGTCACACTCTTATCGGCGCGGGTGGCGCGGGACGACGGCAGCGCTTCGCCCGAGTTCGATCATATGACACTCCGGGTCGATCTCGAAGCGCCCTGGCTGGCGGACGTCGGCTTTGGCGATTCTTTTCTGGAACCCCTGCGTCTAATTCCTGAAATCGAGCAGGAACAATATGGGCAGCGATTCCGTATTGCAGCTGTGGGAGACGTGATGATCGTGCAGCGCCAATTGGCGGGCGGGAAATGGAAATCGCAATTCCGCTTCACTCAGACACCGCGCCAGTTGCGAGATTTCGAGGACCGCTGCCAGTTTCAACAAACTTCGCCAGAATCGCATTTCACGCGCCAGCGCATCTGTACCTTACCGACGCGCGAGGGCCGCATCACGCTTTCCGATCTCAAGCTCATTCGCACCACCGGCGGAAAGCGCGAAGAGCGCATGCTGCAGAATGAAGAAGAATGGCGCGCAGCCCTCGAGGAGCACTTCGGAGTGCGATTGTGAGGTCGCGGAGTTTTCGGGCTCGCGCATGGACGCTCTTCGGGGTGGCCTGGGTCTCGCTCGCGGCTGTATCGCTTGCGGCCCAGGTTTCCTCGAATCGCTTCGACCGCCAAGTGCAGGCCTACGTCCGCAACGGCGATTTCAGCGGGTCGGTCCTGGTCGCAAAGGATGATCACGTACTGTTTCAAAAATCCTACGGGATGGCCAACTACGAGTGGAACATTCCGAATTCCGAGAACACGAAATACCACATTGCCTCGGTCACGAAGACCTTTACCGCCGCTGCCATTCTCAAACTCGACCGCGAAGGGAAACTCAGGCTGAGCGACCCGCTCAGCAAGTACGTTCCCGATTTTTTGAACGGCGAGCGCATCACGATTGAGCAATTGCTGACGCACACATCCGGTTTGCCCGATTTCTACTCGCTTCCCGAATATCCGATCAAGAAATATCAACGAGTCACATTGGCGGATCTGATCGCGTGGGTGAAGACCAAGCCTCTGGATTTTCTGCCCGGCAGCAAGAGCAGCTACAGCAACACAGGCTATGGATTTCTGGCGTACATCATTGAGCAAGTCTCAGGAGAGCCTTACGAGGAGTATGTGGCGGAAGCGATTCTGAAACCCGCCGGCATGAAGGAGACGGGGACCTATCGCGATGAAACGCTGATTCCCGGGCGCGCGAGCGGTTATCAGCCGGCTCTCGGCGATCACGGCCTGCGGAACGCCCCGGCCTACGATAAAGCGATTCTCACCGGTTCCGCCTCGATGTACTCGACGAGCAGCGATCTGCTTCAGTGGGGCCGCGCTCTGCAATCGGGAAAACTCATTGACCTGCAGGGGATACCGTATGGATGGAATGCACGCGAAACCCGGGGCAAGCACAAATATATCGAGCAGGATGGGCGCGCCCCTGGTTTCGTCTCGCACGTCTCATTCTTTCCGGATCACCATTTGACCGTGATCGTGCTCGGCAATCTGGAGGACGCCGCAGTCAATGTGCTGGCCGACGATCTCGCGGCCATCGCGCTGGGCGAGAATCCCAGGCTGCCCGCGCCCCGCGGCAGCCTCAAAGAATCGGTTTCGCGCCCGGACGAATTTGTTGGAACTTATGAGGTCAATCCGGCACTCTTGCTCGATATTCGCGCTGACGGGGAATCTCTCGCCATGCGCGGCACTGGCGGCGACTACCTGCCGCTCGAACCCATCGGGAAAGACGCGTTCTTCTATCGGCAGCTGTATGTAAAAGTCACCTTCAGGCGCGACAAGGCCGGCAAAATCGAAGCGCTTCTCTGGAATGGAGACGTTCCCTGCAAGAAACTCAGCGATAAACCCAGACCCTAAGCCCTCGTCCAAAGGCAAAAAAACACTCTTCACCACAGAGGCACAGAGGCACAGAGGCACAGAGGCACAGAGGCACAGAGAACACCAAAGCCAATAAAAATAAAAACTCACAAAATCAAGAAGACAACGGAGTAATGCTGAGATTTTTGGGGCAAAGATTTTCTCTATAGCTCTGTGCCTCTGTGGTGAAAGACCCTGCAAAAAACAAAACGGCAAACCCGAAGGCCTGCCGTCCAAAAACCAAAAAGGTCCGAAAATCTACTTCGCGCCCAAAGCCCGCACTCGCGCCGAGAGCCGCGACTTATATCGCGCCGCCGTATTCTTGTGCAGCACGCCTTTCTGAATGGCTTTATCCAGGGCGGAAACCGTCGCCCGATAAGTCTTCTCCGCTGCTGTCTTGTCGCCCTTGGCAATGGTTTCGCGCAATTCGCGAAGAACGCCGCGCAGGCGCGAGGTGTTGGTCCGGTTGGTCGTGGTCCGCTTGACCGTCTGACGGGCGCGCTTCAGCGCCGATAAATGATTCGCCATGCTCTTTGGTTACCTTCGTTTCTACGAGAGAGATATTCCGGTGGGTGCCGAATACGCTATTGTACGAGAGTAAGTCCTGACTGGTCAAACGGATGGACAAAGTCCTCGACCGCCTGAAAGTGCTCATCGACTCCTCCACGCCCATCGTGGTGATGGAGACGGTGGAAGAAGCACGCGCCGTGCGCATGGTGCGCGCCGCCTGCTCGGCATTGAATCTGGCGGTCTTCGAGTGGACCATTGCCGCAGGTCTGGTCCGTTGCGGAACCAGCACAGTTGCGGTCATCGAGAACGGCGCCTTTCCCCCGGGAGGTTATCGCAGCGGCGAGGTGAACGATTTCGCCGAAAACGCGAAGGCGCTTTACGACAGCCGGGACCCAGGTAAGATGCTGGCGAATCTGGAAGGCATCACCATCGAAGCGGCCTTCATTTTGAAAGACCTGCACCGCCACATGGACGACGCGGTGGTGGTGCGGCGGCTGCGCGATGTGGGCCAGAAATTCGCGACCAATCGCCGCACCGTCATTCTGACCGCTCCCAAGATTTCGATTCCTCCGGAACTCGCAAGCCTGGTCGAGTTTCTTGCATTGCCTTTGCCCGACCGGCAGCGGCTGCGGCAGATCATTGACGAAGTGCTGGTGCGCATCTCGAAAACGCACACGCTGCAACGAAGGCTGGATCCTTCCGGCGTAGACACGATAGCCGACAACCTCCGGGGCCTGACCGAAGAAGAAGCGGAACGCGCGATCTCGCAGGCGCTGGTGGAGCGCTACGCCCTTTGCCCGGAAACTGTCACGGATGTGCTGGAGGCGAAGAAAGCGCTGTTGCGGCGCTCGGAGATGCTGGAGTTCGTGGAAGTGAGCGACACGCTTGCGAGCGTGGGCGGTCTCGACAACCTGAAACGGTTTCTGGCGCAGCGCCGGGATTCGTGGGAAGAGAAGGCGCGCGCCTTCGGTCTCGATCCGCCGCGTGGCGTGATCATTCTGGGCGTGCAGGGTTGCGGGAAGAGCATGTGCGCGCGGGCGATCGCGGGCGAGTGGAAGCTGCCGCTGGTGAAGTTCGATACCGCGGCAGTCTACGACAAGTACATTGGCGAAACCGAAAAGCGGATTCAGAAAGTGTTTCAGGTCGCTGAAGGGCTGGCCCCGTGCGTGCTCTGGATTGACGAACTGGAGAAAGTCTTCGCGGGAAGCGGACCGGATTCAGCCTCGGCGGATGCCGGCGTCTCCTCGCGCCTGCTCGCTTCGTTTCTCTCCTGGATGCAGGATCGCAAGGCACCGGTTTTCGTGGCCGCGACCTGCAACAACGTGAGCGCCCTACCGCCGGAGTTGATCCGCAAAGGGCGGTTCGACGAATTGTTCTTCGTCGACTTGCCGAACCAGGCCGAACGCAAACAGATTTTCACGATTCAGTTGAGCCGCAGGAAGCGCAATCCGACGGAATTTCAGCTCGATCGTCTTGCTGCTGCGGCGCGCGGATACTCCGGCGCCGAGATCGAATCAGTCGTGCAGACGGCACTGTACTCCGCCTATTCTCAAAAGCAACCGCTCGGAGATCAGCACTTGCTCGAGGCCATTCAGGCCACCGTGCCCCTCTCGACCACGCGCGCCGAGGAGATTCAAGCTCTTCGGGAGTGGGCCGGCAAGCGGGCGGTGCCGGCCTCGGTTCCAGACGCCCGGGCCGAGAGCGCCTGATTTTTCGCCAGCGATACAGCGTGCCGGTGGCTCCCTCGAACCACTAGGCGAATCGCCCTAGGCGGGTCCAAGCTCTTGAGAGCCAGCGATTTCTTGGCCCGCACCGATGAATGCCAGGAATGCAAGTCGATTTCGCGGAAATTCAGGCGCGCGGCGCGTTAATTTTTCTTGTACTTTTGACTCTTATCAGTGACCGGATGGGGCAGTAACAGGCCTATAATGATGCAAAGTTTTCCCCCACCGCGTGGATCCATGGAAAAAGCCCTGGAGCTCCTAAGTTCGGAAACGAGTGTTGCCCATGAGGACGAACCTCGTCTGAACCTGCTGGTTGAGCGGGAGCCCGCGCACGAAATTTTCTTCAGCAACCTGATCCACGCGTTCCAGCCGGCTCCGGCGGTAAAGTCTTCCACCCCGGGTGAGCTCTGGCATGACGTGTTCCTGCCCACCAGCTTGCCGTGGAAGTCTTTTCAGGAATCGCTGCTCTGGCATTTTGTTGTGATCTTCGCCGGCTGGGCGCTGTCGCAGGGATGGGCAAGCCGGCCGCAGCCGCATGTGCGACAGACCTATCGGGCTGCGGAAGCGCTTTATTACACTCCTCCGAAAACGGCTGCCTCCGCGCGCAACAGTCCTCCGAAGGCCAAGCTGCAGCCCAAGGCTCAGACTGCCTCGCGAGCGCACGGACCCGGAGCCATGTCGGTTGCCGCCGAACAGCGGGGAACGCCGAAGCTGGTGGTGCCTCCGGATTTGAAGCTGGCGGAGGGCCCGCGGGCGCCGAACCTGGGGTCATCGAATTCGGCGATGCCTTCGGTTCCCATCTCAGCTACCGCACGCGCGCAGGCCGCGCTGAAGGGTTTCGATGGAGCGCTTGCTCCTCCGCCGGATGTGAGTGGCCGTATGAATCAACCTGGAGGACTGGCGCAGGCTGCCGTTGCGCCGCCCGCAGATCTGGCGGCGTTAGGTGGCCAGCGAAGCCTGCACGGACCGGGCGCGCGTGTAGTTGAACCGCCGCCTTCGGTACAAGGTTCTGGGCGCAGTCTGGGAAGTCTCGGCGCGTCGGGTCAGGTGGTCGCACCTCCGCCGCAGTTGCCGGGGCAAGGTTTACGAGCCGGGTTGGGAGCGGGCCCGCGAGCGCTCGCTTCCGGAGCCTCCGGAGTCGTCGCTCCGCCGCCATCGGTTGAGCATCAGGGCCGCGCCGGAATGGTTTCGGGACCGGGAGTCGCGGTTGTGCCTCCACCCCCGGCCATGCAAGGCGCGGGAATTCGGGGCGGAGTTGGCCGGGCTGGATCGCCCGGGGGCGTCGCGTCGGAGGTAGTGCCACCACCGCCAGCGGTGCAGAGTGGCGGCGGCGTAATGGCCGCGCTGACCTCATTTTTCGGAGGCTCATCGAAAGTCGTTCCGCCTCCACCTTCGGTGCAAGGGGCGGGTGCTGGTGCGGGTTCTGGGGATGGCAGCCGGATGGGTTCTTTAGGTGGAAGCGCAGTGCCTCCACCACCTGCCATGCAAGCAGGCGGCGGCACGGGCCGAGGCCGCATTACGTCGCTGGGTACCGGCGGTTCGGAGATCGTTCCTCCTCCGCCGACGGTTTCTGGCGCGGGTGGAGCTGCGACGGGTCGCGGTGGTCTGGGCGGATCGCTATCAGGAGGCGGCTCCAGTGTAGTTGCGCCTCCACCATCGTTAGCAGGGATGGGGAATGGATCGGGCGTGGGAAGCGGAGGCCACGGACCTGGCGGCGCATTGTCAGGAAACGGAACGGAAGTCGTGCCGCCTCCGCCGTCATTACAAGGATCTGGCTCGGGCACGGGATTTGGAGGCGGGAATGGTGCCGGCGCGGGAAACCAGTTCGGCTCCTTAGCGGGTACAGGGACGGGAGTGGTTCCACCTCCGCCGGGACTTCAGGGCACTGGGAACGGTAGCCGAGGTCATGGCGGTGGGCTGGTTGCCGGCGGTGATGGCGTGATTGCGCCTCCACCCTCGCTTGGAGGAGGCGGAGGCGCGGGTGGAAACGGTTCGGGTGGCAACGGCGGGAATGGCACTGGATCCAGCGGCCGTGGGTTTGGTGATCTTCCGGGCGGAAACCTGGGCGCGGGCGCTCCTCCGGCGGGGACGGGGTCGGCCTCAACCGGGCCACTGGAACAGATGGAGCCGCTGACCGATGACGCGTCTGCCTCGCAGATGACGCCGTCGGCCCGAAACAATGGTCTAGGTCCAGCCGAAGACATTCCCCTGCGCTTTATCGCGGTACCTGGCGCTTATTCCAAGACATCGTTCTTCTCGAATTATGAGGTTGTGATCGCCGAACGCACCGTTAACGCTCAGCACACCGAGTACATCAAGCTGGTTTATGTCTCGCTCCCTTATCAAAGGCGGCTTTCGGACTACAACTGGAACACGACGAGGATCTACAAGCTGCGCGCCACCCATGATCCCAAATGTGACGAATCGCTGATGGAGATGATGTTCCCGGAGGGCGGAGATCAACTCGATGAGCAGACCCAGGCGGACGCGAACCGGGTGGCTGCGCAGGTGGGCG
>Ga0307478_10001995_pt1 | contig 16791 bp, 14 predicted proteins | sample atmos_gasesECM4C_2_FD_203713 | JGI IMG/M metagenome (GOLD analysis project Ga0307478, IMG submission 203713) | Hardwood forest soil microbial communities from Morgan-Monroe State Forest, Indiana, United States - atmos_gasesECM4C_05 | ecosystem: Environmental > Terrestrial > Soil > Temperate...
AATCAGGAGGAGGGCAAACGTCATTTCCAGCAAGGTTTGCCCCTGGATGATTGAGTAGTCTTCCATGGCCGCGCCTCCCCGTGTTTCAGTGAACGGCACGAGAGTTGCCTAACCATGACAATCACGCCGCTGGCAGCATCGACGAGGGAAGCTGGCGGCGGCGCAGAGGAGTGATCCCACCTGATTTATGTGCCGGAGATCATGAAAGTGCAATGATCTGCATCACTGGCTTGGGTGATAAGACGTGCCGGTACACCCTATTCATTTGCCAGGAGTGCAAATGAGCGTGCCTCCCCAAAATGCAGTTATAGATAAATTATTTACAAGGAAATTACCTGCGAGCGCGTGCGAATCAAGGTAGAGTGACCTTGCGCCCGGCCGATCTGAATTGCGGTGACATCCCCCGGTAGTCGGCAGGCGCAAAACCGCTGTTCTCTCCCCTGATCGGCTGGGCCGCCCTCCCCCGGAATGTTCTTTACAGGAGGAGGCCATGCAGGATGTATCTCAGATACAAGAGTCCTCGTTGTTCACACGCAAGCGAATTGCCGTCGCGATCGCCATTCTGACGCTTTGCGGACTTGGCGCGTGGGTAACCTTGGAAATGGCGCTGCGTCTGACCTCTGGACGATCGTAGCTACCAGCGGATATTGGACGGGCGACAACGCCCGTCCAATCGCCCTAGGCTTACTTCGCGCTGCCAACCAGCTTCTCCACGTCGGAGATTTCTTTCGGCACGCCGGAAGAGAGAACTTCGGGCCCGTTCTCGGTAATCAGGACGGTGTCCTCGACGCGGAAGTGCATCCTCTTGTCGGGGAATTCGACGATGGGTTCGACGGTGACGACCTGGCCGGCTTTGATGGGGCCTTTGGGGCGGAGGACGTCGTGGGTCGCGAGGCCCACGAAGTGCCCGGGAAATCCGAACCACTGTTTCTCTTCGCCGTTCTTGGCGAAGACGGCTTTGCCTGCATCCGCGGCCTGTTCATAGCTGTTGCCGGGTTTCAAGAGCGCGATCACGGCTTGTTGCGACTCAAGGTCGACGGCATACCACTTCGCCTGCTCTGCCGTGAACTTGCCGCTGACGTTGAAGGTGCGGGTGATATCCATGGCCATGTGGTCGAAATCGGCGGCGAAATCGAAGACTACGAGGTCTCCGGACTGGACCTGACGGCGGTCGTTGAAGTAATGCCAGGTGTTGATATTTTCTCCCGTGCCGACGATGGCTGGATAGGCCCAGCCGGAGGCTCCGCCGTTGCGGAAGACGAACGCGGCTTGAGCTTCGATCTGGTACTCGTACATGCCGGGACGGGCATGCGCGATCCCTTGTTTGATTCCTTCCGCACTGAGCGCGCCGTTGCGTCGGAGCACGGCGATTTCCTGCTGCGTCTTGATATTGCGCATTTCATCGATGAAGGCGGTCGCATCGCGCTGGTGAGCGGCGGGGTAACGCTCCGCGAGTTTGCGGATCCCGGCGCGATCGCCGGGCGTTGAGTCGCCGTAGGGATGAGCGTACTCCTCGCCGTAGTCAATCCCGCTCTCGACGCGGGCGCCGTCAGCCTTGTCGGGAAAGGTGAGACGGAGCCACAAGTCAGTTTCTTTTCCTAAGGCGCCGGCGAGAGCGCGGTCAAGCACGTCGAGAGGCAGCACGGTCTTGAACCCGAGCTTCTCTCTTTGGTCCGCGGCGAGGGAAAGGACATTGGAACCATAGACCTGCTTGGTCCGTGGGGATTGCTCCGGCTCAAACAGCGTCGCGTTACCGGTGGAGGCGTCAAGCAGCAGGACGGCGCCAGGATCCGAGATGCCAGTGAAGTAGAAAAAGTCATTGTCTTCGCGGTAATGGACGGCTTCCGGCAGAGTTTTGCGGGCGAAGAGAATCAGGTACCCGGTCTTGAGCTGTTTCCCCAGTTCCGCGCGACGGCGGGCGAATTCCTGCGGACCGCCAAGGTCATTGACCGCAGCGGCGTCGGTGTACTGGGCGTAGGCAGGGAAGGCGCAGAGCGCGACCAGAATTGTGAGCGCCAATCGAAGCGAGCAGGATCGCAGGGTCATCGTGTTCTCCAGAAAACGAGAAAGTGTACATCACGAGAGACCAACTTCGAGGCCGCTGCTGATTCGTGAAATCTTTTTCTGGGCCGCCTACTGCTGCACGTAGCGCCGCCGTCCCGGCGGCTGTCCGGCGGGCGTCCCGCCCGCCCTGCGAGCGGCGGTCGCGCTCGCGACTGCCGGCAGGATGCCGGCGCTACTTCCTTGGCAGCTTCACAGGTTCCGCAACCCGCCCTTTTCCCGGCAACCTTACGTTAAGAGCCTGATCGCTTATAAGGTTTGGTCCTCATTAGGCTCACATCAGACTCCGTCCCCAACGGCAGAATTTGATTTCCCGGAAACTTTGTTTATCTTCAATGCGCTTGGTTGTCGAAAGCAGGAAAGCGCATGTTCTTCTACCTCCCGATTATTCTGATGATCGTCGGCACGACGGCTATCACGTCGCGCAGAAATCGGTTCCCGGCCAGGTGAACCCCCTATTCTCGTTGGCAATGAATTACGTGACCGCGCTGGCCGGCACGCTTGTGCTGATTCCGCTGTTTCCCACACGCACCGCGGGACCATGGTCGGTGAAGGGAATCAATTGGGCGAGCGCGGCTGTGGGCGTCTCCATTGTGGGCGTGGAACTCGCAGTACTGTCGGCGTATCGGACGGGATGGCGGGTCAGCATCCTGTCGGTGATCGGAAATACGGCCAGCGCGCTGTTGTTAGTTGGGGTGGGGCTCGCCGCTTTTCACGAACATCTGTCGGCGAGAAATGTCGCCGGAGTGGTGCTGTGTCTTATAGGCCTGGCTCTGGTGACGCAACGCTAGCCGTGGGTGCCCCACGTTTCGCGTTTTTCGAAACGTGGGATTCCACTGCGGCATAAATCACCACGTATGACCGACGACAGGCGCACTACGCGAGCTTCAGTTCCCAAGTCTCCGCAATGAGGTCGTTGCGGCCCCAGCTTTGGTGAGCCTTCCGCTCGACTCGCCGGAAGCCGGCTTCCTTGTAAAGATGACGGGCGGCGCTCAGTTCGCTCTGCGTCCAGAGCATCATTTTCTTGTAGCCCGCCTGTCGGCCGAAGCGGACGCATTCGGCAACCAGGCGCCGACCCACTCCAAGACCGCGCGCGGAAGGTTCCACCAGCAACAGGCGGAGCTTACAGACAGTCTTCGATTTGCGAACCAGGAAAACGGTGCCGACAATTTCGCCATCCTTCTCGGCAATCCAGCAGCGTTCGCGCTGGGGATCGAAATTTCGAATGAACTCGGCGACGATCTCGGCGACGAGAGCTTCGAAGCGCTCGTCATAACCATATTCTTGTGCATAGAGCGCACCGTGGCGGTGAACGACCCATCCCATGTCTCCTGGCTGATGGGTGCGCAAGAAGTATGGCGCCTTTTGAGCGCTTCCGTTTTCTTTGGGTGCGAGGACGTCTTCGATCACGTGCATGGCGGAAACCAGTTGCTTCTGGCCTCGCGATGGAATCACCCGCAGCATGGAGGCGACCTGGCGGTTCGAACGGTCTTCGAGCGGGGCGAAGACTTTGCGTCCCCTGGCGGTAAGGCTCAGAAAACTCTGGCGCCCGTCGGCGGAGGAGCGCTCGCGGCGGACCAGGCGGAGCCGCTTGAACTGGCCGAGGATGCGGCTGAGATATCCGGCATCGAGGCCCAGTTCTCTTGCCAGTTCTCCGGCGGTGGGCTGATCGCGATGGGCGAGTTCGTAAAGGACCCGGACATCGGTTAACGAGAACCGGCTCTCCAGAAGCCCGTCCTGCAGGACACCAATCTGTCGGGTGTAAAAGCGATTGAAGTGGCGGACTTCGCGGACCGCGCTGAAGACCGTGTGCGGGGTCATATTGCCATCCTGTCAATGGAGCAGCGGGCGTTCTCCCGTCCCTCCGAATAACTTGACATTATCAATGAGAATGGTTGACGCAGGCAAGTATATAACGAACGCAAAAGGGAAGTTTTCTCGGGATGACCTGCGTCCGATTTCTCCGCGTCCTCAGCGGCCGTTCTCCGCGCCCTCTGCGCTTTAAGATTCTGCCTTTGAGGTCGCCCCTTGAACGATCCCCGATCTTCTTCGAAAGAAGCACCTTCAGGGAAGCGGCATTGCTCCTCACGCGTCGCCGGGCTTCGAGCGTACATTTGCCTTCATCGCAACCCCGCTCCCGGCTTCCGCTCGCGCCCCGCGCCGCATGCCGGGCGCGTCGCTGCTAACGTCCCCGGCCCAAATCGTCCTGTCAGAACTACCCGCACCGGAACGCCTTCAACCTCCGCGGGCAGGGAAGGGCGCTTGCTGTTCCGATCCGCAAACACCACTAACGCCGCGAGTGCGGAACCGTCTTGATATCGGCCTACCCCCACTCCGACCACTTCCGGATGCGCGAAGAATTCCGTCTCGTGCCGCGATTGCACTTCCATCGCCCGCTCCACTTCTTCATGCCTCACAGGAACCGCAGTCGCAGGATGTTCTGTGGCTGATGACCCCGCCTCTCGCGTGCTTGGTGCAGCGGGTGCTGCCGGTGGCGTGCAGCTGACTGCATGATCGCCGCCTCCCACAAAGCTGAGTTTCGTTCCCGTCGCTGCATTCAGCGCGTTGATTACCAGGCCAACCGGATTCGCGCTGGCAAAGCTGTAATCACTCGCCAGGCCCACCACCAGCCCGAGCGGCCGGCTCGTGGCTGCCTCGACGATCAGTGATCCTGAATCCCCCGGCCGCACGATGCTGCTGAGAATCACCTGGCTTTGGAAAAGAACCTTCGCATCCGAGGGATTGCCGCACTCGGCTTGAAGATCCATGAGGATCGATCCATTGATCGCCTCCACCACTCCGCAGGAGAGTCCCGTGGTGCGCCCGCTCTTGGCGACCGCCATCCCAACCATCGGAGCCGCGATCGTGCTCGAGGGCGGAGCGGGAATATAGGAGCCGTCCGCGGCTACACCGCCCAGCCCGATAATCGCCCCCGTAGGATCGACTGCGCCGGGTACCACCTCGGCGATCGCTGCATCGGCATTCGACGTGATCGGCGGCGCCGCTGTAAAACTCGCCACTTTTTTCGGAATCGAAGAATCGCATAACGCTTCAATCATGCCCGGCTGCACGATCGGCTCGCCCACCGCTGCATGTCCTACCCGGCCCATCACGTGATTGTTGCTGAGGATGTACTGCTTTCCTTTTTGATCCACCAGCAGCGAACCCAGCGTGCCGCTGCAACAATCCGGCGTCGTGCCGTTCACGCCCGACGTTCCCAGCTTGATCGGGAAGGCTTGCACCTCCTGGTTTTCGAGCGGAATGGCGGTCACTGTCGCGGAGGCCGTTTTCGAAGGATCGGCGACCGAACTGGCAACCACGCTGTACGTCATAGGCGCCAGAATCGGCGCCGGCGCGTTGTACTGGTTCCCGGTCATCAATCCCGGATACGAAAAGTCGCCGGGGAGATCGTTCACGCTCCACAAAACCATCTGGTTTGACGTGCCGCCAACCGTACCCGTGTACGTTATCGAGAAGCCTGCCTTCACCGTCGCCGTCGCAGGGGAGATCGTCAACGTGACCGGTTGCGAGCTGATCGTGACGATCGCCGATGCCGACAGGGTCGGCGTGCCGGGGAGTGTGGCGGTCACCATGGCTGTGCCTCCGCTTGGCACGGACGTTGGTCCCACGTAATTGCCGGATTGATCGATAGTGCCTGCGGAGACCGTCCAGGTCACGCCGCTGTTCGCGGCATTCGTGACCGTTGCGTAAAAGCGCTGATTGGTACCGAGCGGGACGAGAGCCGTCGATGGGACGACGCTCACCGAAGGTTTGGGCGGAGGTGGAGGTGTGTAGTTGGCGTTCGAGTTCCCCCCGCCACAACCCGCGAGCATCAGCGCCAGCGCAAAAATCCACGCCTGCCTGAACGGAAACACGAGCCACTGAGAATGCATAACGAAACGAGCAACCCGCGGCCCGAAAGTTTACCATGCGCTGGCATGGTTAACGCCCGCGCCCGCGAACAGCCCGCTGGATTACGTCGACCGTGCCTCCCGGCCCAGGTCCGCTGGCGGCGCCAAAAACACGTTTGCAGCTCGCGGAAAACGCGACCCTTGTAGCGCCGGCATCCTGCCGGCTGTCTAGTGGGCGTCCCGCCCTCGAAAATTGATCAGCAAGATGTCGGCGAAGTCGTTCCTTAGGGTCGGCCCTTCAGAGCAGGTCTTGTCACATCGGTCCTTTCCGCACTCTCGTGATGCGCCCAAACGTCCGTATAGCCCGGGCACTTCCGTGCCTGCGGGGAGCTCGGCCTCCCTTCTAAATGCTATGGATGAGGCACGTCCGTGCCATTTTCCCTGATTCTCGGAGAAGGTACGTTTCACCCGTTGCCGGTCGCTCTGATTTGGTGGTTTGGAGGCTTCCCCCCTCGGAGGTCCCAAGGAAAAGCGTCACTGGCGGCGTAGAGCATCACTTGGGGGAGTGTGCTCGGACGATTTCGTCCCGCGACTACGCGAGTCCGGGACGATTCGTCTTTTGCAGCGGAGAGCGGCGGAGCATGGTTACAAACTGCGCCCGGGTCTTGTCCGGCATGCCGAGAAGCACGCGGAATTGCTTCAGGGTACGAACTCCAATCAACTCCAGACGCGCCACGAGTCCCCAAGGCAAGGCCAGGTCTTCCAGCCTTGTGTCGTCAGGCGCCACGGTCATCGGAGCATTCATGCTGTGCCGCAAGTCCGTACCCCTGACTTTCTGGTCATTTTCGATAGCGGCGGCAGAATCCGGGGGGTGAACGGGTAACCTGAGAATGCATCAAAGGGACGGGAATTCGCCATACGGTGGATACCGTAGAAAAGCTGCAAGTACACGAAAACATAGGCACTTCCGAACGCTAGCGCACAAAAGAGCCGTGACCTTTACTTAGCGGAAGGTCTCCCGACATTCGTCATCTGAAACCTCAAACCGGAAACCTGGCACCTGCTCCAGCCCCGTTCGATACCGCAAATTCGTCTTGACACGGCCCACCCACGCGCGCAGAATGCGTCCCAAACAACCCGCCCTTTTCCTCTTTTTCCCCTCAGTCGCTGCGGGTTGTGAGTAGTGAGATAGCGGCTCCTTTTCGCGTTCGTTGACGCTTCCATCTGACGAGGAATCAAGCGGCCCGGATGTCCTGGCACATTTTGTACATTAGTGCACCTCCTTTCAGGGGCAAGTCGTCCCGTAGGCGCGAGGGCTGAGCCACGTGGAGGCGTCAATGAATCGTGCCACTTCTGTTCTCCTGACAATCCTGCTCTTCACTCCCGTGATCCTCACGCTTGGCTGCAGTGGCGGCAATTCCATGGTGTCACCGCCTCCGGTCATTTCAGTTTCTGTCGCCGCGGGTTCTCCCAACGTGCCTGCCGGAGGCACAGCTTCATTTACGGCTACTGTGAACAACGACACCTCCAGCCGGGGCGTAGCTTGGAGCGTCACTTGTCCCCTGTCTCAGTGTGGCAGTGTTTCGCCGACCTCCACGCTGAGCGGAAATTCTACGACCTACACCGCGCCTGCCGCCCCGCCGCCCAGCGACATGACCATCACGGTCAAAGCGACTTCGATGGCCGACACGTCCAAGTCGAACTCCGCGACCATCACCCTTTCCGCAGTGAGTGTCTCCGTCTCTCCGACCTCTGCTTCGGTTCAGGCCGGCAACTCCGTCGACATCACTGCCAGCGTGAACAATGATCTCTCCGGTCAGGGAGTCACCTGGTCCATCTCGCCTGCATCCGGACTCGGCACTCTTACCAATGTCGGCAATTCCGGAGTCACCTACGCCGCCCCCGCCACTCCGCCTGCCAGCGACGCTACCGCGACGATCACCGCCACCTCGCTGATCGATTCCACCAAGTCCCTCGCGATCAAGATCACCGTCCCATTCGTCACCATCGCCATTACGCCAGCCTCAGCATCGATCCAGGCAGCCGCTACCGTGCCGAACCTTACTGCCACCATCGCCAACGATTCCAGCCATATGGGCGTGAGCTGGACGGTTTCGTGCGCAACCCCTCCGTGTGGCGGCGTCTTGCCGGGAAGTTCGCTCACCGGTGCCACTGTCGTTTACACCGCTCCTCCTGCTCCACCCAGTGCCGATACGCCAGTGACGATCACCGCCACGTCCTTGGCCGATCCCGCCGCCGCCACCTCGATCACCGTCACCGTGCTCGCCATCGCCGTTGCCATCACTGCTCCCGCCAGCACCGTCTCGTTTGCCGACACGGTGCCCAACATTGTGGCGACGGTAAATAATGATCCCGCGGGCAAAGGCGTTACCTGGGCGCTCCAGCCCTGCGGAGCCGCGCAGTGCGGCAGTATCTCTTTGCCGGCAACTCCGAGCGGGGGCGCCATTACCTACACCGCTCCGTCTTCTCCCGTCGCGAGCAACCTGCCTGTCTCCATCGTGGCCACAGCGGTCTCCGATACCACCAAATCCAATTCCACGGGAATCACCGTATTGGCCATCACCGTTTCCGTCTCGCCGCTCAGCGGGATCATCCCGGTCGGCGCCACCACGGCGCTGAATGCGACCCCATTCACCGCAACCGTTGCCAACGATTCCAGCAATGGCGGGGTCACCTGGACTCTCACCCAGGGCACACCTCCCACCTCGTGTTCATCCACCTGCGGTACCATGAACACCAACACCACGCCTGTTACCTACGCCGCGCCCGCTACGGTCCCAGCGAATGCCGCCGTGACGGTTACGGCCACCTCCGCAACCGACACCACCAAGACCAGCTCCGCCAACCTCACTCTCGTGCAAGGCACCGTCAAGATCATTCCCTCCAGCCTGAACTTCGGCAGCCTGAAAATTCAGCCAAGGCAGCCACTCCCCAAGCGAACGTTGGCCGCGGCGGTGACCAATACCGGTGGCTCGGATCTCAACATTACGAGCCAGACCATCGCTTCCGGGCCCTATTCGGTTACAGCTCCCTGCGGCGCGACGCTGACGTCGGGTACCACCTGCAATCTCGGTGTCACCTTCGCCCCTGTGACCTCGGGCACCTACAACACCAATCTCTCCATCGCCGATAACGACGTCGCCAGCCCGCAACAACTGCCTCTGACCGGCAGAGCCTGTGCCGGCTTCCGTTGTCTTGGAGCTGCGATTCAGGCCGCGCTCATCACTGACCGGATCGTCACTACTCCCATCCCCACCGGGCCGAGCAAGGTCGGAACTCGCACCATCTCTTTCGTCGATGCCAATCGCACCGACCCTTATCTCGCAACTGGCCTGGCCCGCGAGTTGCTCGTCCGCTTCTGGTATCCCGCCGGCTTTTCGCAAACTTGCACTCCGGCGCCTTATGCTTCGCCCCGCGCTTGGAACTACATGGCTGGGTTGCTTCAGGTGAAGCCGCCGCAAGTCAAAACGAACAGTTGTCAGGACGCGCCCATCGCCGCCGGCAGCCATCCGGTCGTGGTCTTCACCCATGGCTACACCGGGACCTTTACCGATTACACATTCCTGTTTGAAGACCTCGCCAGCCGCGGGTATGTCGTTGCCTCGGTGGCCCACACATTCGAATCCACCGCCGTCGAATTTCCCGATGGACGATTGCTGAAGTCGCTCATGGGCTCGCACCTCGAAAAGAAATTACAGCTGGACGAACCCTCAACCACCCTTGCCGTTGCGGTGCGTTTGAGCGACCTGAAGTTTGTCATAAATGAACTGGACCGCATGAACGAACCGCGTAAGAGCCCGTTCTCGGGCACGCTCGACCTGTCGCGCGTCGCCCTGGCAGGCCATTCTCTGGGTGGCATGACAGCGCTTCTCGGCGTTGAACTCGATCCACGCTTCCGCGCCGCCGTCAGTCTCGACGGCGTGCTACCCGGCTCCTGGTTCAGCCAGACTGCAAAGCCGGTCATGCTGCTGGTCTCGGGCAGTGATTGGGACGAGAACACCTGCCACCTCTGGACTGCGCTGCATGGTCCTCGCTTCGCCCTCAATTTCAAGGACTCCGAACATCTCACGCCCTCCGACGCAATCTGGCTGACTGGCGGCGCGATCAAGACCTCCGGCGGCATGGAGAAAACCATTACTGCCGTGCGCGATTATCTCGCAGCCTTCCTCGACGCGAGTATGAACGTGAACTCCAGTACGGGAGAGTCATTGCTCACCAGCCCATCTCCCAATTACCCGGACGTCGAGATAAAAACAAGTACGCAAAACACATGCGCAGGAGCTCAGAACAATCCAAGATGATTCACCTCGAATGCGGATGCGAATGAGAATGAGTTCATAGGTCCCTTGAATGTGGATGCTGATCACAGAGCCATTGAATATAGATGCTGATCAATTTCCAGATCCATTCGAATATCGATGCCGGTCAGTTCACAGGTTCTGCCGAGGCTGCACCTGATCAGCCGCGCAGCGGCGGCAGACATTAGCCCCGGGCGTAAGCCTGGGGTAGACAACGCAAGACCAATGAAGTCCCGGAGGGACGACAGCCCCTACAGCCGTAATCGATCTTCGCGCATGATTCTGTGCTCCACGATGTCCCGGCCCCCACTTTCCCTCATTCGTGCCATGTCTTCTGGCACCTTCGCGCCATTGTGAACCCTCGCCAGGTGACTTAACCTCGCCACGCGCCACTGATAGAACGCTTCGGTTCAATTAAGCCGAGGACTGGCCCAAGGTTCTTCGGGGGAGGAAATCTTGGGCTCCTTTTTCGCTTTTGTCAGGCGCCCGGCCAGAATTCCAGAGTCTGCGAGATCGACTCTGGAAGGAACGGGTAAAACAGGAACTCCTAACTACGGAGCAGCTGTTCATTGCTCAAGGATCAAGCTCACACAGGTAGCGCGATCTTCCAGGTCCCTGTTTCTAAGTAACGTGCCGATGTTTTTGTAGTCGTTCGCCTCCCCAAGGGGAGCATGGCGGTGAGTGGGAAACGGCTGTTTTGGTTCTCGATTATCATGGTTGAACTGGTTCTGGTCTATGTAGCTTACAGGCCGGTTCGCGATCACTTGCGGCGAAGTTCCCACCGAATGGCATCTGCACCTCGCCCGGTGCGACGGCCCGAGGCCCCCCCCTCCGTTGCCAAGAACGGCTCGCCCGCTGCCAGGTCCAATCCATCGGGACCCGCGGCAAGCAACCCGATTCAATCCGGCAAGACCAAAGCCCCTGCTGCTCCCCATGCCGGCGCGTCCACAGTTGTCATTGCGACCGCAAAGCCTTCTCCGATTCCGCGGCCTCGTCCGCGACCCCGAAACTGGGGCCCGGTCGTAAACGCTGGCCTGAAGACTCCTGAGCCCATCGCCGCCAAGCCCACTCTGGCAGCTCCAACCCCGTCCAGTCCGCTGGACAGTTTCTGGTGCCGCATCTCGCAGGCGGTGTCCGATTGCGACTGCAAGAAAGGCGAAGAGCAGGCTTCCAATCGGGTCATGCGGTAAGACCGGTAGCGCCGGCATCTTGCCGGCCCTGCGGGCGGGACGCCCGCGCTACAAGCGCTATGCGCGGCTTCCGCTCGCTGCTTCTCGCCCGTGCAGCAGCGCGAGCGAACTCATTGCTTGCTTCCGGGCGCCCGCATGCGAAAAGAAAAATCGTCCACCTTGTAAATCACTTCACCGGGAGCGGTGGGAGTAGGCTTTACCTTGCCGGCCCGCACTTCTTCGAACGCGCTTACCAGCCGCGGAAGCACCGACGGCGACGCCACCGGAATGTTGTGCGCGCCCAGCACAATCTTCACCTGCGGCGCGAGCGCCGCCAGACGCCGAATCGACGCATCGTACGCGTCGAAATCCGTTTCCGGACGATACAGCCAGATGGTGGCGGGATAGTAAGTGTCGCCTGTAAACAGAAGTCCGTTGGCGCGATCAAGCAGCGAAATCGCATCCGGCGTGTGCCCCGGTGTTGCGAGCACTTCCAACGCACGCCCACCCAGATCGATGCGGTCCCCATCGCGCACGTACGACGTAATCTTCCATGGACGAGTCACGTAAGTCTTCGGATCAAACCCCTTGGGCAGATTCCCGCAGATCTGATCCGGAGCCACTTCCGCCAGCGCATCCGCGCGCGATCCGCGCGCATTCTGCCGCGTGAAGTCCGTATCCATGCCGTAGATGGCTTCAAATTGCCAGTTGTCGCCCACGTGATCATCATGCGTGTGTGAATTCAATACGACGATGGGCAGATGAGTGAGCTCACCTGTGACTTTTCGAAGATCGCTGATCCCCATGCCGGTGTCGAACAACAGAGCCCTCTTCTCGCCGGGCACGAGGTAGCTGATGGTTTCCTCTGACTGATGCGGCTCGTAGATCGCGAAGACGCCGGGCGCGGCCTTGTACACTTCAAACCACGGATCGCTGACCGGCACGCGTTCCAGGCTCTTGTACTCCGGACGAGGCAACGGGCGACACCACTCCGGCACCGCCGCTTGCCCCAACAACGTGGACGAGGAACTAGCCAGCCAAGCGATGAGTACGATGAATAATTTTGGCAACGGGAACCTTTTGCGATGAGTCACGCACTGCACTCTACGCTGAAAAGGAAAGACTAATCCAGCCCCAGATTTTCGTTTGGTCCCGTGCGCGGTCCCATTGGCGCGCTTTGCGGTTCAAAGCTTTTCTCCGCGCTCTCTGCGGCCGTTCTCTGCAACCTCTGCGGTTTAAGATTCTGCGTTTGGGAACCGTTGCAAACGCGAACCGCTCGTTCTCCTAGAGCCACCCCTTCGTCCGCGCAATGCGCGCCGCCTCCACCCGATTGCCCGCTCCCATCTTGCTGATCGCTTCCGAAAGATAATTCCGAACCGTTCCTTCCGACAGCCCAAGTTCCTCCGCGATGTCGCCGCTGGGCCGACCTTCTCCTGCCAGCCGCAGCACCTGCCGCTCACGATCGGTCAGCGGATCGAGTTCGCTCCACGCCTCCGTAGCCAGCTCCGGATCGATCACCCGCAACCCGCGATGCACCCGCCGTACCGCGTCGGCCAACTCCTCGGCCGGGCGGTCTTTTAAAAGGTATCCGGCAGCGCCCGCATCCAGCGCTCTGCGCAGATAACCGGCTCGCGCAAAGGTCGTGACGATCACCACCCGCGTGCCCGTCCTCCGGCGCTTCAACTCGCCGGCCACTTCCAGGCCGCTCATCTTGGGCATTTCAATGTCAGTAATGAAGACGTCCGGCTTGCTCGCGAGTACGGCATCGAGCGCTTCCTGACCATCCCGCGCGCGCCCGACCACGGCGATGTCTCCTTCGATCTCGAGCAGCGCGGCCAGAGCACCCAGCACCATGCCCTGATCTTCGGCAATGACCACTCGGATGGTCTTACGCGCATCTTTGGAAACCGGGCTCATGCGCGCGCCGAGTCCTCAATGGGCAGCTCAATGGTGAGTCGTGTCCCGCGAGTCGTGTCCCGCTCCAGCTTTCCGCCCAAGGCTTCGATGCGCTCGCGCATGCCGCGCAGGCCGTTGCCTTCCATCGCGAGCCCGCCCCGTCCATCGTCTTCAATCTCGAGGCGGCAATGACCGTTCACTCGTTCCAGTTGTACCCGGCAATGGCGCGCCTGCGCGTGACGCACAACATTCGTAACTGCCTCGCGCAGAACCAGCGACAACACGCTTTCCTCGGTTGCGGGCAGTACCATCGGGGCCGACCGAAACTCGGACTGCACGCCCGCAGTATCCAGGGTCGCGCGGGCTTGTCGAATCTCTTCTGCCAGACCCTTCGAGCGGTAGCCCCCAATGGCTAGCCGTACGTCGGCCAGGGCTTGTCGCGCCGTGCGTTCCACATCGGCGATCTCTGCCTTCGCCTGCGCCGGATCGCGCTCGATCAGCTTTCCCGCCAACTCTGATTTCAACGTGATCAGCGAAAGCGTGTGTCCCAGCACGTCATGCAAGTCGCGCGCAATGCGCTCCCGCTCGGCAACTTTCGCCAGGTGAGAAATTTCCGCCTGCGCCTCGCGCAATCTCTCGATGTGCCGATTCCGCTGCGCGAAATAGATGTTCGCCGCTCCGATGAAGGTGGAAAGAAATGTCGCCGGGAACAGAAATCCGTTGGCGAGGTGCAGAAGCCAGGCCTCCAATGCCGCCGCTACCACGACCGCGGCAATCACGATCGCTGCCGACCATTCCGTTTCCACAGCGAACGGCGCCATGGACGCTGTGTAAATGAAGAAGTTTGCCGCTCCTCCATTGGACGGGGCATAGACGATGCCGAGCGCAGCGATACCGGCCAGGCAGACAAGGTTCCAGGGCCGTCGCGCCCGGAAAAATGAGAAATAGAAAAACAGGAACACCACGAGGGCGACACCCGTCGCAAGCCACTGCCCGCGGCTGGTGGGCCCGGCGATCGGCTGCCACAGGAAAAACGTCAGGTACGCGAGCCAGATATACGGAACCCAGCGCGGCATGCCGGTTGGTTCACACTGCTTCATACGTTGCCTTGCCCATCCCGCCGATTGTCAAAACGAGCCGCGCGCAGCATTCATCCATTCGACTGACCTTCCGCGGCAGTTCGATGCCTTGGCTGGTAAAGACCGACCCTGCCGCCGCCCGGAAGTTGGATTTTCGTGACCATCCCCCAGCGCGCTTGCTGCACCTCGGAACACTGGATTTGCTTGCCCGCAAGCGCGGCCATTTCTGTTTTCAGATCTTGGCACATAAAAAACAGCTCGTGACGATCATTCTCATGGGCGGGGTGGATCGCCAGTTCTGCCGGAGGCATCGCGAAAATCAACCAGCCATCTCCCGCCTCCACGTGCGGAAATCCAAAGATGTCTCGAAAGAAGGCGCGATCGGCTTCCGCATTTTCGCTGTAAAGCACGACATGCGCACCAGAGATCATGCAAGTTCTTCCTTTCAGCTCTTGACGATCTTCCCACAACCGTGGCATCGCACCAAGCTAGGCTTCCCTTCGTGAGACGATCATGGCCTTGGCGACTCGGCTGGATCGGCCCTGGGCTCGCCATGAAGCATCATCGCCGGGGCGGGTTGCATCCTACCAGTGCAGATCATCACGCGCGCTGGATGACAAATGTCATAAGGCGAAGTCCTGCTTTGACAAGCACCAGCGAAGCAATTGACACTGTAGGAGTTCTGCTCAACAATGACCGGAACCCCAATTCCAGCGGCTGCGGAGGAAGAGTATGTCCGATGAGGAGCAGGTAACGGTTGTACACGAAGGCGGCGGCAACACCGCCAAGTGGCTCCTGCTATTGCTGGCGGCCCTCTACGTGGCGGCCTCACTCTACTTCCTCGTGGACCTGCGCACACGCGCAACCCAGCTCGCTCAGAACCAGGCGAGCGCCCAGAAGCAGATCGGCGAACTCACCACCCGCATGCAATCCGCTGAAGCCGAAGCTGAGACCCTGGGTCAGCAGGTCGGCATCACCAAGAAAGAGCTCGCGCAGCGCGCCGCCCAATTGCAGGCCGCGCAGCGTGCAGCCGAAGAACGCCTGGCCAAAGAACAGAAAGAGCAGATCACCGCGGTCAGTGGAGATATCGCTGGCGTCAAGACGGACGTGGGCGGCGTCAAAACCGATTTGGGCCAAACCAAGACCGATCTGGCCGCCACCAAAGCGAAGCTCGAAAGCACCGTCGGCGACCTCGGCCTGCAGAGCGGCCTGATCGCCAGAACGCGCGACGATCTCGAGGTCCTGAAGCACAAAGGCGATCGCCAGTATTACGAATTCACGCTCCTGAAAGGAGCCAAGCCGCAGCCGGTCTCGACGGTCAGCCTGCAGCTGCGCAAGATCGATTCCAAGCGCGGCAAGTTCACCCTGAATGTCACCTCCGACGACAAGACTATCGAGAAGAAAGATCGCAACGTCAACGAGCCCATCCAGTTTTATACCGGGCGCGACCACATGCTGTATGAACTGGTCGTGTGGACGCTCGATAAAAACAAAGCCACCGGGTACGTGAGCACGCCCAAGAATGCGCCCGTGCCGGTGACCGCTTCACCCACCGCGGCGAATCAATAGCGCGATGCTGCCCACCTCGGCGCATGTTTTGCTCAACATCGCTCTGCGCACGGGAGTGATTTATGTGTTCGTGCTGGTCGGCGTGCGCCTCAGCGGCAAAAGGGAAGTCGGGCAGATGACGCCCTTCGATCTGGTGTTGCTGCTTCTGCTCAGCAATTCCGTGCAGAACGCGATGACCGGGCCGGACAATTCTCTCCTCGGCGGCGTGGTTGCTGCCACTGTGCTGCTGCTGTTGAACTACCTCATCGCTGACCTCTCGGGCGCCAACCGCCGCTTCCGCAAATTCATTCAGGGACAGCCCAGCATGCTCATCCACGATGGCGAAGTCATCGAGTCGCACATGGCGAAAGAACACGTAAGCATGGATGAGTTGGAGCGCGCGATGCGCCAGCATGGCATCTCCGATTATCACCAGGTCGCCATCAGCGTGCTCGAAGTCGATGGCTCGATCAGCTTTCTGCGTTACGACGACATCAATCCCACTGCCCACACCCACCTGGTTCGCCGCAAAGGCATCCAGAAGAAACAGTAACCGCATCGGTTTGTAGCGCCGCCATCCTCGGCGACTGCCGGGCACCGCCCGCGTCGGCCGGCAAGATGCCGGCGCTACTCAGGGAGTGTGAACGCAAATCTGCACAATGTTCCACGTGGAACACTCAGATCTCAAAATATAGCTAAAAGCTAATATTCATAATGGCAAGTAGAAGCAGGGCAAGAGGTTAGAAGAAGGTGCCGCGTAATCGGCAGAGCTTGAAACCTACTTGGTCAAAACCACCGGGAGCGGCTGGTCGTAGGGCTGAATCACCACGCTCAAAGATTGGCGCTTATTGAAGTCGTCCTGGTTTAC
>Ga0307478_10001996_pt1 | contig 16784 bp, 13 predicted proteins | sample atmos_gasesECM4C_2_FD_203713 | JGI IMG/M metagenome (GOLD analysis project Ga0307478, IMG submission 203713) | Hardwood forest soil microbial communities from Morgan-Monroe State Forest, Indiana, United States - atmos_gasesECM4C_05 | ecosystem: Environmental > Terrestrial > Soil > Temperate...
CGTACCTAATCAGCGTCGCTTCCCGCCTCGCCCTAAGCGCTGCGGTCGACTCGGAACTGGCCGGCGCCCAATGCCAGCTTGCCTACGACATTGCCGTGCGGGCGACGAGGTTTGCGAACGGTAGCAGTGGTGTCGTCGCGCCTTTGTGCGAAGCAATCTTAGCGAGGATCGGCAATTTTCCTGCGCGGGATCTCCTGAGGCGAACGAGCGCCGAATTAAAACGCACTACCGATCCGTTTCTGGAACTCGAGGAGGCGGTCCGAGAGGAGGAGAATAAGTCACAAGACGCACCCGCCGATGTTACCCTCACCGACTTCCAGGTTCGCCTTCTGAAGGCCCTTCGGGAGACACAGAGCGTAAGCGTGTCGGCTCCGACGTCCGCTGGAAAGTCATTTACGCTGGAGCTGGAACTCCTCAATCGTTTGGCAAAACCCGGTCCGTACATCGCTATTTTTTTAGTACCGACGCGCGCACTCATTCGGCAAGTCTCAGTCGATCTAGCCGATCTGCTGCGAAAAAACGGAATTGAATGCTCCATACTATCGTCGCTATCCATCCCTGAGGACGAAGATAACGGAAAGCCGAAACGATTCATTTTCGTCTTAACTCAAGAGAGGTTCGCAACCTTCCTCACCAATGCGCCCCCCGACCTGAAGATTGATGCAATTATCGTCGACGAAGCGCAAGAGATCGGGAAAGACAGGCGGGGAATCACATTGGAACGCGTAATTCGCGTGGCCACCCGCCGATTCCCGGAGTGCCAGCTGTTCTTTAGCAGTCCACTGCGCTCAAATCCGGAATACCTTCTGGAGCTTTTTAGCCGGCTCGGCCTCGCGTCCACTCACTTCGTTGAGTATCAACGACCCGTCACCCAAAATATAGTACTAGTGAGACAAGTAAAGGGGAGAGGGGCGACATCGCTAGCTGAACTTGAGGTGCTCAGCGACGTCGGATCGGTTTCTCTCGGCACGGTAGAATTACCGTTTAAGTTTCGGGGTCGCTACCTGGTAAACCTTGCGAAATACTTTACCGCGCCAGACGACGTTAGCATCATCTATTGCAATTGGCCGGCGGAAGCGGACAAAGTCGCAACAGAATTGACCGAACTGTTCGAAGAAACGGGAGACGAGGAGCTTAACGATTTCGGAGACTTTCTACAGCAAGAGGTCCATCGCTATTACCGATTAGGCACGATGGTGCGTAGAGGCATTGCTTTCCATTACGCAAACATTCCTCAAATTGTCCGCTCACGGATTGAGGAGCTCGCGAGGCGCCGCAAGTTGCGTTTCATTTGTTGTACCAGCACGTTGCTACAAGGTGTGAACCTGCCGGCCAAAAACATTTTTCTCGAAAACCCGAAGACTGGGCGGGGAGAAGCGGGCAAGATTCAGCCCGGGGACTTTTGGAACTTGGTCGGCCGGGCCGGGCGACTGAATCACGAGTTCAGCGGGAACGTCTTTTGCATTTACGGTAGAACGTGGGACAGCAATCCCTTGATCGGTGAGCGAATGATGCCGATCGAATCGGCCTTTCAAATCGCGCTGACAGCGCGAGCAAAAGAGTTGGCGATTTGGGCGACGACGCCACCTTCCTCAGCAGAGGGCAGCGAGGCCTGGGCCGAACAGTCCTTCGCGAATATCTACGCAGATTATGTAACGACAAAATTGCGCGTGAGTGACTCCGCCACAGACCCCTCTATAAAGGCCCAGCTTGCAGTGGTCGACACGGCTAGCGAGAAGGCCTATGCAGGTCGAACGCTTCCAGATGAGATTTTCACGAATAATATGTATGTCCACCCGGATCGGCTCGAGGAGCTTGCGACCATATTTCGAGATGCGCCGGTGATCTCGCTGCTTTGTCCTCCTCCCCGGCTTTTCGACAGCGACGCATACCCAAGGCTCGTGAACATCTTTTCGATAATTAATCAGGTATTCGTCAAATCGGAAAATCGACAATATGAATATTTCGCCTACCTTGCACTTGTCTGGATGCAGGGAATGCCAATACGCGACCTGCTGAGGAATCGGCTTGCCTACAAGAGGATCCCCGATAAGGAAAAAATCGTAAACGAAGAGATCAGGGATCTGTTTCGAGAGATCGAAGAGGATCTGAGGTACCGTTATGTGAAATACACAAGTATCTATCTACAGGTACTCTCGCTCATCCTCAGAGAGAAAGGTGAAGTTGAAAGGGCTGAGAAGCTGCTTCCGTTAAACACCTTTCTCGAATTCGGAGCATACGAAAGAGTTCTCATCAACCTAATGTGCCTCGGGTTGTCACGCACCAGCGCCATACTCTTGAGTCGGACCGTCTCTCTGAGGTCAAATATGACACTTCAACAATGCAAGCGGTACCTCGACGCCATCAACCTCACGCGTATAGCCATCCCCGCAATTTGCAAGGCGGAAATATCTCGCATGCAAGGCAGATCGACCTGAAACATTTGTGACGACTGGGGAGAAAAATGCGCCAAAGGGTAGGAGCGCCGTAGGTGCGACACCTAGCCTAGGACATATTTCGGGTCGAACTCGATGCGATGTTTCTTCAAGAGCGCAAGGAATTCTGCGTCGAAGGTCATTTTCTTGTGGTGCGTTTTTTGCTTTTGGATGTAGCGAATTACGGCGGGCGTGTTGGAGGCGCTTACGCTGAAGGCCGCGTAGCCTTCCTGCCAGGCGAATTTTTGGCCTTGGTCACGCGCCCAACGTGACGAATTCGATTTGATGGCGAGAACACCGTCGGAGAGCGAGAGGGTGGGTGGGAGTTGGATGAGGAGATGGATGTGCTCTTCCATCCCGTTCACGGCGTGGACGATCATCCCGCATTTTTTGCAAATGCCCGCGACGTAGGCGTGGAGGCGCGGTTGCAATTCCGGAGAGATTGTTCGCCGGCGTTCTTTGGTGCTGAAAACGACGTGCAGGGTGTTTTGCGCGTACGTGTGAGACATGGGTTGCGCCTCCCGATTTTTTATACACCAAGTTGGTACGCGGCGGGTTGCGGAGGATGGAAAGGAGGTGAAGGACGGGGAAGATGTGTCGCACCTACGGCGCTCGTTCCCTTTTGCGCATCTTTCCCAGCGCTTACGCGCTGGGCTAACTTCTGCCGCGCCTCCGGCGCGGGGTTGCGGCGCGCAGTGCACGAAGCGTGAATCTCGGGTCTGTCACGGGAGGATGTGTCGCACCTACGGCGCTCCTCCCCTTTTGCGCGTTTTTCCCAGCGCTTACGCGCTGGGCTAACTTCTGCCGCGCCTCCGGCGCTGGGTTGCGGCGAATCGCACCTTTTCGCGCACGCGCTGCTTCCAATTCTTAACTGTTAGCTTTCAAGTCCGCCGCGCGCCACAAATCACTAGCGGCGAATCACGCGTCACAAATTACCGATCATGGATGCGGTTCACCAATCACCGCTCACTTCCCACCAATTACTTGTCACGTTCTATGCGCCCATGCCTGCCAGGACGCCGCGCATGTAGGCGAAGCTTTCGATTACTCCTGGCATGGGGTCGTCTTCGTGGACCTCGTATTCCAGGTCTACGTAGCCTTGGTAGTTTGTTTGGAGGAGGGCTTCGAAAATTTCGCGGACTGGCATTTTGCCTTGGCCTACTGCTACCTGGCTTCCTTTTTCCTGGAAATTGGTGAGGTCTTTCATGTGGATATTGAAGAGGCGCTCGCCTGTTTGGTGGATGGCTTCGACTACGTTGGTGCCGGCGCGGGCGGCGTGGCCTACGTCTATGCAGCAGCCGATGCGTGGGTCCATATCTTTTACGGCTTTGAGGACATCGAGCGGCGAAGGCCAGAGCTTATCTTCGGGGCCGTGATTGTGGATGGCGATGCGGATGTCGTACTCGCGGACGAATTTTTCGAGGCGCGGGAGAGTTTCGGGGGCGGGGTCGCCGGCGACAATTACGGGGACGCCGGCGCGTTTGGCGTAGTCGAATTTGGCGCGCATGTCCGCGTCGTCGTCTTTCTGGAAATAGATGGCGCCCACGGCGTGGAGCGGGATTTTCGCTTCGGAATAATCGGCTAGCGCGGCGGCTTCGGCTGTTGGGTCTGTTGGGAGGTGGTCTTTTACGTCTTTGGCGTTGAGCGCGGAGATTTGGAGTTGGTGCATGTCGGCGATTAATTGCGCGCGGGTGAAATTGCGGAAGGTGTAGCTGGCGAGGCCCAGGCGGATGGTGTTTTTTTCCGATGGGGCGAAAGGCTTTTTGGTTGGGGTCAGCGCCAGGAGGTCGTGCGGCGGTGGGGCGGCGAATGCCGCGGCGGTGGCGAGTGCTCCGGTGCGGAGGAGAGTGCGGCGCGAAAAGTTATTTTTCATAAGCGTATTTGACATCGTTGCCCTCAGCGGCTGAAGCCGCACATATTTGTTGCAGTTATGGCACGGCTAAAGCCGTGCCCTGACGAAAAGCAGATCCCTCGCTGCGCTCGGGATGACATCCGCGTTTGTTTTTTCGCAACCCGTAAAGCTGCGCCCTGACGAAAGATATCAGACATGGGGCTCCCATCCTTTCTCGTATTCGCGTGTCCACAATTTCATGGCTTCGGGATCGTTCTGGATGCGGCCATCTTGCGGATCGAGCTGCAGCTCGCGCTGCACTTCCCAGGCGATATTGGAAAGCTGCAGCATGGTGACGGCGACGTTGCCGACGGCGATGGGCGCGTTGAGCTTTTCGCCAGTGCGAATGGCGGCGATGAAATTGGCGAAGTGCGCGTCCGTCATGGAATCGGCGCCGATGAGATCGCTGGAGGACGTGGCGGCGGGGCGGCTGACTTTGAACTCGCTGGTCTTCGCGCCTTTGAGGTCGTAGATTTCGTAGCCGCCGCGATCCACGAGGACCGTGCCGGTGGTGCCCATAATCGTGGAGCCACGATCGCGGCCGTAAATTTTCATCCCCTGACAACTTTTGCCTTCCCAGGAAAGCAGCGCGTCGTCGTATTCGAAGCTGGTGACGAGCGTGTCGTAGAACTGCCAGTCGTCTTTGAAATGGTAACGGCCGCCGGAGGAAGTGACGCGGCGGGGGTAATCGAGGCCGAGGGCCCAGCGGCAGACGTCCACTTCGTGCGTGCCGTTGTTGAGCGTTTCGCCGGTGCCGTAGATGCGGAACCAGTGCCAGTTGTAAGGATGAATATTGTCGCGATAGGCGCGGCGCGGGGCGGGGCCTTGCCACAAATCCCAATCGAGTTGCGGCGGGACGGGAGCTTCATGGCCGGTGCCGATGGATTTGCGCGTGTTGCTGTACCAGGCTTTCGCGTAGTAGGGGCGGCCGATTATTCCCGAGCGGATTTTTTCGATGATCTCGATGGTGTGCGGGGACGAGCGCTGTTGCGTGCCCATTTGTACCAGCTTGCCGTACTTTTTTTGGGCTGCTATGAGCATGGCGCCTTCGGCGGGATTGTGGCTGCAGGGCTTTTCGACGTACACGTGTTTGCCGGCTTGCAGCGCGGCGATGGACATGGGCGCGTGCCAGTGGTCGGGAGTGGCGATGGTAATGGCGTCTACTTCTTTTTGCTGGAGGATGGTGCGGAAGTCTTTGTCGGTGGCGGGGGCTTCGCCCATGGCGTGTTGCGTGGTGTCTGCGAATTTCTGGAGGATTTGGCTGTCTACGTCGCAGACGTGGGAGATGCGCGCGGCGTTTTTGTTGGCTTGCAGCGAGGAGAGATGCGCGGAGGCGCGGCCGTTGAGGCCGATGACCGCGAAATTGAGGCGATCGTTCGCGCCCAGGATGCGGGCGTAACTTTTTGCGGCCGAGCTTACCGCCAGGGCGGCCACGCCTGTGGCGCTGGTTGCTAGCGTATCGAGAAATTCGCGTCTAGTGAGCATTGTTGTCCTCTTTCTTCTTCGCTTCGTGCGCGGCTGCTGCGCTTGGGCGATCGCGCTCGCCGGCGTGCTGAGTTGTTAACAGGAGATTTCCGCCTTCGCTAGTGTTTTTTTCAGGCCGTCCATGCTGATGCGCGTGGATTCTTCGGGAGTGCCGGCGCCGCGCCAGTGAGTTTCGAGGCTGAGGCCGTAGTGGAAATTGTCGTGATGCAGGGCTTGCAGCTGGCCGACCCAATCCACGATGCCGCCGCCGACCGGAGCCCAATCGTATTTCTGATCGGGCTTGCGGACTACGTCTTTGCAATGGCAGTGGCCGATGCGATTTTTCGGGAGCAAGGCGTAGCCGTCGGGATAGGGCGTGCTGCCGAGAGCGGCGGCGTTGCCGGGATCCCAATTGAGCATGAAATTCTGGTCGGGGATGGCTTGCAGCACGGCGGCGGATTCCTCGCCGGTGGCGGTGTTGCAGGACATTTCGTTTTCGAGGAGCAGGATAAGATTGTCTTTGGCGCAGCGTTGCGCGGCTTGTTGGAGTTTGGCGTTGATGGCCGCGCGGTAGGGGGCGGGATCGTCGAGGCGCCAGAAATCGAAGCAGCGGATGCGGTCGGTTTCGAAAGTTTTGGCGAGGGCGATGCAGCGGTCGAGTAGCTTGTCTTGCGCGGTGGCGTCGAAATCTGCGTGGAATTGGTCGCGGCGTTCGCTTTGGCGGGAGACGGGCGCGCCGGGCCAATCCGTTTTGAAGAGCGGGCTGGCGATGTCAGTGACGCGGAGTTTGTGGGCGGCGAGAATTTTTCGCGCGTCGTCGAGCTGCTTGGCGTCTAGCTCCGTGACGTTCTTGTTCCACATCGAGCGCAGCTCAATCCATTCGAGGCCGAAGTCGCCGGAGACGATCTGGCAGGCTTTCTCGAAGTCCTGGGTGAGCTCGTCGTTGATCACCGCGAGGCGGAAGGGGCAAGTGCTTGCGCGGGTTTCCGTCGCAGAGCGCGCAGAGCTTGAAAGCGTGCCGGCTTTCGTTGCGAGCGGCGGCATCATCACCTCAAGTCCCGCCAGACCGATGCCCGCCAGTAGCCTCCGCCGCGTGAATCCCATACTTTCTACCTCCTGGCACCCCGATGAACCTCCAGTGCCGCTTACTATCAGCTATCTTTTATAGCGCCGCACTCACGCTTTGTGCCAATAAAAGTCGAGAGCCCGCTGGCATGAGGCACCGCGCAGAATAGCGCATACTCGGGATTGATATCACCCCAACGTGCGGCTATCCAGGGTGGGCGTGAGGAAATTGCGCTTTGGAGGGCGAAGGTCAGGTTACGTTTTAGAATGGCTTTTGGAAGTTGGCGGCCGGTTCCAGTTAGGCTACTGTAAAATTTCAGCAGGTGCCCTCTCGATGAAATCCGCACGTTCGACGATGGTGATTGTGTGCGCCTGGACGTTTTTTGTCGGCGGATACGCGGCTATTTCCTTGCTGGCTGCTCCGGATTCGGCTTGGATCAGCTTCAGTTATTTTTTCCCGTGCCTGGTTCCACTATTTGCGAACACGTGCCTGCTGTGGAACGCCGCGTCGCCGTACCGCCGGCAAAACGGATTCTGGATGCTGCTGGCGTTGGGCTGTACATTGTGGCTCGCGGGAATACTGGTTCTGGTTTACAACGAATTTGAAGCAGGCAACCGCACGCAATCTACGTTCGCCGCCGATCTGCTGTTCTTTTTGCATACGGTTCCGTTCATGGCTTCGCTGGCCCTGATGCCGCACGCGCGAAAAATGCGCGAGACGCTGCGCTTTGGCTTGATTGATTTGTTGTTGCTGGCGGTGCTGTGGCTTTACGTTTACATTTTCGCGGCGATGCCGTGGAAAATTGTGTCGCCGGATCGCGCGCTTTTTCACTCGCGGGACCTCACTAGCTACGTGGTCGAGAATCTGGTGGTGGCCATCGGATTTGGGACGCTTTTCTTTCGGACGCGCGGCGCGTGGCGCAAGGTGTACGGCCACCTCTTTGGCGCATTCTCGTTGTACGTCGTGGGAATGTTCGTAGCCGATATGGCTCTGCGCGGGGGATTGCTTTATTCCGGAAGCCTGATGCGGTTGCCGATGCTGGCGGCGTTTGTGTGGATGGGTTCAGCAGGAGTGATCGCGCACGGCCTGGTGTTCGAGCCGGAACCACCTCCAGCGTCGCTGCGACGCGACACGCAGTGGCCAGTGCGCATGGCGATGTGGGGGGTGCTGGCGGCGCCGGTATTGGCGGTGTGGAACGAATTTTTCAGCACGGCGCCTGATGCGGTGAAGAAATTCCGGCTGATCGCCACTCTGGCGGTGATTTTTGTCGGAGCCGGGCTGGTTTTCTTCAGGCAGTATCTGGTCTACCAGGAGCGGACGGGTTTGGTGCACGATTTGTGGGAGTCACTTGAGAACATCAAGCGTCTACAAACTCATTTTGTGCAATCCGAGAAGCTGGCGTCGCTCGGGCAGCTCGCCGCTGGGGCCGCGCACGAAATCAATAATCCGCTGACCGCGATTCTGGGCTATTCCGATCTGCTGACGATTGAAAACGACTCCGGCACGCGCGCGCATTCGCTCGGCGAAAAAATCCGCGAGCAGGCCCGGCGGACCAAGGACCTGGTGAACAATCTGCTGAGCTTTGCGCGGCAAGTTCCCGTCGAAAAGCAATTACTGGATCTAAACACGGTTCTCACCGGGGCGGTGCAGCTGCGCAATCTGGACCTGCGCGAAAAAAATATTCGCATCGAACTCGAGAACCGCAGCATCCTGCCGGCCGTGCGCGGCGACCCGAATCAATTGCTGCAGGTTTTTTACCATCTGATCAGCAACGCGGTGGACGCGATGGTGGCCGTGGGGGGCGGAGTGCTGCTGATTCGCACTTTGCGCGAACGCGGGAACGTGGTGATCGAATTTTCCGATACCGGGCCGGGGATGAAGGACCCGGATAAGGTTTTCGATCCCTTTTATACCACCAAGGAAGTAGGCAAGGGCACCGGCTTGGGCCTGAGCATTTGCTACGGCGTGATGCAGGAGCACGGCGGACGGATCAGCGGATTCAACCGGCCGGAAGGCGGCTGCACGTTTCGGCTGGAATTACCCGCGGTGCTCGCTGTGTTTCCGCAGCTTCCCACGCCGCCTACTGCGTCAGTCGGTTCGCGCTAGCGAATTGGCGATGCTTCGAGGCGTTATGTTAGAGTCGGAAAATTCATGGACTCTCCCGCGATTTCCGCAGCACCTGCGATTGCCACCGAGCACTTGACGCGCCGCTTCGGCGACCTGGTTGCGGTGCAAGACGTGAATTTGCGCGTCGCGCCAGGCCAATTTTTCGGTTTTCTGGGCCCCAACGGCGCGGGAAAATCCACCACCATCAAAATGCTGACGGGCCTGCTGGCGGCTTCGTCCGGGCGCATGGAAATTTTGGGTGTGGATCTGGCGCAAAATTCCGTGGAGGTGAAACGCCAGATCGGCGTGGTGCCGGAGGGCATGGCGCTTTTCGGGCGGCTTACGGGTTCGGAGTATCTGAATTTTGTGGGGCGGATGTACGGGCTGGACCGCGTGACGGCGGCGAAACGCACCGCGGAATTGCTGGACTTCATGCAGCTGGTGGATCAGCCGAAGACGCTGGTGACGGATTATTCGCACGGCATGCAGAAAAAACTGGCGCTAGCCGCCGCCGTGATCCACGGCCCGAAGATTCTTTTTCTCGATGAACCGTTTGAGGGAGTGGACGCCATCGCGTCCAACACTTTGAAAGCGATGTTGCAAAGCATGATTGCGCGCGGGGCGACGATATTTCTCACGTCGCACGTGCTGGAAATTGTCGAGCGGCTGTGCAGCCACGTGGCGATTATTCATCGCGGGCAATTGGTGGCTCAGGGATCGCTCGAAGAGCTTCGCGCGGGGGTGCAAGCGCAGGCGGCGGCTGCGGCGCTTACCGCCTCGGGCACGGAAGGGGTGACAGTGGCGAGCCCCGGGGAAAAACTTACGCTTGAGGAAATTTTTCTACGGATTGTCGGCGGCACGCGGCGCGCCGACCAGGAACTTTCGTGGCTGGGCTGATCTTTTCAAGGCAAGCGCGCGGCCAGTTTGCCGCGATCGCGTTTGTACGCTGGCGGCTTTTCGTAAATTCCCTGCGCACCATTCGCGGACGCCTGGAACTCGTGTCGCGCGGACTCATTTTTTTGGGTTTCGCGACGCTGGGGCTCGGCGGATCGTTCGCGATGGGCGCAGGCGCGTGGTATTTCGCTTCGCATGGACGCGCCGAATTGCTGGCACTCTTGCTTTGGCCGGTATTTTTGTTCTGGCAGCTTTTTCCGGTGATGGCGAGCGCGTTCACGGAAAATATGGATTCGTCGAACCTGCTGCGGTTCCCGCTTTCGTTTCCTTCTTACTTTTTGATTCGCATCGCTTATGGCTCGCTGGATCCGGCGATGGCTGTGGGAGGGCTGTGGCTCCTGGGGATGGCTATTGGGATTGGCGTCGCGAGGCCTGCCTATTTTGTGGTGGCGCTTGCGATACTTCTGCTGTTCGCGATTTTCAACATCTTGCTGGGGCAGATGATTTTCACGTGGGTGGAGCGCTGGCTGGCGAGACGGCGGAGCCGTGAAATTCTGGGCGTAGCGTTCCTCGTAGTGATAGTCAGCTTCCAATTCGTAGGGCCGTTCATGCGGCATTTCGGGCCGGCTCTGGGACCGGCAGTAACTCACGTTACCGCGCAGGCGCTGCCGATCGAACGCATGTTGCCGCCGGGTTTGGCGGCTGCCGCGGTGGCGCGCGCACTGCAAGGCGAATATATTCTCGCGCTGAGCGCTTTTGCTTTGAGTGGCGCGTACGCGCTGGCGGTGGGTTGGCTGCTGACCGTGCGATTGCGGGCGCAATATCTGGGCGAGAACCTCAGCGAAGCCGTCGCGCGAGCGGCAAGACCCGGCGCGAAACAAAAAATTCAGGTGGGATGGAATATCGAGGGCGTGCCGGGATCGGTATCCGCCGTGGTTGAAAAGGAGTTTCGCTATCTTTCGCGCAGCGGGCCGATGCTGTTCACGCTGGTGATGCCCGTGGTGGTGCTGCTGATTTTCCGGTTTACGCCGGGGAAATCGGATAATCCGGGAGGCATACTCGCGCATGCTTCGGATCTGGCGTTTCCCGTGGGCGCCGGCTACGCGCTGCTGATCCTTTCGAATCTCGTTTACAACTGCTTCGGTCCCGATGCGGCGGGCATTCAGTTTTTTTTCGTTTCGCCGGTGCGCTTCCGGGAAATTCTGCTGGGGAAAAATTTGGCCGCTGGATTCGTGCTGGCGGCGGAGATTGTTCTGGTGTGGCTTGCAACGTGCTTAATGTACCGGCCGCCTTCGTGGGACGTGGTGCTGGCCACGGTGACGGGGGTTTTCTTTGCGCTGCTGCTGAACCTGATCGGCGGAAATTTTCTTGCAGTTTTTGCGCCGAAGAAAGTGGATTTAGGCGCATTCGGGCGGCAGCGCGCGTCGAACATCACCGCGTTCGCGAGCCTGGGAATTCAGGCGGCGGTGGTTGGATTGTGCGCGTTGGCGCTGCTAGTTGCGCGCGCGTATCAACATATCTGGGTGGCCGCGATCATTTTTGTGTTTCTGGCGGCGGGCGCGCTGGCGGCTTACTTCCTGGTGCTGGATCGCATGGACGCGATTATTCTGAAGCGTCGCGAAGTGATGATCGCGGAACTTTGTAAGGCGTAGGACAAGAACTTGTGGGTCGGTAGAGGGACAGCGGCGGTCTTGACGTCCATCGACGAATCATCTAGACTAATCATCTAGATGAATAGGAGAATCTCCATGCGGACCGTGGGATTATTCGAGGCCAAGCAGAAACTCTCTGAGCTGGTTGAACGTGCGGGCAAGGGTGAACGCATCGGCATCACTCGTCGCGGAAAGCTGACCGCACTGATTATTCCTCCCCAACCGGAGCGCAGCTTGAAGGAAAGCTTTGACGAGATTGAAAAGGTACGTAGAAAGATTCGGCTCCCGAAGGGTGTGACGATCAAGAGTATGATCGAGGAAGGGCGAGTTTGATTCGTTTTGTGCTGGATGCGTCGGTGGCGCTCGGCTGGATAGCCAATGCGCCCCCTTCGCCGTACGCTGTGAAGATAAAGCAAGACCTGTTGAGCGAGGGGCGAGCTGTCGTGCCCACGCTCTGGCACCTCGAGATAGCCAATTGGTTCGCGATCGCGGCGCGCCGGAGAGTGATCGACGAATCACAGGAAAGCACCCTTCTATTTGCTCTCGATGGCATCATTGGTCGGGCCATCGAGACTGAGGTCAGTGGTGTTTCCATACGCCAGGCACTCGCCACGGCCAACCAGTTCCAGCTTTCGGCTTACGATGCTGCGTATCTCGATCTCGCTCTGCGAGAGAGACTGCCACTCGCGACTCTCGACCAGCGATTGCGCCTAGCCGCGAAGAAAGCTGGTGTGGAATTGCTGTAATAGCAGTCGCTCGAAAACGTTTAACACCTTCAGAACCACCGTCTGGTGCCAATTCCATTTGCAACCGGGTAGAACGCTAGGCTACATTTCTGTGGCGCGCGAAAAGTATTGCGCCAGGGGATCCAGCATGAATCGCAGCAAACCTCCGATTTTCCTTTTTCTCATTTCGATTTTGTTGCTGCACGCGCCTGCCGTTGCAGCGCAGTCGCAGATGACGCCTGGCACGCTTCCATTGATGCTCGAGCGGTTAGTGGCGACGCCGGCAGTATCCGGATACGAAAAGCAGCTTGGCGAAGAAATCAGCGGGCAGCTGAAGGCTTTTCATCCGGTGACGGACAATCTTGGTGACGTGGTTGTGACCATCGGCAGCGGTGCGCCGCGCCGGCTGATCGTCACGCCGATTGATGAGCCGGGATTTGTGGTGAGCGAGATCACTGCGGACGGCTACTTGCGTGTGCAGCGGCTGCCGCAAGGCGGCCTGCCGCCGATTTACAACGAGATGTATTCGGCGCAGCCCGTGAAGATCGGCACGGCGAACGGAAAGTGGATTGACGGCGTGGTGGCGGGGCTGTCAGTGCATCTGCTGCCGGGCCGGACCAATCCGCCGAGCGCCGGCGACATCGAGAATATTTATGTGGATATCGGCGCAACGTCCGCGGAAGAAGTGCGAAAGGCGGGCGTGGATGTTCTCGACCCGATTGCGATCAACCGGCGATTGATGAAGCTGAGCGACGCGGAAATGGCCGGCGCTTCAGTGGGCGATCGCTTCGGGGCAGCGGCAGTATTGGAGGTATTGGGGACGATTGATCCCGCGAAGGTCAAAGGGACGTTGACCGTTGCGTTTGTGGTGCAGCAGCGCACCGGGGCGCGCGGCTTGCAGCGCGTTCTTACCAAGACGCAGGCCGACGAGATGATCTACGTCGGGAGACTGCTTCCCGGCGGGCCCATTCCGCAAATGGAGAATCTGCATCACGCGCCGCGGCGCGAGCCGGGCAACGGCGTGCTGGTCGGCGTGGAAAAAACCGATGGAGAGCTGACTGGCTTTGACGCCGAACTGAAACAGCTAGCCGATGCAAATAAAATTCCGCTTGGTTCCGACTATTCAGCGAGCGTTTTTCCCCGGACGTATTTGGCTTTGCCGGAACTGCCAGCGAAATGGGCGCATGTTGGCATTGCTACTTCGTGGACAGACACGCCAGCCGAAGAAATTGCTACGCGCGATTTGGAAGCGCTGAAGCAATTGCTGAGCGCGTACGCGGGAGTGCCGCGAATGAGCGGCTCGGGAAGCGCCTTCGGCGGCGGAAGCGATGCAGCAGCAGTCGGCGCGCCAGGAAAGCCGCCCACTACTCTCCAGATACTCGCGCCACTTGTGGAAGTATACGGCGTCAGCAATAACGAAGGTCCGGTGCGCGAGTTGGTGAAGTCGCTGCTGCCGAAGTGGGCTAAGCCTGAAACCGATGATGCCGGGAATTTGATTTTGCATCTGGGTACGGAGCCGGAAGGAAGCAAAGCGCCGCGGATTCTCGTGGTCGCGCACATGGACGAAATCGGCTTCGGCGTGAAATCCATTTCGAAAGATGGGCGGTTGGAAGTGGAATGGCGCGGCGGCGGAGAACTCGGCTTTTTCGCGGGACATCCGGCGCTGGTGCATCTGGCGAACGGCGGCGACCTCGATGCGATCATGGAGCTGCCGAACGGCTGGGACACGTCCGCTTTCAAGTGGCCGCCGGAATCTTCGGATACCGCTCTGCGCGTGGATGTGGGCGCACGCACGCCCGAGGAAGTGGCCAAGCTGGGCATCAAGGTCGGCGACACGATTACGATTCCGAAAGCGTACCGGCCGTTGATCGGGACGCGGGCGAACGGCCGCGCCTTTGACGATCGCGTTGGGGATACGGCACTGATTTCCGCGGTGTGGGCGCTGGGCGGGCCGCTAAAAGATCGCGACGTCACGTTCGTGTGGTCCACCGGGGAGGAGCTGGGACTGGTAGGCGCCGCGAAACTCGCCAAGCGGCTTGCCGACGACGGACACGAACCGGATTACGTGTTTGCGGTGGATACATTTGTAAGTTCGGATTCGCCGATCGAATCCAAGCGTTTCGGCGACGCTGCAGTCGGGAAGGGTTTCGTGATTCGCGCGGTGGACAATTCGAATATCGTTCGCTCTGACCTTGTGGAAAAGGTGATAAAACTCGCGCGCGCCGGGCAAATTTCGGTGCAGTACGGAGTGACGGGAGGCGGCAACGACGGCTCGGCGTTCGTGCGCTACGGTTCGGTGGACGTGGCGCTCGGTTGGGCGTTGCGCTATTCGCATTCGCCGGCCGAGGTGGTGGATACACGCGACGTGGACTCGTTGGCGCGCATCATCACTGCGATCGCGAGGTCTTGGTAGACTTCGTGTGCGGCGTGCGCGGGTGGATTGCAGCGAATTGCTCGCTGGCCGCTTTGCCCGCAGGCGTGGTGTTGGCTTGCACTTTGCTATAATCGCGCGCCGTGAGCGAACCTGCATTCAAAGCGCCTCGTCACATTGTGATCGAAGGGCCGATTCGCGTGGGGAAGTCCACGCTCGCGAAGGTGCTGGCCGAGCAATTGCACGCGCGGCGGATTTTTGACGCCGACGACAATCCTTTCTTGATGGATTTTTACGATGAGAAGCCCGGCTCGGCTTTTCGCGCGCAGATGTATTTTTTGTACGAGCGGCACCGCCGGCTGCTGGAGACGCGTCCGGAAGATAATCCAGCACCGATCGTCAGCGATTTCCTATTCGAGAAGGACAAGATTTTCGCCTACCTGAATCTGGACAACGAAGAGCTGAAGCTTTACGAGCGGTATTTCGAGATGCTGGCACCGTCGGTGCCGCCGCCGGACCTGGTGATTTATCTGCAGGCGAAGCCCGAGGTGCTGCGCAAGCGCGTTTCGAAAAAAGGCGATCCGGCGGAAACTCAAATTTCGCCCGAGTACGTGGAGGCAGTGGCCAACGCGTACGAGCACTTTTTCTTCCGCTATTCAGGCTCGAACTTGCTGGTGGTGGATACTTCCGAAATTGATTTCGTGGAGCGCAACCAGGACCTCCAGGAGCTGTTGCGCCGTCTGCGCCAGCCGGTGAAGGGTACGCAATACTTTCTGCCGCTGGGGCAGGGGTAGGCTCATCCGTCAATTCGCTCCAAGAAGGAACGGTCTTCGATCAGGATGCATTTCGAGGCGTCTGCGGCCGCGACATTGGCGATGGCGTCGGGATCTTTCATCAACGCTGCGCGATATTTTTCATAAGCGGCGAGATCCGGGAAGTTAATCAGCGCGAGTGCGATGTTGGTGGCTCCCGCGAGTTTCGTCGGTGCAAAATAGCCCACTAGTTCGCCGCCGCAGCGTTTGATGGGATCCGGCCAGCGCCGCGCGTATGCTGCAAAATCCTTCAGCTTGTGCTGGTCAATCGTGTAGCGAATGCAAAGTGTCAGCATTCCATCCTCCGGCGGTCGTTACCTCGCTTCACAGCGGCACAGCCAACATTCAAACATCGGCCGCGAATGCATGTTTCATCCAGAAGTGAAATGTCGTTGCAGCGGCTGAGCTAGAATGGCGTTATGAATACAAACTATCCCATCGCGGTGGTCGCCGAGCTGATCGGCGAGCCGGCGCGCGCCGCGATGCTTGTCTCGCTGCTGGATGGCCAGTCTCGCAACGCGGGAGAACTGGCAATGATCGCGAACGTGTCCGCGCAGTCAGCGAGCGGACATCTATCGAAGATGATCGCCGGCGGATTGCTGAAGGCGGAGAGTTCCGGACGTCACCGCTATTACTGCATGGCTGGAGTGGATGTCGCACACGCTATTGAGGCGCTGGGCGCCATCGCGACCCTACCGCCATCCGCGGCTGCGGTTTCACGCAGAAGTGACCACGAATTCCGCCACGCGCGAACGTGCTACGACCATCTGGCCGGGCGCATTGCCGTTGAAATGGTGCGAGCGTTCGAAGCCGAGAAGATCATTCGGGCCACGGGCGAACGCGAGTTTGAGGTCGGTCCCAAGGGCCGGAGTTGGTTTGCGGATCTGGGAGTTGACCTGGATGTACTGCGGCGTTCGCGGCGTTCATTCGCGCTCCAGTGTCTGGACTGGACCGAGCGCAGGCCTCACATCGCGGGGGCTCTGGGCGCGGCCATCTGTGCCCGAATGGTGACTCTCGGCTGGTTCGCGAGGAAACGCGACACGCGTGCGCTGCGCGTCACGCATCAGGGCAGCCGCGAACTATACGCCCGCTTCGGGATCACTGCCTGAGGACGTCGGCACTCGGATCGCCACAACGTCAGCGCGCAATGCTGCAACAGTAGACAGAAAAAAACAATCGTTTGATGGCTAGATCAAGGAAGGAAGGGGGACGGGACGGGCAACCCCGCCAGGCTACCCGCCCCGCACTGCGCACGGGAGGATTTCGTTCAGGCTGCTTTGTCTGGCCCGGTCAGCCGGTGGCGCAATCTTCCGAGGGTGCGATTCACCGGATGGCTGCGATGCAAGAAGGTGAGCACGGGAGCGCGGC
>Ga0307478_10001997_pt1 | contig 16775 bp, 14 predicted proteins | sample atmos_gasesECM4C_2_FD_203713 | JGI IMG/M metagenome (GOLD analysis project Ga0307478, IMG submission 203713) | Hardwood forest soil microbial communities from Morgan-Monroe State Forest, Indiana, United States - atmos_gasesECM4C_05 | ecosystem: Environmental > Terrestrial > Soil > Temperate...
CAATTTGTAACGCTACTGGGCGGCTCAGGGTCGGAAACCGGCACCAGCATCACGATCGATACCGACTCAAATACTTATGTGACCGGTGAAACGACATCGACCGACTTCCCGACGGCGAGTCCGTTTCAGGCAGGCTTGAAGGGGCCACAGGATATTTACGTTTCCAAGCTGGGGCCGGCTCTCAATTTCACTCTCACCGTTTCCTCGCCAACCGCCAATTCCGTGAATGCAGGCAACCAGATCAGCTTCACCTACACGGTAACGAATACAGGTGACACGACCTCGAATGTGGCTTTTTCCGACAACCTGGCAGCGGGCAGCGGGAGCGCTCCGGTTACGTTTGTTTCCGCGTCGGCATCGGGAGGAACCTGCCCGACGACCCCGACCGACAACAAGGTGCTGTGTAATCTTGGCGTGATCAATGGCGGGCAGAGTTCGACGATCACTGTGAACCTGACCCCGACCGGTCCGGGGACAATTGCGAATAGCGGAACGGTCTCAGTGGGGGGATTCTCGAGGACCACCATTGCGACACCGGTGCCGGTGAACTCGTTCAAGCTCTCACCGCTGAGATCGAATAACACGGTGGTTGCGGGAAATCCAGCGAGCTACCCGATCCAAATCACGCCTTTATCCGTGTTTAGCGCCTCGATTTCGATCGCGTGTTCGGCAGGGCTCCCTGGAGGGGGGACTACGTGTACACCCTCGACAAACCCGGTCACTCTCGAGGGTTCGAGTTCTTCGACAGTGACGCTGGTTATCAGCACGTTTCCAAGAGTTACAACGACAGCGGGGCTATCCCGAGATGGAAGAAGATTCCTGGCGAGCTTGCTGCCGGTTACCGGTCTGGCGTTCCTGGGACTCGGAATCGGGAGCCGTTTGAAACGTCGGCGGTTCCTGGGTGGACTGTTCCTGCTGACACTGATCACTCTTGTGCTATTGCAGCCTGCCTGCGGCGGACACAGTTCCACCACCACGACAACGGGAACACCGGCGGGCACTTACACGATCAGCGTGTCGGCAACTTCGGGATCGTTCTCGCAAACCACACCGATCACTCTGGTAGTGCAGTAAGATCGGGTCGCCGGTCGTCGGCCATCAACTTGGGCCTGGGAGACCGCGGGTTCCGAGTGTGAGTGCTACGGCCTCTGACCGACCGGCTGCGCGACCCTGTTCTTTCTGGTTTCTCCGGGAATCGAAATGGTGCTCGGAGCAACTCTTCCAGTTGGGTGACATTTCATCGTGAGCGCAGTCTGGTAGATTGAAATGCCACTCTCAACAATTGCCAACGAGGGAGGCGTGTCGCTCGATGCTCGAAATCAGGAAGGAACAGGTGGAGCCTGACATTGTGGTGCTCCACCTTTCTGGCCGCATTGGTATGGGGCGGTCATGCGAAGATTTGGAAGCGGCCATTCAGGAACTGATTCAGCAGAACGTTTCGAAGGTGGTCTTGAACCTTGCGGACGTGCAACGGATCGACAGCACCGGATTTGGAACTCTGGTGGCCTCCTCGCAGAAAATGAAACGTGCGGGCGGAGAACTGCGCGTGGTGGGTGCACACGGAGTCGTCGAGGAGATCGCGCATAGTTCGCAAATACCCAAGATTGTTCCGTTCCATGCGACGCTTGCGGATGCCGTTGAGGCATTCCGCGCCGCATGAAATGAAGCGAGCCTGCGTGCGATACCGCCCATAATAAAGACAAAGAAAACATCCAGGGACATTGAAGATCTTGTCCCTCAATTTCTACGTGTTTTGCTGTATTGTCGGTTCGCGGGCTAAGGAAATAATTTAGTGACAGACGAAGTGGCGCAGGCCCCACGCCAGGAGAAGATTGAACGGGAATTCTCCTGACGTGGGGTCTAATTTTTTATGCAACTCATCTCAGGCGGTGATAAGAGACTCTAAAGCCATCCGATTTGAAACCACCAGGGTTGCGCCTTCCTGCTCGATCATTCTTTGCTTGCGGAATCCGGCCATCAAACGCGTGACCGTTTCGCGCGATGTCCCAATCATCTGACCAATTTCTTCGTGAGTGAGTGGAACTTTCATCCGTGTTGAGTGAGGTCCACTCGGACGATCGTCCAACCAGCCGACGAGCAGGCGCGCCAGTTTTTCGCTGGCAGAACCCGACAGCATGAGGGTACGGATTTCGCGGCAGGTGAAGTTATAGTCGCGGCTGAGGAGTTGGGTAATCCACAGCGCGAACTCTCCATGGACCCGCATCATGCGGAGTACTTCGTTCTGGCGAATAAAGGTGATGTCGCAGGGCTGCTGAGCTTCGGCGGTCGCTTCATAATCGCGGCTGCCTATGGTGGAAGCAACCCCGAGCGCCTCTCCAGCATGCGCAATGCGCAGGATCAAAGTCCGGCCGTCACTGGCGCAAACGGAGAGTTTCACGAGTCCGCTTTGCACCAGGTAGATGCCACGAGGAGCCATCCCCTCGGAGAAGAGAACCGCTCCGGTCGGGTAATGGTTGGTGAGCGATAGCATTTCCAGTTCGCGAACAATCGCAGGAGGCAGATCGCCAAAGATGGATTGGGCTGTCGCGGGCTTCTGAGGGGGTCTCATCGGTTGAGTGGCCATATCTGCCTCCATTCGGACACCTGCTACAAGGGCAAGCCACGCGCCATTTAGGTGCGAAAGCGTGCAGATCCATATCCAGAAGATAAGTGGCTTATATTCATCTATTTACAGATGAGCCGGTGAGAGTTCGAAAAATTGGATCTGCAAAACGAGGTCTTGCACTGCGCTATTTGACACAGCTGTGTGTGATCTCAATCACCAACCAGGTGTGACTTCTCACAGGGGATCGAGGAGCGGTTACCCCAGAACCTCGTCCAGAAGGTGGAACAAGGCAGTGCGGGTAAAGGGCTTCTCAAGCAGGGGGATTCCCTGCATCCGATCGTGCTGGGCAATGAGTTCGCCGGTGTATCCCGACATGTAGACCACTTTGGTCTCCGGGTGGGAGGCAATGACTTTGGCGACAAGTTCTGGCCCGCTCATGCCGCGCATGACGACATCTGTCAGTAACACGTCGATGGTGCCGTGATGCGCCTCCATGACATCAATGGCAGACTTTCCGTCTCTGGTCTCGAGCACCAAATACCCGTTCTGTTCCAGGAGCTTTCGTGTGAGGCTGAGCATGATCTCGTCGTCTTCGACGAGCAGAATAACCTTGCCTTCCCGACGAGCAATGGCTCGTTCAGCTTCCGTGGCCGTCTTCTCGGCGATTTTATGTTCTGCGCTGGGCAGGTAAATCTTGAAGGTGGTCCCACTGCCGACCTCGCTGTAGACCCAGATGTGACCACCGCTTTGTTGAACGATGCCGTAGACGGTCGCGAGACCAAGGCCGGTGCCTTTCCCCACCTCCTTAGTGGTGAAGAAGGGCTCAAAGATTCTGGCGACCGTCGCTTGATCCATGCCGATGCCGGTGTCGCTGACCGCGAGCAGGACGTGAGGGCCTTCCTTCATCGGGCGATGTTGCGAAGTGAAAACCTCGTCCAGTTCGACGGCAGCGGTTTCAAGAATGAATTTCCCGCCCCGTGGCATCGCGTCGCGAGAGTTCACGGCGAGATTGAGAACGATCTGGTCCAACTGGCCTGGGTCAATCTCGATGACTGCCGAAGGATCACGCGGCACGACCACGATTTCGACGTCGTCGCCCATGAGGGGTTGGATCAGCTTGATTACGTCTTTCAGGCGAACGTTCAGATCGACCAGTTGGGGCTGCAGGCTCGACTTCCGGGTGAAGGCCAATAGTTGGCGTGTGAGGGGAGTGCCGCGCTCCACAGCGTTGCGGATATTTTCGATGTATTGGCCGGAGTCGGCGCCCGGATCGATGCGATCGCGAAGGAGTTCAGTGCAAGCGGTGACGATGCCGAGAATATTGTTGAAATCGTGGGCGACGCCGCCGGCCAACCGTCCGACAGCTTCCATTTTCTGCGCCTGCCGCAGATGGTCTTCGGCCCGTCTCTGGGCGGTAATGTCGCGCGCAATCGCGGACGCGCCTACGATATTCCCTGCCGGCCCGCGGATTGGGGAAATCGAAAGCGAGATATCAAGACGGCGTCCGTCTTTCGTCAGGCGAACCGATTCGTAATGTTCGATGCGCTCACCACGAGAGATTCTGGCCAGGATGTTCGGGATTTCGTCCGGCCGATCCTTGCTGGCGAGGAACGAGATATTCTTACCGATTGCTTCTTCGGCGGTGTACCCGTACATGGCTTCGGCGCCGCGATTCCAGGTGGTAATGGTTCCGTCCAGTTCCTTTCCAATGATGGCGTCGGCGGAAGAGTCGATGATGGAAGCCAGTCGCGCCCGGTATTCGCCGATCTCCTGCGTGGTTTTACGATCGAGTTCCTCATGGGCACGGCGTAATTCCTGTTCGATACGCTTGCGGTCGCTGATATCGCGGATCGCGCTCAGCACCAGGGTCCCGTTGCCCAGGGAGACGGGATTCAAGCTGATTTCGACGGCGAATTCGGAGCCGTCACGCCGTCTCCCGTAAAGATCCAGGCCGGCGCCCATCTGCCGGATCTTGGGCGTCTGCGCGAAGGCAGCGCGATGCGCATGGTGTTGATCACGGAAACGCGCCGGGACCAGGATTTCGATTTTTTGTCCGACTAGCTCGCTCCTTTGATAGCCGAACAGCGTCTCGGTCTGGGAGTTGATCTGTACGATGGTGCCGTCCTGCTCGACGGCTACGATGGCATCCGGGATTGCCTCGAGAAGGGAACTGGTCAGCAGAATATCGCCCAGGGCTTGCGGCGAGGGGCTGGAAGGTGATTCCTGGTGACCCGATAACTTACTGGGCATGCGAACTCTGACCCCGATATGCCAGTCACTCTAAATCGGATCGCACCGGGAGTAAAGGCGCAAGCACCCTCCGCAATGGAGATGTGCCTATGCGCCGGCAGAGAGTTTGTGATGACTGCGAGCCTCGGCGATACCGTATTGTCGGATTTTATAGAGCAGGGCCTTATAACTTATTTTGAGGAGCGCGGCGGCCTGCTTACGATTCCAGTTGGTCTGTTCCAGAGCCTGCGTGATGGCGGTCGCTTCAGCTTCATCTTTCGCGTTGCGCGACAGGGACTTAAGTCCGCCAGTCGAGGACTCCGCGGCGGACTTGTTTCCTGCATCGGCGCGCTGGCCGCCGTTGACATCACTTTTGGGATTGAGTTCGGCAATGGCCAGCTTTTCGTCGCCCAAGATCAAATAGCGCTTGATGAAGTTGCTCAACTCGCGCAGGTTGCCGGGCCAGGAGTATTCCAGGCAGGCAGCCATCATGGTCGGCGAGAGCGGCAGCGGAGGACGCGCATACTGCTCAGCCATACGCGACATGAAATGCTTCAACAGAATCGGAATTTCTTCCTTGCGCTCGCGCAATGGAGGCAGGTTGAGCGTGAAGGCGTTGAGGCGATAGTACAAATCTTCTCTGAGGCGCTTGGTGGCCAGCGCTTCCGGGATGTTGATGTTGGTGGCGGCCAGGATGCGTACGTCCACCTTGATGACGCTGCGGCTGCCCAAGCGCGAGAACTGCTGATCCTGTAAAACGTGCAAGAGTTTCGCCTGCAGAATCGGCGGCATTTCACCGATTTCATCCAGCAGGATCGTTCCCTTGTTGCAGAGTTCGAACTTGCCCGGCTTGGGATGAGTCGCACCGGTGAAAGCGCCGGCTTCATAGCCAAACAATTCGCTCTCCAGCAGGTCAGCCGGAACGGCCGCGCAGTTCACCTTAAGGAAGGTGCGGTGCGCGCGGGGTGACAGTTTGTGAACCAGGCGCCCGAGAACTTCCTTGCCGGTGCCGCTTTCACCAAGAAGCAGGACGGGAATGTCGACGTTCGCGACCAATGCGGCCTGCGAGCGGATCTTCCGCATGGCGGGGCTTGCGGCTACGAAGAATACATCGTCGCAGAGTTCCTCGACCTCTCCCGCATAAGCCTGCTGATTTTTGCCCAGACATTGATCGATGACAGCGTCGAGCTCGGCTTTCTGAAAAGGCTTGGTGAGGTAATCCTGCGCGCCGAGCCGCATGGCCTGAACGACCTTGCGCGTGTCGCTCACGCAGGAAAGCATGACAACTTTCACCCCGGGGCGCATCTGCCGGAGTTGTTCGAGAGTTTGCAGGCCGTCGATCCCGGGCATCAGGACGTCAAGCAGAACCATATCGGGTTCGAGGCCTTTTTCGACGCGTTGCAAGGCTTCTTCACCCGTGGAGGCGGTCTCGACTTTGTAATCGTCGACTTCGAGCAGGGTCCGGATGTACCGAAGCATTCCCGGTTCATCATCGACCAGCAGGATGTTGGTCGTTTCACTCATTTCGTTTTCCCTTTAGGCGTGCTGTTGAGGGAGGGTTTCAGCGGAACAAGAAACGAAAATTTGCTGCCTGCGCCCGGTTCGCTCTCAACCCAGAGCTTGCCACCCATCGCGTTCACGAGCCGACGGGCGATGGCCAGGCCCAAGCCCATGCCATCGGACTGGTTTTCATTGTTGGGCAGGCGGAAAAAATCGTCAAACACTTCCACATGATATTCCGCGGGAATTCCGGGACCGGTATCGGCGACGCTGACCTTCACAGCATTTGGAGTCGAAAGGGGCTGGCGTCGTCGTTCTTTTTCTACGGTCGCCTTGGGAGCGCCGCGGCGTTCCCACATATACGGTTCAGCATGTAGCCACACGGTGCCGCCTGCTGGTGTAAACTTCGAGGCGTTTTCGAGCAGGTTGGAAATCACCCGTTGAATTTTGGCGGAGTCGAAAGGGAACGCCACCAGCTTATCGTTGGCCAGAAAATACAATGCCAATCCCTTCTCCTGGAAACGATGGGACCACAAGCGGCAAACCTCGGACAGGCAAGCATTGATGTCGCCGTGCTCGTATTGCAGGCGCAGTTCGCCGGTCTCAAGCACTGTATAGGACAGGAAATCCTGGATGAAGTGTTGTAATCTCTGTCCGCTCGATTGCATGTCGCGGATTACTTCGCGCTGGCGTTCATTCAAGTGGCCGAGTTTTTCGCTCTGCAGCAGTTCGATATAACCGTTCAGGATCGCAAGTGGCGTTTTAAGATCGTGCGCCGCGGATGCGAGCGCATTGGTAGTGCGACGATAGCGTTCCGAAAGCTGGTTGTAGTTCTGCAGGAGGTCCTGGGGGTAGTCGGCAGCAGAGGCCTGGTCCACCAGAGCAGGCTCGGCGGGAGACAATTCGTCATCCGGCTTGGCCGGGACTGGGCGTGAAAGACACGCGTTATCCGGATTTGCAGCCATAGTCAAAGATACTCGAGGCTTGGCGAACGGGGAGGGAGCAAGTAGTTTTTAAAAACTACACGTTTGGGGATGACGTATAGAAATCGTAGGATGATCGGGTCTGGATTGTCAACGAAAATGCACCGGAATTGCCACAGTAGGGTAAATCATTGCACTTTTCAACAGCTTAGGAAGAACGTTCCAGAATGGTGGGAAGAAAAACCAAAATATCGGCCAAAATCGCTCAATCCGGTGCAGGAAGCCTCATTTCCCGAGACAACTAGCCGGGATTCGAGGGGGAGAAGGGTAGAGCGATGCGACCCAAAGGCATTTGGCCCATTAGATGCCACGCAGAACGCGTAAACTGCAAGTGATAGGGACGAACCCTTGATTCGACGCAGGCCTGAAAAAGAACGTCGGAAGTGGACCCGACTGCCCCTGGCGATCCCGGTCTTTGTGCGCAGCCGGGACGAGAAGGGGAAGGAATTCCTGGAATTCGCGACGGCCCTCAACATCAGTGCTGGAGGAGCGCTCGTTGCGGTTCGTCGCTCATTGCCCAAGACAGCGCAGGTTTTGCTGGAAATTCCCAGCGCGCCCTTGGCGGCCACGGCAAGTCTGCCGCGCGCGGCTCGAACCCTGCGTGCTCGCGCTACCCGTATCACCCATGCCGAGGGATATCATCTGCTCGGCCTGAAGTTTTCCCGCCCGTTGCTGAATGGCTCCTCCCCGGCGCGCTCGCGTCGTGGGAAACTCACTTCTGCAATGTGAAAATGTTTTCCTACCCGCTAGATGGAACTTTCTGAGCCGAGGTTCTGTTTTCCTCTATCGAACGAATGCCTTTGATGCTAGCCTAACTTCCATTCACTGATCAATTTAGCACTGGTTTCCGATGCGCCTGCCGGGTAGTTTTCAGTTTGGCGGATGGGGTGCACATGCAGGGGTAGTCGCGGGCGGGACCCGCCGTAAACTCATGACAACGACAAATTCTGTCAGTTCCTTAGTGCAATCCATTGGCGAGATTCCTCCCGAGTCCATCGTTTTTGGTCATTCTGACGGCATGCAGGCGCTGCGCGCGCGCATGGACAAAGTGGCCGCCGCCAACGTTCCGGTTCTCATCCAGGGCGAAAGCGGAACCGGCAAGGACATCATTGCGCGAATGATTCATGGTCGTTCCCCCTGGAAAACGGGCCCCTACGTAAAGGTCAACTGCCCGGCAATCCCTGGGACCCTGCTGGAGAGCGAGCTGTTCGGCTACGAGAAGGGCGCGTTTACCGGCGCCTACGGCATGAAGCCGGGGCGGGTAGAACTGGCGCACCGGGGTACGCTGTTTCTGGATGAGATTTCCGAGCTCGATCTGGCACTCCAGTCAAAATTGTTGCAACTGCTCCAGGACGGGCAGTTCTGCCGCATTGGGGCGCAGGAAGACAAGAAAGTCGAAGTGCGCGTGGTCTGCGCGACCAACCGGATTCTGGAAAATGAAATCGAGAACGGCACCTTCCGACAAGATTTGTTTTATCGCATCAACGTGGTAAATCTCGCGCTGCCCCCTCTGCGCGAGCGGCGCGGCGACATCGACGATCTGGTCAATTATTTTCTGGAATACTACAACCGGAAGTACAACTGCCGGGCGAAGGCGCTCTCGTCCGAGTTGATGACAGTTCTGCAGAAATATCATTGGCCGGGTAACATTCGCGAACTCGAGAACCAGATCAAGCGATACGTCATCCTGGGTTCCGAAGAGGTGATTTCAAGCGATCTGGTGACCCATCAGCCGGACTATTTCAACGCTGAAATCAACTTTGATGGCCCAATTTCGCTGAAGAAGCTTACACGCCAGGCCACGCGGGAACTGGAGCGGAAAGTAATTCTGAAGGTGCTGCAGGCGAATCACTGGAATCGCAAGCAGGCGGCGCGAGCGTTGAGCATCAGCTACCGAGCGCTGCTCTATAAAATCCGCGACGCGGGCTTGCCGTCGAATCGCACCGTAAGGCGGCGCGAAAACTCGAATGCGGGACTGGCGGCAGACTAGGCCAGGGGCGCGCAGTTTCGCGGTTTTCAGTGAGCGACGATCTACCAACAAGAAATTCGTGAGCTTGGCGCGACGAGAATTACACGGCGCGCCAAGTTTGTTTTAGGCCCAATTTTGTGCGTTCGCGCTGGAAGAACATCTTAAATCGCGAGGACGCGAAGGTTTCGCAGCGGGCGCAGAGAACTGGTAGGCCGAAGGGAAGTTGTGTTCATGCGCATGGCTTTGCAACACGAGCTGCCCTTCCGAGTAACGTTACCCTCTGTAAGCGCATGATAAGATGCCCTTTGTTTTTTACTTCTTTTGGCACGCTGGATGCTTTTACTGAGCGCGGGTGTAGTGCAGTCTCTTGCCCCAAGAGAGATGCATTGCTCCAAATGGTCTCGTCTCCCCCGGAGGCCAATGATTCGGAACCTTCCTAGGAGGCAGTAAGTACATGGTAAAGAAACTTGTTCTGCTGGCTGTGCTGGCACTGGCCCTGCCAATGGCAGCCTTTGCGAGCAGTCAGATCGACTTCACGAACTCTGGCGGGACACTGTCGGGCAGCAACAGCGGTCTTTCGCTGGGCGGTTCGGCATTAATTGCCGTCAATGGGCTTAACGGGGGCGGACTCATCACGGGCTCCAATTTGGGCAGTGTCTCGTTCTCTACGGGAGCGCTCACAAGCGGCGACCTGATGAACGGTGGCACCTTTGCTGCAGGCGGAAGCTTCACCATTTCTGGGAATGGCACGAACGGCGTTCCCAATGGGGTGATCTTCAGCGGGAGCTTCAGCGGGCCGGTTACCTGGAGCTTGGTCACCTTAGCGAATGGAACGCACAATTACACCCTCAGCGGTGCAATTGTTGGGTCTAACGCAGTGGGAGCAACCGTGCAACTGACGGTCAATACCGGCAAAGGTTACTTCAGCGGAAGCGTTGGAATCTCCAGTGGCGACACCAACCTCACGGTTCCCGAACCGGGCACCCTGAGCCTGCTTGGTACGGGTTTGATCGGTTTGGCTGGAGTGATCCGGCGCAAACTGAGCCTGTCCTAATCGGCACAGCGAAGCGACTCCTGAACGAAAACCCGCCGCGGGGATGCGGCGGGTTTTTCTATTGGCGCGAGACTGAATTCCCAGGCCTTGCTCAGCTTGCAGCCGCCCTTGCCGGCGACTCTCGCTAGTTCCCCGGCTGTTGTTGCTGCGCTTGTTGCTGTGCCTTTTTCAAATGGTCCTGGAAGGTGGGATCATTGGGCACCTTCTTCAGAGCTTCCTTGAACAAATCAATGGCGGTCGGGTAGAGGCCTTTCTGGTAGTACGCCCAGCCCAGGGTATCGGCGGCATTGGGACTGTCGGGCATCAGGCGGCGCGCGGTTTGAGCCAGCGAGATGGCGACATCGACGTTTCCGCCCGTCTGCAGCATGACGTAAGCCAGATTGTTCGAAGCGATGGGGTTGTCGGGCTGAATCTGGAGAGATTTCTGGTACATGGCTTTAGCGCCCTCCCATTTCTGTTGGCCCTCATACAGCTCGCCGAGCAGGATGTAAAAGGAAATCTCTCCCGGATTGTCCTTGATGGACTGCTGAAAGGTCGCGATGGCCTGATCCACTGAGCCTTCGGCTTTGAGCGCCTGCCCAAGCTTCAGCAGAGCATCCGAGTTCTTCCTGTCGAGTTCGGCAGCTTTACGTAGCGCCGCTTCCGCACCCTTGTAGTCCTTTTTGTTGTTGAAGAGCGCGGTGCCCAGCAGGTCATAGAAGGCGCTGTTGTTTGGAACCTTGGCGATCTGTGTGTTGGCGGCCTCGACGGCTTTGTCAACCTGCTTCTGAAGCAGGTAGGTGTTCATGAGTCCGCTGAGGGCATCGGAATTGGCGGGATCGGTATCAAGAGCCTTTTGATAGGCCTTGGCAGCATCATTGAATTGCTTTTGCATCAGGCGCAGATTCCCGAGTTGCACGTAGCCGATAGGACTTTGGGGAGCGACCTCGATGGCTTTGTTGATGTCCTGTTCGGCTTTGGGGATCTGCCTCATGTTGATTTCCGCGATCGAGCGCATGGCATAGCCATCGGCAGCCGTGGGCTGGGCTGTGATGATCGTGGAGGCAATCTGGTTAAGGCTGTCCCAATCGCTCTTGCGGATGGAGACAGCGGCCAGGGCGCGTTGAGCTTCCATCAGGTCAGGTTTAAGGCGGACGGCGTCGCGCCATTCCGATTCCGCGCGCGAGAGATTGCCCTGCTGGTCAAAGGCGAGGCCAAGCTGATAGTGCGCCACCCCGTTATCGGGATCGCTCTTAAGAGCAGCCTGCAAGGCATGGATGGCCTCGTCCAAGTGGCCGTCGCGCATCATGATCTGGCCGCGGAAAATCAGGGCGTCATTGTCCTGCGGGCTCGCCTTCAGGATCTCATCGTTGAGCTTGCGGGCTTCATCGAGGCGATTTTTCAGGATGAGCAGCTGGATGTAGTTCTTCTTGGTTTGGAGTTCCTTGGGGTGCTCCCGGTTGAGAGATTCGTACTCAGCCACGGCTTTGTCGAGATCGCCGTTGGCAAAGTAGTAGTCGCCCAACATGCGGTAACCGACCGGGTTATCGGAGAGATCTTTCTTGGTTTGCTGAAGAAAAGTCTCGGCATCGGATTTCTTGCCTTCCACCATGTAGAGGCGGACCAGCGAGGAGCGGGCATCGGGATTTTTCGGATCGACACTAACGGCGTGCTTGAATTGCTCTTCCGCCTCGGGCAAACGGCCACGGGACTGATAGAAGGCACCCAGGGCCAGCTGTGCGTTCATGGACTTGGGGTCGAGCGCGATGGCCTTTTTGAGGCTGGCTTCGGCGGCATCGTACTGCTGAGCCTGAATCTGCATGATGGCGTAATTCAGGAACGCCTCGGAGCGTGTGGGATCGAGCTTGATGGCCGTCTGCATCTCTTGCATGGCGGCGGGGAGATCGCCCTGGCGAGCTTTGAAGTTCGCCAGCGCCATGTGGACATCGGGATTGCTGGGCTGCTTGGCGGTGAGAATGTCCAGTTGCTCCTGAGCTTCCTTGAAGAATTTGGCGGCAATCAACATATTCGCGATGTCGACACGGGCAGGATAATTGTCGGGCTGTATTTCGATGGTGCGCTGAAGTTCCTGATACCCGCGATTGACTTCGCCGAGTCGAAGATAAGTCAGAGCGAGATGATAGTGAGCATCGGCAAAGCGCGGGTCCACCAGGATCGCGTTGCTGTATTGAATGGCGGCTTCTCGAAACTTGTTCTTTTCGAAGAAGCGCTGGCCGCTCTCAAAATATTTCTGCTTGCGCACGTTCGGGTCGCGCGAACAGCCCATTAGAAAGCTGGCGACCAGAGTCAGAATGAAAAACAGGCGGAATGCCGGAGCACGCCTCATGAGTGATTCTCCCGATGGGAGCGCGTTGAACGCGCCACATTATTTGGAAGGCTTACGATGCTCGGCCCGTCGAAGTAATCGATTCGGGCAGAGGAGCCCCCGTAATCAAGTTCGCCCACACAACACAGGGCGAAGGGCTGCGGGGCAAAATTGTGCTTGCGCAAGATCGAATGATTCATTGGGGAATGTACTGGTTGAGCAAGGGGACCAGGTTGCCCGCAAACGGCAGCAGGCGAGCCATGGCGGCGTCCACCGACTCGCCCGGCACCATCGGCGTCGAAAGACGCACTAGTGACCCATCGCTGCGATTCATGCGGATCGAGTCCGTCACCAGGTAAATTTTGGCCCAGTATTCGCTGGCCACAGCGCGGTCATGGGCCCAGTACCAGTAGACCACCAGTAGACGGTCGGCACCCCTCGCGATCACATAACGATTCGCCGGGAAAGGAGCGTGGCCCGCGACGGACAGGGTGACGCGAGCGGAATCGATGGGCGCCCAACCCGCTCCTGGCAAGCAATTCTTGGGAGAGTGAATGGTGTCACCCGCGCGCTGGCTCGGGAAGTAGGCAATGAAGAGGTCGGTACTGGGTTTCCTTTCACGCTCATTTCGATAGACGCGCAGCAGGAAGTCACCGGGACCGAGGACATCGCGGATGTCTTTGCCGATTTCGACGTCGGTGCCGCTCCAGTCTGCGAGTTGCTCAGGAAAGGCAGAGAGGGGCTTCCGAGGCGGGAAGACTTCACCACGGTTGCGAGCTTGCAGGAATAAGGCCGTGCCCAGGAGCAGCAGCAGTGGTATCACGAATCGCGCCTGCGTTTTCATGGACGCGAGCCTCCTTTCGCCCAGAGCAGTTGCAGAGCGCGATGCAACAGGAACAGCAAGATCAGGGACACGACGAAGATCAGCCAGCCGGAAAAGGCATGGAAAAAGCCTTCCGCCTTGTCAGGGTCCCAATACTGCACGAGAAGCCCGGTCCCGACGATGCGCAGGCTGTTCGCGATGACTGCGATCGGAATCGAGGCGAGTGCGAGGAGTACGCGGATGGAGGTCCGCGTTTCCAGCAGGTAGCCGTAAATAATTGCCAAAGTGGCCAAGGACATCAGCGAGCGTATTCCGCTGCATGCTTCGGCCACTTCAAGCGCCATGGCCGGCAACTGGATGATGTTTCCTTCGCGCAACACTGGCACCCCGAGCAGAGGCAGAACGTGGGCGGCGGCACGCGAGGCCAGCAGTTGCAGCGGGAATGTGATCTGGTTGAAAACGATGGCGGGAATGGGGATCATGAACAACAGGAATAGCCACGGGAACAAAACGGCGCGGAAATGATTCCATCCGTAGATCAGCACAACCAGGCCGGCAATAGCGAGCAGGAAAGAAAAACGGGAGAGGAAGAGTTCGGCTCCCAGAATGCCGGCAGTTAAAACAACCAGCGCAAATGCCAGCACGAGCAGGCCCGACCATGAAGGCTCCAGCGGCAACTTTCGCAGACGATCCCGTTCGCTCCAGATCACAAAAAACGAAAATGCCGGGACGAAGAAGCCGTGGGAATAATTGGGATCGTGCCACCATTGGCCGACCAGATGTTGAAGGACCGCGGCGTAAAGCCAAGTAAGGACGCCCAGCAGAACCAATATCTGCCAAAGTGGCACTCGCGATTGCGACACTGGCGGTTCGACAGTCACATGCGCGGTTTGGACGGCTTGGTTCAAAACGCAAATTTTAAGAGGAGTATGAGGCAAGAATAGTGGAACTGGGGGTCCGGTGCAAACGGTGAATGCCCTGTGTGTGACTTTCGTTACTGGCATTCCCCCTCAAAGTGCCGGGGTTTCGAGGTTCAGGAAGAAATGAGGCCCGATTTACAAAGAGCAAGAACGCAGCAGAGCAAAAACGCAAGCGCGACTGGTCCACCACACCCAGGGCGGCCCAATCGTGGCGTCCAGCTATCAAGGATTCCCTTTGGGGGTGAGTCAAACACATCTGTGCGGATCGTATGAGTAGGAAAAAGTTTTGCCACATTTGAGATACGGGCAGGGACGTCTTAAACCCTGAAAGAACGAAGTTGGTCGGCAGAAGGTTCCTTTTGACACAAAGGGTTACGCAGCCAACACGAGGCTTTGGGGAAAAGTAACCCTATTTGGTTACCTTCGGGTGGGTAAAAACTTTTCCTACACGCGGTTATGCTGTACGCTACGCGAGGTTACTTGGGGTGGCTGGCACGACCGGGCGGAGTTTACAAAGTACTGGAAATATTGAAGATACTCAGTAGCCGCGCGAGTCCACGTCTGCCATCACGGATGGCAGTACCCTTGCTTGGTACACGCGCAGCAAACAACATCCGACTCACTGGCGTTATTCCCCTGCAGACGAAGTAGAGCCAATATGGCGAAAGATTTCCCGCAATTCGTTCAAGTAAACGGTACTGTGCGCGATCCGAATGGGAATGGTCGGGGTTTTGTCGAGGGACTCGGCCAGAGCATGAAGGCGCTGGAAGTGGTAATTCGGGAACTGGCCAGAAGCGAGGTTCCCGTTCTTCTGCTTTCAGAGACCGGGGCCGGAAAGAGGGCTACAGCGGAACGGATTCATCAGATGTCGAGCCATCAGGCGGAGCCCTTCCGAGTCATCGCTTGTGCAGATGTATCGCCCGAGATGTTCAGCGAGGGGGAACGAGGCGGCGCCCGACCCTTCGGGGATGGCACGGTTTACCTAGAAGAGGTGGCGGACCTGAGTCCCATTTGCCAGGAAGGTCTTCTGAACGCGTTGTCCAGAGTCGAAGGCAACGGCAACGGGCATGGAGCAGGTGCGCGGCTGATTTGTGGGAGCTCGCGCGACCTCGAGGCTGAAGTCAAAGCCGAACGATTTCGTGAAGATATCTATTACCGCATCAGCGGCGTGTGTCTGCGATTGCCCCCGCTGCGGCAGCGTAAGGAAGACATTCCGTCGCTGGTGAACTTCTTTCTCATGAAGTACGCGCAGGATTTTCGACGGCCGGTTCCGAAGCTGAGTCCCGCTACCGAACACTTGTTCCAGGAGTACGCCTGGCCGGGGAACATCCGGGAATTAGAAGATGCGGCTAAAGCCATCGTGGCGCTGGGGGACGAGTCGGTCGCGATGGGCGGATTGCGGTCGCTCCTGATGAGGTCGGAACGGGGAGGAAATGGAGAGCGGATTTCGCTGAAGCAAGCCTCGCGCGCGGCCTCGCGGGAAGCGGAGAAGGAATTGATTTTGAGGGTATTACAGCGTACGCGCTGGAACCGCAGGCGGGCCGCACAAGAGCTGCAGATCAGCTACAAGGCCCTGCTCTATAAGTTGAAACAGATCGGGTACCAGGATTATGGAGCGTCCTAGTTCAGGAGAGGAAATGAAGCGTACTAAGAACTTTGGAATGCTGCTGCTGGCCGGAGTATTAGCCACAAGCGCGTGGGGACAGGCGAACGCGAAGGCGAAGGAAGACCCGAAACCGGCAGCCGACAAAGCGCAAAGCGAACCGACCTCGGTAGCAGGACCGGACTACATCATCGGAGCAGATGACATGCTGCACATTTCCGTGTGGAAAGAGCCGGACCTGACGGAAACACTGCCGGTGCGGCCCGATGGGAAGATCTCGCTGCCTTTATTGAATGATGTGGTCGCGGCCGGGCTGACGCCAACCCAATTGGCGGACGCGATTACCGGCAGGTTGAAAAAATATATTGCGGATCCGCGCGTGACCGTCGTAGTCACGGCGATGAATAGCCAGAAAATTTATATATTGGGCGAAGTCTTACATCCGGGAACGGCGATTTTGCAACCGAATATGACGGTGTTGCAGGCGCTCGCCAGTGCGGGATTTTCGCAGTTTGCCAATACCAAAGGGATTTACCTGCTGCGCAACGACAATGGCAAACAGCAGAAGATTCCGGTGCACTATCGCGCGTTGATCAAGGGGGAGTCGGTCGACCAGAACCTTATCCTAAAGCCGGGAGATACCATTGTCGTTCCCTAACGATGGCAAGATGAAAATTCGCAAAACCGTCCCTCTGGTGCTGTCGCTGTGGCTGATGCTGGGCGCGATGTTAGCTGTCGCCCAGACGGATACCGGAAGCGGGCAAGCGCAGGACGATTCCCAAAGAAATGCACCAGCACCTGCCTTCGGGCAAGAGGCGCCGGC
>Ga0307478_10001999_pt1 | contig 16772 bp, 11 predicted proteins | sample atmos_gasesECM4C_2_FD_203713 | JGI IMG/M metagenome (GOLD analysis project Ga0307478, IMG submission 203713) | Hardwood forest soil microbial communities from Morgan-Monroe State Forest, Indiana, United States - atmos_gasesECM4C_05 | ecosystem: Environmental > Terrestrial > Soil > Temperate...
TCGCTGGGATACATGCTGAAGGCGGCCGCGAGCGCCCTGCACTCTGCCCTGGAAGCCGTGCTGAGGCCGCTGGGCATGACGATCACCCACTACGCCTGCCTGGAACTGCTGGCCCAGCGACCGGGCCTGTCCAACTCCGAGCTCGCCCGCGGCGCCTTCGTCACCCGGCAGTCGATGAACGTGCTCCTGCAGGCCCTCGAACGCCAGGGACTCGTTGCCCGCCCGGCACGGGCACCCGTCGGCAGGGCCCTGCCGGCCGAGCTGACCACCCGCGGCCGCCGCCAGCTCACGATGGCCAGCGCCGCGGTCCGCCGCGTCGAACAAGACATGCTGGCCAATTTGGACGCCAGCGAACAAGAACAGATGCGGCAGCTGCTCACTGCCTGCATCGCCGCACTGACCGAACCGCCCGCAAGCGACGTGACTCCCCCGGACGGGCCGCCCGGACCAGGGCACGTAACGCAGGCAGCAACGGCCCGGTGACGCGCGGCTGCTACCTGCAGGCGCCAGGCTCGCGTCTTCGCCGCTTTCACCTGGTTGCCCGTGGGGCTATCTGCTCCACCATCGCCGCGAACCCGGCGTGCCGGGCGATCTCGCGGCCCGGACGGTGTGCCGCATTAGATTTCGGTGATGGCTTCGGCTTTGCCGTCTTTCACGGCGGCCTGGAGCGCGGCGTAGTCGAGTTCGTTCTGGTCGGCGTAGATTTCGGCGAAGTCGGCGATGGCCTGGTCGAACTTGTCTGACCCGCCGAGGTAGGCGGCCAAGGCGATGCGGTCCCCGGAACGGGCGTGCGCCCGGGCCAGGGTCCACCCGCACAGCCCGGCGTACAACGCCATGCCCTCGGGGAGCAATAGCTCGATCGGCACGGAGAACTTCCAGTCCTTCAGCTGGCGGACGTAGAAATCGCGGTCTACCCCGTCGATGGGGTTGGCGACGCGGGTCCAGCCGAGGAAGATGTCGCTCTGGGCCTGCTGCAGGTGCTGCCCGGCGACCACTCGCTCGCCCTGGTTGTTGTACTTGCTGCGCCCGGCGTACTCCGCCAGGACGGAGACCTGGGCTTCCTTGGCCTGCAGGAACAGCGGTTCGACCCCGTCGCCGGCGTCCATCAGCAGGATCCAGGCGCGGGTGCCGACGCTGCCGACCCCGACGACCTTGCGGGCCACCTGGACCAAGGTGAACTGCTCGAGCAGGTGCCGCCGGTCGGACTGCAAGGTGCGCCGGTACTTGCTCAGCACGGCGCCGATCAGCTGGTAGATCGCATCGGCCTGCACGCCGGTGAAGATCTCCTCGATCGGGACGATCGTCGGCGGGGTGCTGATGATCCGCCGCTGCCCGTCGACCACGGTGGTCAGCTTGTCCAGCGCCTTCGTGCTGTCGGCGGTGTGGGCCTTGGCCAGCAGCGACTCGGCGAGCTTGACCCTTTTCGCCTTGACCTGGGACCTGAATTCAGCGACGACCGGCTCGATATCCAGGCGCGCGTACCACACGTCCAGGAAGGGCTGCGCCGCGAACTCGCGCATCGCGGTACGGTAGCGTTCGGCCGCCGCCAGCGCGATCTTGCGCCGGGCCTTAGCGGGGAACCCGCTGGCCCGCCCGGCCACCGCCAGGCTCGCGGCCAGCCGCTTGACGTCCCACTCGAACGGCCCGGGCAGGGTCTCGTCGAAGTCGTTGACGTCGAAGACCAGCCGCCGCTCCGGCGAGGCGAACGCGCCGAAATTCGACAGGTGGGCGTCACCGCACAGCTGCACCCGCAGCCCCGAGGAGGGCGTGCCGGCCAGGTCGGCCGCCATCGGCAGCGCAGCCCCGCGGTAGAACGTGAACGGCGACACCAGCATCCGCCCGTGCCGGACCGGCACCAGTTCCGGCACCCGGGACTCCGCCTGGCCCAGCAACAGTCCGACCGGATCCCGCCCCCGCCCCGGGCTGAACTCGGCCTGCGAGTCCAGTGGGGTCACCGCCCTGGCATCCTTCCCCCGGGCCACCCGTTCCGCGCGGCTCAGATGCTCCACCGCAGGAGACTGCGTCGGCCGGCGAGCAGAAGCCCGCGTGCTTGGCGCACTAGATTTCCTGGCCGCCGCACGGTCAGCCGCTACAGTCATGGCAATTCCCTTCGGTTATCGCAGCGCGTGACACCGCCGGCGAGTGCTCGCCGCGGATAGCTCCGCCCCTGTGCTCATGCCAGGCAGGTCGTCAACCCGGATTCGCAAGGACGCCTTCCTGACCATCGCTGCGCTGTCCCTGCGACCGAATCTGCGCCGGGCAGAGGCGCGCGGCATCATCCTTTGAGGGTGATCCCGCAGACCGATCCCGCCGCCGCGGTTGCTTTACGGCGCCGAGCCGAATCACCACCGGGCCGGGCGAGCCAGGGTCGATGAGGCCCCGGGACTGCTTCCAGCAGGGCCTATTCTGGACTGTCACCTGGGCCCTCTGGCCAGCCGCGGCGCCGAGAGGTCATCCTTCCCGTGCGGGACGGTTTCAGAGTAGGCGCAGTTCCACGCCGCGTTGAATCGCCACCGCGCGTGAGGACGCTCCGAGTTTCTGGTAGATCGACCGCAGGTGGGTCTTCACCGTGTTGACGGAGATGTAAAGAGTAGCGGCCATCTGTACGTAGCTGGTGGTCGGCAGCAGTTTCAGGACCCGCAGCTCGGCGTCGGTCAGCGGTGCGATGAGAATGCGACCGGGTCGTTCGGGCTGCGTGGCGCGGACCTGCAGGGCCGCGCCGGTAATCCGTTTCAGGAACGGGTCGGGCAGCGCGCCGGCCGAATGCTCGACCAGGTAGCGCGTCACCTGGGGCACGGTCGTCACGACAGTGTTGAAGAAGCCGTCGTGACGCGCCGCCTGGAGTACACCGCTCATGATGCCGGCCGCCTTGGGGTCGCCGCGCTCGATTGCGGCGGCGGCCAGGAGTACCTGGCGGATCAGCGCGGCTCGCGGCGTCAGATCCTCTGGCGGGGAGATGTCCAGGTGGTCCAGGGCGGCGTGGTGATCGCTGGCGGCGAGCGCGACTCTGGCCAGTAGCAGGCTGCGGCGGGTGGCGGGAAGCTCGCTGGCCAGTTCGGCGGCCGAGCGCAGGTCGCCGAGCGACAAGCGCAGCAGCGCCTCGAGCTCGTCGGCTCGCGCCAGCAGCACGGACTTCGTCCCGGTCAGGACGAGGCGCGCCGCGTCGACGGTGGCCAGCGCGTCGTGGATGTGCCCGCGGGCAGCCCAGTTCCGGGCCCTGTCGAGCAGGGCGAGGAACTCAAAGACGGGCCGGAAGCGCTCCGATATCGACAGCGCCCGCTCGGTAAGCTGCTCCGCCGTGTCGAAATCCCGCTGCTCCAACGCCGTGCCTGCGAGAACGCGCAGGTAATCCACGGCGAAGGGATGCTGTTCGAATCCCAGCCGCCTGGCGTCGGCGTCGGCGTCCCTGGCCGCCTCGGCGGCCTCGGCCAGCCGGCCGGCTTCGAACCACGCGAGCGCCTGCGCGCCCCGCACATCCACCAGCTTGGCCGGCTCGGCGACCGAGGGCATCGCCTGCGCCGCGGCCGCCTCGCGGTCGACCGCCTCGAAGTCCTCCAGCCATGTGTAGGCACGCACCAGCAGCAGCGGCACCCCGAAACCCCACTCATCCCCAAGCAGGGTCCGCTCTTCGATGCTCCGCGCCGCTAGGGCATGACGCACCGCCTCGGTCGCCTCACCGGAGAGCGTGCACCGCAGCGATCGCAACACTGCGAGCCGGGACGCCAGCCGCGAGTCCGGCGGGATCGCCGGCTGGGAGCGTTCCAGCAGGTCCAGGTACTCACCGCCGCGAACACGGTCGCCCCACAGCAACAGGTCGGCCGCCAGGGCCAGCAGCCGCTCCGGAACGCCCGTCAACAGCGACGAGTCGACCCTGGTGAGGTCCAGCGCCGCGGGCGCGGCCGGATCATGCCACAAGTCGGTAACAACCCGCTCCTGCAGCAAGCCCAGGGCCCGGTCGGCCTGCCCGGCCGCGAGGAAATAGCGGGTCGCTCCGCGGGTGTCGCCCGTGGACTCCAGCCACTCGGCTACCCGGAGCTGCAGCGCGAGCTCCCGCCCGCGGTCCATGGCACGCAGCTGCACGCGGAGCACCTCGCGGACCAGATGGTGATACCGGTAACTCGTCCGGTCATCATCGAGCGCCACGATAAACAAGTTGGCCGCCTCGATCCTGCGCAGCAGCGCCGCCGCGTCCTGCCTGCCGGTCACCGCTGCGCAGGCATCAGGGGTCAGCTCGTCCAGGACAGAAGTCTCCAGCATGAAACCCGCCACCTCAGGTGGCTGCTGCTCGAGGACCTCACCGATGAAGTACTCAGCGATCGCATGACTGCGGACATCCAGCGCACGGGCAATCTGGGCCGGCTCCGTGGTGGCCCGCAGCGTCAGCGCGGCCATCTGCAGCGCCGCGGCCCACCCCTCACTTCGTCCGTGCAAGAGCGCGAGCTGGGCGGGGGCGACGCGCACACCGAAGTTGGCGAGCAGGGCGGCGCTCTCGGACAGCGAGAGATACAGGTCACTGTTACGAAGCTCGCACAGCTCGCCGGACAGCCGTAGCCGGTGCAGCCGCACCTGCGGGTCGGCCCGGCCGGCCAGCACCAGCTGCACGGTTCTGGCCGGCCAGCGCTCCACCAGGTCGGTCATGCTCCTGCCAGCCGCAGCCGCCGCGTGGAAGTCGTCGACCACGATCACCGACCCGGCCGGCAGCCTCGCGGCATCATTCGCGATCGAGGCAGTCACGTCAGCGGACATCACGCCGTCCATCGCGAGCAGCTCGGCCGCATCGGCACCGAACCCCGGCGCCACAGCCCGAGGAGCCTGGATAAACCCGGTCCAGAAACGGACCGGGTCCGCGTCGGCCTCATCGCACGAAAGCCACGACGTCGCTCCGCGATCTCGCGTAGCCGCCCAGCTCGACAACAGCACGCTCTTGCCGGCACCAGCCGACCCCACCACTACCGTCAGACGCTGGCTGGCTCCTGCCTCTAGCCGTCCAAGCAACGCCGACCGGGTAAGCAGCGTGGTGGGCAGCGTCGTAGGGCGGAACTTTGGCAGCGCGAACCGCGCGGTGTGCGGGGCGCCCGGCTCCGCCGGCGCGCGCGGCGCCCCGCCGTCCCCCGCCGTCCCGCCCATGGCCGACGCCGAAACTTCCGGGGAGATTACCCCGGCATCCGCTATGTCAGGGCTCCGGCCCGGATCGCGGTCGTGACGCAATCCTGGCCCTGTAGGGACAGCTCCCGGAAGGTCGGCCGATCGGCTACCGGATGGCGGATGCCGGTCCTGGCGGCTCACTCATACCCCAAGCCAATTTGTGCGCGCGTGAAGCCGCCGAGGTCTGGGGCAGCAGAACAAGCCCATTCTCGCAACGTGATACGCGGTAAGGCAAGCCCTCGCCTGGGACAAATACGCTGATTCGGCGCAAAGATGCAGGTTCGCGCCTGCCGGCCCGGCCCCGGACCGAGATACCTCCCGTCCGGCCGGGACCCTCGGCCTGGACGCTGCGGCGGCGCATCGGCCGGATCGAGGCGGCCATGGTCGCCAGGCTGATCGTGGTGTTCCTGATAGACGGTGGCTCACCCTCGAAAGACGAGGACGCAGCGCCGCCAGCCATCGATACTCGGACCACCCATGATTAGGAGCAGGTTGCGAGGCGCCAAACCAGTGCCATCACGAACATACGAGATCACTTTCGTCGGCCAGGCAGGTAAGGTCCTGCAAGCAGAATTCGACGACTGCGAGATCAGGGTGGGCCCGAGCACGACTACACTTCGTCTCCAGCTCGCGGACCAGGGCGCCCTCCACGGACTACTGCAGCGGATCGCCAGCTTCGGCCTTGAACTGATCGGCCTAAGCGTCGTACCGCCGGCTGAGGTCCGCGATGAGATGTCCGGCGGCCGCCGGCTCGATTCCTGGTCAAGGGAACGAAATGATGATGGCCGAGGTATCCCTGGATGAACTAGGACCCGTCGACTGCGGTGTCGTCGAGTTACCGGCGGGAGCGACCAGCTCCACCATCCCGGAAGCTGAGGATGAAACGGTCCTGGCGGCACGCATTGCAGCTCATGGCGGCCGTCGCCCTGCTCCTGGGCGCCTACCTGGCCATCAGCGGCCTGATCCGGCTGAGCTGACTGCCAGCGTGGCCGTCGGCGACACCCAATGCTGCAAGCTGGCGGGAATCACCCCCAAAAGAGTATGACGCACCCAGGTCGGCTCCAACAGGATCGGGCATATGTCGCCAGGCAGTCCCGGCGAAGGCTCCAGTGTGCCTGGCACACACCGGATTCTGAGCTGCCAGCAACCGAGACTTCAGACCGAATCGGTTAACGGCGCAGCCCGCTCGGCTGGTGTATTTCAGGGGTGAGACGAGGCGCTCATGAAGCGGCCGGACGCGAGGGCTCGACCCTACCCCAACGTGTGATTCCCAAATGCCAGCGACCATCAGATCGCTGGCCGGGAGGGAGCCGGGAGGTCCCGATGGCGACCCAAGTGGCCCTAAAGGTGGCGACCCGCGACCGAAGGCCGGCGGGGTCCGCCGGCATTCCGATCGTGGCGGCTAAGATCACCGCGCCGGGTATGCCGGACTGGGTGCTGAGGCGGCCGCGGATCACCAAGGTGATCGCCGAGGGCAGGCGGTGGTACCCGCTGACTCTCGTCACCGCCCCTGCGGGCTCGGGCAAGACGATGGCCCTGTCATTGTGGACGGCGGCCGAGCCCGGGACGTTTGCCTGGGTCACGGTTGATCAGTTCGACAACCGGCCCGGGGTCTTCTGGACCTACGTCGTCGCGGCGCTGCGCCAGTCCGGCGTCGCCGTCCCGGGGGTGTTGCCATCCGGGCGGGGGCGGGACACCGGGCACGTCTTCTTGCTGCGGCTCGCGGCGGTACTGGCCGCCCAGGACCCGCCGGTGACGCTAGTCCTGGATGACCTGCATCTGCTGACCGATCCCACAGTGCTAGACGGGCTTGACTATCTAGTGCGGAACACAGGGCCGGGCCTGCGCCTGCTGGTTGCGGCACGGACGGATCCGCTGCTGTCGCTGCACCGGCACCGGTTGGCCGGCACGCTGACCGAGATCCGGGCCAGCGACCTCGCCTTCACCCTCGCCGAAGCCGGGGAGCTCATGGCCCGGCACGGCTGCACGCTGACGGCGGAATCGCTGGTATGCCTCACTCGGCGCACGGAGGGCTGGGCAGCCGGCCTGCGCCTGGCCGCGATCTCGATGAGCACCCATCCCGACCCCGACCAATTCGTCACTCAGCGGATCACCGACGACAGCACCCTCACCCGCTACCTGGCGGAGGAGGTCCTCAACCCTCAGCCGCCTGAGGTCCGCGAAGTTCTGCTCAGCACTAGCATCCTGGACCGCGTCAGCGCCGAGGCCGCCACCGCACTGACCGGCAATGATCAGGCCTGGACCATCCTGCCGGCCTTGGCGCGCGCGAACGCGTTTGTCCAGCCGACCGGGTCCGGATGGTACCGGTACCATCCGTTGTTCGCCGAGATGCTGCGCCTCAAGCTCGAGCGCGAGCATCCGGACCGGGTGGCCTATTTGCACCGGCGAGCTGCCCGGTGGTACGAGCGGACCGATCGGCTCACGGCCGCGATACGCCACGCCGCCCAAGCCGGCGACTGGCAGCTCGCCTCCGGTATGGTCATCGACGGGCTGGCGATCAGTGAGATCATCCAGCCGCGGGGCAGCCCGTCCCTGGCCGGCGAGTTCGGGGGCATGCCCCACGGCCAAGCCTGGACCGTACCTCAGCCGCATCTGGTCTGCGCCGCGGTTGCGTTGTCCGCTGGCCGGTATAAATCGAGCTCGGTCGCGCTGGATCTCGCTGATGGCATCCTCGCGCGTCTTCCCGCCGATCAGGAGATCACGTCCCGCCTGGCCGCTGCGATTATCCGCCTTACCCTTTCACTTCGCAGCGCGGACCTGACGGCGGCCACGACGGCCGTTGCCCGTGCCGAGGCACTGGCCACCAAGGTTCCCAGCGACAAGCTCGCCCGTCATCCAGCCATCAGGGCACGCGTGCTGTCCGGTCGCGGCGCTGTCGAGCTCTGGTCAGGCCACCTCGACGAGGCGGCCGACGTCCTCGAATCGGGGATGGCCGCCACCGCTTCGGACGGGGAGAACGAACCAGCGGACTGCCTGGGGCCCCTCGCGCTGACCGAGGCTTTGCGTGGCCGACTGCGCCGCGCGGCCATAGTGGCCGACCAGGCGACCGCGGCCCTGACGGCCGGCCAGCAACGGTCGCCCGACCTGTACCCTAGTCCCGCGGCACTTGTCGCCCTGGCCTGGGTGCACCTAGAACATTTTGAGCTGCGCGAGGCCCAGAGTCGGCTCGCGCAAGCCGACACCGTCCTTGGTGTGAGCCCGGACAAGCTGATCGCGGCGGCAGCCTGGCTGGCTGCAGCCTACGCTGCTCTGGCCAAGGGACGCGCTACTGCGGTCGCGCAGAGCGTAGCCAGGGCACGATTCGGGTGGGCCGTTCCAGCCTGGCTCGACCAAAAGCTGAGCCTGGTCCAGTCGCGAGCGTACGCGAGCGTCGGCGACATCCCGGGAGCACTCGCCGCAGCCCAACGTGCCTCCAGCGAGATCTCGCTGGAGGCCACGGTCACCCTGGCACATGCGTGGGCAACCGCCGGAGACACGCTGAACGCACGCCGTGTGCTCGCACCCGCGCTGGCGGCCCTTTGCGGGGAGCCCGACCGAGTACACCTCCAGGCCTGGGTCCTTGACGCCCGGCTCAGCTACACCAGCGGTGACCGCTTGCGAGGCCGCCGATCACTGGCTGCCGCGCTGCATCTGGCCGAACCTGAGCAGCTCAGGCTGCCGTTCGTGCTGGAGCGCAGCTGGATCGGGACGGTGCTGCGGCGCGACCCTGAACTCGCCCATGCCCACAGAAGCCTGCTCGCACCGACCCTGCGCCACGATCAGCTCCATCCGCAGAGCGTCCCAGAGCGAGCCGCGAGCCTGTCGGCTGAGCCGCTCAGCGAACGCGAGCGGGAGGTACTACAACATGTGTCACGGATGCTGACCACCCTTGAGGTCGCTAGCGAGATGAACATATCCGCCAACACCGTCAAGACGCACGTCCAACACATATGCCGCAAGCTAGCGACCACTCGCCGAGGAGATGCAGTCCGCCGAGCCCGCCAGCTTGACCTGATCTGATGTCACGTAGCTTGCCCCAATCACATCAATGTCCGGCACCGACGTACCGGCCACCTCCAGATGCCGGTACGTCGGGAGACAGACAACTTCGGACCTAGCTCAGCAAGGAACAGCGACTGAGATCCAGCAAGCCCTACGGAGGCGCTCTTCGAAGCGTGAGTCTGGATTTCCCCTACCCGACTCAGGCGGCGCCCTTCCCTTGCTCGGACGCGATGAGCAGCGAGACAGCTTCGATCAGGGCCAGGTGGGTGAACGCCTGCGGGAAGTTCCCGAGATGCTCGCCCGTCGTGGCGTCGATTTCCTCGGCGTACAGCTGCAGCGGGCCGGCGAACGACAGCAGCTTCTGGCACAGGGCGCGCGCACGGTCGGTTTCGCCGATCATGGCCAGCGTGGTCACCAGCCAGAACGAGCAGATGGTGAAGGTGCCCTCCTCGCCGGAGAACCCGGTGTCGGTTCCCTCCACCTTGTAGCGCAGGACCAGGCCGTCCTGTGTCAGCTCATCGGCGATGGCCAGCACGGTGGCCTGGACACGCTTGTCGTCGGGGGGCAGGAATCCCATGATGGGCAGCAGCAGCAGCGAGGCGTCCAGGTCGTCGGTCTCGTAGTGCTGCCGGAAGACACCCCGGTCGGAAACGCCCTTGTCCAGTACCTCGGCCTTGATCTCATCGGCACCTGCCCGCCAGCGCTGGGCGCGTTCGTCTTCGCCTCGTTCCCCGGCGAGATCGGCGCCGCGCGCGGCCGCCACCCAGCACATCACCTTGGATGCCGTGAAGTCTTTCGGGTCGCCGCGGACCTCCCAGATGCCCTGGTCGGGCTCGCGCCAGTGCTGGAGGGCGTCATCCACGAATCCGGCGACCGCTTCCCAGACCGGCGTGACGATCTGCGAGGCTCCCTGGTGGAACTGGACATCGAGAGCGTCGATGATCATTCCCCAGACGTCGTGCTGCTGCTGATTCCAGGCTCCGTTGCCGACCCGGACCGGGCGCGCCCCGCGCCACCCGGACAGGTGGTCCAGGGTCCGCTCGGTCAGGTCGCGTTCCCCGCCGATGCCGTACATGATCTGCAGCTCGGGTCGGCGGCTGAGGTCACCGCCGGTGACCGCGTCGATTACGAAGCCCCAGTACTCGATCGCCTCCCAGTCGAAGCCCAGCCGGTACAGCGAGCGGAGCATGAATGCCGAGTCCCTGATCCAGGTGAACCGGTAGTCCCAGTTGCGGGCCCCTCCTGGTGTTTCCGGCAGTGAGGTGGTCGACGCGGCCATGATGGCGCCGGTCGGGGCGTAGCTGAGCCCCTTCAGCGTCAGGGCGCTCCGATCGAGGTAGGGCTTCCACGGATGGTCGGGAATCTTGGCTGAGCTCAGCCAGTCGCGCCAGAAATCGACCGTGGTGTTCAGCATGGCGAACGCCTCGTCCTGGTCAGCCGGGACCTTGGCGTCTGCCCAGGACAGGGCGACGAAGGCCGACTGGCCCTGGGCCAGCGTGGTACGGCCGTAAGAGCGGGCACCTAGCACGCCGAGCGGGATGCTGCCCGCTAGCGCAAGCCGCACATCCCCCTCCTTAGGGGCGATCGTCATCGCGTCGTAGCCGTCGCCTTGGTAACTCCACGTGCCGCCGGCGGTCCCGTAGTCGAACTGCGGGCCGCAGTTCACCATGACCTCGACCCGGCCGCTGATGCATGTCGCGATCCGGAGGAGTACGCCGGCCGCGCCGAAACCGGTCGGAGCCCGGTGATAATCAGGCCGTCGTCGCTGGTTCTCCAGCGGACCGATGGCCAGCAGGTCATGAACGGTCATCCATCCCGTCGGGGTCTGCCAGGTCGTTTCCAGCACCATCGTCCCCGGCACATACCGGCGGTGCTGCGGCACACGCGTCTCGCTGGGACCGAACCGGAACAAGCCGGCGGCCCGGTCAAGCAGCGCTCCGAACACGCTCGGGGAATCCGGGCGTGGCAGGCACAGCCATTCCACGGAGCCGTCCGGCGCCACCAGGCAGCTCTGCTCGCAGTTTGACAGGAACCCGTAATCGGCAATCGGCGGGAACAGGCTCACTGATGCTGAACTGTGATCGGACACGACAGAACCTCCAGACTCTGGCAGATGACGCGATCATAAGAACCGTTTTGCGCACTGCCATCCCCCCGGACGGATGAGCCTGGCGACGGACTGCTACGGCCGGAACGCGGCTGCCGGCGCGCCGTCATCCGGACTGGGCGGCCGCCGGGGCCGTGGCGTCCTCGCTGGCCGACGGCGTTCCCTGGGCAGACGCCGGGGTTTGCGCCGGGGTTGGCGCGAGCCGCGCGGAGAGCACGTACGCCACCACAACCGCCACGATGACGAGCGGGATTACTTCCAGGCTGTCCGACGCCAGGAGCAGGGTGGCCAGCAGGACGGAGGTCAGCGGGAGCCTGAGCATCACCACGGTCATCGCGCCGATGCCCATGGCGACGCCGTAAACCAGCGGCAGCCCGGGCAGGTGCGACAGCGCCACGCCGCCCACCGCTCCGAGGAACATGGCAGGGAACGTAGGACCGCCGCGGAAGCTGCTCAGTGAAAGGCCATAGGCGAGGCCCTTGCAGGCGATGAGTAGTAGCAGCGCGGCCACGGTATAGCTGGCGCTGTGGCTGATGAACGAGGGCAGCGCGGATTGCCCGGAGAACAGCACCTCGGAGGAGCCCTTTCCGGTTCCGGCGGCGAACGCGATCGCCAGGCCCGCGACGGCCAGACCGACCACCGGTGTGGCCAGCAGCAGCCGCCGCTCGACATAGGGCCGCAGGAAAAGGCCGAGCCAGCGGATCCCAGAGCCGAGCAGGACGGCCATCACTCCGATCGCCAGCGCCCACCCGAATTCAGCGCCGGTTGGCGAGCCGACGTGAGGAAGACCGGGAATCGCCAGCGAGAATGTGCCAAGCCCGGTCCAGGCGTCAAGCCCGATGAAGACCAGCGAGCCGATGCCCGCCGCCAGCAGGCCAGGCACCAGCACAAGCTCCAGCATGGCGCCGCCCAGCCCAGAGGCCTCCATCAGCAGGAACGCCGCGAGCAGCGGCGAGCCGAACAGCGCGCTGATCGCGGCGAAACTCCCGGCCGCGGCCACCACGGTGGTGGTCCTGGGCGGAGCGTCCCGCTTGACGAGGCGGACCGCGATGACGCCGAGCCCGCCGCCGATGGCAATCAAGGGTGCCTCGGGCCCGAGCACTACGCCCAGGGACAAGGTGGCAAAGGCCGCGAGCACGATTCCTGGAAGCTCGATCGGCGAAGGAGGGCCTTCGCCCGCCTTGAACCCGTCGGCTGGCGAGTGGCCCCCTTTGCCGGGCAGATACCGGAGGGTGAGCGCGACCAGCACCCCGGCCAGCACCAGCGGCGGGATCGGCCACCACAGCGGTTCACCGTGGAAGCCCAGGCCCTTGGGCAGGTCGGTGAAGATCCAGCCCTGCATCTTGCTCACCAGGGCGAGAAAGAAGTAGGCGACCGCCGAGACGGGTACGCCGATGATCGCGGCCAGCACGAGCAGTGCTAGATAGCTCCGCGACCGCAGAAGGGCAAGAGGATCGGGCGGCATACTCACCAGAGTCCTACCGAGAGCGCCGCGAAGCCTCACCTGGACCGGGTGAATACTGAGTAGTTGCGCCCGGCTCGTACAGCCAGCCGGCCAGGTCACCGATGTCCAGGTGGAGAGGGCTCATGGGCCAGGACCACTTCCGCCAGAACTCCATGCGCCCGCGGGCCCGTCCCGCCAGATCGAGGATTCCCGGGCTACCGTAGTACACCTTCAGCTCCAGTGCCGCGCCCCCGCGGACCTTTACCGACAGCCCCCGCAACTGCGGATCGACGAGGTACGTATCCTCGCGTGACTGCGACTCGGCCGGAAAGCGGCCGAACCATTCGGCCACCGCAGTGTCCATCTGACCCGGGAAGATCCAGCGCACCTCGAGGCTGCGGGCTCCTTCGGTGAATGGGCTCGCAGTCTTTCCTGCGCGGGCCGCGCTGATGGCAAGCGTCCCGATGTTCAGGACTTGCCGGGCTCGTAGGGCTCGGTGAACAGGTCCCCTTGGGCGGCCCCGGCCCCGGACTTGCCGCCGCCGGGGCCGCGCAGGACGAACGCGATGCCGACGGCGATGACGGCGCCGGCGATCGGCCCGGCGATGTAGACCCAGTAGCTGGTGAAGGTGACCGAGGCCAGGTCGGGTCCGAAGGTGCGGGCCGGGTTCATCGAGGCGCCGGAGATGGGGCTGCCCCACAGCCCGGCCAGGGCGATGTAGGCCCCGACCCCGAACGCGCCGATGATGCCGACGTTCTGGGCACCCGAGGCGGTGCCCAGGATCACGCTGACCAGGCCGGTGGTCAAGATCAGTTCCATCCAGAACGCGGCCCCAGCGGAGTAGCCGTGGGCGGGGTAGTTGGACCCGTACTTGGCCGAGACGTTGATGATCGCGTGCAGGACCAGGGCGGCCAGCGTCGCCCCGGCCAGCTGCACCACGATGTAGCCGGGGACCCGGTTCCACGGGAAGTCGCGGCGCAGCGCGAAGGCGATGCTGACGGCCGGGTTCAGGTGCGCACCGGAGATCTTGCCCATGAACAAGATGATGGCCATGACCGTCAGCGCGGGAGCGGTGACGGCGGCGGTGTGGCTGATCACGCCGGGGAAGGCCTGGCCCATCATGCCCCCTCCGGCGGCCGCCAGCACCAGGAAGAAGGTGCCGAGCAGCTCGGAGACCAGGCGCCGCCACTCCTGGCGCGGGTCGTCGAAGTCGGTGATGCGGTCGATGACGCTCTGCTCGTAACGGGCGAGCGGGCCGAGCGGGCTCGCCGTGGGTATTGGCTGTTCTACAGTCATGGCTGTCTCACATTCGGTCGGGTTTCTTGGCTGTCATCGGCGTCGGGTCAGGTAGCTGAGTCGGCGTCGTCGCCTGTATCTGTTCTTCGCTGCCGACCGCGGCGTACGGCTTCCAGCAGGACCCGCACGCCAGCGCCTAGCACGGCGAGGTCGCCGAGCATCTGGACGATGAGCACGACCCGGGCGGGCTCGGATCTGGGGGCGATGTCGCCGAAGCCCACGGTGGAGAAGACCGTCACGGTGAAGTACAGGGCGTCTGTCTTGGTTAGCGGCTGAGTGAAGTTCGCCGCGGACACTCCCTCCATCACGTAATAGGTCGAGGCGAACACCAGCAGGTAGAGAGGAAGAATCAGACCCAGCGCCTGGGCCGCTTTCAGGCCCGGATAGCGGGAGCCGGTGATGGTCCTGACCTGCCATGTGGTGATGCCGGCGAAGACCAGCAGCCCGGCCAGAATACGCAGCGCCGTATGGTCATTCCACGACCGATCAGGCAGCACGTAGTACACGACCACCAGCACGATCGCGGTCAGCAGACCGCGCAGCGTCGCCCCGTAAATAAGCCGCCGCCGCTTGGCCGCCGACAGCTCCTGGTGAGGATCAATGGTCATGTTCGCCCATCCACACCGCCAGCTGGCAGGGGTCGCGCGGACTTTTCAGCGGGCGGCAGCCCACGTCGCGGGCACATCGGCACCGCCCTCCTGGCTGATCCGTGCGCCGAAGCGGAGCAGCGCGGGCTGGGGCGAGATCTTTCCCGCGATCAGGCCCTCTCCCTGACGAAAGGTGACCGACCGCTCGATCAAGCTCGGTGGGACAAACGAGAATGCCGCCTGAGCGAAAGCTGCGTCCGCGAGCGAGTTCAGCCGCATGAGCACCAGATTGTCCGCCTGCGAAAGGACGTTATCGGGGATCTTCTGCGGGCGCTGGGTCGACACCAGCAGGTAGAGCCCGAACTTGCGGCCCTCGGCGGCGATCCGCGTGGCGTGCTCAGCCGCCATCGCGACGAGCTGGTCTGAAGGCTCCGCAGGGCAGACGTTATGCGCCTCGTCGATCACGATCAGTATCGGACGGTGCTCCTGGCGCCGGCTCCACAGGTCACCCAGCACCGTTCCGGCGACGAGTGCTTGCTCTTCGCGTGTTGGGAGCGAGCCCAGGTCGACGACCACGCAGCGGATGCCCTGATCGCGCACCGCGTCCAGGACCGATCCCGACTCGCCGGACGCCCATACCGAAAAACGGTCGACGCCCAGGCCGCGGACCCGCAGGCCGAGACGGCGCGCCGCAGGATGGTTGTTTCCAGTCAGCGCCCCGAGCGTGGGCGGGTTCTCGCTGGCGAGCAAGTCGGCCAGCTCGGCGTATTCCTCGCGGTCGTCGACCGGGTCCAGACGCAGCAAAGCAGCCTGCATCGCCGGATCGATCTCGGCCGCGTGCAGCCGCAGCCTTCGCTCTGCCGGGGTGCCCGCGGAGTAGACGGCGACTCCGCGTGCCGCCGCCCGGTAGCGCTCGGTCAACGTAGGGTCAGCGCCCATGCGCACCTGTCCGAGGCGCACAAAGTCTGAGTTCGGATCGAGCACCACCATGCGCAGGTCCGTCTCGATCAGCAGCCGTTCAAGGATTACTCCCAGCGAGTAGGTCTTGCCTGACCCCGACTGACCACACAGGAACGTGTGCCGGTCGAAGCCGCTGGCGTCCGCCATGCAGGGTACGCCGGTGACCAGCGCCAACTCGCCCAGCTGCAGCTTCGCGTAGCCCCGCTCGCTGCGCCGCAGCCACGCTCGCACTTCCGCCCCAGAGGCACCCCGAACCAGCACATCGTGGAACGGCGCCCCGTGACCTTCCAGGACGGTGCCCTCGCCGCTGGCGTACCGGATCTGGACCTCCGTACGGGCCTCCGGGACGCCCGCCGACTGGGCCGGCAGCGTCAGTTCCGTAACCGGCTGCCGGTCGAGTCCCAGGGTAAGAACCTGCCCGAGATACCGGGTGCCGCCACCCTCCAACACGACGTAGCTGCCCACCTGCAATTCCAGGCCGTATAGCGAGGCCTGAAAAGAGAACCTGCGCCCGTCAACCGAGGTGGCGAGCGGAAGGACTGACGCTTCGAGGTTCCGGCGCACCTCGCGGAAAGTGTCCAGCTGCGGGCCGAGGTCGGACTGCCCGCTTGCGGCAGAGGTGACGGCCGATCTCGATTTACCACCGATATCAGACATGGTCACCTCGCGGAATCCACGGAATGGCGGCTAGATCTCTGGCCCGGCTGCCTGGCTCAACTCGGTCAGGCTGCGTCCATCCAGAGTGCCTGGCAATTGTCACGAAGGCCCTCATCCGGTTCGGATGAATCCGTCAGCTCGCGGCGGCGGGGCGGTGGAAACAGGAATGTCGATGGCTTCCCTGGTGAACCTGCAGACCCGGTGGGAACTTACTACGCGTAGGCATTCACCAAGGTTGCGGGTGACGATGCGGCCCAGCGCCAGGGTTCCGCCGCCCGGCAGGCTAGAGGTGTCGGCCGCGATCAGGCCGCCGGCGATCGCGGCGGCGGCGAAGAAGCGGTCTTCGCGCTCCGCCATCCTCTTAGATCGGCACGGCCCGCCCCGGCCGGGGCGGGCCGTGCCGGGACGGGCCGTGCTGGCCGGGCTTACCCGGCGCTAGCGCCGTGCAGAGCGTCCTGCAGGTCCTTCTCGCCCTCCTTGGACAGCGAGGTCTTCAGCACCGTCCCGCCGAACTTGCTCATCGCCTCCACCGCCTTGTCCGGCGTCACCTTCTCCACCATCAAGAACAACGCCG
>Ga0307478_10002001_pt1 | contig 16754 bp, 17 predicted proteins | sample atmos_gasesECM4C_2_FD_203713 | JGI IMG/M metagenome (GOLD analysis project Ga0307478, IMG submission 203713) | Hardwood forest soil microbial communities from Morgan-Monroe State Forest, Indiana, United States - atmos_gasesECM4C_05 | ecosystem: Environmental > Terrestrial > Soil > Temperate...
CCGGACAAGAAATAGTGGCGCAGGCTTTAGCCTGTGGCCTTTTGTCCTTGCAAGATTGAATCCCCACAGCCGGCCCCCAAACACAAGAACCGTCATTTGTCATTCTGAGCGAAGCGAAGAATCTCTCTGCTCTTTGGTTTAGAATCCAAGGGGGATTCATCGATTCGCTCGGAATGAAAATGTAGGGGTATCGTGCGCGGATTTTCAGCCTCTCGGTTTTAGTCCTTGCAAGGACGAAAGGTCATAGGCCGAAGCCTGCACCACTCAAAAGGGATCTCATGACAACAAATTTCCGAAGAAAGTTTATCGCAGCCGTCACGCTGCCCTTCCTCTGCGCGATTCTCTCCGCTTCCACGGCGCGCGCGGACGATCTCAAGGTCGTCACTTCCGGCGGCTTCACCGCCGCCTATCTGGAGCTCGTTCCCGAATACGAAAGCGCAGCGCATATCAAGATCACGACGGAATTCGGGCCCTCGATGGGCACGACGCACAACGCCATTCCCATGCGGCTCGAACGCGGCGAGACGATCGACGTCGTGATCATGGCCGGGCCCGCGCTTGACGACCTGATCAAACAGGGAAAAGTCCGAGCGGGCAGCCGTGTCGATCTCGTGCAATCCAAAATCGGCATGGCCGTGAAAGCAGGAGCGCCTCACCCCGACATCAGCAGTGTCGACGCGCTGAAGCGCACGCTCCTCTCCGCAAAATCGATTGCCTATTCCGACAGCGCCAGCGGTGTCTATCTCTCCACCGAATTATTTCCAAAGCTCGGCATTGCCGACCAGATTAAAAGCAAGAGCAAGAAGATTGAGGCCGACCCGGTGGGGGGCGTGGTTGCTACTGGAGAATTTGAGATTGGTTTTCAGCAGATCAGCGAGCTGAAACCAGTGAAGGGGATCGACATCGTGGGAGAACTTCCGCCCGGCGCGCAAAGAGTCACAATCTTTGCCGCCGCCATTCCCGCAACCGCCGCGCATCCCGAAGCGGGCAAAGCGCTCATTCAATGGTTGGCATCGCCGGCCGGTTATGCAGCCATAAAGAAAAGCGGATTGGAACCGGCGTCGAGATAAAAGTGGCGCAGGCTTCATCCTGTGTCCTTAAGTCCTTGCAAAGTCCAAGGTCCAAAAGCCACAGGCTAAAGCCTGCGCCACGTAAAGTCAGCGCCCCAGCAGGTCCTTCAAAAAGCGCGCCATCGCAACTTTGTATTCATCATCGGCGCGCACTTCCGAGGGATTCTGCGGCTTCGTAAATCCGTGCGCTGCTCCACTGTAGAGATTCACCTCGAAGTCCACTTTGGCCGCGCGGAACTGCGAGATTACCGCGTCGAGCTCCGTCATCGGCGCAACCGGATCCTCTGCCCCGTGCAAAATGAGCACCCGCCCCTTGATATTCTTCGCGGCGTCCGGCGAGAAATTATTGAACGCACCATGTACCGACACGAAACCGAGCAGCGGCGCGCCCGTCTCGATCAGTTCGATCCCGGTCGTGCCTCCAAAACAGTAGCCGACCGCCGCCAGTTTCGCCGGATCGACCATCGGCTGCGCTTTCAGCACGTCGAACCCGGCAACCGCTCGTGCGCGCATCAGCGGGCGGTCTTTGTCGTAAATCGCGATCGTATCCATCATCTCGGGCACGGTCTTCGGCACGATGCCTTTGCCGAAAATGTCCTCGGCGAACACCACGTAGCCGAGCCCCGCGATCATCCGCGCATCCGTCAGCGTGCCCTCCGAAAAGCCCGACCGGTCATGAATCATCAACACGCCGGGGCGCCGGCCCTGCACGGAATCGTCATACACCAGATAGCCCGAAAGCGCCGTGTCGCCCTGCTTGTAGTCGATCCACTGCGTCTTCACGGCAGCCTGCGACGCGCCCGTGTGCAGGAACAAGGCGGCGACGGCCAGGGCGAATGATGCGAACCGCACGATTTTCATTGGTTCCTCCAGAATGCGTTTGTACAAAGGGAGATTAACAGGAAAACTGGTGTTCCCTCGGCAAATTTGGGTAAAGTAAGGGCAGTGCGCCCGTAGCTCAACTGGATAGAGCATTAGCCTTCGAAGCTAAGGGTTGGGAGTTCGAATCTCTCCGGGCGCGCCACTTTTCCCAAGCAGTCCCTGACTTGCAGAACCTATCAAATCATTTCGGCAGATGGTGAATCGAATCTCCTCCGACGTGTCCCAATGTTGGATGGTTCAGGGCACCGCGTCATCCCTTTCCGCTGGCTGCTGCCTTTTGCATCTCGGCGAATGGCACGACGATTCCGTGCATCGGCGCGACGGTAACAATGTCCAGCTTGAGCGTCTGGATATTTTTCAGCAGGTTGGCCTCGAATACTGGGGGGCGAATCCCGGTCGGCGCGGGAACTTCCGGCAGGTCGGGAGTGTAATCGTCGGCTTCCTCGAGGATTTTTTCCTTCGGAAAATAGACGATCAGCATGCCGCCGTTGTGCATCGATCCGGCTTCATGAAAAATTTCAAGCGTCCGGTCGCCCTCGGTCAGGACGTATTTTTCCTTCACGGGGAGAAAATTGGCTTCCTTGGCGCCCTTCGAGAGGTTGTCCGGGGCGAGGGTGCGCGGAGCAGCCCAGGCTTTCTGGTAGAAGGGCACGTTCATTTCCTGCGTAATGATCGTCGCGCCCTCGGCAACGTACGTTCGTACGCCGCCGGAGTGATCGAAGTGAGAGTGCGTGTTGATCAGATACTTGATCGGCTTGTTGGGCACGAGCCGCTTGGCTTCGGCGATCACGGCGAGCGAGCGCGCCTCGCCGAGCGGCCCTTCGATCACCGCGATGTAAGTCGGAAATTCCACGACCATGCTGTTGTGCGATCCGCCCGCGACAAACCAGATTCCATCACCCAGCTTTTGAGATTGCACTTTGATCGGCGGAGCCGCAGCGGTTTTCACCGCGTCCGGCACGGTAAGATTGAGCCCGGGGTTGGGATTCACACTGTTCACGGTCAATTCCAGTGTGGCCTGGCCGCCCTGCTTCTGCACGATCGTGGTCGGGAACTTCACGCCGTTGTAATCCTTGTAGCCCGAGAACGTGGTCTCGACGAGCATGTCGCCTAGGACGGGATTGGGCAACCAAGTTTCCGTCTTCGTGACCATATTGCGCGCGTCAATGATGCCTTTCACCGTAAACTTGCCCGACTGGAACGAGATCTCCGTCCCCGTTGTGACTTTTTTCGCGGTGGCGTTGTTTTCCATCGCGGCTCTAAGGAATCCGTGCGGAGTGAGCCAGATTTGAAGCTGCCTTTCGGCCGCCGCGCCGCCTTGCGGAACAGGAGTGCTGCCCGGCATGTCCCACGCGTACATGCCACTTACGAGATTCTCCTGTTTGTCGTCGCCGCCGAACGGGCGCCCTCCGCCCTTGACCATCGGATTCGGCTCCGAGTGGATCAAATCTTCTTTTGCTGACTTGGCAGAGTAATCGATGGTCTTCGTATAGCTTGTGAGATTCGTGATGGGCCAGGGCGCATTCGGCACCCAGGCCTGGCCGAAGAAATTGAGGTGGCCTGTGCCTGAATATTGAATCGAGGTCACGTCACCCATCGCCTTCTGGGCGGCCTGCAAGACCGTCTTCGCGTCCTGCGCGGACGCCGCTCCCACGCACAAGAAAAACAGTGCGCATGCCATCCAAATCCGCTTCAACATGGCTCCTCCAGTTTCCTCGATCGGTTCAACCTCGAATTTCGTATTTGCGGCGATGATACGACAAGCCGCGTGTGAAGTGGAAGCGCAAGCTTTTGGGACAGCCACTCCAGGCGGTACGCATGACTATTCCCAAAGCTGCCGGGGACAGCCAAGAGTGGCTGCCCCACATGACATTGACGCTTGCTGGCCCCCAGCCTAAGATGGTGTTTCTGCAGAAGCTGACTCCGGATGTCCTCTCCATTCCGACTTGCGAAAATCGTTGCGCTGCCGCTGTTGTTTCTATTGATTTTCTGTTCTCCTGCTGCAAGGTCCGAGCAGGTCAAAAATCTCAAACCTCAGGGCTATGTAAACGATTTCGCGGGCGTGCTAAGCGCGCAGGCCAAGGACAAGCTAACGGCGCTTTGCGCGGAGGTCGATCAGAAGACCAAGGCGCAAATCGCGGTCGTAACGGTCTCTTCGCTTGAGGGCGAGCCCGTCGAACAATTCTCGATTGATCTCGCCACCGCGTGGGGCGTCGGGCCAAAGCAGGCCGCGCGCGGCGTTCTGATTCTGCTTGCGACGGGCGATCACCGGTACCGCTTCGAAGTTGGCTACGGCCTCGAGCCGATCCTTCCCGATGGCAAAGTGGGCGGCTTCGGCCGCGAAGCAGTACCCTTACTGCGGCAGAACGACTTCAGCAATGCTGTCCTGCTGATGACCGATCGGGTTGCAGCCGTCATCGCGCAGGATCAAAACGTCACGCTGACTACTCTTTCTGGAGTTGCAGCGCCCGCGTCAGAATCCGATAGTTCCCCGGTCTCTGGCTTGGGTACCTGGGTGATCTGGGCTATTATTTTTGCCTTCTTTATATTTTTCCCACTTCTTGGCTTACTGGCGCGCATTTTCTTCGGCGGTTCGGTTCCACCTCGGCGGGGAGGCGGCGGTTGGATGGGCGGCCCGTGGTATGGCGGCGGTTGGTCGGGCGGTGGAGGAAGTTCCTGGGGAGGCGGCGGGGGTGGTGGAGGGTTTGGGGGTTTCGGTGGAGGGTCATTTGGAGGCGGCGGCGCGAGCGGAAGCTGGTGAGTTTTTCACTGGAAGGAATGACCATTGATCGACCCTAAGCTCGACGAACTCGTGCAACGGCTCAAGGCCGCGGCGGCGGACAATTTGAAGGCCGTGATCCTTTACGGCTCGGCGGCGACGGAGGAGTTTCATTCCAAGCATTCCGATCTGAATGTTCTGTGCGTGGTGAACCAAGCCGACGCGGCGCATCTCGAGGCGTTGCACGGCCCAGTGGAGTGGTGGACTCGCCGCGGCCAGCGACCGCCCCTTGTTTTCACGCTGGACGAACTGCGCCGGTCCGCCGATATTTTCACGATTGAGCTGATGGACATGAAATCCCGGCACCGGATTTTGCACGGTGAAAATGTGCTCACGGATATTTCCGTGCCGCTGCGGAATCACTCTCTTCAAGTCGAGTGCGAACTTCGGACCAACTGGCTGCGCCTTCGCCAGGCGATTCTCGCCGCACCCAGAAAGCCGAGAATATTTTTGGAAATCATGACCGCCTCGTTTTCCTCCTTCGCGGCGCTTTTTCGGCACGCGCTGATCGCTCTTGGGGAAGCGCCTCCGGAAACAAAACGAGAGGCCATCGATCGAATCGCCAAATTCGCGGGCGCCGATCCCGGCGCATTTCATACAATTCTCGGCGTTCGAGAAGGAAAATTGAAGGAACGGGATTTGAATGTCGAGAACACGCTCAATGAGTATTCCAAGTTTGTCGAAGCGGTGACGGAAAAATTTGACCGGCAGCTTGACGCCAATCCATAGACGGCAACATTTTTCGGGAGGATGCGCATGAAAACCGGAGTGATCGTGCTGGTGGTTGTGGCGGTCATCGCGTTGATTTTCGGCGGGATGTACGTCAGCGCCCGCAATCAGATGGTGACGAAGAATGAAGCGGTGAAATCCGCCTGGGCGGAAGTGGATGTCGTGCTACAGCGGCGCGCCGACCTGATTCCCAATCTCGTCGAGACAGTGAAGGGTTATGCTGCGCAGGAGCAGACCGTGTTTCACGACATCGCCGCCGCGCGCTCCGCGCTGCTCGGCGCGCAAACGCCTACCGATAAAATCGCGGCGAACGGCCAATTGGACGGCGCACTCGGACGCCTCCTCCTGATCGTCGAAAACTATCCGCAATTGAAATCGAATGAAAATTTTCTGAGGCTGCAGGACGAACTCGCTGGAACGGAAAATCGCATCGCCGTTGAACGCAAGCGCTATAACGACACGCTGCAGGATTACAACACCTTTATAGGGCTCTTCCCGAACAGCATCTTCGCGGGCTGGGCGGGATTTCAGCGCAACAACGCGTATTTTACGGCAACGGAATCTTCGCGCGAAGCGCCGAAAGTGCAATTTCCGGCGCCAACCAGATAAATAAATACAGATTCCAAGTGGCGCAGGCTTTAGCTTGGGGCCCTTAGGCCCTGCAAGGACTAAAGGCCACAGGCTAAAGCCTGCGCCACCTTTAGGTGTGGTCCACCGACTGTGGAGCAGGAACCGGCTTGTCGGAATTGGGTTCCACCGGTTGCGCGCCGTTCCCATCAGGAGCGGGAGCCGTTACGCTCGGCTCGGATTTGAAAATGAATTTCACGCCGCTCTTGGCGTTTTCTGTGTTGGTCCGCGGTAGATCGACGCTTTCCAGGCTTACGGTCCTTTGCATGCCGTTGGTTTGGATGTAATGCAAGTCCCCGTCGATCATCCAATAATCGCGCACCGATAGCACCGCGCCGTTCTTCATATAGATGAGAACCGGGACGGCGATTCCACCGGAATTAGGCGTATACGCGGGACTTGGGCCATTCGGCGTCACCCAATTACCGTTCGTGGGACCCCCTCCATAGTTTTCATCGGACTGATTGTCCTGTTGCGGAGGGGGAGCCGAATTGTCATCTGGCCCGTAATATCCCGAATCCGGGGAACCATAAACGCCATAGCCCGGCGGCGGGTAGTAGCCGTAACCATACGCCGGTGCACCCCAACCCCACCACGGATCGAACCAGAACGGATCCCACAATCCGAAACCAAGCCAGGGCCACCCGCCCCATCCATATCCCCAGCCCCAGCCGCCCCGCCATCCAAAGCCGCAGTTGAAGCACCCTCTGCCAAATCCATTGCCGGGAAAGCCGGACCGGCCGAACCCGCTTCGCAGTTGCAGGGAGCTCGCTGAATTCACGCCACCCGCGAATCCGCGATTGCCGGCCAATGACGATCCGCTGGCTATATGCGAAGAAGCCGAGAGCCCGGAATTTGACCGGAACCCTGAACCGGCATTGAGCGAACTGCTAAAAGAATTGTGCAGTGTGGAAAGAGATTGAGACCTGGAAACGACATTTCGCGCGCCGCCGGAATCCTCCCAGACCTCGCCACCTTGTCCCGAAAAGCTGCGCCCCGCACCGGTAGATCCCGGGGCGCGATTCCCGCTCTGAACGTGCCATCCGTTATTGCCAGAAGGTCCGCCAGCTGACTGCGAGCCTGTAGCTCCACGTGCTCCCGTTTGGCCGCCAAATGAATGCCACTGTCCGTCAGCTACAGCTGGCGGAGCCGAATTTCCGGGCCGCTGATTCCCCCCCGCGTAATTGCCGCCAGGCCGGGAGTAATTACCTCCGGGGCGAGCAGCATATGCGCTGCCCGAGCGCATTCCCGAAGAGGATGAAGAGCGCGGAGCCCCGTAACCCGCCTGAGGTGCTGAATATCCGCCGCGGTATCCGCCGCCACCTCCGCTCGGACGAGCACCGCCCCCGCCGCCACCCCCATGGAACCCGCCACCCCCACCGCCATGAAATCCGCCGCCACCCCCGCCGCCATGATTGGCAAAGGCAGGGATCGCCGCGCAGGCAAACAAAACAGTAATAATTGTTGAAGAGAAATTAAAGGAGAGAGGCTTCGTCATTTTAAGGCCCTCCGCAAACAATGCGTAAGACCTGCGGTCAAGAGATGGAGCGCACACCCGTTATTTGTCTTACACTACTTAGATTCTACACCCGCGGATTTGGTTGCGCGAATTAATTCACCGGAAGAGAAAGGACTTAGATCTCTTTCCGGCTCCAATTGCACCTAGAACCGGATCAATCCATTTTCGTCATATCCGATTGCTATACGTCCGCCTGCCACGACAACCGGACGACGGATCAACTCAGGATCCTTAGCCATCAACCGAATCGCCTCGCGGCGGGATGGAGGATTCTCCTTCATGTTCATTTTCACGTAGGTATCGCTCTTCGGCCTCAGGAAGTCTTCGTGGTTGTGCCTTCCGACTAGCTTTTCAAGTTCCGACACGCTCAGCGGGTTTTTTGTAATGTCGCGATAGTTCAAGCGAAAGCCGCGTTTTTCCAAAAACTTCCGCGCTTTGCGGCACGTTTCACACGTCGGTTTCAGGAGCACCGTCAGGGTCTTCCTGGCTTTTCTCGCCCTTGGAGCCGCTTTCGCGGCTGAACTCTTCGTGGTTCGGTTCTTCTCCATGAGTGTTTCCTCGGATTCGCTGGCGGACTTCTTGGGCCTGGCAGCAAAGATGTGCATGATACCGGCCCGGACCATTTGGCGAATCCTTCCACCTTAAAGTCGAATTGTTACAATCCAATGAATGGCCATCCGAATTCATTCTTCGAGGGGGTGCGGTAGCCTAAGCTACTGCGAACAAATATGTTATATCTCATTTAGGTCACGCACCACTCGCAATCACACCTGTATGTGAGTGCACTCACAGTTCCCGGGAGACCAAAGGTGTAGACTTTAGATGTAATCAAACACGAGCCACCAGTGAGTGTCGCAGTTTATTCCGGGGTCAGCCACGATCGAACAATTGGAACCAGAAAAAACAGGCGTCGTATGCCTGCATTGCGGTTTACAAACTCCTCTCCAGATTTCCACAAGTGGGGACCAGCCTGCGCGCATCTCAGATCAATCAAGACTGTCGATATCGCTTGTTCGCTGCGCGATGTGCGGCAAAGAGGCACCCTATCTTTCTCGCGAAATCGTGATCCTGAAGAGGATTCCGAAGACAGAATTGCACGCGGCCTGAGCGCCTCGGGCACGATTCTCAAACCAGCGGCTATTTCGGATAGGGATGGCCCGCGAGGATGGCGAAGGCGCGGTAGAGTTGTTCGGCCAGCATGGCTCTGGCGAGTTCGTGCGAAAACGTCAGGGAAGACAGCGAGAGCTTTTGCGTGGCGCGGCGGCGCAGGGCTTCGGGAAAACCTTCCGCGCCGCCGCAGAGGAAAACAATTTCGCGCGCTCCGTGGTCACGTGTTTCTCCAAGCCAGCGGGCGAATTGCGCTGAAGTTTGAGATTTTCCCGCATCGTCCAGCAATACAACGGTGGCCGCGGAATCGAGCGCGAGCTTGCGCAGCGACGCGGCGGAATCTTCGCGCAATTCGGTGAGCTGGACGTTCGCGAATCGGCCGATGCGCTTGAGATAGTCATCCAGCATCGTCCGGATTTCCGGACGCCGCGTTTTTCCGAGCATAACCAGATGAATTTTCATGGGTGATTTTGGCGGGGTGCGCTCGAAAAACGCCAATCGGGAGATTGGCGTTCCCGGGGGCTCAGCTCAATCCGTATTTCTTGCGCTTATCGAGGAGGGTTTTCCTGCTGATGCCCAGAATCTGCGCGCTCTTGCCGATTTTGTAGCGGGTCGCTTCGAGCGTGGCGCGAATAGCCTCGCGTTCCATGTCATCGAGCGAGCGCAGCGCGCCTCCGTACGCGGCGTCCGCCGAGCGGACGTTCTCCGGAAAATCCTCGGGAATGAGCGCGGCCCCGCCGGAAAAAACGAGCGCGCGCTCGATCGCGTTTCTCAGCTCACGCACATTTCCGGGCCAGGCATAAGAAACCAGCATTTTTTTCACGGCCTCGGAAAAAGAGGCGCCGCCGCGGCCGTGCACGCGGGCGCCGCGCGCGAGGAGTGACTCTGCAAGCGGCAGGATGTCCGCGGGACGCGCGCGCAAGGCAGGCACGGGAATCGTCAGCACGCTCAGCCGAAAATATAAATCCTCGCGGAACTGCCCGTCCGAAACGAGCCGCGCGAGATCGGCATTGGTCAGGGCAATCAGGCGCGCCGAGATGGTGATCGTTTCCGTGCCGCCCAGGCGCTCGAACTGGCGCTCCTCGAGCACTCGCAACAATTTGGATTGAGTGGAGGGAGAAAGCGCCGCGATCTCGTCGAGGACAATTGTTCCGCCATCCGCCATCTCGAGGCGCCCGAGCTTGCGGTCCACCGCGCCGGTGAAAGCGCCGCGCTCGTGCCCGAACAATTCCGATTCAACGAGTTCCTGCGGCAGGCTGGCGCAATCGATTTTCAGGAAGGGCGCGTCGCGGCGCGGGCCGAGTTCATGGATCAGGCGCGCGAGATGATCCTTTCCCGTGCCGCTTTCTCCGATGATCAGAAGCGTGGTGGAAGTTTCCGCGACTTTGCGCGCGAGCTCGAGAACCGCCTTCGAGGCGGGGTCCTCGGCGACCCACGGCATGCGCGCCTCGCCGCGAGCGTTTACTGTGAGTTGTTCGGTCACCCCTCGGCCTCCGCAACTCCGGGCAAGGAGTCTCCCTCGCGGGACTCCTTGAATTCAATGCGCACGGCGGCGCGCCAGAGACGCTCGAGATCGTAAAAATGGCGCGCGCGCTCCGTGAAGACGTGCACGATCAATCCGCCGAAATCGAGAAGCATCCAATCGCCGCCGGGTTTTCCTTCACGGTGCATGAGGCGTGTGCCGTTCTTCTCCAGAAGCTCTTCCACTTCATCGCAGATGGCTTCAACCTGTCGCGAGCTGAGCCCGGTGCAGACCACAAAAAAATCCGTGAAGGCGCCGAGGCCTTCGAGATCGAGGAGGACGACATCCTCCGCCTGCTTCTCCTGCGCGGCAGCGACGGCCGCGCGAACGTGAGGCGGAATCGAGTCCTTTCTAGCAGTCACCGGTAAAGGGCCTTCTTGGTAATGTATTCCTCGACGCGGGGCGGCACAAGCCCGTGAATCGTTTGGTGTCGATCCAGTCGATGGCGGACGTCGGTGGCCGAAACGTGGCTGGACACCGTGTCAAGCACGTAGACTACAGTGCGGCGCAGGGCGATCGCGCGCGGATCGAGCGGCTCGTGCGCGGCGCCGCGGCGCGCAAAAAGCTCCGGCGGGATCACGAGGCGCAGCGCGGCCACGTCAAAGCCGGGGCGGCTCACCGCGATGAAATCGCAGAGGCCCAGCAGCGTTTCGTATTCCTTCCAGTTTGGAATGTCGAGGAATGAATCCGCGCCCAGCAAGAAATAAAAATGCGCGCCGCCGTGGTGCTTCTGCTTGTAGTGCTTCACAGTGTCCACCGAATAAAATGTTTCGCGGCCGGAAAGGTCATCGCCCGCCTCCGCAAGAGACGGCACGAATTTCGGATGATCGGTGCAGGCGATCGAAACCATCGCGTAGCGATCGGCGTAGGAAGCCAATCCGCGGCGATGCTTGTGCGGCGGATGTCCCGTGGGAATGAAATGAATTTCGTCGAGATGGAAGCGGCGCTCGGCGGCGCGCGCCACGGCGAGGTGTCCGATGTGAATGGGATCGAATGTGCCGCCGAAAAGCGCGATCCTTCGCTCGCTCGCGTGCACCCGGGAAACGCCGTGGGATTCCGGCGGAATGATGCTCAACGGTCCTCTTTCCGGCGAGCCCCGGCGCGAGAGCGCGCCCGCTTGGGCGCCGCTGCCGGAGCCGCAACCGTCGAAGACGCTGGCGCGGGAGGTTCATTTTCCGTTGGCGCGGGCAATTCCGTCTCGGCCGCTGCTGCCGCTGCGCTCGCTTCTTCTTCGATCGGCTCGGCAGGTGCGAGCCGGTCAAGAGCGTCCGCCATGGCGCGCACGAGTTGCGGGACGCCTTCGCCTGACGCCGATGAAATTGCATGAAACTCGAGTCCACGCTTCGCGCAAAAATCGCGCAGTTTATCCAGGCGAGTGCGGTCCGTCGTTGCGTCCAGTTTCGTGGCCACAACGATCACCGGCTTCTCGGCAAGCTTTTCGCTGAACGCGGCGAGCTCCCCCTCGATAATTTCAAAGTCGCGCACGGGATCGCGGTCGGAAGCGTCGCTCGTGTCGATCAGATGCGCGATGAGACGTGTCCGCTCGATGTGTTTGAGGAACCGGATGCCGAGGCCAGCGCCGGTGTGTGCGCCCTCGATGAGCCCGGGCAAATCGGCGACGACGAACGTTCGCCCGCCGCCCTTTTCCGACGGCTTTCCCGGGACGCCGTCTGCGGAAACGACTCCGAGGCCGGGCTGCAGCGTCGTGAACGGATAATCCGCAATTTTCGGATGGGCTGCGGAAATTCGCGAAATGAGCGTGGATTTTCCGACGTTCGGGAAGCCGACGAGGCCCACGTCGGCGAGCAGCTTCAACTCCAGATGCAAATGCCGCTCGGCGCCCGGCTGGCCTTCTTCCGATTCGCGCGGCGCTTGATGCCAGGGCTTGGCAAAATGCTGGTTGCCGCGCCCGCCGCGGCCGCCCTGCGCGATCAACACGCGCTGGCCCGCCTTCGTCATATCGGCGACCTGCTCGCCCGTGTCTTCATCCACGACGACGGTGCCCACCGGCACAGCCAGAATCATGTCCGCACCGGAGTGCCCGGAACAATTCGAGCCTTCGCCATGCCGCCCGCGATCGGCTTTGAATTCGCGATTGTAGCGATAGCGCAGAAGCGTATTGTCATGAACGTTCGCTTCCAGGAAAATGCTGCCGCCGTGGCCGCCATCGCCGCCCGAGGGCCCGCCACGCGGGACGAATTTCTCGCGGCGAAACGCGACGCAGCCGTTTCCGCCGTTCCCGGCCTTCACATAGATCTTAGCTTCATCAACAAACACCATGGGTCACATAGTTTAACAGAAAGCGGGATGGCGAGGCCGAATCGCGCTTTAGGATTCGTAGCGGAGGCCAGTAAGAGCCTGTGTAGCAACTCAACTACAATCGGTGATTGCGTACAAAACGTGGCGTCGCAAGGGGTGGCCCGCGGAGAGGCGCGGGTGATCGAAATCACGTTCTGCTTGATGTTTCATCCCGATCTTCTCCATCACACGGCGGGAGCGAAGGTTGGCAGGCACGGTGACGGCCACGACTTCGCGTAGTTTCAGGGTTGAAAACGCATATTGAATCGCGCCGCGCGCGCCTTCCGTCGCCAGCCCTTTTCCCCAGTGCGCGCGCGATAGCCTCCAGCCAATTTCGACGGCTGGCTGCACATCCGGAGGCACTGCGAAGTCCATCGTCCGAAGGCCGACAAACCCGATCAATTCCCCGGTTGCGATGAATTCAGCCGCAAAAAAGCAGAACCCATCCCGATCGTATGCGGATTGGAAACGCCGAATTTCAGCGTCACTTTCCTCTCGCGTGAGAACGGAGGGGAAAAACTCCCGTACAACCGGGTCTGCGTTCATCTCCGCATAGGGAACGAAATCCTCATCCTTCCAGCGACGAAGATTCAGACGTTCCGTGGTGATGATTTGCAGGGGCACAATTCCACCTCCCGATCGGGTCGAATTGATTATTTCGTGTTCGGGCTTTCAATGCGTTCCGCTAAAGGCAAGCCAAATAAAAAAAGCGCCCCGGTTATGACGGGGCGCCCGGATGGTCTCGTGATGCAGTTAATTCGCTGGTGTTGTGGCAGGGTCTGACGCCGTAGCCTGATCCGGCGGAACAACGCTGATGAAGCGCCCGTCCTGGCCCTTGTCCTGGAAAAGGACGACGCCGTCGATGAGGGCGAAGAGCGTATCGTCCTTGCCGCGGCCAACGTTCACGCCGGGCTTATGCCGGGTGCCGCGTTGGCGAATCAAAATTGTTCCCGCGTGGACGAGCTGCCCGCCGAACCGCTTCACGCCCAGCCGCTGGCCGGGAGAATTGCGGCCGTTTACGGAGGAGCCGCCACCTTTCTTATGCGCCATTTCAGATTCCTTTGGAGCTCTTAGAGCTCGATGCCACTGACTTGAACGGCGGTGTAATTCTGCCGGTGACCGCGGACGATCTTGTACTGCTTGATGCAGCGGTATTTGAACACGGTAATTCGCGGGTGACGTCCCTGCGCAACGATCTTGCCGACGACTTTCGCCTTGGCGGCATTCGTCCCAGTCACCAATTTGTTTTCGTCGGTCGCCATGGCGACCACGTCGCCAAACGTGACTTCATCACCCACTTTGCCGGGCAAGGTCTCGACCTTGACCGTGTCCCCGGGCGCTACCCGATATTGCTTTCCACCACTTCGAATGACGGCGTACATCGCCCCTCCAGACACAAATCCGAAACGCCTATTATAAGGGCGGGTGCGATGAAGGTCAACGATTCGTTGCCTTTAAAGTTATTTTTCCCTGAAGGACGTCCTACTCAAGTTGTAAGGGTCCGGCATGCCGGGCCCGTGCAGGATTGTGTAAACTGAGCCACACGCCGGCGGTGTGTCGGAGCTCAAGCCATGACCGAACCTGAAAAGCAGGCCCTTGCCATCTACGAGCAACTTGTGGCCACGAGCAAAGACCGCCCCATGCGTTTCCAGACCAGGGAACAGATGCTGCGCGAGACAGCGGCCTGGAAAGCGGCCAATCCTGCGTTCATTGAACTCGACCGCGCCGAGCCTCCGGTTTTGTATGCCTTTCTCTCTCAATGCTTCGACTGGTTGCGGGCCGAGGCGCATCTGGCGAAAAACTATACGGCCTGCAATTGTGTGGCGGAGGGCATTCAAATTTCGCTGGCGCGCGCGCCGAAGCCCTTGCCCGCGGAGTTGGTGACGCACCTCTTCGCCGAGTATTACGGCTCCATGGGCGAAATGGCGCACATGTTTTTTCCACTCCGTCTGTTGATATTGACACTCAGCAAGGACCAGGTGACCGACGAGATTCGCTCACATCTGCGCAAACTTTATTTGCGTCTTGCGCCAAGCTCGGCTGGAAAAATCGAGCCGGCCACAAAAGAATTCAGGGAGCAGATCGCGGAACTGATTCGCGTCGAGGGGGAGAAGCAGCTCGATCCCGGGCGGGGTCCGTGGTCGCAGATCGTTTTTGACGAAATCAAAACCAAAGAAGAGATCACGCGCTCGGGCTGGGAAGGATTGCTCGAGCACTGCCAGAGTCTCGAACTAGCGGTTCCCGGAGAAAAATGGAAGAAGAAATCGCGCGAGTTGATCCGCATCCTCGGAGAGGATGAAGTTTTCTCGACGATGCTGCGCTGGCTTGCGCTTGGCCCAACGCCCGGCCAGCCGTCCGAAGCGCGATCTCCCATCGAGGACTCGTCGTATCAGAAAGGAGTTGTCTGGTGCCTCGCGCAGCGCAATGACGGCGAAACCGCGGTGGCCATCGCGGATTTTGGACTTGCCTGCCTGCGCAAGGTGCCGCTGCTCGGGGCCGTTTCGCAAAAAGTGGGATTCACGTGCGTGCAGGCGCTGGGCGCGATGCAATGCAGCGAGGCCGTCTCGCAATTGACGCGATTGCGCGCGAAAGTGAAATACACGGTCGCGCGCCGGCTGATCGAGAAATCCCTGCGCCAGGCTGCGGAGCGAAGCGGCCTGACGGTGCAGGCGCTCGAGGATATTTCCGTCGGCAATTATGGGCTGGACGTGGAGGGCGAGGCGAAGATTGACATCGGAGAAGCAAGAGCGGTCGTTCGCTTAGGAGAAGACGGAAAAGTCGGCGTCGCCTGGTTCGATGCCAACAATAAGTTGGTGAAGTCCGCGCCGTCCCACGTCAAGAAAGCTTTCCCGAAGGAAGTCCGCGCGGTTGCCGCGCTGGCCAAGGAACTCGAACAAGCGTATCTCGCTCAACGGATTCGCCTGGAATCCTCGTTTCTACTGCCGGGTGATATGCCGCTCGCCCACTGGCGGAAGTATTTCATCGATCATCCCTTGCTCGGTTTCCTGGGGCGAAGATTGATCTGGGCTTTTCGCAACGACCAAGGATGGGAGGGATCGGGAATCTGGTCAGGGCCGGGCATGATTGATTCGCACGGAAGCCCCTTGGATATCAGTGCCGCGCAGACGGTACGGCTTTGGCATCCGCTTGTTTCCAGCGCCGAGGAGGTTCAGCGATGGCGCGAGCGTATTTTCGCGGGAAAAATCCGGCAGCCGCTGCGCCAGGCGTTTCGCGAGTTCTACCAGGTCACTGATGACGAGCGCGAGACCAGGACGTACTCGAACCGATTCGCCAAAGTCCTGATGCGCCAGCACCAGTTTTCTTCTCTCTGCCGCGCTCGAGGCTGGGACTATAGGCTCATGAGCACGAATTTCGATGGCGCCAACACGCCGACCAAGAAATTCGATCCGTGGAAGATCCGCGTGGAATTTTATGTGGACATGCCGTCGGATCGCGACGCTTCGCTCGACGACTCCGCTCTAAATGAGCAGACGGGCGCTGGAATCAATCTGTTCATCGGCTCCGATCAGGTGCGCTTCTATCGCGACGGCCGCGAAATTGCCGTCGACGAGGTTCCCGCGATTTTATATTCCGAAGCGATGCGCGACGTTGACCTTTTCACATCGGTCGCCGCAATTGGAGGCGATGAAACCTGGACCGATCAAGGCGACCGGGGCGTGGGAATTTTCAGCGAGGATTTTGACGTTCCGGCATTGTTGGGGATTGTCAGCCTGCGGCGCGAAACGCTGGCGCTCGTGCTGCCTCACACGCCCATCCATGATCGTTGCAAGATTCATAAAACATGGCTCCAGGTGCAAGGGCAACTGGGAGCCTATCGCATCGAGTTCGCATGGGGCGGAGCCATGCTGCTCGCCGATTCCGGATTTCGGCGGCTGAATATTCCGCGCAAGATTCTGGACGCGGTCGCGCTCGATTTCGCGAAGATACCTATCGATCTGGACTACCGCACCGAAACCATATTGAGGAAAGCCTATGTCCTCGCCGACGACTGGAAAATTGAATCTCCGGATCTGATCCAGCAGCTGATGCCGAAGTAGCAATGGAAGCCACAATCCGTCGACACAGTGCCTTCTTCCGAATATGTGCTTCATTTTGTCATTCCGAGCGTAGCCAGGAATCTCTCTGATCGGGCGCAAATTCAGGAGAGATTGCTCGCTTCGCTCGGAAAGAAAATCTCGGAGATATTTTTGCACGGCCAGT
>Ga0307478_10002003_pt1 | contig 16744 bp, 15 predicted proteins | sample atmos_gasesECM4C_2_FD_203713 | JGI IMG/M metagenome (GOLD analysis project Ga0307478, IMG submission 203713) | Hardwood forest soil microbial communities from Morgan-Monroe State Forest, Indiana, United States - atmos_gasesECM4C_05 | ecosystem: Environmental > Terrestrial > Soil > Temperate...
TTCGCGTCGGCCAATTACCTCGGCGAGGTTTACAAGCACTTTCAGTCTTCCGACGCCACTACCGATTACGTTCTTGGCGAATTTCCCTGGCAGGTACGCGTCGGTGAACACGCGGCCGTAGTCGAATACGTCAAGCCGCCGCGCGTGCTCTCAGCGGAGAAAAGCGCCAACGAAGTGACGTGGTCCGTCGGCGAATATATGTATGGAGCCGACATTTGGAAATCGTTCAATCTGCCTGGAAGCGCGCCGGAAGCGGTCGGCGTTTACGAAAATCAGCCTTCGCCGGTCAGCGAAAATGTCAAAGGCATTTGGGGCGCGTTCCTCGCGTTTGCCATCTTTCTTCTCATGCTGATGGCCGGTTTCGACCTTATCTCGAACAAGGGTACGGCATTTGAATCCAGTTACCGCTTGAATGCCGGCGAACCAAAAGGCGAGGCCTCTTTTGTGACCGATGTTTTCAATCTCGAAGGCCGGACCTCGAACGTGGAAGTGACAACCTCCGCCAGTGTCGACAACTCCTGGATCTATCTGAATTATGCGCTGATCAATCAGGACACCGGGCAAGCCTGGGATTTCGGCCGCGAAGTCAGCTACTACCATGGTTATGACAGTGATGGTTCCTGGTCGGAAGGCGGTCAGAAGAACACGGTCATCATCCCCAGCATTCCTCCAGGTCATTATTATTTGCGTATCGAGCCCGAGGTCGACCCCACGCATCCGCCCATAGCCTATTCAGTGCAAGTGAAACGAGACGTCCCGGTCCTCGGTTTTTTCGGCATTGCTTTTCTGGCACTGTTGCTTCCGGCCATCGCCATCACTTGGCGTTCGATCAGTTTCGAACGCGCGCGATGGGCCGAAAGCGATCATCCTCCCATGCAGATTCACATGGACAATTCGGAGGATTAGACGATGTTCAGAAAACTTTATCTCGCTTATGGAGTGCTGGTCCTCGGAGGTACTGGCTTCGCGCAGTACCACGGCTGGAGCCTCGACCGGGTCAGCCAGTTGAAAAATGTTCCCAAGTCCGTTCGGGATAATCCCGGCTCCTATCGTTCCGTCTACGGCTTCTATCACCATTACACCGGAGGGAAATAAGATGAATCTCGTTCCGCTTGGCAACATCATTGCTGCACTCGTGTTCGCCTTTATCGGCATGCTTATTTTCATCATCGCGTTTGTGGTGATGGATAAGCTCACGCCGTATCATCTGTGGAAGGAAATCGTCCAGGAGCACAACATGGCGCTGGCCATTCTCGTCGGCGCGATGTCCATCGGCATTTGCATCATCATCGCCGCTGCCATTCACTAACTCATGGGTATTCTGCTCTTCATTTCGGTGCTGCTGGTTGCGGCTTGCGGGCTTATCTACGAGCTCGTCGCCGGCACGCTCGCGAGCTACCTGGTTGGCGACAGCGTGTTCCAATTTTCCACCATCATCGGCACGTACCTTTTTGCGATGGGTATTGGGAGCGCGCTTTCGCGTTACCTGAATCGCGGGCTTGTCTATCGTTTTGTTTGGATCGAGCTTTTGCTCGGCGTGATCGGCGGGTTTTCATCCGCGGTCCTGATGATGGCTTTCGCTTTCACCGAGGGATTCGAGCTGATTCTGTACGCTCTCGTCATCGTTATGGGCGTCCTTGTTGGCCTGGAGATTCCGCTGCTCATGCGCATTGTGCGCGACCGCTACGAGTTTCGTGACGTCATCGCGCATGTCCTCACGTTCGATTATCTTGGCGCGCTCGGCGCTTCGCTGCTTTTTCCCATTCTGCTTGTGCCGCGTCTCGGGCTGGTCCGCTCCGCCATGCTTTTTGGTCTTGTCAACGCCGGCGTCGCGCTCTGGACCACCTATTTGTTTTCCACCCAGCTTTCCGGCACGCGCACTTTGCGCATTGCGTGCGTGGTCGTCTTATGCGGGTTAGGACTCGGGATGGCCGAGGCTCGGCGCATCACCGCCACCGCCGAGGACAACATCTACGCCGACGACATCATCTTTGCCCGCGACACGCGCTACCAGCATCTTGTACTCACGCGCTTTAAGGACGACCTTCGCCTCTTTCTCAATAGCCATCTGCAATTCAGCTCTCGCGATGAATACCGCTATCACGAAGCTCTCATCCATCCCGGCCTAGCTGCCGTTCCCGCGCCGCGTCGCGTCCTTGTTCTAGGCGGCGGCGACGGTCTCGCCGTGCGCGAAATTCTGAAATATCCTCAAATCGAAAGCGTCACCCTTGTCGATCTCGATCCCGAGATGACTAAACTTTTCTCCACGCATCCCATGCTCACCAAGCTCAACGACAAATCCTTCCTGTCGCCTCGCGTACGTATCATCAACGCCGACGCTTTCCCCTGGGTCGATTCGAACACGGATAGTTTTGATTTCATCGTCATCGATTTTCCCGACCCCACCAACTACTCGCTCGGCAAGTTGTACACCACTGCGTTTTATCGCGCCTCCGCCCGCCATCTCAGCGCACAAGGCCTGATGGTCGTGCAGAGTACTTCGCCGATGTTTGCGCGCGATTCCTTCTGGTGCATCGCGCAAACGCTCAAGCAGGCCGGCTTGCAAACGTATCCGTACCACGTCTACGTCCCAAGCTTCGGCGAATGGGGATTCGTGCTCGCCTCAACGCACGAATACAGGCCGCCCGTTTTGCTTCCCACCGGTCTCCGTTTCATTAACGTTGAGGGTTTGCCCGCCCTCTTTCAATTTCCGCCGGACATGGCCCCGCTTCCCATGCCTCCCAATCAACTAAACAGCCAGGTCCTCGTCCGCATGTACGAAAACGACTGGAAGGACATCAGTCATTGAACGTTGGACGCCGAAAATTTCTCCGCGCCGGAAGCGCAGCCCTCGTAGGACTCTCGCTCAAGACGGACCGCGCCATCCTAGGCTCTTTCGTCAACGATTCCTTTCAGATGGGCCACCTTTTGCGCGACCGCGCCTCTTTTCCCGCGCCAAAGCGCATCGAGAAATTCCCAGTCGTCATCGTTGGCGGCGGCATAGCCGGCCTGAGCGCTGCCTGGCGCCTCCGCAAACGCGGCTTCACCGATTTCGTCTTGCTGGAAATGAATCCGCAGGCCGGTGGAAACGCCCGCTGGGGCGAAAACGAAATCACCGCCTATCCCTGGGCCGCGCACTACGTCCCCGTCCCCGGCCCCAAAGCCGAGTACGTCCGCGAACTTTTCGAAGATCTCGGCGTCCTGAAAAATGGCCTGTGGGAAGAGCGCAACCTCTGCTTTGCGCCGCAGGAGCGCCTTTTCCTCTACGGCCGCTGGCAGGACGGCATCGAGCCTGCCATCGGCCTCACGCAAAAAGATCGCGACCAGTTCCAGCATCTTGAAGATCTTTTCGCGAAATTTCGCGCCACTGGCGAATTCACAATCCCTCTCGAACTCGGCCGCTCCTCCAAATTTCAGGATTTGGACCGCCTTTCTTTCGCGGATTGGCTCCAGCAGCAAGGTCGCGATTCGCGCCTCGTGAACTGGTACATGAACTACGTCTGCCGCGACGATTACGGCGCAATCGCCAAAGACACGTCCGCCTGGGCCGGCGTGCACTATTTTTCCTCCCGCGAAGCCGAAGAAAAGGGCCCGCTCACCTGGCCCGAAGGCAACGGCTGGATCACGCGCCGCCTTCTCGAACGCGTCGGCGAAAATGTTCGCACCAACGAAATGGTTCATCGAATCACGGAAACAAAACGCGGCATCAGTGTCTTCGCCGGCGCCGCCGAATTTCAATCCGAATTCGTAATCTTCGCCGCGCCCACATTTCTCGGCCCCTACCTCATCGAAGGTTTTCCCCGACTCCACGATTTCGTCTACTCCCCTTGGCTCACCGCTAATCTCACGCTCGAACGCCTGCCCGATTCTCGCGGTGCCGAGCCCACTTGGGACACCGTTTTTCTCGACTCGCCCACTCTCGGCTACGTCGACGCCACCCACCAAAGTTTGCGCACCCACATCGAACGAACCGTCTGGACGTTTTATTGGGCGCTCGCCGAGGGCGCCCCCGCACAAAACCGTCAGCTTCTCCTCGACAAAGACTGGAACTATTGGAAGGAAGCCATTCTCCACGACCTCGAGCGCGTCCACTCCGACATCCGCCAGTGCGTCTCGCGCATCGATATTATGCGTATGGGCCACGCGATGATCCGGCCGGCGGTCGGCTCCGTTTTTTCGGAGGAGCGCCGCCGCCTCACGTGCCGCGACACGCGCCTTCTCTTCGCCAATTCCGATCTCAGCAGCATCTCCATCTTCGAAGAAGCGCAATACCATGGTGTCCTCGCCGCCCAAACTGTGCTCGACCACTTGCACGGCCGCCGTTAGCCCCGCACAAAATTGCGTTCCCGGACCGGGAATCCTTAAACAAATTCATGCATCCAAACTAAGTACACCTGCGTACTATGTAAGTGAGCTTTTCTGTCGCTCTTTAGGAAGGGATAAGTGTTGATCCAACGAAAATCGGAATTGACCTACGCCGACGTCACGCCCAAAGATCTTTACTTCAACCGGCGCAAATTCCTCAAGTCTATGGGCCTCGCCGGCGCAGCTGCTTTCGCTGGAAAGAATCTTCTGGACCTTCTCTCCCCGTCGCAAAAGGTCTATGCCGGCGCGAAGTTCTCCAACCTGATTAAGAGCCCCTTCAGCACAACCGAAAAAGTCAATTCCTTCGAAGACGTAACGCACTACAACAATTTTTATGAATTCGGCATCGACAAAGACCAGCCCGCAAAAAACGCCCAGAAATTCCGCACCTCTCCCTGGGCTGTTTCCGTCGAGGGCGAAGTCAAAACCAAGCGCAAGTTCACCATGGACGAAATCCTCAAGCTCGCTCCCCTAGAGGAGCGCATCTACCGGCACCGTTGCGTCGAAGGCTGGTCGATCGTTGTGCCCTGGATCGGCTTCTCCTTCAACGTTCTTGCCAAGCTGGTCGAGCCCACTCCCAAGGCGCAATTCGTGGCCTTCGAATCGTATTGGGATTTGGGGCAAATGCCGAAAGCCAGACCGGAATTAGCGGGCATCGAATTTCCCTACGTGGAAGGCTTGCGAATGGATGAAGCTATGCATCCGCTGACGCTCCTTTGTGTCGGCATGTACGACGACAACCTGCCGAACCAGGACGGCGCTCCCGTACGCATGGTTATTCCTTGGAAATACGGATTCAAGGGCATCAAGTCGATCGTTAAAATCAAGTTTGTCGCGAAAGAACCGCCGACAACCTGGAATCTCGCCAACTCCCACGAGTACGGCTTCTATTCCAACGTGAATCCAAACGTCGATCATCCGCGCTGGAGTCAAGCTAAGGAGCGCCGACTCGGAGAAATTTTCCGCCGCAACACGCTGATGTTCAACGGCTACCAGGACCAGGTCGCCAGCCTCTACACCGGCATGGACCTGAAGAAATACTACTGAGGCAGGTTCGAAGCGTGCCGTCGCTCCTCGCTAACAAATGGACCAAGGTTCCGATTTTTCTTCTCTGTCTGGCGCCGCTTGGCTTTCTCGTTTGGCGCACGCTTACCGGAAATCTTGGTGCGAATCCCGTCGAGTTCATTCAGCACGCCACGGGTGATTGGACGCTTCGCTTCCTTGTCTTCACTCTTTGCATCACGCCGCTGCGCAAAATCCTCAAGCTCCCCGAACTGATTCGCTTCCGCCGCATGCTCGGCCTCTTCGCTTTTTTCTACGCCTGCCTCCATTTTCTCACCTATCTCGGGCCGGACCAGTCCTTCGATTTAAAAGCCATTTGGAAGGATGTCGCCAAACGTCCCTTCGTCACCGTCGGCTTTACGGCTTTTGTGCTTTTGATTCCCCTCGCTCTGACCTCAACCGCCGGTTGGATACGCCGTCTCGGCGGCCGCCGCTGGCAGATGCTCCATCGAGCGATTTATATCAGCGCAATCTGTGGGGTAATTCACTACTACTGGCTGGTGAAATCCGCGGTCCTGCGCCCGCTAACCTACGGCGCTATTGTTGCGGCGCTGCTGCTCTGGCGATTGGGAGATTGGTTCATCCGCCGCGGCCGCACAATCACAGCCGCTCCGAAAACACAGCGCGCTCCTGTAAACACTTAACGGGTGAAAAGTGTGAACCTAATTATATGTTCCTGATAGCGGATTTCTGTAGGGGCGGGTTTGTTTACCCGCAAGGACTCCGCCCGCGTAGGCAAGTGATCAAATCTTAGTGAACCGCCGTTGCGTCCCCGTCGCCCAGTGTGGACAACTCCCCAAATTCCAATCCCCAAAAGCGCGGCGCTGGCGTCAAAAACTCCACGCCAATTCTCTGTCCCCTTTCGCAGGGCTCCCCCTGATACACCACGCGGCACTCCTGATCTTCCAGCGTTTCCGGATTCGTCAGCACAAGTATCTCGCCGTTATCAATCTCGTGCTTCAGCATCAGCAACCCACCGTGCGCGTTCACCACCACGGTCTCGCAAGTTTCCTTGAACTTCTTTCCGCTGTGCGCGCGGCCCTGCGCTTGCACCCGCATCTTATGAAACGCTCGCCCGCTGCGCCGGTGTGTTGGAGACGTTGTTCCGTTCATACCGCAATCATCGGCTGCTTCCCCAAACACCGTCCACTGGCCCTCAGGACAGGTGTTCCCCACACGCAACCGCCGCCTCGCTCTCGAACCTTCCGCAACCGGCTGGTGATAATTTACCCTCGGACGTTGCGGTCCTTGTCCCCAGTCAGTTCGCGCAACAACCAAGCTTTTGCCATTTTCCAGTCGCGCTTGGCCGTCTCCGGGGAAATTTGCAAGGTCTCGGCCGTTTCTTCCACGCTCAAACCGCCGAAATATCGCAACTCCACGACCCGGCCTTTGCGGGGATCAACGTTCGACAACGCCGTTAACGCCTCATCGAGAGCCAACACCTCGACTCCCGGCGCGCGAGCTCCAAGTAGCGCCTCATCGATCGGAATCTGCACCACTCCGCCGCCCCGCTTGGCATATTGGCGGCTTCGCGCATGGTCCACGAGAATATGGCGGATGATTTGCGCGCACCTGCTCCAAGGCCGAGTGGTAAAGCCGCTCGATTTGCTGCCAGCTTCCGGGTTCATGTCCTGCCGTCCGGATGATCGGTTGCACGATCTTACTTCACAATGCTTAAAATTGAGCAATCCGTTCAATGCTGCGCGGGTCCCACAAGCCAGACAGCCGAAATTCTGGGCATATCGTCGGTTACCCGGAAGTTAATCTGGAGCCCGCGTTCCAGCCCTCTTGTGCGCGGGCCACGCCCAGACCTAGAATAGGATTCAGCAGCCGAGCGCAGTTTGGCAAGTCCGCACTCATTCCGCTGCCATTTTCATACGCTTCAAGTTTCGTTTCATTTTATTCGAAAGGACTCATAGCCCCCGAGAGCCCCATGACGAACCTTGCTGAATTTATAGAAGGTAATCGCGACAAGCATTTGGCGGAGCTGTGCGAATTTTTGCAAATCCCCAGCGTGAGCGCCAAGAGCGAGCACAAACCAGACATCGAACGCGCGGCTCGCTGGGTGGCAGACAATCTTCGCGCCGCTGGATTCCAGAAAATCGAAATCGTTCCCACAAATCTCCATCCGCTCGTGTATGCCGAGTCTCTCGAAGCGCCCGGCAAGCCGACCGTCCTTTTTTACGGCCACTACGACGTGCAGCCCGCGGAGCCCCTCGATCTTTGGACTTCGCCTGCGTTCGAACCCACCGTGCGCAACGGCAATCTCTTCGGCCGCGGCACCGCCGATGACAAAGGCCAGGTGCACATCCATTTGAAAGCGCTCGAATCCATCCAGAAAGTGAATGGAAAGCTGCCCATCAATGTAAAAGTCCTGATCGAGGGCGAAGAAGAAGTCGGCAGCGTCAGCCTCTGGGACTTCGTGCAAAAGAACAAGGAAAAGCTCAAAGCCGACGCGCTCGTCGTTTCTGATACTTCCATGCTCGGCAAAGGCGTGCCTTCCATCACCTACGGTTTGCGTGGATTGAATTATTACCAGATCGAACTTACCGGCCCCGTGCGTGATCTCCATTCCGGCGTATATGGCGGAGCGGTGCCCAATCCTTTGACGATCCTTGCCGAACTCTTCGCCAAGCTTCACGATAAAAACTTCCGCGTTGCCGTCCCTGGCTTCTACGACAAGGTCGCGAAAATCTCCGCGCCTGAACGCAAAGCATTGAATGCACTGCCGTGGAAGAAAAAAGCATTCGAGGAAGCCGTCGGCGCGCCGGGCTATTTCGGCGAAAAGGGTTTTACCATTGTCGAACAGCTCTGGACTCGTCCTACGTTCGAACTGAACGGCGTATGGGGCGGCTATCAAGGCGAAGGCGCCAAGACCGTCATCCCCTCGAAAGCGTACGCGAAATTTTCGACGCGCCTCGTTCCCAATCAGGATCCTCACACCATCGCGAAGCTCGTCGAAAAACACATCCGCAAACTCTTGCCCAAAACCGTCAAATGCAAGTTTGAGGTTCTCAGCACGGGCAAGCCCTGGGTAGCCCCATTCCACGCGCCAATTTTCAAAATCGCCCAGGGCGCGCTCGAAAAAGGCTTCGCAAAAAAAGCCGTGTTCATCCGCGAAGGCGGTTCGATTCCCTTCGTCACCCAAATGCACGACACCTTCAAAGTTCCTTGCGTGCTCATCGGCTTCGGTCTGCCCGACGAAAACGCGCACGCCCCCGACGAACACCTGGCCCTCGAAAACTATTTCGGCGGAATCAAAGCCATCGCCCATTTCTACACGGATCTAGCCGCCCTTTAACCGCCCGTGTTTACAAGTTCGGCGGTTTGCCAAGGCACTCGAAGGTTGCCGCTTCTTCGTTCGAATGCACTAGGTTGGGCCCTCAAATGGAACGAATTCGAACACAATTCCCGTTCTTGATGCGTTCAAATTGGGTAAATGCGCGCATAACCGCCGTTTATGCAGGTTTTTTCCACCGCCTCGCAAGAAAAGCCGCATTTTTCCAGCCTTTTTTGCGATTTTTCCTTGCGTTCTCTGGTTACCTTGGCTATAGTGCCCAACGGCCCGAGTTTTTCCGCAGCAATCCAGGGGTATTTCGCTCGCGGCCTGCCCCACTCGTTTCGGGGTGGAAAGTAAATACAGGAGGATAAGCAGACTAGATGGCAGCCAAGCCAATGAGTAAGAGCAAGATCGTGTCACACATGGCCGAGAAACTCGCCACGCCGAAAAAAACCGCAGCGCTCTTTTTTGAAGAGCTCTTCAAGCTCGCGGTGAAGGAAGCCAAGGGCGGCGCGGGCAAGTTCGTTATTCCCAACATCGGCCGCGTCGTAAAAGCGCACCGCAAGGCGCGCATGGGCCGCAACCCCCAGACGGGCGAAGCCATCAAGATCAAGGCCAAGACCGTAGTTCGCTTGCGCCCGGCGAAGGCGTTCAAGGACGCCGTACTGAAGTAGATTCCCTGTTTCGCAGGGAAGAGGCCCGGACACAGCGCACGCGAATCGGCTGGCGGTCGTACCCAATTTTTGCGCATCGCCGCTTCGGACCGCGCTAGGTGCCTGGGCGGGTGTCCCGGTTGAGTTTGCCCCCGATGGCCTGAACGATCAGGCGGTCGGGGGCTTTTTCTTGCCTTGATTTCCTGAATTGCCGACCGCTCGTTGCGCAACAAAACGCGGACGCTGGTTTTTGGCCGCGAATTCTCAACCGCGCTCGCGAAAATCCAATCGCGCGAGAGGCGTACGTACCAAACATGCTACAGCGTTTTCACGTAGGCGATGACGTCTTTGATTTGTTGCTCGTCCAGAACATCTTTGAATGGAGGCATCAACGAATCGCCGTTTTCGATCCACGTTTTCAGCGATTCCTCGGTGAACTTATTGTTGTTCACCGTAAAGGTGCCGCGCTTGGAAATTCCTTTGAGTCCCGGGCCGATTTTTTTCGCGTCGCTATCCGCAAAATGGCAGATCCCGCATTTCTGGTCGAACACTTCCTTGCCTTTGGTCGCCGATCCTGATGATTTGCTTGGCGTGGTCTTTTTTGGAGCGGTCTTGGCCGGCGGATCTTGCGCCAAAACCGCTACCGTCATTCCAAATAACGCGATCCCAAGAAGCAGATAATTTCGTTTCACGTCTCCCCCTCGTTTTCGTCTTTGAGTGCGAACGTTACCGAGTGCAATCATCTCTGACCGCAAACCCATTTGCGTGCAAAGTGCGCACCCATCTTCTCTTTTTATGGCCGCAATTTCCACTCCCGCGACCCGGCACAAAGGACAGGTTCACCCTGCACACCGATGGGACTCTGGTACTTTTGACGCGCTCAAAACCGTGTGTTAACAATTTACACCATGAGCCAGGAAACCCTGACGCGAGCCTGGGAAATCCTTCAAGACGCGTATCAAGCGCAAATGGAAGGCGACTACGACCGGGCCGTGGAGCTCTATCAATCCTCGCTCGAACTGCACCCCACCGCCGAGGCCTATACATTTCTCGGCTGGACATATCATTTCCAGGGCCGCATCGAAGACGCCATCTCCGAGTGCAAGCGCGCGATCGAAGTCGACCCGGAGTTCGGCAATCCGTACAACGACATCGGAGCCTACTTGATCGAACTGGAGCGCTTCGATGAAGCGATTCCGTGGCTCGAACGCGCCATTGAAGCGCGCCGCTATGAGCCGCGGCATTTTCCTCACTACAACTTGGGCCGCGCGTATCTTGGAAAGGAAATGTATGCGCGAGCCATGAAGTGTTTTCAAGAGGCGCTGGAAGTCGAGCCGCGGTATTCGCTGGCGCGGCAGGCGCTCGCTTCGCTTCGCCGCATGGTGAATTGAGAAGAGAGTGAGTAGTGGGTACTGAACAGTGAGTAGTGCGCAGAACAGAGTGGATCGCCGAAAGTTGATAGCTCACAGCTGACAGCCGACAGTAAGGAAAATCCTTTAGAACAATTTGGATTTTAATTTCAGTCTTCGCGATTCGTGCCGCGCGAATGGCCCGGTTAAAATGCGAAGAGGGCACGATGAATCGTGCCCCTACAAGGGGCGAAACGGACACATCGCCCAGCGGGACGAGCTTCGGGCTCATTGAGCTGGCTCCTGCACGGGAGGTTCCTGCGGGGCAGGTTTGATGGCGCGGTCGTAAATCCACAAGAGAAGAGCTGTGGCGAAGCCGACGGCGCTGATGGCCCACCAAGCGCGCTCGGGATGGTGCGCGACTTCGCCGAAGTGATGCATCATCGTCCCGCCGTACCAGCCTCCTGCCAGTGAGCCAATTCCGATGGGAAGAAATGCGAAGCCCATGTACGTGCCTTGCTGGCCGGGTGGCGCGAGGCGCGAAATGTATGCGTAGTATGGCGGCTGCTGAATGATCTCGCCGATGGCTAGAACGGTGATCGAAACGACCGCGCCGGCGACTGTCGGCCAGAACGAAAGAACCAGCCACGACATGGAAGAAATGACGGTGCCGAGAATGACGGCCTGGAACGGCGGAATTTTTCGAGCCAGGTAATTGACCAAAAACGTGAGGCAGACAACGATGGCGGCGTCGGTGATGAGGATAAGCTCGACGCGAGCTTTGGGGTTCACGTATGTATGGATGTAACCGGGCAGGCTGGTGTATTGCTGCCAAAAAACGATCCAGTAGCCGGTGAAAATGAGAAGAAAGATCAGAAAGCGCGGCGGCCAGATGACCGCGCGAAAATTGCGGACGACTTGAAGCAGACTCGGGGCCGGCTCGTCGCCTGGTTTGCGTGGATCGCGGAAGAAGAAAAGGATGAGAAAGAACATCGCGAAAACGCTGAGCGCGGAAATGCGAAAAACTCTTTCGAGTCCAAAGTGCGTGTGCGCCCAATCGGCGACGAAGGGGCCGGCGGTGCCGCCGATGTTCACCATGGTGTAGTAAATGGAGTAGCCGAGAGTGCGAACATTCGGCTTGGAAGCGCGGGCCGTAGTGCCGACAACACATGGTTTTACGAGCGCGATACCGAGCGCGGGAAGAATCAGAATGCAGCCGACAAACACGCTGAGTGGAACCGCTCCACGAACCGGCGCGAGCCACGACGCGCCGATCGAACCAATCAGGAAATACGCGGCCGCCAGAATGAGGTAGGCCATCGAGAGAGCGCGGCGAAAGCCAAGCTTGTCCGCGACCGCGCCGCCGAAAATCGCGAGGAACCAGACCATGCCGCCGAAGATGCCGGTGAGCGTGCCGGTCTGCTCGGTGGAGAAGTTCAGTTTTTCCTGGAGATAGACGGCGAGCGAAGAGAACGCGCCGTAGTAAGAGAGGCGCTCGAAGATTTCGCTGACGTTGGCGACCCAAAAGGGCCGCTCGAAACCGTCGCGTATTTCCTGCAGCCGTAAGCTGGCGCTCATCAATCCCCCTGCGTGGAATGGGCTCCCTGAATGGCGCGCACATTATACGGGTAAAAGAAAGTGGGTGGTGGGTAGTGAGTGGAGGGTAGCGAGTAAGAAAGCGCGAAACAGAATAATGGAAAGGGGAAATTCGGCGGGCGAGAGGGGTACACCCTGTGGGTGATGGAAAGCGTTCGGGAGGAGAGGCGCGTGTCCGAGCGAGCGGCGCGTGGTTAGTAGCGCCACGCTGGTGGTGTCGGCACCTGGGGGCCGGTGTGGCAGTGTAGTCGGTCGGCGCGCAGTCGAAGGTGGCGTCGGAGTGGGGGTTGGGGGTGGCTTCGAGCGAGAGTTGGCTCGTGGGACGTCTCTAAGACACAAAAAATCATAGAAATATTCTAAATTCAAGAATTGAGAAAAAACTTCACATTTCTCGCGTAAATAAACTGTAAGTTTTCTATAACTTATGATGAGCGCTGTGGCATCTATATTGCAGAGTTCGGTGCAGCAGTATTGGTAGTTCCTCGTGTGGTTCTGTGGTGGTCTTGGCCGGTTCGGGCTAAGGCTTTTCCGGGTGCAAGTGGTTGCGAGTGGTGATTGGACGTGTTGGCGCCTCTTGGAGGCAGAGGGAGTCGTGTGTTCAGAGTGGATGAAAAGCGGAGAGGAGTCAAATTGACTAAGGAAGGCGAAAGAGATGACAAGGAAGTTTCTGAACACAACGTGTCTGTCCATACTGTTGTTCTTTTGTACTGCTGCAATGTTGTCCGCACAAACCATCGTGACGGGAGGACTGACCGGAACGGTGAATGATCCGACCGGGGCGAGCGTACCCGCCGCAGCGCTTACACTCACCAGCAACACGACCGCGGATACCTATTCAACGGTAACTTCGGCTGCAGGAGGATACGTGTTCTCGCTGTTGAAGCCCGGGGACTACACGCTGGTGGTGAAAAAAGACGGATTCAAAGCGTCTTCGCATAAAGTGACAGTACTTCTGGGGCAGACCGCCACATTGAACATCGCCATGGAGTTGGGCGACACGACGACTACCGTTGAGGTGACGGGCGAGGGGGATCTCTTGCTCCAAACGGAAAACGCGAATATTGCGACGACGTTTGATACACGCACTGTCCAGAACATTCCCAACCCCGGCAACGACATCACCTATATAGCCCAGACTGCCCCGGGCGTTTCCATGAACACGTCGGGCGGCTCCGGTTTTGGCAATTTCAGCGCTTTCGGCCTGCCAGGTACGTCCAACCTTTTCACCGTCAACGGCAATGACTACAACGACCCATTCCTCAACCTGAACAACTCCGGCGCCAGCAACTTGCTGCTCGGCAGCAATGACGTGCAAGAAGTCGCGGTGGTCAGCAACGGTTACACCGGACAATACGGGCGCATGGCGGGAGCGCAAATCGATTACAGCTCGCGCTCGGGCACGAACGCGTTTCACGGCAGCGCCAATTACTACTACACAGGCAGCGACCTGAACGCGGAGGACTATTTCCTCAAGGCCAGCGGTCAGCCAAAACCGTTCCAGAACAATAACCAATGGGCTGCGGATTTTGGTGGACCGATCAAGAAAGACAAGGCTTACTTCTTCGTGGATACCGAAGGATTGCGGTACATCTTCGCGACCGCGACGCAGTCTTTCTTGCCCACGCCAGCTTTTCAGAACTTCGTTCTCTCTCAAGTCCCTGCGACAGCCACGAGCTTTTATCAGCAGGCGTTTGCGCTGTACAACGGTGCCAAGGGTGCGGCCAATGCAGTCCCAACCGCCAATACCTGTCCTGGCATCGGAGGCGCAAGCGTGAATGCCTTGCCGGGAGGCTCGACGGATTGTTTGGGAGCCGTTACTCTGTCGGGTAGCAGCGGGAACCAGGAATGGTTGCTGATCGGGCGAGTGGACTACTCGTTCAGCGACAATGACAAAATTTTTGGCCGCGCGAGATTTGATCGCGGGACCCAGCCAACTTTCGCAGATCCCATCAATCCGGCGTTCGACGCTATCAGCCACCAGCCTCAGGACGAGGGGCAGTTGAATTGGACGCATATTTTCAGCCCTACCGTGGCGAATAACTTTATTTTTTCGGACCTGTGGTATTCGGCGATTTTCCAGTCGACGAATGTGTCGGCCGCCAACGCGGCGTTTCCGGAGATCCTATGCTCAGCGAACACCAGCATGTCTTGTCTCGGCGCGGCTGGCGGAGAATTCCCAGCCGGTTTCTTCTTCCCTCAGGGACGCAACGTCGAACAGTGGCAGTTGGTCGATGACCTTTCCATCGAACGGGGCGCTCACACCTTCAAAATGGGCGTCAACTTCCGCCGCGACGACGTCAGCGACCTTCGGGCTTCGGAGCTGACCAATCCTGCGGCCGTTTCCACTTCTTTGGCGGGTTTTGCCACTGACACGGTTGACACCAGTACAACGCTAAACTTTGCGCAGTCCTCCCCTCAGCCTCTGGCGATCTACAGCTTTGGCCTGTACTTCCAAGACGAGGTCCGCGTCAGCCGGAAATTGAAGTTGACCCTGGCTCTCCGTGCGGACCGCAATTCCGGCGGCGTCTGCCAATCCAATTGCGTTTCCATACCGACTCTGCCTTTCCAGCAACTCTCGCATGATGCCGCGATTCCGTTCGACCAAATGGTTACGGCGGGCCAAAGCAGCATCCTTCGTGACGTGGAGAAAGTGGTGTTTCAGCCACGCGCGGGTTTTGCGTGGAGCCCTCTCGGTGAAAAGACAGTCATTCGCGGAGGCATAGGGCTCTTCAGCGACCTATATCCGGGAACGGTTCTCGACAACTTCACAACCAACTTTCCGGAGGTCACGAGCTTCTCTATCCCGGGCGGTGCAGTCAATCCCGTGGAAATGGGGAGCGGCGTGAGTCTCGTGCAAACATGCAACACCGCGTTCCAGACGGCCTTCCATGGCGGCCAGACTCTGGCGCAGTACCAGGCAGCAGCTCCGGCCTGTGCTGCCGCGCTGCCTCCGCTCTTCGACGTCACTGCCAAGACGCTCAACCCGAAGTACGTGGAGTGGAACTTTGAGGTGCAACACACCGTCGCCAAGAACACCCTGGTTTCCCTGAATTACGTCGGAAACCACGGGTATAACATTCTGCTCACCAATCCTTACCTCAATGCGTTCTGCACAACGGCCATTTGTGGAAGCGGGTTTACCGAGCTACCGGTAGGCGCAGCGCCGGATGCGCGCATTTCGGCTGTCCAGCAACTGACCAATAACGGCTATTCGAACTACAACGGAGTCACTGCTTCGGTGCAGCAGAATCTGTGGCATGGCTTGACCGCACGGTTTAATTACACGTATAGCCATGCAACGGACAACGTCTCCAATGGCGGCGTGCTACCCTACAGCGAATTCAACAGCATCCTTAACCAAATCAATCCTGCCAACCCCAATGCCGGCTATGCCTCCTCGGACTATGATCTACGGCACCAGCTCTCGGCCAACTACGTCTGGGATCTCCCCATCAAGTTCTCCAGTCATTTGATGAATACCTTGGTGGGCGGATGGCAGATTGCCGGCACGTTCTTCTACCGGACGGGCTTTCCCTTCAGCATTGAGGATGGCCAACAGAGCGTGGCGTTCGTGCCCAACAACCTCACGGCGAACGGCGCAAACCTAGCGAACATTTTGTTCGCGCCGGCTGCCGGGGTGCCAACCAGCTTTGGTGCGTCGTGCGCGACCACGCGTTGTTTCAGCACGAGTTCGTTTGCGTCTCCGACTGATTTCAACGCCTTCGCCCGCAACGCGTTCCGCGGACCTGGCTATTTCAACACCGACATGAACCTGAAGAAGACCTTCGCGTTGAATGAGCGGTACAAATTCACGCTTGGAGCCAACTTCTTCAACATTCTCAATCATCCTAACTTCGATGCTCCGGTGAGCAACAACCTTTCCAGTTCCTTCGGCATGATCACGACCGCAGCGGTTTCCCCGACGACACCGTACGGAGCCTTTGCGGCGGCGGCGGAAGGGATGCGCATCGTGCAGGTATTTGCCAAGATCAACTTCTAACCTTTATCACTATCGGGCAATCGGGCGGGGAGCGTTAACGTTCCCCGCCCGATTGTGTTTGGCCCCTCAGCAAGTCCGCAAGATGTTCCTCCGCCGTGGTGAATCCACAACATTTTGGGGCCCCCCGGCGATGCAGAGGAAGCGAGTCAGTAGCGCCAGCTTGTTGTGTCTGCGCCGGGCGGCGCGGACTTTAGCATCCACGATTCGGAGGCGCGGAGGACGCGTTGGGTGAAGGTTAGGCCGCCTTCGCGGGTGGTGGAGCCTGGGGGGCCGGTGTAGCAGTGGGGTTGGTCGACGCCGTAGTCGAAGCTGGCGTCGGAGTGGGGGTTGGCAGCGGCTTCGAGCGAATGCTGCATAAGGTGGACTGCGCCATCCAGGAAGAAGGTGTCGGCGGTGCCGACCATGACGTGGAGTTTGCCTTGGAGCTTGGGGCCGAGGG
>Ga0307478_10002004_pt1 | contig 16733 bp, 13 predicted proteins | sample atmos_gasesECM4C_2_FD_203713 | JGI IMG/M metagenome (GOLD analysis project Ga0307478, IMG submission 203713) | Hardwood forest soil microbial communities from Morgan-Monroe State Forest, Indiana, United States - atmos_gasesECM4C_05 | ecosystem: Environmental > Terrestrial > Soil > Temperate...
TCCAGTCGCCCACTGCCGCCACAGATCCCAAGTCAGTGAAGGTGAATCTCACCACAGGCACAGGAGTCGACATCGAGTGGCGCGACGGGCACGTCTCGCATTACAACTTTGTGTACCTGCGTGACGCCTGTCCCTGCGCCATGTGTGAAGAAGAACGCGCCAAGTCCGGACGCCGCCCCGGAGACCCTGCGAAGCTTGCCCCCGGAGCGCTCCCCATGTTCAAGCCGACGGCGAAACCGCTGTCGGCGGAAGGCATCGGCAAGTACGCCATCCGCTTCGCCTGGAACGACAATCACGATCTGGGCATCTACTCGTGGAAGTTCCTGCGCGAAGTCTGCCCCTGCGCGGAATGCAAGGCGAGGGGATAGTACTAAAAGATGAAGTTCCCCACAGAATCCGCGTCCGAAACCCTGGACGTGGACCCGACGGGATTCGGAACCCGCATCCGCTACCGTCGCAGGTTGCTGTGTTGCGGTTACACCACGGGACCCGACCGGAATGATCGCAGCGGAACGTCACACTCAGGCCGATGACGTCCTAAAACAAGAAGCGCGCCGCCGCAGGAACGCCAAAGACTCAGTCCTGTAAAATCCTAATTGAACCATGGAGTTCACTTCCGACTCCGCGAAGCAGTTTCTGCTGTCGAAGCTCATCGAGCAGGCCAGCCGTGATGGCGTCGCTTTGGATGAGATCGAGAGGCGGATGTTTCTCTTTTCGGAGTCCTCTGGCAGTGCGGACCTCGAGGCGCAAGAGAAGTTCGACGGCGGATATGACTGCGGGGCATATGAATCCAAAGTCACAAAACTGCTGGGGCGGTCGTACGCGCGCGATAAGGGAACAGACGATGGCAGGGCGTCCTGGCGGGACGCGCTGAGGGCACTCAAGCAACAAGATTTCTACGGTCTGGTCATGGTCGATCAAGCAAAGATTCCAAGAAGCCAGGAGGGCTTATGGGCCTTTGAGTGGGAGATGCTGCCCTTGGAGATCATTGAACTCCTAGTAATCGTACTTGGATTTCTTCTGATCTTCAGGCCGGGTGTGCTGGGTCTCTATCTGCCAGACTGGGTGCGCTGGCTCGCATACCCACTGTTCGTTTGGGTCTTTTGGTACATCGGAAGGGTCTTTCAAAGGATGCAAACTGCGAAGGCACAGAGGCAATCTAGGCCTCTTGGACGTTAGGATTTTTCGACCTTGTCTTTTCTCGACCAACTGAATCCGCAACAACGCGAGGCCGTCGAAACTACCGAGGGTCCGGTGCTGATCCTCGCCGGGGCAGGCAGCGGCAAGACACGCGTCATCACCTACCGCATCGCCTATCTGATCGAGCACAGAGGCGTGATGCCGGAATCCATTCTGGCGATGACTTTCACCAACAAAGCCGCCGCCGAAATGGGTGAACGTGTCGAAAAGCTCGTTGGTGGACTGAGCATTGCCAAGCCGGTCATCTCGACGTTTCACTCGTTCTGCGTGCGCATGCTGCGGCGCGACATCGAGGCTCTGCGAATTCCTTCAACGACACCCGGACAACCACCCATCGGCCATACGAAGAACTTCGTCATCTACGACGAAGGCGACCAGCAATCGGTTGTGAAGTCGGTCATGAAGCGGCTGGGCCTCGACGACAAGCAGCTCACCCCACGCACGGTCCTGGCGCGCATCTCCTGGGCGAAGAATCACATGCTCGATCCGCGGGAGCTTTATCTTCAGTCGGCTGATCCCAAGACCGAGCGAATCGCGCATTTGTACGAGGAATATCGCAAGGAGTTGCGCAAGGCCAATGCGCTCGACTTTGACGATCTGCTGCTCGAAGCGGTGCGGCTGCTGAAGTCATCGTCGCAGGTGCGCGACTATTACAACCGGCGATTTCAGTATCTGTTGATCGACGAATATCAGGACACGAACCGGCCGCAGTACGAACTGATGCGAATGCTCGCGGGCGAGCACCACAACGTGTGCGCAGTCGGTGATGAAGACCAGTCGATTTACTCCTGGCGCGGCGCCGACATTCGCAACATTCTCGAATTCGAGCAGGACTTTCCCGAGGCAAAGATCATCCGCCTGGAGCAGAACTACCGCTCGACCCAGAACATTCTGCAGGCAGCGTCGGCAGTGGTGGCAAACAACCTCCGCCGCAAGGGCAAGAACCTTTGGACTTCGCGCCAGGGCGGCACGAAGATCGGTTACTACGAGGCGCCCGACGGCGAGAACGAAGCCCTGTTTGCGGCCGACTGGATCGCACGGTATTTGCGCGAGGCTGTGGAGCGGAGCGACGAAACGAAGGCGGCTGTGTTATACCGCACCAACTCCCAGTCGCGATTGTTTGAAGAGGCTATGCGCCGCTACGGGCTGAAATATCACGTGGTTGGCGGATTCTCTTTCTACGAGCGAGCCGAGATCAAGGACATGATCTCGTATCTGAAAGTCATTCAGAACCCGGACGATTCCATTTCCTTGCTGCGAGTCATCAACACACCGGCACGCGGGATCGGAAAAGGAACGATCGACACGCTGGAACACATCGCGCTCGAGACCGGTCTGTCATTGTGGGGTGCGGTGGAAGAGGCCATCCGGCGTCAACTCCTTCCAGCACGCGCGGTGGCTTCACTCAAGAGCTTTCAACAGTTGATCGAGGACGCGAGAGCGATGCAGGCGGGAACCTTCACCGAGCAACTGGATGAGACCGCTGGCGTGAAAACTGGGCAATTGCCGGAAGAGGCAGAGACCGTGGGGGGACAGCCGCCTTCGACTGTCCAGCGGGGCGAAATCCCGCAGCCTTCCGGAGAGGCCGAGGATGCAGCGGCTTTCGATCCATCGGAGTTTGGGAACTTCTCGTTTGATTTTGGCGAGGCAGCCTCCGAAGATACGGATGCGAACCCAAGGTCCCTCGACTCCGCTCGGGATGACAATGATGGTGGTGAACGCGGCAATCCTGATGCGGCGATCGCGTTTCCCACTCCCACCGTCAGCACAGCCGACCTGCTGAAATTTCTCATCGACCGAACTGGCTACATCAAGCTGCTGGAAGAAGAAGACACTCCAGAGGCTTATTCTCGGATCGAGAATCTGCACGAACTCGTAAATGCCGCGATGGACTCGCGCGATCGCGCAGAAACCCTCGACCAGTTTCTCGATCACGCGGCCTTGATTGCCGATGCGGACGACTATGATGCCCGGGCGCAGATCACATTGATGAGCCTGCACGCTGCCAAGGGCCTTGAGTTTCCCCTGGTATTCCTGACAGGCCTCGAGGAAGGACTGTTCCCGCACTCACGTACGATGCTCGTTCCCGAGGACATCGAGGAAGAGCGGCGACTCTGCTACGTGGGCATGACGCGGGCGATGGACCAACTCGTCCTCACACGCGCAGTGTACCGTCGGCGCTACGGCACCGATCTGCCCGAAGCGAGCGTCCCGTCACGATTTCTCGAGGAAGTCCCGGCCGGGTTGATCGAAGAACTGGGTACGAGCAAGCCTCGTGTGGGGACGGGCGCCCGTTCGGCAAGCTCAGGGCAGGCATTCGCCCGTCCAGCGGGACGAAGCCCAGCATTCCATGACGCCGAGGCGGGCCACTATTCTTACGAAGACGAAGACCAAAGTGCAGCTTGGCGTGCGGCGGAGAGCGGCCGCAACGCTGGGGCCTCGAAGCCCGCGCCCCCGAGCCGCCTGTACAACTCTATTGAGAACATCGCGGAGTTCTTCGCCAGCCGCGGCAAGAAGTTTTCCGTTCCGAAAGCGCCGGTCGAACAGCCCACGGGTAAGCGCGGATTTCGTCCCGGACAGCGGGTCCGGCATCCCAAGTATGGTGAAGGCACGGTGTACCAGCGCGAGGGAGAAGGCGAAGAAGCGAAGATTACGGTACAATTCCCTCGCTTCGGCTTGAAGAAGCTGGTGGAGAAGTACGCCCAGCTGGAAAGAGCCTGAAGTGATTGGGCGATTGAGCCATTGCCGCAGCATGGCTCTTCAATCGCAAAATCGCTCAATCACCAAATCTTTAAATTCAAAAAGGATTCATGGCCAATACAACAAAACTGAGCAAAGAAGACCGCAAGAAGGCGAAACGCACCGCGCGCAAGAAGCGCAAGGCAGAGAAGCCGCTGAAGCCGCGCGATTATCCTCGCGGATCGAAGAAGCCAAAGGTCAAGAAGCTGGCCCGCGGCCAGGCGAAGCGCTAAGAACGACACTCAGCATTCAGCACTGTGCAAAGATTGCAAGCGCTTTTCCAACGTGCAGGCGCTATGCTGGCTGAATGCTGAGTGCTGATCGCTGAAAGCTTTATCGAGGAGATCAACAACCGCTTGTCACAAACCCCTACGGAACCCGCAGCGGTGGTCCGCACCTCTGACAGCCAGCTTTTCTGCTGCAAGTCGATTGACAAGCTGATCTCGGAATCCGAAGCGCCGGGCCAACGCCTGCAAAAAACGCTTGGACCGTGGTCGCTGACCGCTCTGGGGATCGGCGCGGTTATCGGTTCGGGCATCTTCGTTCTCACCGGAACGGCTGCCGCAGGAGAGTATTTCCAGGCTCCATCGATTCTGCACGCGCAGGTGCTCGACATCGTCGTCAATTTTCTGCGTGGCGGCGGGACGGCGCAGGTTCTGATGCATGGCCGCCCCCCGGCCGGTCCCTCGATCGCGATCTCATTTTTCCTGGTAGCGCTCGCATGCAGCTTTGCCGGGCTGTGCTATGCCGAACTTGCCTCGATGATTCCGATCGCAGGCAGCGCTTACACGTACTCGTATGCGACACTGGGCGAAATCTTTGCCTGGATCATCGGCTGGGATCTGATTCTCGAATACGTGGTCAGCAATGTCGTCGTCGCCATCGGATTCGCGGCTTACACAAAGGCACAACTGGCTTCATTCGGCCTGAATTTGCCGGATAGGTGGTCTACGCCTGTCTGGGAGTCGGGCCACTGGACGGGCGCTTATTTCAACGTCCCTGCCTTTCTGATCATCTTCATTCTGACGGTCCTGCTGGTGCGGGGCATTCGGGAGTCGGCGGAAGCCAACAACATTATGGTCGCGATCAAGATCGGCGCGATCCTGGTGTTCCTAGTTGTAGGCGCGACGCTGGTGAATCCGGCAAACTGGAAGCCGTTCGCGCCTTCCGGTTTCGGTGGGGTTGTGACCGGCGGGGCAATTGTCTTCTTTACCTACATCGGATTTGACTCGGTGTCGACGGCGGCGGAGGAGTCGCGCAATCCGCAGCGTGACTTGCCGTTTGGAATCATCGCATCGCTAATTGTCTGCACGATCCTATACGTAGGCGTATCGGTAGTGCTGCTCGGAATGATGAAGTACACGACCTTCGTCTCGGGCGAGGCAGCCGAAGCACCGGTCGCTTATGCGCTGAAGATGCTGGGCGCCAGCCGCTGGTCGCGGTCGATTATCGTTATTGGAGCGCTGACTGGGATGATCTCGTCGCTGCTGGTCTTTCAGTACGGGCAGGCGCGTATCTGGTATGCGATGTCGCGGGACGGGCTCTTCCCGAAATTCTTCTCCGCTGTGCATCCAAAATTCAAAACGCCCCACTGGTCGACGTGGATTGCAGGTTTCGCCGTCGGAATTCCGTCGGGAATCTTTGCCATTAGCGATGCCGCCGACCTCTCCAATATCGGCACGCTCTTCGCATTCGCACTGGTTTCCCTGGGGGTGATCATCCTGCGCCGCACCCAACCGGACCGCAAGCGGATCTTTAAAGTTCCACTCGTGCCATGGTTCCCTCTGATTTCGATTATTCTCTGCGGCGGCTTGATGACCGGACTCACGGTTGTGACCTGGCTTCGATTCATTATCTGGCTGGTGATTGGGTTGGCGATTTATATCTTCTACAGCCGCCATCGCAGCGAGTTCGCGGGCAGGTAGCGGGAAAACGGTGACGGCATTGGGAAATGGGTCCGATCCAGATTTTGCGCGAGATCAAGCGCACCGACCTCGCAAATCCTCACTCCGCAATCTACAATCTGACATCATGAGTGCCGCAGAGTCTGGTCCAAGCGCCTTTATCCGTCAACTTCCCAAGGCCGAGTTGCATTTGCATCTGGAAGGAGCGGTCGACGCCGCCACCCTCGTGGAACTTCGCAAGCGGCATGCGGAAACGGCAACGCTCGCGGAAACCGAGGCTTTGTATCGCTACACGGACTTCCAAAGTTTCCTGATGGCGTTCAAAGAGGTGAGCGCACACCTGCGCGGCCCCGAGGATTACGAACTCATCACCTATCGCCTTATGCAGGCTTTGAAGCAGGAAAACACTCTGCACGCCGAGGTCTACGTCGCTGTCGGAGTTTGCCTGTACCGCAAGCAGGACTTTGCTGCGATCTTCGAGGGTCTGGAGCGCGGGCGCGCCCGAGGAGCGCGCGATTTCGGCGTATCGTTGCTCTGGATTTTCGACGCAACCCGCCACTTTGGCGTAGAAGCAGCGCAACAGGTATTTGAACTGGCGGTGCGCTATAAAGATCGGCACGTGGTCGGCATCGGGATTGGCGGCGACGAGCAGAAGGCTCCGCCGGAACTGTTTCGCAGCGTCTATGGGTATGCGGAAGACAACGGTCTGCGGCTCACGGCTCATGCAGGCGAGACCGGGCCGCCGGAATCAATTTGGGGGGCGCTGAATCTGCACGCGGAACGCGTCGGTCATGGCTTTACTGCCTCGCAAGATCCCGACCTGATCGAGGAACTTGCCTATCGCCAGATCCCGGTGGAGATTTGCCTGACCAGCAATGTCCGCACGGGAGTGTGCTCGGCGATTGCCGAGCATCCAGTCAAGAGTTATTTCGATCAGGGAGTCATGGTCACGCTGAACACCGACGACCCGGGGCTGTTTGGAACGAGCCTGGCCCGCGAATACCAGCTCGCGCAAGATACATTCGGTTTCACCGACGAACATCTTCGCGAACTGGCGCGCAACTCGTTTGAGGCGTCGTTTCTTCCGGCCGAGAAGAAACTGGAACTGCTGAGCCTGTTTGATGCGGCCGCGGCGCGGTGAACTGGAACTCCGCAATATGGCTATTCGCCCTATCCTGCAACTCGGCGATCCAGTTTTGCGGGAAGCGTCTACCCCAGTCGAAGACCCGGGTGCACGCGAAATCCGCGAGTTGGTCTGCGATCTGGCCGACACTCTGGCATACTGGCGCGCAGAAACGGGCTATGGGCGCGGCATCGCGGCGCCACAGCTTGGCGTGTTGCAGCGAGTCATCTTTTTGAAGCTTCCCGATGCAGAGCCCTGGCCGCTGATCAACCCCGTAATCATCCGGCGCAGTAAAGAGAAAATTGTTGTCTGGGATGCCTGCTTGAGTTTTCTCTCGATCTTCATGCAGGTTGAACGCGACCGGGAAGTCGCTGTGAGATATCGGAATCTTCGCGGCGAAACCCTCGAATTCGAGGCTGGGGACGAGCGCAATCTTTCTGAACTGCTGCAGCATGAGATCGATCACCTCGACGGCGTTCTGGCTATCGATCGCGTCACCGATACAAAGACAATCTGCACGCGTGAGGAATTCGAAAAGCGCTACCTGGACAGCAGTCCCTATGCGACCGTCCCGGCTACAATCAAGGGTTGAAACGAAGCTTTCGAATCGACTGGCACCCCACGCTCATCTCAGAATTCTGATGTTGCATATCGGCATCGTCGCGTGCAGCACCGAGGGCGCCGCGCTGTGCTATCGCACGGTTTCGCTCGAAGGATCGAAAGTGCTCGGCCGGCACGATCATCCGGAAGTGTCGCTGCACTCGCATTCGCTGGCGCGCTACATGAAGCACGTCGACCAGGATGACTGGGCGGGGGTCGCGGAACTCATGCTCTGTTCGGCGGAAAAGCTGGCGAAGGGCGGCGCCGACTTTCTCATCTGCCCGGACAACACGATTCATCAGGCATTCGATTTGGTCGAACATCGTTCACCGCGTCCGTGGCTGCACATTGCGCGGGAGGTGGCGAAGGAGGCGCAGCAACGGCAGCACCAGCGGCTGGCCGTGCTGGGGACACGGTACTTAATGGAAGGACCGGTGTATCCCGGCGCGCTGAAGGCAGCAGGCATTTCGCATCGGGTGCCCGGCGCGGAGCAGCGTGAGCGGATCAATCAAATCATTTTTGACGAATTGGTGAATGCTCAGTTCCTGCCGCGTTCGCTGGCGTATCTTGTGGAGGTCATTCGCGCGCTGAAGGACGATGGCTGCGACGCGGTCGTGCTCGGCTGCACGGAGATTCCCCTGCTGGTCACGCCGGAGTCGTCGCCGCTGCCGGTGCTGGATTCGACGCGACTACTGGCGCAGGCCGCGGTGAGGAAGGCGGTCGAGGGATAGGTGGTTCTACGTGGGGACAGCCGCCCTCGGCTGTCCGGCCGAGCCTGGCTCGGCGGCGTTCAGAAGGCTGAACAAGAGCGACGGTTGTATCCTGTACATGCTGCACGGCAAATGAAGCTGGCTTAACTTTCGCAAGGTAAGATGTCGTCACCGCGCCACCAACTCAAATTTCGATGGCTGCCGGAACCTTACGCGATCGTGCGACTCGCCCCCGAGGCAAGCGTTCCCGACTGGGCGAGCAAGGGTGCGTTCACTTCGATAAGTCGCACGCCGGAGGAACTCTCGATCGTTTGCCCTGCGGACAATCTGCCTCAAGATGTTGTTTCGGAACATCGCTGGACATGCCTGAAGCTCGAAGGTCCGTTCCCCTTCTCGGAGACGGGAATACTGCTGTCCTTCATCGAGCCGTTGTCGAATCATGGCGTCCCAATATTTGCGATCTCGACGTATGACACCGATTACGTTCTGATCCAGCAGGAATTCGCCGAAATGGCAATCAGCGAGTTACAGCAAGCGGGACATGAACTCTGGTCTGAAGACGAATCTTGGCGGAAGCTCTTGCCTCCCCAATCCTGAAGTCGAACCACTCGGGCTTATTTGCCGTTCGCCCCGCCAATTCGGCCAAACGCTGCGGCCGAATCCCCACCGGGGCCTTCCATATGCTGTAATAGAGGGAAATCACTGTCATGTCTTCAGTTCTTACAACTCTGCGCCGCAGCGCGAAAGCCCTGCACCGCAACCTTCGCGGTACGAAGATGGCGGCTCGCGCTCTGGCCTCGACCGACCATCCTTTGCTGGCGCACATCATTCCCATGCGGCGGTGCAATCTGGCCTGTACCTATTGCAACGAGTTCGATGATTTTTCAAAGCCGGTGCCGATCGAAGAGATGTACCGGCGGATCGACAAACTAGGGGCGCTGGGAACGTCAGTTGTAACGATCTCGGGCGGCGAGCCGCTCATGCATCCCGAACTGGACGACGTGATCCGGCGGATCCGAGCCAACGGCATGATTGCTGGACTGATCACGAACGGCTACTTGCTCGTGGCCGAGCGCATTCAGCGGCTCAACCGTGCCGGACTGGAGTGGCTGCAGATTTCCATCGACAACGTCAATCCTGATGACGTATCGAAGAAGAGCCTGAAGGTTCTCGATAAAAAGCTGCAATTGCTGGCCGGGCACGCCGATTTTCACGTGAATATTAACTCCGTGGTAGGCAGCGGCATCACGCATCCACAGGATGCGCTGGTCATCGGAAAACGCGCGGTTGAACTCGGTTTTACTTCGACGATTGGCATCATTCACGATGGCAGCGGACAGCTGCAGCCGCTGGGCGAGGAAGAGCGCCGCATCTATCACGAAATGAAGGCGCTGGAAAAACGCAGCTTCACCCGCATCAATTCCTTCCAGGACAACATTGCGCAAGGGCTGCCGAATGAGTGGCGCTGTCGCGCCGGAGCGCGCTATCTCTACATCTGCGAGAACGGGCTAGTGCATTACTGTTCGCAGCAGCGCGGATATCCGGGAGTGCCGTTGGCGACCTACACGCGCGAAGATCTTCGCCGCGAGTACATCACGGAAAAATCGTGCGCGCCGCATTGCACTGTGTCGTGCGTGCATCAGGTTTCAATCTTTGATTCCTGGCGTGCTCCTCAGCACGCTGCCCCGCCGGTTCCGGCCTTCGCTACCGGCGATTTTGTCCAAATTGGACAATCCCCTCAGAGTCTGGCGGATAGTAAGTTTTCCTAACCGCAATCGACACAGGTTCGGCCCCTTGAGGGATCCGACAGCGTTCCGGTCGATTCCCAAAACAAAGGCGACGGACAGGAGTGTCCGTCCCACATCTGCGTCGCACCACACTATGCTCGCCGGTTTCTGACTGCGCTTTCCCGAATCCTGCCGATAAGAATTTCTTTCTTGACAGCCTGAAGCAACGGGACGTAACCTTCCGCAATTCTAGTAATGTTTCTGGGGCTTCTTAGTTATTCGTCAAAAAAGTCTGTGAGGTGACGCCATGACTGGAAGACTCTCTCTCTTTTCTGCCAGCGTGCGGGTGTGGATTTCGCGCTGCGCATTCTGTTTCTCCGTTCTAGTCGGCAGTTTGGCGTTGAGCAGCCTGGCTTGGGGGCAGGCCAGCACCTCGCTCCGCGGGACCATCACCGATCCAACCGGCGGCACCATCTCTGGTGCCCAAGTCGTTCTGGCGAACTCTGAGTCCAAGACGGAGCGAACTGCCACGACAGGGGATCAGGGCGAGTACCAATTCCTGTTCGTTCCACCGGGCACCTATACCCTCACCGTAACCGCGACCGGCTTCCGGCGCTACCAGATCGCTGGCGTACAACTTCTGGTGAATACTCCCACCACCATCAATGCCCAGCTCAAGGTCGGGGGGACTACCGAGACCGTGAACGTAACCTCTGAGCAGCCGGCCCTCAACTTGGTTGACGCGTCCATTGGGAACTCCTTCGACGAAACTCATGTACGGCAGATCCCGCTGGAGGGCCGCAACGTTCCCGACCTGCTCAGCCTGCAGGCGGGCGTCGCCTATACGGGCAATCGCATTGGGGACAAGGATCAAGACACGCGCAATGGCGCAGTAAACGGAGCGCGAAGCGATCAAAGCAACGTCACACTGGACGGCGTGGACGTGAACGATCAATCGAATGGCTACGCATTCACTTCGGTCTTACCCGTAACCCAGGATTCCGTCCAGGAATTTCGGGTGACCACGACGAATTACGGTGCAGATCAGGGGCAGGGCTCCGGAGCGCAGGTGGCACTCGTAACCAAGAGCGGCACCAATAGCTTGCATGGCTCGCTGTATGAATATCTGCGCAACACGATCACCAGCGCCAATGACTATCTGGTCAAGCAGTCAGAGTTGAATATCGGCGACGCGAACAAGCCCCTGCAGCTGAACCGCAACATCTTTGGCGTGTCGGTGGGAGGGCCGTTACAGAAAGACCGGCTGTTCTTCTTCGCCAATTACGAAGGCACCCGGGAGCGCGAGCAGCAGCGGGCCGAGCGCGTGATTCCGACTCCGCAGCTTTGCCAAGGCATCTTCCGATATGCAAACGTGAACGGCGGGATTACGACTTTCAATCCTACAGACCTGACAAATCTCGATCCCCGTGGTTTCGGGATTGATTCTGCCATGCTCGATCTGACCAATCATACGGGCTACCTCAACCAGACTTTCTGCACCGGTCAGACGGTGACCAACGATCTTTCTGCTGGAGATGGTCTGAATTACGCAGGCTTTGTTTTCCGCGCGCCCACCAGTCTCGATAATGATGTCTTCATTGCGCGCCTCGATTACCGTCTCACGAGCGACGGCCGGCATTCTCTGTTCTGGCGCGGGGCGCTGCAGGACCTGCGGAACCCGGGCACGCCTTTCTTGCCCGGCAATGTTCCGGAAGAAACCACTCTCGATCACAGCAAAGGTTTCGTCCTCGGCTACATAGCGGTGATCAGTCCCACTCTCACCAATTCCTTCCATTGGGGATTTACCCGCCAGAGCTTTGGCATCGTGGGCAATACTGACGCGCGGTGGAACACGTTTCTGGGGCTGGATCAAGGCATCACCTACAGCCACAGCTTCCAGGTGCCGCTGCACAACCTGGTGGACGACATTTCGTGGACCAGGAAGACTCACAACTTCCAGTTCGGAGCCGCCATTGGACTCGCGCGAGATCCGCGCACGAGCTACCTACACTCCAACACGCTGGGGCTGGGAACCACCAATTGGACTTCCCCGATCGGCTTCGCAGGAACGACCAGCACGCTCGATCCCCTGAATGCAGCCGGGCATCCGAAACTCATGGTTTCGGGGAGTCCTCCCGGCACGGCGCCCGAGCCCGTGACAGCCACGCAGTACGATCGTCCGTTGCTAGCTCTGTACGGCATGATCTCGGACGTGGTCGCCAATTACAACCTGGATCGCAATGGCGTTGCACAGAAGCAGGGCTCGCCGGTCAACCGAAACTACGGTCTCAACTGGTACGAGTTCTACGGCCAGGACACCTGGCGCATGAAACCAAACATCACCCTGACCTACGGACTGCGCTGGTCGTTCTTTCCTGCACCATGGGAGACCAACGGTCTGCAGACGTCCCCGACCTACGGCCTGGGGAGCCAGTTCAACCAGAACGTGAAGAACATGAATCAGGGCATCGGCTACGGGGCACAGCCGCCGATCATGTTCAATCTGGGTGGCCCGGCAAACCATGGTCCGGGGTTCTATCCACTCGAAAAGACGGATTGGTCACCCAGGATCTCCATAGCGTACTCGCCGCGGCCGACTGGCGGAATACTTAAGAAGCTCTTCGGCGATAGCGACAAGACTGTTATCCGCGCCGGTTTCAGCCGGGTGTACGACCGCGCGGGATTTGCTCTGCTGAACAGCTTCGACCAGATCGGGGCCGCCGGCTTGTCCACAACGATCCAGAATACCTGCTGCACGGTGGGCGTCACGAGCGCCGAGGACTTGCCTCGAATTACAGGCATTCACGATATCCCGCAAACTAACCTGAACAAAGTTCCATTCCTGTTGCCGCCGCCCTCGTCGACCCCTCCTTGGCCGCAGACGCCAACAGTAAGCGCCCAGGCCAATTTGTGGGGAACTGACAACACGCTGAAGACGCCTCACGCCTACACCGCTGATTTTTCCGTCGGACGTGAGTTGCCCAAGCGCTTCTCGGTGCAATTTGCCTATGTGGGCCGCTTCGGCCGCGACCTGCTCACCCAGCGCGATCTGACTCAGCCTTTGGACGTCGTGGACCCGAAGACAGGCATCGACTACTACAAGGCGGCATCCGCCTTGTCGAATCTGGCGAGGTCCTTCGCTTTGGCCAACAACAACGGGCAGCCTACGAACTATTACCAAGGCTTCCCGACGACCGCCCAGATTGGCAGCGTTACCGCCGCGACGATAGGTCCGACGGCGCAATACTGGATCGACATGCTGCCGAAACTTCACTCCGGTGCAGCGCAGTACCGGGACACGCTCACGTGCTTTACCCCCTCTACTGCAAGTACGACGGATGGACTGCTGCAATCTGTTTTCGACCTTTACTACAATCCAGCTCTGTCAGTGATTGGGGATGAGATCGTCGGGTTGGCAGACATCGATCTATACGGCGGGCTCACGGACAACACCATACCGTGCAGCCCTTTTCCGGCCAAGTCGTACTACTTCAACGGCCCCGCGGGCCTCTTGGGCAACAACTCCGGCCAGTTCCTGAACAACCAGGCCATTTCGATGTATGGCTGGAGTTCGATCGGCAGCTCGAGCTATCACGCTCTGCAGGCGAGCCTGAGGAAGCAGTTCAGCCACGGAGTTCAGTTTGACCTGAACTATACTTACTCGAAGTCGCTGGATATCACTTCGGCCGCCTCGCGCGTTGGATTCTCTGTATATGGCTACACCAACATTGGCCTCGTAGGAAGCCGGCTGGCAAACGCTTTTTCCCCGAACCTGGCCCGTGCCCCCTCGGACTTTGATCTTACCCACCAACTCAATCTCAACTGGATTGCCGAGCTTCCATTCGGCCAGGGGCGGGCTTTCGCGAGCAATGACAGCGGTGTTGTGGACGCCTTCATTGGTGGCTGGCAGCTTTCCGGCCTGGCCCGCTGGACGAGCGGATTCCCCTTCAGCGTGGACGGCGGCCAGCGCTGGCCCACAGACTGGTTCTTAACTGCCATCACGCAGATGACTTCACGGCCAAAGACAGGCACTTTCAAACGTAACGGCAGCGTCAACATCTTCGCGGATCCGGCCGCTGCGCAGGTTGATTTCACTTTGCCTCTTCCTGGCCAGGTCGGATCGCGCAACGTCCTGCGTGGCGACGGCTACGCCAGTTTAGACATGAGCCTGGCCAAGAGCTGGAAGATGCCTTACGCCGAGAGTCACAGCCTGCAATTCCGGTGGGAAGTCTTTAACGTGCCGAACCTCACGCGCTTCAACGCCCAGGGGGTCGGATCGTCCCTGCTTACTTCGCTCACCCAGTCACCGAACAATTTCGGAGCCTACACGAGTCTTTTGACTCAGCCGCGGGTCATGCAGTTTGCGTTGCGCTATGAGTTCTGAAGCTTAAGATGAAGGGGTCGTCTGGGGTGCCCCATTTCTCGCTTTCTTTGCGAGAGATGGGGCTTTTGCAATCTCGGTGAGAGGATAACTGTCGTTATTTTTTCGGCTGCGCAGTAGGCGGCAGCAATCCGTTCAAGCGCAAATACATGGCGGCGGAGCTGTAATGGTCCGCCCAGCTGTTGGTCACCGCGATCAGGGCGAAGGCACGGGATCCCTTACGGCCGAAGAGTTCGACCTCGTCGCCGAGTTTGGAATCGTCTATTTTCCCCAGCGCAGTGCTGCAAAACTCAAAGCTGGCTTTCAACGCCGGCATGAGCTTGTCCTTGCCGTCGGATTCCTTCACCGGCACGGGTGGCTTGACCTCGGGCAGATCGCCGATCTTTGAGCAGAAGTGATTGTTGGCTTCAATGATGTGCAGGACCAGGTGGCCAAACGTCATCTGCTGCTCGGTCGGCTTGTATTCGAATTTGTCGGCAGGCATTGCATCCACGGCCGCAACCAGGTTTTTTTGCTGGCGCGGCAGGATCTCTTTTACCGCTGATGTAACTGGATTCTTTTCTTGCGCGAGAACTGCCGTTGCGGCCAGAAGCAGAAAAAGAACTAAAGCGCGTTTCATGACGTCCTCCGCCGTTGCGAGTTAGGACCGGCTGGAAATCCCAACCCATTCTACTCAGGCGTTACGAATCGTGCGAATCAGACGCTGCCGGTGTCCTTCCCAGGGAATCGGGAGAAATTCCTGCACCAATGAACAATGAACAAAGACCGCTAACGAAGGCGAAACCTGCGGAACTGGCCGGCGGGAAAGACGGTTTATGTCGTCCGAAGCGGCTTTTGATTGACCGATTTCCAGAGCACACGATAAAATAATTAGGTTTGCCTGTACTGGCCGACCCGTTCTGGGAACGCCTGCCTGGCTCGGCAAAGCGCCGCGGCAGAAAACACAGCAAGCACAGGAAAATCAGCAGTCTCCGGTTGCGCTCGTGTGCGCTCCCGGTGTTTTTGGGCTGATTTCAACGATATTTGGGAGGCACGCGTATGTACGCGGTTATCCGCGCCGGTGGCAAGCAGTACCGGGTGGCGCCCGGCGATGTGATTCGAGTCGAGAAGGTCGGGACAGGCACCGACGGGCAGGTCGAATTCCCGGTCCTCGCGGTTTCGAGCGAAGACGGACAGGTGTCGATGCAGTCGGACGCTCGCGTCGTCGGCGAAGTCGTGGGCGAGGGTCGCGGGGCCAAGATCCTTGTCTTCCACTACAAGCGCAAGAAGCAATACAAGAAGCTGCGCGGACATCGTCAGGCGTTTACCTCGGTGCGCATCACCGAAATCGCTTCCGGCGGACAAAGCTTTAAGGCTCCCGAGTTACCCAAGAAGGAAGCCAAGCCGAAGAAGGTAAAGGCGGCGGAATCAGAAGCTCCAGCGGCAGAAGCGAAAGCGGCGAAAAGATCGGCGAAAAAGAAAGCCGCCCCGAAAAAGGCAGCGAAGAAATCTTCGACCAAGAAGAAATAGGGGCGACGCCCGCAAGGCGCTGGCGCAGTTTTTTTCGAGAGATGGGAACTGGCAACTAGCCACTGAGAACTGTTTTTTATGGCACATAAAAAGGGACAAGGCACTTCACGAAATGGCCGCGACTCAAATTCGCAGCGGCTCGGATTCAAAGCATTCGGCGGGCAGCTCGTGCCCGGCGGCACCATCATCGTGCGGCAACGCGGCACGCGCGTGAAGCCGGGGCTCAACGTCGGCCGCGGCAAGGACGACACGCTCTTTGCCAAGATCACCGGCCGCATCAAGTTTATGGACAAGGGCTCGATGGGCAAGTTCGTAATGGTCGAGCCCGTCGAAGCGAAGTAGCCGATGCGTGGCGCGGGCGCCCCCGCCCGCGAATCGCTGGCTCAAGCACCTGCCTCGCCTTCGGGCCGAGGCATTTCTTTTTAGGCGGTAGTCGATAGTTGCTGGTCGTTGGTCCAATCTCTAATCGACCAGACGATTCAGACGAACGACTATCGACTAGCAACCAACGACCAACGACCAATTTCCCGTGTTCATCGATGAAGCCAAAATTCGAGTGAAAGCCGGAGACGGCGGCAACGGCTGCATGGCCTTCCGCCGCGAGAAATTTGTTCCCCGCGGCGGTCCCTCCGGTGGCGATGGCGGCAAGGGCGGCGACGTGGTCATGGAGTCCAGCGAGCGCCACAACACTCTCGTGCATTTCCGCTTTAATCCCGAATACAAGGCCGAGCGCGGGCGCCATGGCGAGGGCTCCAACAAAACGGGCCGCGAGGGCGTCGACGTCATGCTCAAGGTTCCGGTCGGAACGATCGTCTACGACGATGAGACCGGCGAAAAGGT
>Ga0307478_10002006_pt1 | contig 16717 bp, 14 predicted proteins | sample atmos_gasesECM4C_2_FD_203713 | JGI IMG/M metagenome (GOLD analysis project Ga0307478, IMG submission 203713) | Hardwood forest soil microbial communities from Morgan-Monroe State Forest, Indiana, United States - atmos_gasesECM4C_05 | ecosystem: Environmental > Terrestrial > Soil > Temperate...
CGTCTTGCCAAGAGGCACGAAGAACTGATGCAAGAGTACGACCGGCTTCGCCGCGAACTGGAAAGCCTCCGGCATCTCGACTCCAACTAGCGTTGCTCCCAGTAGCACTTTTCCCGTCAGTCGCGCCTTGGCGGTTGCACCGAGACCGGCGTCCTCCTGAGCGGAGCCGCTTTTCAAGCGAAGTGCTCCCCTGAGCGAAGCCGAAGGGATCTCGCGCGCATTGGATATGAGGGTCGGTAAAGCCCCTGGCGAGTTCCCTCCGCCGGCAGACCTTCGCCGGCGCCCGGTGTGACTCCGCGAGAAAAGCATCCAAACTGTGTCGCGATCGGGAAGAACTAATCCTTGAGTGGAACGACCGGGCTACCGTCGCGGCAGAACGTCGCGACTTTCTGCAAGCCCCCGTTCGCGAGAGGAACGGTCATGACCGGGCCATAGCAGTATACGGCGTGTCCGTTGGCGGCAAAGTACCAGCGTCCACCTTTGGAATGTTTGGCAAGCTGGCTGGTGGGCTCCTTCAGCGGCTGATGCTGCGCCAGTCGCGGCACCGGCAGACTTAACAACAAGGCTAGGGTCAGAACCTTCATTGTCTTTTCTTCACCGCTACAGCTCACCAGCAGAACGAAAAGTGCTTTATCAATGCTTTCTCTTCACTTTGAACTAAATCGTAATCAACGCCCGGCGCTCGTCGGCCAAATCGGCCGCGGGACGGGATGGCATCTGGAACGGCCTTGCTTTGTCCGACGTTTTAGGCGCCGGCCGCTGTGGTACCGCCTGGGAAGACGGGGCCTGATTTGCCTGGGTCGACGGGTTCTGGAAAGACGGAGCTTGATTCGTTGGCGCCTGCGATTTGGCGGAAGGCGCCTGACCGTGGGCTGCATTCTTTTCGCGCTGCGATTTCATCTTTGAGGCGGTCAATTCCGTGCTGTCCCGGAACAGTTCCCGGATCAGCGCACGCTGCGATTCGATCGTCGAGCCTTGCTCGACAATCAGCATGGTCATCAGCCCGTAGGACACCATGAACAGGACCGTCAGCAGCGGCAGCCAGCCCAGCTTTTTGCGCGCCACTGGAGCATCGATCGGGGCTAAGGTTGTAATGGCGGTGTCGCCGAACAGTGTCGTCAAGATAAGCTCCGATCTCGTGCCCCGAGCACGCGGGCATACTGGGAATTGCACCCGGGGAGCCAACAGCCCGGGATCGATCAATCCTTTGAAAACAAGCCTCTTAGCAAGTAGCGCACAGGTTCCTCACCGGTGGGAAAGTGCAACTCGCTGCACATAAAGAGCAAGGGAGATTTGTCTCGAAGGGCTTGCCGGCAGCGCTAAATCCTTTGCTGGCCGCGGGTTTTGGAGGTACGCGCATTCCTCTGTCATGCAGCGCACGGTCCTCTGTGCAGTCGATTTCGTTACCAATGTCATCTTTTCGAATTGTCAGAGGCGCTTTACGATCCATCCACGTTCGGATTCAAATACTGCCCTAGGATTCGCAACACATGCGGATGCGGTTTTTCCTGGTTCTTACTGCCCTATTCTCTCTATGCCTTGCAGCTGGGTTTGTCATAGCCCAGGATTCTGCCACCCCTGAACGCAAGGTTGTGAAACAGACCATGCCCCGCTACCCGGAGGTAGCCCGCCGAATGAACCTTGCGGGCACGGTGAAGGTCATTGCCGTAGTCGCGCCCGACGGCAAAGTCAAAGCGGTCGAACCGGTGGGCGGCAGCCCGGTGTTGATTCAGGCGGCCAAGGACGCGATCACGGAGTGGAAGTTCGCCCCGGCCGGTTCGGAATCCCGCCAGGTGGTTGAGTTGCACTTCAACCCGACACAATAGCGGCCAGCCACCGACTCTTACTTTCCCAACACCAGTTTGGCGATCGTCGCCAGCTGCATGTTCGACGTGCCCTCGTAGATCTTGCCGATCTTGGCGTCGCGCCAGTACTTTTCGACGGGATAGTCCTTGGTGAATCCATAGCCGCCGTAGATCTCGATCGCCAGCGAGGTCACGCGTTCGGCGACCTGCGAGGCAAACAGCTTCGTCATCGCAGCTTCCTTGACGAAGTTCACGCCCGCGTCTTTCATGCGGGCGCAGTTGTAGACCATCAGTCGGGCCGCTTCGATTTCGGTCGCCATCTGCGCAATCTGGAACTGAATGCCCTGAAAGTCGGCGATCGCCTTGCCGAACTGCTTGCGCTCGAGCGCGTACTTGCAGGCAAATTCCCATGCGCCCCGGGCTAGTCCGATCATCTGTGCGCCGATGCCGATGCGCCCTTCGTTCAACGTTTCGATCGCGATCTTGTATCCCTTGCCCGGCTCGCCCAGCACGTTTTCCTTTGGCACCCGGCAGTCTTCCAGAATCAGTTCGCAAGTCGACGAAGCGCGAATTCCCAGCTTGTCTTCCTTTTTGCCAACGGTAAATCCGGCGAAGCTCTTCTCAACCAGGAATGCCGTGATGCCCTTGTATCCGGCGCTGGGATCGAGCGTGGCAAATAACACAAACAGGTCCGCCTCTTTGCTGTTGGTGATCCAGAGCTTGCGGCCGGTCAAAATATATTCGGAGCCTTTCAGTGAAGCCCGGGTCTGCAGCGCAAAAGCATCGGAACCCGACCCCGCCTCGCTGAGGGCGTATGCCCCCACGGTCTCGGAAGCCATCTTGGGCAGATAGTGTTTTTTCTGCGCCTGGCTACCCCAGCGCAGGAGCGCATTATTGACCAGCGTGTTCTGCACATCGACGATGACGCCGGAAGACGCGTCGACGCGCGACAGTTCCTCCACGGCCAGGATCGCTTCGAAGAACTTGGCGCCGCCGCCGCCGTATTCCTCAGGAATTTCGATACCCATCAATCCCAGCTGAAAGAAATCATGGATAAGCGATTTGTCGAAGACACCCTTCTCGTCCATCTCTTTGACCAGCGGACGAACTTTCTCGTCGGCAAACTGACGAATGTTGTCGCGGAAAAGAATTTCATCTTCGGTAAGGCTTGTCAGCGGAGCGGGAGCAGCAGCCTGGAGTGTGGTCTCGGGCATCGGAGCACCTTCAGCGGGAGGATAGCAAACTCTGAATTTTAGCACTGCCGCGATCGGTGAAGCTCACGCAGCACAAGACTGATCCGCGGCTATTGACATCTCTCAACCATACGCATAGATTCCCACAGCGTACGCAAGGCTTTTGTTTTCTAACAGACCAGAACTCATTGAAAATGTTTTGATCGGAATCTGCCGTGCCGGCTTCCGAGGAGAGGGCTTCTATGACCGTATTAGTTGTCGGAGCGACGGGCTTTGTTGGCGGAGAAATCGCGCATCGTCTACGGCAGCACCAGATTTCAACCCGGGGCTTGGTGCGCGGTGGAAACACTCATCCCAAGGCGAAACAACTGCAAGATGCGGGCATCCAAATCGCAGTTGGGGACCTGACTGTTGCTGAGACCCTTGCCGCAGCGTGCACTGGCATCGATACAGTGGTGACCACGGCTACATCCATGCCCTCGGGAGCCAACGATGGATTGCGGCGCGTCGATCTTGACGGAAGTCTGGCGTTGATCGACGCCGCCGAACGCGCCGGCGTGAAGAAATTTGTCTATACCTCATACTCGGGAAACATCCGCTACGATTCACCGCTCGAAACCGCGAAGCGTGCTTCGGAGGTCCGCTTGCTGCAGGGACCGATGCAGGCTGTCATCCTGCGCCCATCGTACTTCATGGAAATGTGGCTCAGCTCTGCGCTCGGATTTGATCCCGCGAATGGCTCCGTACGCATCTATGGTTCGGGCGAAGGCAAGGGCAATTACATTTCGGCTTTCGATGTGGCCGAGTTCGCTGTCGCGGCCATCCTGCGACCGTACGGCGAGAAGAATACGATCCTCGAAATGGGCGGACCGGACGAACTGTCGCAGCTTGATGCTGTTCACATCTTCGAACAGGCCTTAGGCAGGAAGATCGAACTCAGTTTCGTGCCGGAAGAGGCCTTGCGTCGACAGCACGGCTCGAACGATCCGCTGCAGAAAACATTCGCCGCCCTCATGCTTGGATATGCCCAGGGAGATGTAATTACGGGCGCACGCGCACTCGCGGAGCAGTATGGGGTTGCCCTGCGATCAGTGAAAGAGTATGCCGCCCATCTTCGCGCGCAAGAGCAGGTACAGAGTGTGGCTTGAGAGGTAGAAGATCAATCAACCACGCCGGTAGACCACCTTCAGCGTGTCCGATTGCAGAATGCGTTTGATCTGGCTTTGCGCGTGCACCGACCATGGACCTGACGTGTCCAGCTTGATGTAGGCCTGCCAATGCCGCAGCGCCTTACGCGGCTCACGCAGTTTTTCATAAGCGAGCGCTATGTTGTAATGCGCGTCCGCATAGGTCGGGGCCAACTGCAGCGCCGTCTTATAAGTCTGAATCGCTTCTTTGATGCGTCCCGTCTCGTCGAGTACGTTCCCTAAATCAAAATACGCAAGCGCGTAGCGCGGATCGCTCTCGATCGCCAGCCGGTAATGCCGTTCCGCGAGCGCAAACTCCTGGCGATTGTAATAGAGCGTCCCCAGATTAATGTGCGCAGCCGCATGGGTCGGTTCGACCTCAAGCACCTTCAGATAGGCGGAAATTGCCTCTGACTGCGTGTTGGGATCTTCCTCGAGCGCAATGCCGCGAGCGAACCACGAAGCCACCTCGGCCTCGCGTGGGCTCGGCTCCGACCGCGGAACTGGCGTACTTGTGACCACTTTCTCTCTCTCGGAGAAATCCATCAGGAACTGTCCGGCAATCGGCTCCAGCAGTTTGCCATCGTGGCGGAAAGCCACACGGTGCTTTCTCGTCGACCACGCGCCGGCTTCGAGCAGCGGCTTTTCCACGCCCGCAGCCTGTTTGCGCATGGCTTCGAGAGACTGGCGAATCACCGTCGGGCGCACCCTCATCGCGCACAGATCGCGAACCTTCTTGATTTCGAGGAGATCGGAGAACGAGTAGCCTTCGCCAGACATTACGAGGCCGATGCGCTCCCAGTTCGCCAGCTGGCGCGGCGTGATGTGCAAAATCCTGAGTAGATCGGCTCGACTATACACGGCTGTGGACGCGCGTTCCACACCCCGCGGAACGCTCGCTAACATTATCTTCAAATACCGAGGTTTCGCGCAACTTGAATCCTTGTGGACAACTGTGGAGAACCCGGTTGGTTCACACGCAGCAGGGATGGTGGAAGTCACGCCGGGAGTCAGCCGTTGGCCTTTGACAACCCCTAAACCGCAACGCTCGCCGCCTGATACTCCTCGTACGTACCCTTGAAGTCGGTGAGCTTGTGATCGCTCTCGAAGTGCCAGATGCGGGTAGCGACTTCGTCAATCAGATCATGGTCGTGGGTGACCAGCAGCACCGTGCCCTGGTAGCGCTGCAGGGCGATATTCAAGGCGTTGATCGATTCCAGATCGAGGTGATTCGTCGGTTCATCCAGCACGAGCACATTCGGCTTCTGCAGCATGAGCTTGCAAAAGAGCAGTCGCGCGGCCTCGCCGCCGGATAAAACGCTGGTCGATTTCGTGGCCTCATCGCGAGCGAAGAGCATCTGTCCGAGAACGCCGCGCAACTCTTCATTCACTGCCGCGGGATCCCACTGATGCAACCATTCCAAAACCGTGGCGCCGTCCTCGATCAGGCTGCGATGGTCTTGCGCGAAGTAGCCGATGGAAGCTTCATGTCCCCAGATTACTTTTCCGGAGTCTACAAATGGACCGCCATAACCGCTGGTCTTGCGTAGTTCCGCTTCGGGAGTAGTCGGTGAGTTGGCCAGCAGTGCGTTCAGCAGCGTGGTCTTCCCAGCTCCGTTGCGACCCATCAGACCGATCTTCTCGCCCCGCGAAATGCTGGCGGTGAAATCACGAATGACACGGTTGTCGTCGTAACTCTTGCCCAGATGCTCGATTTCGAGGATGTGCTTCCCCGAAGGCCGCTTCTGCTCAAACTTGATGAACGGCCGCTGAATGTTCGATTTGGCCAGTTCCGTAACCTGGAGGCGTTCGACTTCCTTGCGGCGCGACTGCACTTGGCTTGACCGCGTGCCTGCGGCGAAGCGCGCGATGAATTCATTCAACTGTGAAATCTTCTTTTCCCGTTGCGCGTTCTGCGCCTCGATCTGCGACCGCACCTGCGTTTTGGCGACGACCATATCGTCATAGCTTCCGGTATAAGTAATGATCGTTTGGTAATCGATATCGGCAATGTGAGTGCAGATGCTGTTCAGGAAATGCCGGTCGTGCGAGATCGCAATGACCACGCCGTCGTAGACGTTGAGGAATCCCTGCAGCCAGTGAATCGAATCCAGATCGAGGTAGTTCGTAGGCTCGTCCAGCAACAGTGCCTGCGGATGTCCGAATAGCGCCTGGGCCAGCAGCACGCGAACTTTCTGCCCACCCTGCAATTCGCTCATCGTGCGAGAATGCAGATTTTCCGGAATGTCGAGCCCTTGCAGCAGAATGGCGGCATCACTTTCGGCGGAATATCCGTCTTCCTCGCCCACAATCCCTTCCAACTCGCCCAGCTTCATGCCGTCTTCATCGGTCATGTCGTGCTTGGCATAGATAGCGTCGCGCTCCTGCATGGCGGTCCAAAGCCGCTTATTGCCCATGATGACCGTATCGATCACAGAGTAGGCGTCGAAAGCAAACTGATCCTGGCTCAACACTCCGAGCTTTCGCGGACGGACGACGTTCCCCTTCTGCGGCTCCAGTTCGCCGCTCAACAACTTCATGAAGGTAGACTTGCCGGAACCGTTTGGGCCCGTGAGACCGTAGCGCTTTCCCGGCGTAAACGCCGTGGAGACCTCTTCGAACAGTACTTTGGCGCCGTAGCGCATCGACACATTACTGACTGAAAGCATATTTTTCGGTTCTTTTCAGGACTTCTTTTTCAGGGGCTGCGGGGGATTCCGCCAAGAAACGGTACGCAGTTGGTATCAATAGAATATCATGCCGAAACAGCGAACTGAAGCGATGCCCTGCCGCGGTAGTGGCTCATTTTGAATTTCTGTGGCATCTCCGTTCGTCGATGGCGTCATCCTGAGCGTAGCCGTTTTTCAGGCGGAGCGATGCATCTCCCGCTACGACGTTGTGTGCAACGGGAGATCCCTCGGCCCGTAAAACGCGGGCTTTTTCGGGATGACGCCTTGTGAGATGCAGAGTTCAAACTGAACCACTCCCCTTGCCGCCGAAACGGGAAATCGAGGCATCCCCGTACTGCCGCTTCCGCTCTCGACCCTTCACTCACCACCCGCGTCAATCGCGGATGTACGGGAATTCGCTCGTCCCCACCTTGCTCACATTGGCTTCGGCAAAATCGCATACCCGATCCAACGATGCCTGCAGCTCGGCCGTGTAGCGTTCGAGATCTTGCTCGCTCGCGTCTCCCGGCACTGGAATCAGCTTGCCAAAGCGCACCAGCACCCGCGAGAACGGAGCCGGAATCATCAGCCGATCCCAGGTTTTAAGCACCCACGCCTGGTCGACAGCCGCATGAAACATGGTCAACGGCACGCCTGAGGAGCGGGCGAGCGCAACTGGTCCGGGCTTGACCTTATGACGCGGGCCGCGCGGCCCATCGAGAGTAAAAGCCACCGTCCAACCGTCATCGAGCGCGCGACGCAGTCCCAGAAGGGCGCGCACCGCGTTGCGGCTCGACGATCCTTTCACCGCAACAAACCCAAATTTGTGGATGATGCGCCCCATGTATTCGCCGTCATAGCTGTTGCTGCTCATGACGCGCACGCCCAGGTTGCGGCAGATATAGGTTGCCGGAATGATGCAGGAGTGCCAGAACGATGCGATGAGCGGCCGCTGCTCGAGAGTCTGCTGCGCGCCCTCCTCGCACGAGACGCACACTCGCAGTGTCGGCCCAATCAACCGGATGACCCAATATCCCGTCCAAATGATGATGCGCAGCACAATGCGCTGCTTGAGAGTAAAGCGGTGCGGACCAGAGACCGGCGGAGTTCCTGCTGGCGCTTCGGGGGTGCTGGTGGAGGCCACAAGGCTAATGATAGCGCCAAGCCCCTCCGTAAGTGTGCGGATCAACCATGGACTTGTTCAAAGCGCTAGAAGGGGATCATCTGGGGACAGCCGCCCCGGCTGGCCCAGGGACCCGGGCCGCAGCACTCTCCGGGTGTCCCGAGTCAGGCGACAGCCGAGGGCGGCTATCGCCACAACAATCATTAAGAAGTTAAAGAAAACGTCAGTTCTCGAGGTAGGAATCGATCCAGCGCTTCACTTTCTGCCGCCGCTCGTCGCCGGCGTCGAAGCGCACGCCGAACGACTTGGCCTTGTGCCAGCTCACGACACCGCGCACGTTGATCCGGGGCAGAGTCTTCAGCGAGAACGAAATCTCCACCGGCACGCCGATAGAAAAGTCCTCGGCGCTCTTCACCGACAGGCCGCCGGAACTCATTTCAATGCTTGAGGCTGAGATGCGGCGCCCGTCGCCCACGACCGACACCTCGGTCATCACCGGAACCCGCACATAGCGCCGGTATTCATGCAGAACCAGCATGCGCGTGGCGCGGATCAGCTTCAACGCCGCCGGCCGCTCCAGCGGCTCGTTGAACATCGCATTGATCCCATACTTCGAATAGCGCATCGCTTCCTGCGCGTTGCCGCCGACTCCGTAGATCACGCACCGGCTGTTGGAGGGCGAACTGCGCGCCGCTTCCATCAGCGTATCGGCGCCGTTTCCCAGCCCCAGCACGCAGGCTTCGAATTTCTCTTTAGCCAGGCGTGTGGCGGCGTCTTCGGTGATCAGCACGCTGTCAATCCCGAACTGGCGGAAACATTCGGTTAGCAGGGCACGGTGCGACTCGTTCAACCCGACAATTGCAGTCCGGGCCGCAGCTTTGCGAATTAAAGGGGCGAATGACAAAGTGGGTGACGGAGAGGCGAAAGAGTTGTCCATATTTCGGGGGAAGACTCCACTTTCCGTCACCCATTCTCGGTGTACCGCCGCCGCTTGAAAAGACACAAAGGACCATCCGGCGCGATGTTCCAACGGACATCGTTCCCCCCGCGCTACGCGAGAAAGGACATTACGTGCCGAAGTCCAGTGCGATCTTGGGGTTGCTGCACCCCCAACCCGCATCGCTGTCCGATCTCCCGGTACTCACCTGCCGACCGGATTGCCGGCCGCTCCCCAGTTCTTGAGTTAGAACGCGGAATTGCTGAAACGGCACTGACTCCGTCACCACTCCCGACAGGGATGCGAACTGACCATCGGATCCGAGGCTTTACAGGCAAACGCCTTCTGAAACTCCGGCATGTTCCGAATTGTGCCATTCACACGCCAGCGTCCCGGAGAGTGTGGATCGGTTAGCAATCGATTCCGCGCGGTCTGATCCGTCACATTACCGCACTGGGTCTCTGCAAAAGCCAGGAAGAAGCGCTGTTCGGGACTTAGTCCGTCCCGGCTCTCGACGGGTTTACCGGCAAGCTGGTTCTGAAGCGCAGCGTAGGCGAGCCGCAAGCCCCCATTATCCGCAAGGTTTTCTCCCAACGTGAGTTTGCCGTTCAGCCGCTTGTCATCCACCACCACAAACTGCGAATACTCGTCAACAAAACATTTTGCTCCCTCGTCGAAGCGCGCGGCGTCTTCCGGCGTCCACCACTCCCGCAGGTTGCCGTGTTCATCGAACTTGCGGCCGTGATCGTCGAAACCGTGAATGAACTCGTGTCCCATGGCTCGGCCGATAGCACCGAAATTTACCGCGTCATCCATCATTCGATCGAAAAAAGGCGGTTGCAGCAGCCCCGCCGTGAAGACGATCTCAACCAGCGCCGCACTCTGGTAGCCGTCAACGTCCTGCGGATATGAAAACCATTCGTCTCGATCCACTGTTTTGCCGATCTTCCGGGCTTGCCGGGCAAATTCAAACTGATTCGCGCGCATGGCGTTGCCGAGCGCGTCCTTACCACGGATCTCAAGGCCCGTGTAATCTCGCCATCGGTCGGGATAGCCAATCTTGATGCGGAAAACGTCGAGCTTGCGCAACGCTTCCTGTCGCGTGACATCGCTCATCCACCCGAGTTTTGCGATGTCATCGCGTAATGCAGCCTGAATCGAGCGCACCTCCGCCAATGCGCGCTCCTTCTCGTCTCTCGGAAAGTGCTCCGCGACGAAGACCTTGCCCACCGCCTCGCCCAGAGCATCATTTGTAAGCCGCGCGCACTGTTTCCAGCGAGGCCGCATTTCTTTCACGCCTCGCAGCGCGGTGCCATAGAAGTGAAAATCCTCCTCGACGAACCGTGATGGCAGAGCGACTGCCATCGCGTGCAACACGTGCCAGCGCAAATATGCCTTCCGCTCTTCTGAGCTTAGTTCCAGCCACACGTGAGTCATCTTCTGTACGTACCCCGGTGACGTGACATTGATGTCGGCGACCGATGGCGCTCCCAAGGCAAGGAAATACTTGCCCCAGGGCCATGACGGAACCAGGCCTTCCAGTTGAGCGAGCGTCAATTTGTGATACTGGGTAACCGGGTCGCGCTGTTGCTCGCGTGTCGGCATGGCTTCGGCCATGGTGGTTTCGAGTCGCAGAACCGCGTCAGCCCCCGCCAATGAGACATTGTGCGAGAGCCCGCTGTACTCCAGCATCCGGCCGACATGGTTACGATATTCGTCGCGCAGTTTCTTGCTTTCCGGATCATCTTTGACGTAGTACTCGCGGTCGGTCATGCCGAGCGAGCCATAATCGAGCGTGGCCAACACATGATCGGCGTCCTTGAGATCCTGGTTGGCATAGAAAGCAAACAGAGCTTGCCCACCCAGCCTCTGGACCCGCGCCAGCACTTCTACAGAATCACCACCTGGGCCGATCGATGCGATCTGGCGGAGATCGCCATCGAGCGCTCGCAGCCCTTTCTTTTGTATCGTCGCTTGGTCCATGCAGGCCGCGTAATAAGTAGTGACTTTGCGGTAATCTTCTCCCTTGTCATTACCGCGCCCTTCCAGGATTCCGCGCACGATGTCCGTGTTCTTTTCGGCCAGCTCGTAATAAGGGTCCCATGCTGAACGGTCTGCGGGAATAGGATGGGTTTTCATCCACGTTCCGCAGGCGTATTGATAGAAATCCGCGCAGGGTTCCACAGAGGCATCGATCTGGTGAGGGTCGAATTGCAATGATTCAACCGACGGAGACTGTTGGCCAAGCAGAGCAATGGCGGAACCGAAGACTAACGGCACAGCGAGGATTTTCAACATCGACTCAGTCGTCTTTCCGCCGGAGAAACCGGCGGAACATTCTATCCGTTTCCATTTCCGACAGGCCCTGCAACGGTTCTCCGGCAAGCTCATCGGTGCGGTATCGAAACCTTCATTGACTCGCGGAGGGTGGGTCCGTAAGATGAATCGACCAAAATTCAGGTAGCTCGGATGCTCGCGCACACCATCTCGCATCTGGGATCCTATTCACTCTCAGAGCAGTTTGCAGCCGCTAAAGACGCAAACGGCGCATCCCCAGAAAACGTGCAAGGCCGCGCATCGCGCCCGTCGGAAGCCTGTGGCCGCACCCCGCAACGGGCGCCCGGTACTCGATTGAATTGGAGGGCCAAGCTGATGCGAACTGGATATTTCGGGGCTCTGACAATCGCAGTATTACTCGGCAGCGGAACCTTGATGTTCGCCACGCCGCCTGCCGGGACTGGCGCTATCACAGGGAAGGTGACCTACACCGGCACCCCACCTAGGATGAAGCCGATCGACATGTCGAAGGAACCCACCTGCGCGAAGCAGCATACGACTCCGCTGCTTGAACAGACTGTCGCCACCGGGCCCGGGAACTCCCTGCAATGGGTCCTCGTATATGTCTCGGCTGGCGACAGTGGTTCTACCGCGCCTTCCCAAGCTGTCAAGTACGAGCAGAAAGGCTGCCAATACATTCCCCATGTTCTGCCGATGCAGGTTGCGCAGGAGCTTCAGATTTACAACCATGATCAGACCGGGCACAACATACACCCCCAGCCCAAAATCAATCCGGAGTGGAACAAGTCTCAGCCCGCAGGCGCGCCACCGATCGGTATGAAATTTCAAAAGGCGGAGTTCATTCCGGTCAAGTGCAACATTCATAGCTGGATGCATGGCTACTTCGTGGTGTTGAATACATCGCACTACGCGATCTCCGGCCCCGATGGATCATTTGACATCAAGGCTCTTCCTCCGGGGAAATATACGGTGACCGCATGGCAGGAGCGATATCCTCCACAGTCCCAGGAAGTAACCATCAGCGGCGACGAAACCAAAACAGTTGACTTTGTGTTCAAGATTTCGCCAAAATAGGTCACCATCTTTCGGGCCCCGGGGCGGCTTCCATCATCCGTGTTGACTTGTGTAAAAGTGCCGCGTAGGATTCGCGACCAATGCCCGATTCTTCTTCCTTATATGGACGAAGGGTTTCGCACTATCGGGTTCTAGAAAAACTCGGTGGCGGTGGAATGGGTGTGGTCTATGAGGCGGAGGATGAGGACCTCGGCCGTCACGTCGCACTGAAATTCCTGCCTGACGACGTGGCCAATGATCGTCTCGCCCTCGAGCGCTTCCGGCGCGAAGCCCGCGCCGCCTCTGCTTTGAATCATCCCAACATCTGCACCATTTATGAAATCGGCCAGCACGATGGTCATCCCTTCCTGGCGATGGAATTGATGAAGGGCATGACCCTCAAGCATCGGGTCGTGGGCAAGCCACTCGCTGTCGCTGAGACGCTGGACATTTCGATTCAGATCGCCGACGCTCTCGATGCCGCGCACTCTGAGGGAATCGTCCACCGCGATATCAAGCCGGCAAACATTTTTCAAACCAAGCGTGGCCAGATAAAGATTCTCGACTTCGGACTGGCGAAACTCGTCTCCGCGCGAGGCGGCACCACGCCCGATTCTGCCGGGCCTACCATGACCGACGTCTCGGATCGGCTGCTGACCAATCCCGGAACAGCCGTCGGCACCGTGGCCTACATGTCTCCCGAGCAAGTGCGCGGAGAGGAACTCGACGCCCGCACCGACCTTTTCTCGTTTGGCGTCGTTCTCTACGAAATGGGGACCGGCGTTTTGCCGTTCCGCGGCGAGACCTCGGGGGTCGTCACCAATGCCGTTCTAGAGCGACTGCCCATCGCGCCGGTTCGTCTGAATCCGGACATCCCCGCCGAACTGGAACGGATTATCAGCAAAGCGCTCGAAAAGAACCGCAACCTGCGCTACCAGAGCGCCGCAGAGATGCGCGCCGATTTGCGCCGACTGAAACGCGATTCCGATACGGGCAGGTCGGCGTCTTTCTCCCAGCCACCTGGTATCGACGCCAGCTCGGGAGCCACTAAGGACGCGGTCTCCGCGGCGCCATCCCACGGCGCGGGTCTCGGTTCCGACCCCCATCAGGCCGCCGTACGACCTGAAAGCGGTTCGGGGCAACTACCCACGCATCCCTCCTCCAGCGACGTTTTCGCCGCCGTCACACGCAACAAGTTGGGCTTGGTCGTGGGAGGCTCGATCGCGCTGATTTTAGTCGCTGCAGCGGGTTATGGCGTCTTTTCGTTGTTTAGCGGCAAAGGGCCGATTCCGTTCCAGAATTATTCGATCACCCAGGTCACCGACAACGCCAAGTCGCAGGTTGCGGCCATTTCCTCGGACGGGAAATATCTGTTGAGCGTGCTCGATGACGGAGGCAAAGCCAGCCTCTGGCTGCGCCACGTCCCGACCAACACCGACACCCAGGTCATCCCGCCGTCGGAAACGTACTTTCCCGATCTCGAGTTTTCCGCTGACGGAAATTACCTCTATTTCCGCAGGGCGCGAACCTCCGCTCACGACGCCTTCGACCTCTACCGCGCATCCGTTCTCGGCGGCAATCCTCAGATCATCGTGCATGGCATTGATTCCAACGCCGCATTTTCGGTAGACGGCAAGCACATTGCGTTTTACCGCAATAACGATCCCGACGTCGGCAAGTTCCAGCTTCTGACGGCCGATGCGGATGGCTCGGAAGAGAAATTGATTGTCGGCGGTCCGATTGCTGCCGCCCACCGTTACGTTTCCTGGTCCCCAGACGGCAAGCGACTCGCATTGTCCGATGCCGGAGGCACCACCGCTCCGATCCAACTCATGGATGTTGCCTCCGGTAAGAGCGAGGACTTCGCCGGACGCCCAGGTGTTGTATTTTACAAGTCAATGTGGCTGCCCGATGGGCGCGGACTCTTCACTCAGTATCAGGATCTCAGCGCAGGTCTGAACCACAATCAAATTGGCTTTGTTTCCTATCCGGGCAGCCAGTTTTCTGCCATCACCAAGGACACGAACAATTACGAGTCGTTGTCTCTTTCCGCAGATGCAAAAACCCTGGCAACGGTTCAGTCGAAGCGGTTGTACACCTTGTATATAGTTCCGGCCGCTGGAATGGGAGCCACTCCTCCTAACCCCGCCGTCCCGCAACAGCAGAAAGGGTCCTTGAATTTCAGCTGGGCGGGAAATGACGGATTTTATATCTCCGAAGATAATCACCTCGTCCGCGTCTCCGCCGACGGAAGCAAGAAGACGATGCTGGCGACCATTCCTTCGATGTATTCGGTCTCCGCCTGCCAGGACGGAAAGTACTTACTGCTCGCTCTGATCGGCGATGGAGGCGGAACTGGAAGCAACGTCTGGCGGGCGAACGCAGATGGCAGCAACCTGAAGCAACTCTCCCGTGGACAAAATGATACCGGCCCTGAATGTTCTCCCGACTCGCAGTGGGCGTACTACATCGACCAGAATGCGAATCAAATTGACCGTGTGCCTATCGAAAGTGGAACGCCCGAACCTGTGCCCGGAACCCCCGTTCCCAACGCCTTTGTCACCGGTGGCCGCCTTACCCACCCGGATGTTGCTCCCGACGGCAAGGCCGTGTCTTTCACCATCGAACTCGGGGAAGCCAATCTCGGCCAGATGATCGCCTCGGTCCCGCTCGATGCCGGACCCCAGCCGCATGTGCGCCTGTTCGATCCCAATCCGGCCATCTCCGATAGCCCGAGATTTACCCCCGACGGAAAAGCTCTGGTTTACCCGATCAACCAGAATGGTGTTGATAACCTGTGGTTCCAGCCCATTGACGGTTCCCCCGGGCGCCAGATCACGAATTTCAAGGCTGACCGGATCCGATCGTTCCGCTGGTCGCCCGACGGCAAGAGCATCGGCGTGCTCAGCGAGCGGGTTGAAGGCGACGTCGTGCTGCTCCGCGAATCGAACTCCAAGACGCCGTAAACGCCTCGAGCGATTCTTCCTCGCAGATCTCCGACTTCTTCTGCTAGCGGACGCGGTCGGCCAAGCCTAGATTGGATACAGCCATCACGACCATCGCTTTGTTGGAATCCTCAACCGCGGTTTGATAGGCTGCGCCAATGTTGATGCCCTTGGCGGCCAGTTTCGACGTAAAGCGCGAGAGCGCTCCCGGCACGTTCGGTAGTTTGACCAGCAGCACGCGCTCTTCGTAATAGGGAATGCTGTTTGCCTTCAGTACCGTTTTAGCTTTGTTCGGGTTCGTCACGATGAGTTGTATATAGCCCATCGCGCCCGCACTGCCCGCGTTGAAGGCCACAATATTCACTTTTGCTGCGCTGAGAATCTTGGTGAGGTCCGCTAAAGTTCCCGGACGGTTCTCGCAGGAAATTGTCAGTTGGTTCATTTTAGGCATCGGTTTGGCGCTTCGATGACTAGATTCCCGGCATGCTAACAGAGATTGTCTTCGGTTATAGAGAAATCTCAGTGGCGAATTGCCACTTCCCCTTCACTGCCTGAGACTCGCATTAAAGAATGCGAAACAAAGCGAGCGCACCTCTGCGTCCGCAAAGTCCGCTGGAAAACCCATCGAGTGCGACAGGATCTTATCTCGCATCATGCCTTCGATGGCTCCCATCAAGGCCGAACGCAGCGCGTGCGGAGGAACCCCAAGTTCGCCCCGCTCGGCGAGTTCCTGCAAAATTCCATCCACGATTTTCACGAACTCCAGAAACCCGGGCACCAGGACGACCTGCTTGCCATCGTTCCGAATCCGCCGTCCTTCGAGCAGAAAGAGTTTTCGAAGTTGCTCGTCCTTGCCCAGGAACGTCAGCACCATGTCGATCAGCACTTGAAATTTCTGCCGGGCCGACGACATGCTTTCCGTGGCGAGCCGCACCGCAGGATTGATTTGCTCCCAGGCGTACTGGAAAACCGCCTCCAGGACCCCCTGTTTGCTCCCGAAGTGTTTGATCAGCTGAGACTCGCTGGTTCCCGCTAGGCGGCAGATCGTCGCGGTGGAGGTGAGCTCGTATCCCCGTTCCGCAAACAGAACTTTGGCTGCTTCTCGGATCCTCTCGCGGCTTGGGGTCAAAAGCCCTGTGGGTTGATTTCGCAATTTTGATCTCCGAGGTGTTCCCACAGGCGTGCGAGGAAGAACCACCACCACTACTAATAACCGCAGTAATGCTATTCCCTGTTTGGAATGAGGTAAAGGGGCAAAATTCGATTTTACCCCGTCCCCGGAAAATGTAAGTCATTTGTAAACAGTCGTTTGCTGCGCTTTACAGCCGCTCGGCGACAGGCCGTCCGGAATTAAGAAATCTTCCGCCTTCCCTATACCGTTTTTCCTGTATCGACAATGGCTTGCCACCTATCTAGTATGCGCGTGCCTATAAGTGGTAGTGCAACTATCAGGCGGGTCCAGTATTACATTCCAGCGCACGCGGTTGCCAAGACAGTTCAGGAGCTT
>Ga0307478_10002007_pt1 | contig 16711 bp, 17 predicted proteins | sample atmos_gasesECM4C_2_FD_203713 | JGI IMG/M metagenome (GOLD analysis project Ga0307478, IMG submission 203713) | Hardwood forest soil microbial communities from Morgan-Monroe State Forest, Indiana, United States - atmos_gasesECM4C_05 | ecosystem: Environmental > Terrestrial > Soil > Temperate...
AGTTGCACTAACCTTGAATCGAGATCCTTGGAACTCTGAAGCTTTGAAACTTTGAAACCTGAGGTTAAAACATGGCATATAGCGATAAGGTCATCGATCATTACAATCACCCCCGCAACGTCGGCTCTATGGACAAGAGCAGCAGCGATGTAGGCACCGGTCTGGTTGGGGCGCCTGAGTGCGGCGACGTTATGAAGCTCCAGATTAAAGTCAACCCGGCGACCAACGTCATTGAAGATGCCAAGTTCAAGACGTTCGGCTGCGGCTCCGCGATTGCCTCATCGTCGCTGGCGACGGAATGGGTCAAGGGCAAGACTGTAGACGAGGCCCTATCCATCAAGAACATGGACATCGTGAAGGAGCTTTCGCTTCCTCCGGTGAAGATCCATTGCTCGGTGCTGGCAGAAGACGCGATCCGTGCCGCCATCGGGGACTGGAAGAAGAAGCAGGAGTCCGCAAAGCCAGTCGCTGCCGAAGCACAATAGCTTCGAGCTTCGAGCCACGACGTTTGAGCTGGTCTCAAACTCCGAATTCATGGCTCGCAGCCGGTTCACTATGACGACAGCTATAGAACAAACGTTGCAGGCTCCCGCGAAAGGAATCGTGGTCACCGAAAAGGCGATCGCGAAGATTCGCAGCGCGATGGCGAAAGAAGGTATTTCGCCTGAACAGGGCGGCTTGCGTCTCGGTGTGCAGGGAGGCGGGTGTTCTGGCTTGAGCTATAACATCCGCTTCGACACTCAGCCGCGCGAACGCGACCGCATTTTTCAATTCGATGACGTGCGGGTCTTTGTCGATCCGAAGTCGTTCATTTACCTGCATGGCATGACTCTGGACTATCAGGAAACGCTGATGCAGCAGGGTTTCGTATTTGTGAATCCGCAGGCTACGAAGTCGTGCGGCTGCGGTACGTCGTTCTCCGCCTGAGCCTGTGTGGCGCGGGCGCCTCGCCCGCGTACGGCATGCGCCACCGGCAACCCTGGTTCAATACGCGCTGGCAGTGGAGGCACGTTTCCAGGTGGCAGGAGCACGTGAGCCAGGTTTTCTGAGGTACGAGACGTTGACTAAGTCCATTCTCACCACGATCAATACGAAGTCCGTACCGGAGGAAACCCACTCCTGCTGGTCTTGTGGAGCGATGCGCGCGGCACATTTCTGCGAATCGTGTGGCAAGGTTCAGCCGCCCGTGCCAGTCGATTACTTCACCTTCTTCGGGCTGTTGCCCAAGCTGAACGTGGACGTTCCAACGCTGGAAAAGGACTTTTACATTCTCTCTCGCAGGTTACATCCCGATCTCAACGCCCGTGCCGGCAGCCAGGAACAGGAATGGAGCCTCGAACAGAGTTCCTTGCTCAATGACGCCTACCGCACGCTGCGCGATCCCATCAAGCGCACTCAATACCTTCTGAAACTCGAAGGCGTCGAACTGGAAGAACAGTCAAAAACGGCCACCGAACACGCCCGTGCCACTGGGGAGGTTAAGAAGCAAATCGTTCCGCCCGATCTGCTGGAGGAAGTCTTCGAATTGAACATGCAACTCGAAGAGCTGCGCATGAACAAGAAGATGGGCGAAGACGAACCGGAATTGATCGAAGAAATTGGCAAGCACAAAGTGACACTTGAAGCCAAGCACGAGGCGCTTCTGGAAGAACTCCGAACGCACTGGAAGGAGTGGGATGCGCTGGTCGCTGGCAGCGCTAACGGAAGCACGGTTTCACCGGAAGAGCGCGCCAGGATTACCGGCAAGATGGTGGATGTCTTGAACCGCCGAAATTACATCCGCAATCTGGTGAGGGATGTAAACGCGGCACTGGAGAGTTGAGGAGCACGAAAATACGCTATGAATTCGGATCGCATCGTCGGCATCGACTTGGGCACCACCAATTCTCTGGTGGCCTTCATGCAGGGGGAGACCCCTGTCGTGATCCCCGGCGACGACGGCTCCAATCTGCTTCCTTCGGTAGTTGCGCTTGACCAAAACAATCAGGCGGTTATCGGCAGCGCCGCGCGCAGGCATCTCATCGAGACGCCGGAGCGCGCTGTCTACTCCATCAAACGCTTGATGGGTAGAGGCGTCGAAGATGTTCAAGAGGAAGTGAAGCTGTTCCCATTCCGGCTTGCCGAGGACTTACAGCGAGGCGAAGTGCTGCGCATTAAGCTAGGAGACAAGACTTTTACGCCGCCTGAGATCTCGGCGCTGATTCTTCGTCAGCTCAAGCGGAACGCCGAGCGCTATTTCGGAGAGGCGGTCACAAAAGCCGTCATCACCGTCCCAGCCTACTTCAATGACGCGCAGCGCCAGGCTACGAAAGATGCCGGTCGAATCGCGGGCCTGGATGTGCTGCGGCTTGTGAACGAGCCTACAGCCGCATCTCTCGCCTACGGGCTCGACAAGAAGCAGAACGGCATCGTCGCTGTCTACGACCTCGGTGGGGGAACCTTCGACATCTCGATCCTCAAACTGCACGACGGGATCTTCGAAGTCATCGCGACCAACGGCGACACGCATCTCGGCGGCGACGACATCGACAATCTACTGATCACGATTGCGCTCGACGACATTCGTGGCGATCTCAGCCTCGACTTACGCCGCAACGCCGAAGCTGTGCAGGCGATCCGCAAGGCGATGATCGAAGCAAAAATCCTGCTTTCGTCGCAACCTTCGATCAAGCTCGATATCGAACTACCGGGCGGCAAGCCCTACCAGCGCGAGATCACCCGCGAGCAGTTCGAGCAATTGATTCAACCGATCATCGATCGCACCGTCGGCCCGTGCAAACAAGCTTTGAAAGACGCAAACCTGAGGCCTGAGCAGATCGATGAGGTTGTGTTGGTCGGCGGTTCGACCCGCATCCCCAAAGTTCGTGCTCTCGTAAAAGACCTCTTCCGCCGCGAACCGCACACCGATCTCAATCCTGACGAAGTTGTGGCTTTGGGTGCTGCGGTTCAGGCCAACATTCTCGGGGGTGGCTCCGAAGCTACGCAGAACATGCTGCTGCTCGATGTCACGCCGTTGTCCCTCGGCATAGAAGTCGCGGGCGGCGTTACGGACAAGATTATTTTGCGCAATTCAACCATTCCGGCATCGGCAACGCAGTTTTATACGACCCAGGTCGATGGCCAAGCCAATGTCGCGATTCACGTTCTGCAAGGCGAGCGCGAACTCGCGCAGGATTGTCGTTCCTTGGCGCGCTTCGATCTAAAGGGAATTCCGCCCATGGCGGCCGGCATCCCGCGGGTTGAGGTGAAATTCCTGATTGACGCTAACGGCATTCTGAACGTTTCAGCCCGCGAGCAGCGCAGTGGCAAACAGGCCGAAATTCAGGTTCAGCCTAGCTACGGATTGACGGACGAGCAGGTCGAAGGCATGATTCTCGATTCCTTCGACAACGCAGAAGAAGATTTCCGCCGTCGGCAGGTAGTCGAGGCGCGTAACGAAGCTGAAACGATCCTGAAGGCGCTAGACAAAGGGAAGAAGAGCGCCGCATGGAATCAGCTTACGAATAACGAGAAAAAGCAGATCGCCAAAATGGAAAAGGCGCTGTTTGCGGTCAAGGCCGAAGATGATTATGCCGCCATCCGCAAAGCTATCGAAGCTCTAAATCATGGAACAATGCGTTTGGCAGAACTGATGATGGACACCGCGGTTTCGACGGCGCTCAAAGGAAAGAACATGGATGAGACGGATCTGGGCGAGGGCCCGACCGCGCCGCATCCCATGGCGAAAGCGGAGTTCGAGTAGACCTGCGCGAACTTCGTGTCGTCTCTGGTCAATGCTTGAATCGCAGGAATAGGGACCGCAGAGGGAAATCTAGGAGTCTCCAAATGGCTGACGAAAAAACTCAAGGTGCTGGCGCCGCCACCGAAGAAGCGCCCAGCGAGAACCTGGTACAAATCACGTTTCTGCCCGAAGGTAAGACGGTGCAATACGAGCACGGCAAATTGCCCTATGAAGATCACGGCAAGGAAGAATCCATCCTCGACATTGCCCTGAATTTCGGCATTCCGCTCGACCATGCCTGCGGCGGCAATTGTGCCTGCACGACTTGTCACGTCTGGGTCAAGGAAGGCGCCGAAAATCTATCCGAAATGGATGACGACGAGGCCGACCGCTTGGACATGGCCGCCGATCTCCAGTTAAATTCCCGTCTCGGTTGCCAGGCACAGATCATCAAGCCCGGCAAAGTGGTTGTCGAGATTCCTGAATGGAATCGAAATTACGTCTCTGAGGAGCACCACTAGGAGCGCCCATGCCAAAAGCACTCACTTGGGAAAATGCGGAAGATCTCGGCATCCTGTTGTCGGAAGCTCATCCTGAGGTTGACCCTCTCACTGTTCGTTTCACTGACCTGCATCGATACGTGACGGAACTGCCAGGATTCGCCGGCGACCCCAAGGCCTCGAACGAAGGTAAGCTGGAAGCTATCCAGATGGCTTGGCACGAAGAATTTCAGGACCGCACCCAGGGTTAATCATACTTTTACATTTTGGTGACAACTATCCCGGCCGGGCCACCTATCCTCATCTCAGCTCAAGGGCCTGGCAATGTGGCCCTCTCTCTCCGGTCAAATGAAAAGGGCACAACCGCCTCGGCTGTGCCCTAATTTTTTGGAACTGAGCGCGCCTACCCGACTGGCACCGGAGCAGGCTCCTCCACGTTCGCTTCGCGCAGAAACTTCGCCGCTTCTTCCGGTGGTGTGGGATTGATATAGAACCCGGTTCCCCACTCGAATCCTGCCGTCTTAGTGAGCTTCGGCATGAACTCGATGTGCCAGTGATAGTGGTCGTTAGTCGGGTCCTGCACTGGAGAACTGTGGATCACCAGATTGTATGGAGGATTGTCGAGGACCCGGTCGGCACGCCCGAGAAGATTTTTCATGGCCCGAGCCAGGTTCTCAAACATATGCGACGACGAGTTCTCAAACGCCGACTCGTGTTGCTTGGGAAGAATCCAGGTCTCGAAGGGAAACCGCGGAGCGTATGGCGCCAGGGTTACGAAGTTCTCGTTCTCGGCCACGACTCGCGTGCCGCCATCCATTTCCTGCCGGATAATGTCGCAGAACACGCAGCGTTCTTTGTAGAGGAAATACTGTTTCGCTCCCTCTAATTCCTGCACCACATTGATGGGCAGAATCGGAAGCGCAATCAACTGGGAGTGGGCATGTTCCAGCGATGCTCCCGCCGCTTCTCCATGGTTCTTGAAGATGAGAATATACTTGAAACGCCGATCTTTCTTGAGGTCCAGGATTCGATCGCGAAAGGTCCAGAGAACGTCCTCAATCCGTTTGGGAGGCAGAGTCGCAAGACTGGCGGTGTGGTCGGGCGTCTCGACAATGACTTCGTGGGCCCCGATTCCGTTCATGCGGTCAAACATTCCCTCCGCCTGGCGATTCAGATTGCCCTCGATCCCCAGAGCCGGGAACTTGTTGGGCACAACACGAACGGTCCATCCAGGGGTGTCCCGCTGCGGCGCGGGCCCTCCGTTCGGGTTAGGACGGTATGCCTGAATCTCGGGAGGTGTCTTGCTCTCGTTTCCGTAGCAAAAAGGGCAAAATCCACCCTTAATCTTCATATTCTCGCGAACAAAATCGGTTGGGCGCTTCGCACGATCCGTCGAAATAATCACCCAGCGCCCTACGATCGGATCTTTTCTAAGTTCCGGCACTTATTGAATCCTTTCACTGCAATTGCAAGCGAAACCCTTATTTACGCCGCAAGGGAGGCATTCCGAAATACTTCAATCTGCGGAGGCGACGTAAGATGTTCATAGTATACGCTTACGATATCGAATCGCCATTGGCACGATAGTGGGAGCCTCCTCCGGTACTCTCGTGCCACTTCCGCCACGTCTCGCCTTTTTTGCCGGTCGACGGCCGCTTCGGGAGTCTTGATGTCAATCGACGTGCGGGCCTTAACCTCAATAAAACAAAGAACATCGCGATCCCAGCCAATCAGATCGATTTCTCCCCGACAACGCGGGGAGCGAAAGTTGCGCGCCACCATCGTGTACCCCAGATTTCGCAAATGAAAGTAAGCGTCCTCCTCTCCACGCTGTCCGAGTTGGTGCTTCTTTGGCCTTGCGTCAGGCGGAAGCACGCGACCGGCAATCCAGTCCAGACCGCGAATGATGGTTCGGGTAAAGACGATAGGAAGCATCACGAATACATCCGATTCTGCCCGAATTAGGAGGCCCGGTCATATGATTCGCCGCACAAGTAAGGCGATTTTTCGATCACGGGCTTCCCGAAAGGGAACCGGGACAAGTGCCACCACTGCCGGCAAAGAAAAGCCCCCGCCGCTGATCGGCGGGGGTAGCTGTCCACCAAGGCTCTATGAGCCCGCGGTCTTGATGCACTCTTCCAACACATCGACGGCAATATCGGCCTCTTCCTTCGTAACCACCAGCGGCGGACAGATCCGAATCGTGCTCGGCCCACACCCCAGGAACAAGACGCCGCGCTCAAACGCTGCCTCTACGATGCGGTCGCGCTCGGCATTGCCGTATTCCTTGGTGGTCTTGTCCTTGACGATATCGACCCCGATCATCAATCCGCGTCCGCGCACGTCGCCCACCAGCTTCAACTTCTTTGGCCAGTCGGCCATGCGCTTCAGGACGTGATTGCCAACGCTGGCGGAGTTCTCAACAAGGTGCTCTTTCTCAATCACATCGAGAGTGGCCAGCGCCGCTGCGACTGCCACGGGGTTCCCGCCGAAAGTCGATGCATGAGAACCCGGCACCCAGTCCATGATTTCGGCGCGCGTCATTACCACCCCCAGCGGCATGCCAGAGGCAATACCCTTCGCCATACAAACCATGTCGGGTTCGACGCCGGTATGCTCGATCGCCCACCACTTGCCGGTGCGTCCGATGCCGCTCTGCACCTCATCGACGACCAGCATGATGCCGTGACGATCGCAAATACGTCGCAGTTCCTGCATGAAGACTGTCGGAGCTACTACGTATCCTCCCTCGCCCTGCACCGGCTCGACGAAGATTGCAGCCACTTCCTCGGGAGGCAAAGTCGTCTTGAACAGTTTCTCTTCAATGAACCGGGCGCACCCCAGCGCGAAGGCTTCAGCCTCCTGTGCACCGCCGACGCAGCCGCGGTACACATCGGGATAGCGCACATGCGTCACACCGGGAACGAGTGGAGCGAACCGCCGACGCTGCTGTGGTTTGGAAGCTGTCAGTGACAGCGCTCCCATGGTCCGTCCGTGGAATGCGCCATAAAACGCGATAACGTTCTGCCTCTTGGTGTGGTAGCGTGCGAGCTTAAGCGCGCACTCGATGGCCTCCGCCCCGGAGTTACCGTAATAAAGCCGGTGCGGCCCGCGCATGGGCGCGATCTTCGAAAGCCGTGCCGCCAGTTCCACCATGCTTTCGTAGTAGAAGTCAGTGCCTGACATGTGAATCAGCTCGCCAGCCTGCTTCTGGATGGCAGCCACTACATCGGGATGGCAGTGGCCTGTCGAAGTCACAGCAATACCAGCCGAGAAGTCAAAGAATTCGTTGCCGTCGACATCGGTCACAACGATGCCGCGTCCGCTCTTGGCTACCATCGGATACGAGCGCGTATACGATGGCGAAATGTATTTCTGATCGCCCTCAAGCACGCGTTTGGCATTCGGTCCGGGCAGGACGGTTTTGATCTTGGGACCGGCGATGGTCAGGGTTTTTGTAGTCATGGAAGCCTCCGTTTTACAGCGGCCATCGGTTAGTGGCCAGTTGTTCTATGAATCAAGCCCCGGAGCATCGCTCTGGTTCAAGCGTGCGGTATGAGAAAACGCCCGAGGCGAAACAGGCGGAGGAAGGAACTAATCGCTACCAAAGAGGCTGGGACGCAGCTGCGAGGGCAGATTGGCCCGATAGCGCCGTGGACACACCAGGCAGTGCAGCCAGCACTCGGGCAAATGCGAATTGGGGTTCTTTAGCAGCATCGCAAAACGTCAATATCACTAATTGATTATAGCCGGACGTGATGAACAGCGTAACCCCCTTTAGTAATGCCAAAGTCTCGCCTTATCCCGGTTCGTGTGGTGACAGCCGCCCTCGGCTGTCCGGTCCAGCCCAACCCGGACAACTGCCATGTTCGATGAAGCATGCCATTCGTGACTTCCGACGTCCCCGTGCTCATGCAGGCAAAGACGGAATAGGAGGACGTGAAGCAATGACCGCGCCGATCCACGCTTCTGATCTTTAGAATCTAACCTCGCTCCTTTCTCGTCTGATATGTTAGTCCGTTTCCCCTGTGATCTCTCCTAGGCACTATCAGCGCCCAAGCCGGTGGATGGTCTTTCTCGCCTTCGGACTGGTGTACCTGTTCTGGGGATCGACATACCTGGGCATTGACATCGCCGTGCAGAGCATACCTCCTGCGCTTATGTGCGGGCTACGCTTCTCGGTTGCGGGAGTTATCATGCTGGCCGTCTGCGCGGCAACTGGCCGAAGAATCCTATACTCGCCGCGCCAGATCGCGCTTGCTGCCGTGGTCGGCTTGTTGCTCTTGATGGGCGGCAACCTGACTCTCTCTTATGCGGAACTCTCGGTCTCGTCCGGCCTGGCCGCGCTGATCATTGCCATCACGCCGCTCTGGTTCCTGGTTCTCGATTCTTTGTTGCTCGGAGATCACCACATTTCCGGCCGCGGCAAGGCCGGTCTTGCGCTCGGGATCCTTGGCCTGTTCATCTTGTTTTGGCCTGAGTTGCAGGCCGGGACCATCGGTCACCGCGAATTCTGGTCCTCCCTCAGCCTGCTTGGTGGCTCGTTCAGTTGGGCACTCGGATCAGTGCTCTCCAAGCGCTGGCAGTCCGGCATGGACGTCTTCAGCGCCACAGGATGGCAGGTCACCGCGGCAGGGGCGGGAAACCTCCTGTTTGCGCTTCTCAATGGTGATCTTCCCCGGGCAACCTGGACTGTCCACGGTTTGAGTGCTGTTCTGTACCTCGTGGTGTGTGGTTCCTGGATCGGATACACGGCCTACATCTGGCTCCTCGAGCACGTCCCCACGTCGAAGGTGTCGACCTACGCGTACGTGAATCCGGTGGTCGCCGTCTTTCTCGGCTGGCTGATCCTGCACGAGCGCGTCGATCGCTTCATTCTGGCAGGAAGCGCGGTCGTCGTACTCTCGGTCATTCTTGTCACCAGCGCCAAAGTTAAAGAGAAGACAGTCACAGAGGAGATGCCAGCAGTAGAAGCAGCAGGAGATTGAGGACAAGCGCGTCTGATCGACGCCGGGTGCCCCACTTCTGGCCGATGTTGCCAGAAGTGGGGGTTCCCCGGGCCCGCAACTCTCTCTACTTCGATCCCTCTTCCTCTTCGTCCTCCGAGTCGTTCACCAGGTCCACCACGTGCCCCCGAATCGCGTATGTTTCCTTCGTGCTACCGGGACGCTCGAAACTCACCCGCACAGGATTTCTCTGCCAAACTGGTGTCGGGCAGGCAGCGTCCGGTCCTGCATCGTCCGCGATGCCGTCGTTAGAGAGTTGCTTTTTCAGTACCGCCTTTCGCCGCCCGACCTGCGCGACCACAGCCACAATCCGCTTCCCATCATCGGAAACTCCACAGTATGCGGCATAATCGCGGTACCAGCTGGCAGCGGAGTAGGAGGCGTCGTAATCAGGCAGATTGATCGCAGAAATTCGGCCCGTCATGCGGTCCACCAGCATCCAGCCCCCGCGCTGCCACTGCCATCGTATGGCGCTCTCGTCCGGAAGGCTGTCGTTCACCCGGAATGCGCGCCGCACCACAAACAGCCGCTCTGTCACCTCGTGCGCCGACCCCTGCACATATTCCTTCACCCGGCCATCCACGATCAACGGGCGAAGTTTAAGAGTTACCAGCTTGTCCGAGTCAAAATACCAAGGGACGGACATCCACTTTCCGAAGGTGATTACGTGGACTTTCGACCCGGCCCCGTTGGCTCCAGTCGAAAGAACGCAAACTATCAACCCAATCAGTGGGTAATAATGCCGAAAAAATCGCATACCCCGAGGGTAGGCACCGGCGCGGAAGGGAAGCAAGGTTGCCGCTCACATTCTTTAAGAAAAGTTCCAAACTGGGAATGGCGCATCTATGCCCAACAGTGATACCGTTTGAGAAGCTGGTCTGGCCCCGGCAAAAAGCAGAAAATGGAAAAATGAAATAAAGGTCAGCAGTTATGAGTAGTTCCTCTTCCCACTCTCCCCTGCAACCCGGTGGCCGGACAACTTCCAAGGATCGGTCCGCTTCTTACTTGGAAGTGGCCGATCTTCTTCAGCGGCGTCGCCCTCCGCGCATCCTGGTCGTCGACGACCAGCCCAGCATCGCGGGATTGATGAGCCAGTTGCTCAGCATTCGGGGATACGACGTGGTCACGGCCAGCAGTGCCGAACAGGCCGAAGCTGAAATCCGCCGGCAACTGCCTGATCTGATTCTCTCCGACGTCATGATGCCAGGAAAATCAGGCTACGAGCTCTGCCGCACGTTGAAAGACAACGCCGCGACCCGGTTGATTCCCTTCGTCCTGATCACTGGTCTCAGCGACAGCAGTGATAAAGTGCGTGGCATCGAGGCCGGCGCCGATGACTTCCTGAACAAGCCTGTTCTCGCCGAGGAGTTGATTGCCCGCGTCAAGTCCCTCTTGCGACTGAAAGAATTCACCGACGAGCTCGAGACCGTCGATTCCGTGCTGTGCACCCTGGGACTCATCGTTGAAGGTCGTGATCCCTACACCGAGGGACATTGCGAGCGGCTCGCCGTGCGCGCGGCTGATCTGGGGCGTCATCTGGGCATGGACGATGATTCCATCCTCGCGTTAAGGCGCGGGGGATACCTGCACGATCTGGGCAAGATCGCCGTTCCCGATGAAATCTTGAAAAAAGGCAGCGACCTCTCTCCAGCCGAATGGCAGGTCATAAAACTTCATCCCATCACCGGGGAGAACATCTGCAAGCCACTGCGCTCTCTGCGGCTGGTCCTGCCTATCATTCGCCACCATCATGAACACTCCGACGGTTCGGGATATCCCGATGGCCTGCGCGGCCCTGACATTCCGGTTTTGCCCCGCATTCTTCAAGTTGTCGATGTCTACGACGCGCTGCGCACCGCGCGTTCCTACAAGCTTCCGCTCACGCACGACCAGGCGGCAGAGACCATGCGCGAAGAAGCCCGCCGCGGCCTTTGGGACGCAGAACTCGTAGCGGAATACTTCGCCATGCTGGAACAGACTCGGCAGGTCGCGTAGCAGTATTCTTCTGAGGGTAACGATTCTTCCTGGATCAGCGATCTTCCCCTGTGATCTCAGGAATTCTCTTATCCCAAAACCTCTGTGGAAAACGTACAATGACGATGCTACGGAGAACTGAGAGCTGAGACTAAGAATTGCAGCCTGTCTATTACAGCATCGTCATTCCAGCCTACAACGAAAGCACGCGCCTGGGCGCCTCGCTAGAGAAGGTCTTGGCCTACGCGCGTACTCAGAAATGGGATGCAGAAATCATTGTCGTAAACGACGGCTCACGCGACAGCACAGCCGAAATTGTGCGCCGCTTCGCCGCCCAGGACCCCTCAGTCCGGCTGATCGAAAATCCCGGAAATCGCGGCAAGGGGTTCAGCGTTCGTAATGGCGTGCTCAATGCCCGCGGCCGGGTAGTGCTGTTCAGCGACGCCGATCTTTCGTCCCCCATCGAAGAAGCCCCGAAACTTCTTCAGGCTTTGGAAGCGGGTGCTGATATCGCAATCGGCTCGCGTTGGCTCCGCGCCGAAACTCAGACGCAACGGCAGCCACTACACCGTCAGCTCTTCGGACGAATCTTTAATCTGCTTTTGCGAATCACCCTGGGCCTGCAGTTCGCCGATACCCAGTGCGGGTTCAAGGCTTTCAAACAATCTGCGGCTCAAGCAATATTCCCGCTGCAGCAAATCGAGCGTTGGGGATTCGATCCTGAGATCCTGTTTCTCGCCCGCAAGTTCGGCCTAAGGGTGCAGGAAGTCCCGGTGGCCTGGGGGCATAGCGGCGAAACCCGCATCAATCCCGTCCTCGACGGCTCGCGGATGTTTCTGGAGATGCTGCGGATACGGGCGAATGATCTGACCGGAAAGTACGACGGTGGCTCCCCTGCAGCCGCTTCGGCGCCGAAACCCATGTCCAGCAGCCGCACGCCGCACTCCTAGGCGGTATTCCACGACTCGTCATTCTGAACGAAGCTAAGAATCCCTATCAGTTCTCGACAGCCGTGTCGAAAAAGCTGGTGCCTACCGCCCGATTCCCACGGTTGCTGCTGTCCGGACCGCCACTACGACCCTTGCTCCCATCTCCGCCGTCGAGATCGCCGTATGTTTCTGTCCCGCCAGATCGGCCGTTCGCGCCCCCTGCGACAACGACTCCCAGACCGCCTTCTCGACGCAGGCCGCCTCTGCTTCGAGATGAAATGAATGCCGCAACAACATCGCTACCGACAAGATCGCCCCTAGTGGATTGGCAACTCCCTCGCCCGCGATATCTGGAGCCGAACCGTGCACTGGCTCATACAATCCCACCGCACCACCAATACTTGCTGAGGCCAGAAGTCCAAGCGATCCCACCACCCCACCGGCTTGGTCGGAGAGAATGTCCCCGAACATGTTCTCCGTGAGCACAACATCGAAATCCGTGGGCCGCTGCACCAGCAGCATCGCCGCCGAATCCACGTACTGATGCCCGAGCTTCACCTCCGGATAATCCCTCCCTACGCGGGTGACAACTTCGCGCCACAGCCGCGAGCACTCAAGTACATTGGCTTTGTCCACCGACAAAACTTTGCGGCGCCGCATCGTCGCCAGATCGAAGGCAACACGAGCGATCCGTTCGATTTCCGATTCGCCGTAGCGCATAGTGTTGATCGCAACCCGCGAGCCCGGAACGCCCTCGATCGAACGTGGCTGCCCGAAATACGCTCCCCCCAGCAACTCCCGCACGATCATGATGTCAGTACCGCGCACCAGTTCCGCGCGCAGCGGCGAGCAATCCTCGAGCGCTGGAAAAAAGACCGCCGGCCGCAGATTCGCATAAGTCCCCAGCTCCCGCCGCAAGCGCAGCAATCCGGCCTCAGGCCGCAGATGCCCCGGATTGTGATCGAACGCTGGGCTTCCTACTGCACCTAGCAGTACCGCCGCCGAATGAAGGCACGCATCGAGTGTCTCGGCCGGAAGCGGATCGTTCACTGCGCTCAGCGCTGCCCCGCCAATCAGCATCTTCTGCAGTTGAACCTGGTGCCCGAATGCATTCGCCACAGCCTGCAGCACCAGAAGCGCCTGATCAATCACTTCAGGCCCAATACCGTCACCAGGAAGGATCGTGAGTTTGAGAAGCATGAGGAATTAAGTCTAACGCGGAAAAGAGAGGGAGAGGGTATTGGGCTGGCTAAACCATCGCGGGTGCCACACTTCTGGCGGGTTTTGCCAGAAGTGGGATTACACTCCCCACAGGTAGTCCTCTTGCTGGTTCGGTTCTTGTTGCGGATCCGCATGCACCGGCAACGGCACGCCAAACGCATTGGTGGCTGGTACAGCCGGAAACGGCTTCACGGGTTCGTTCGCCGGAGCGCTCACCGCCGCTGCTTTAGCGGCAGGGATCGGCTCAATCAGTGGCGTCGCAGAGGTAGACGGCTTGTGGGTGTCGCGAATCAGTTCGAGCAGATGGTGATCTTCCACATGCTTGATCTTGTCCGCCAACCGTACAAAGCGTCGGTAGATATCGTCCAGAGCGCGACGATCGAACTGATAACCCAACTGCTCGCAGCGCATGCCGAGAGCATGCCGCCCCGAATGTTTGCCTAGCACAAGCTTCGAGTCAGGCACTCCCACTGATCTTGGCGTCATGATCTCGTAGGTCAGCGGGTTCTTCAGCACGCCGTCCTGATGGATGCCCGCTTCGTGCGCGAACGCGTTGCGCCCGGTGATGGCCTTATTCGGCTGCACCGGTACACCGGTAATCTCGCTCAACGTCTGGCTGGCCGCGAAAATCTGCTCGCTCGCCACGCCGGTCTCGTACGGATACTGATCCGGCCGCACCCGCATCGCCATCACAATTTCTTCCAGGGAAGCATTCCCGGCGCGCTCGCCGATGCCGTTGATCGTGCACTCCACCTGCCGTGCCCCGTTCGCCACAGCCGCCAGCGCGTTCGCCACAGCCATGCCCAGATCGTTGTGGCAGTGCGCGGAAATCACAACATTCTCGATCCCGGGCACACATCGGCGGATCATGGCAATCAACGCTCCGAACTCGGACGGCACGGTATATCCGACCGTGTCAGGAATGTTGAGCGTCGTCGCTCCCACCTCCACAACCGCCTCCAGCACGCGACAGAGAAAATCCGGGTCCGTCCGCGTTGCGTCTTCGGGAGAAAACTCCACATCCGCGCACAAGGATTTCGCGAAACGAACCGCATCGCGAGCTTGAGCCACACACTGATCCCGCGTAATGCGCAGCTTGTATTGCAAATGAATATCGGATGTTGCTAGAAACACATGGATCCGCGGACGAGCCGCATCCCGCAGCGCTTCCCAAGCCCGCTCGATGTCGGGACGACAGGCGCGCGCCAAGCCCGCGATGATGGGGCGCCGCACCACGGCCGCAATCGCCCTTACCGACTCGAAGTCGCCTTCTGAGGCGATCGGAAACCCGGCTTCGATGATATCCACTCCCAGCCTGTCGAGCTGGTGGGCCAGGCGCAACTTTTCCTGCTGGTTCATGCTGCAGCCCGGCGATTGCTCACCATCGCGCAACGTCGTGTCGAAAACCGAGATGCGTTCTCGCTCTACGGTCATGGATCTCCCCAAAACGGAAAACTGGAGATTCTATGGTACCGACTGTGCCTGCAGAAGCAAAACTTATAATTCTTCAGCTATGATAAGTTTAAACTCTATAATAAGTTATGCTAATGGACACGAGCTTTTGATTAAAGGCCGCGCAGATGGACCTATCCCAACTCGAAGTGTTCCTGACAGTTGCCCGGGAACGGCGTTTCTCCCGGGCGGCCGAAAAACTATACCGTACGCAGTCGGCGGTCAGCCAGACGATTCGGAAGCTTGAGGACGAACTCGGCGAAGCGCTGTTCGACCGGTCGTCGCGCGAAGGCATCCTCACCGACGCTGGCAAAGTCCTCTACGAGTACGCCGAAAAGCTGATCAACCTGCGCAGCGAAGCCGCCGAATCCCTTGCCGAACTCCGCGAACTGCAAAAGGGCAAACTGGTCATCGCCGCCAACGAGTTCACCGTCCTCTATCTCTTGCCGGTGCTGGCCGAGTTCCGCCGCCTGCATCCTATGATCAGAATCACCGTCGAGCGCGCCCTCGGCAGTCACATTCCCGATAACGTTCTGCGCTATCGCACCGAATTCGGAATGCTCTCCTACGAGCCACAAGAACCGAGCCTGCACTCGGTCGTGGTCTACCTTGACGAACTGGTATTCGTTGTTCCGCCGAATCACCCGCTCGCCTCTACTCCTCGCGTCAGCATCCGCCAGCTTGGAGCTGAATCGTTCGTGGCCCATATCGTCTCGTCGCCGTACCGGGAAAAAGTCATTCAACTGTTCAAGACGCACAAAACGCCGCTGCACATGGACCTTGAACTTCCCACGCTGCAAGCGATCAAACAATTCGTTGCGATGGGAAATGGAGTCGCCTTCGTGCCTGAGATCAGCGTGGAAACCGAAATCGCCCGCGGAGAACTGGTGCGCATCGCAGTCCGTGAACTGCAGCTAAAACGCAAGCTCCGCCTGATTTACCGGAAAGACGCGAACCTCTCCCACGCCGCTACTGCTTTTCTGAAAGTAGTCGAAGCCTTTGCTCACGAACATAAAGGCCGGTATCGCTTTGACCGCGAAAACTAGCTGCCCGCTTAGTTCACGCAATCAAGTCGTTGCAATCACGGCACAAGCCGCGAAGCGACGGAGAGTGAAACCCCGGCACGGAAGTGCCGCGTCGGCGCGCCCAGAGATAACAAGGCCCGAAGTGACGCAACATCCGTTCCCGCGCCGACCCTCACATCCCAAAAGCAAAAGGAGCAAACTTGCGTTTGCTCCTTCCCTGACGCGTTGCGGCATCCTTCAACGACTCATCAACAATCCGCGCACACCCGCTCTTCCCGAAACGCCTCGAGGGCCGCGTCGGTCGACTCATGCACGTCCAGCACCGTATCCAGATTGGTCAGTTCCAGCAACGTCTGTACGAGCTCATTCGCTCCGGCACACTTGAGGTTCGCATTCTTCCCCTTCGCCCAGGTGTGCAGCAGCGCCAACTCTCCGATCCCGGCGCTATCCATCGAACTGACTCCGCTCAAATCCAGCACAATCTTCTCCGTATGTTGCAGGACCTCGCCCACGACGCGCGACAGAGTTGCCGCTTCATCGCGATACACAATGCGCCCTTGGCAGTGCACCACGATGACGTCCCCACGATTCCGCGTTTCTAAACTGAGCTTCAACTTCGGCTCCTTCTCAAGTCTAAAGACGGCCGGCGCGACCGTCGGTTCCCAGGTTTGCCAACTCGTATCCATAGTTTGCATCCTAGTACATAGACGCGAGTGGGTTGGTTTTGGCACCATGAATATCTGATAAATTTTCGTCAAAACAAATCAAAGGCGTCTGGTTTGCGGGCGACAAAATTTGTCGAACGGAACATCTGGGCCATCCGGTACACTGCATCTAACAGATTTCGTTGATCTCAGCTCTCTTTTTTTGCCGGCGTGTTGCC
>Ga0307478_10002008_pt1 | contig 16710 bp, 17 predicted proteins | sample atmos_gasesECM4C_2_FD_203713 | JGI IMG/M metagenome (GOLD analysis project Ga0307478, IMG submission 203713) | Hardwood forest soil microbial communities from Morgan-Monroe State Forest, Indiana, United States - atmos_gasesECM4C_05 | ecosystem: Environmental > Terrestrial > Soil > Temperate...
CGTCGACCTACTCGGCCGAGTATGGTCGCACACCAGGCGGTCAGTTCTCTTTTACGACGCGATCCGGTGCGAATGACTGGCACGGTTCGGCTTACGACTATTTCCGGAATGAAGCCCTCGATGCCAACAACTGGTTTCTTGATGAGTTGGGCCAGCCCAAGGAGAAGGAGCGGCAAAATGATTTCGGTGGCACACTGGGAGGGCCCATCATCATTCCAGGTCTTTACAACGGAAAGGACAAGACCTTTTTCTTTTTCTCTTATGAAGGCTTGCGGCTGTGGACGCCGCAAGGTGTCCAGACGAGCTCCGTACCAGACACAACTCTACGAAACGCAGCTCAGCCCGAGTTGCAGCCGCTTCTGAACGCCTTTCCCTTGCCGAACGCTGGGGAGGACGGGCTGAATGACGGATTGGGACTATACACCGCTCGAGTTTCCTACCCATCGTCAATTGACAGCATTAGCGTCCGGGTTGACCACAGCTTTAGTGACAGGTTCAAGCTGTTCGGTCGATACGCCGATACCCCGACAGTCGCGTCAAGCTACTTAACCTCATTCGAAACCAACTCATATATCAACAACCGCCTTTTAACTCTCGGGACGACAATTGTGCTTACGCCTAGGCAGACGAATGAGTTGCGATTCAACATTACCCAGAATAACGCTGGAGGTAACACCGTATCGACGAGTCTGGGCGGGGCTGTCCCTTTTGACCTGACCAGCCTGCCCGGTCCAAACGGCAAGCCGTTCCCGGTAACTGGTGGTGCTTTGTCGGTTTGCCTATGCTTTGGCAGCAATGTTCAAGGTGGTTGGAGCCAATTTCAAAATGGCCAGCTACAATACAACGTAACTGATACTTACGTCTGGTTGGTGGGTCGTCACAGTCTCAAGTTCGGGCTCGATTGGCGACGACTCTCTACTCGTGCTTTTGCCGACACAATTGGTGAGTTCATATTTTTCTTCAGCGAACCGTCGGTTGTGGCCAATAGCGTAGATTCAGCAGAAGTGCTTTCATTCGTGCCCGTTGAGCCTGTTTACACAAATTTCTCGGCGTTTGCGCAGGACGAGTGGAAGCTCACGGCACGCCTTTCCCTTGCGCTCGGGTTACGTTGGGATGTGAACCCCGCACCCGGCAATCTCACAGGTCCTTCACCATATACGGTAGATCAGATCGAAAACTTGGCCACCACGAAGCTTGCACCTGCGGGAACGCCACTCTGGCGGACTGATTGGCACGGGTTCGCGCCTCGACTTGGCTTGGCCTATCAGCTTCGCCAAACACCCGGTCATGAGACCGTGGTCCGCAGTGGGTTCGGTATATTTTACGATATGGGAAACTCTGCAGGTTCTGCAGGGTTCAATGGGATTGGATTCGGCAGCCAAGCATTTTTCTCTGGAGTTAGCTTCCCTTTAACGTCGGCACAGCTAGCCGTACCGCCGGTGAGCGTGACACCGCCATACAATAATGCGGTCCTTGGGTTCGATCCGCATCTGAAGCTGCCCTACACGCTACAATGGAACTTCGCGGTGGAACAAGCCCTCGGGAGCACCAACGCTCTAACAGTGAGCTACGTAGGCGCAGACGGCAGGCGGCTGCTGACGACCTTCAGTTATTCGCCCGAGAATCTAGGGAATCCCAACTTCAATGCACAAGTCTGCGGGGGATGTCTCTTTATTACTAAGAACGGTGCGGCATCGGACTACAACGCGCTACAGGTGAAGTTCGAGCGGCGATTGGCGCATGGGTTGCAAGCTTTGGCCTCCTATACCTTCTCGCACTCCATTGACGACGCGTCCAGCAACTTTTATTTGCACTCGCTCCTTCGTTCCAGTTCCGATTTTGATATTCGGCACAATTTTCAGGCAGCCCTTACCTATGACATCCCAGGGAACTACTCGAACCCTGCGGCGGCCAGCATCTTGTCGCATTGGGGACTGGATGTACGAATCTCTGCTCGCTCGGCACTGCCGGTAAATCTCATCGGCACGCAAACGGTTGATCCGGTCACTCAAACGTACCTTTACTACAACCCTGATGTGGTCTCCGGCCAGCCCCTCTATCTCTACGGTTCTCAATACCCCGGAGGGAAACTGTTTAACTTCAATGCCTACCAGGCAGCGCCAGCAGGTGTCGAAGGTGACGCAGGCAGGAACTCTGCACGCGGTTTCGGCGCGTGGCAGACGAATCTCGCCCTGAGGCGGGACTTTCCGCTTCACGAGCGCCTTCACCTACAGTTTCGGGCTGAAGCATTCAACATCTTCAACCATCCAAACTTTGGTAGCCCCTTGAATAATCTGAATTTTGGATCCTGCGGCCCCCCGCAACCGGGCCAGCAGCCTTTCTGTTTTGGAGTGGCAGGAGACACTCTGAACAATACGCTAGGCGGGTTGAATGCCCTCTACCAGGTCGGTGGCCCGCGCTCACTTCAACTTATGCTAAAGCTACAATTCTGAGGAACGGATCACCACTCTACATTCGGGAAAGTGGGAATTAGAACGTTACTCAGGGCGCCAGAGGTACCTGCGGTGTCTTGCCCTAATATCGACAGCAAATTCTCAGCAGCGAACACTGGCCCTGTGCCGGTGGCACCTTCTCGTTCTGACTTCCCCGGTCTGCGCTAGCACGCCTCGCGCCACCTAGAGTCCGTGGCACTCGGACGTGCAGCCCGCGCGGGCCGGTCTTATTAATTCTTGGCTTCGCTTCCGTTCTCTGTTTCGGGTCCTTGCCCCCTCCGCTCGCTGTGAAGGGGGCAGGAAGTCCCCGAAACAGGAGAACGGAAATGAATATCGTCGAAGCCAGAGAAGTCACAAGCAAAGCTCTCGAGCATCTATCGGAAAGCCTGGCGCAGGGCGAAAGCGAAGTGCTGCGCAACTATCTCGCGGCGATGGGGAAGTTTCATCGCTATAGTGCGAGCAACATTCTGTTGATCACGACCCAGCGTCCGGACGCAACGCGCGTCGCCGGCTACCAGACCTGGCGCAAACTGCATCGCCAGGTCATGCGGGGCACCAAGGGCATCGTGATCTTTGCGCCACTCGTGCGGAAGACTGTGGATACAAGTGAATGTGGCATCGAGACCGAGCGGCAGAAGCTGGTTGGCTATCGCGCGGCAGTGGTCTTTGACGTGGCCGATACCGCAGGGAACCCGCTTCCCTCACTGTCACGGTTCGAAGGTAATCCCGGAGAATATCTAGAACGTTTGAAGTCACTCGTTACAGAATCAGGATGCGCGCTCAAATATTCGACGAGTATTCTTCCTGCGCGAGGGCAATGCTCGGCCGGGAAAATCATCTTGCTGCCGGACCTGGCTCCCGCCGAGGAGTTCCATGTGTTGACGCACGAACTCGCACACTGGCGGCTGCACTTCTCCGCACGCCGCGCCGAGACGACCAAGTGTATCCGCGAGACCGAAGCCGAGGCGGTTGCCTTTGTGGTCGGTCAGGCCGTCGGGCTTCAAACGAATTCCGCGTCTTGCGATTACGTAAAGTTGTACAACGGTGATAAGGATACTCTCGCTCAGTCCCTCCAGCATATCCAGCAGGTGAGCACGGAGATCCTGTCCGGAATTACGCCTCCGTAGGGAGGCGGCCCTGGCGCTGTGGGCTTCTCCGATGTGGCGCGCAGCGCATGGTCGCTAGATTCTGGTCTCGAGAGAATTTTCGGGAGGCCTTGGTACAACCGTCGAAGGTGCTGCGTAGACTGACCAGGGAGGTCGGGTTTCGAGGCAACTGCTTGAGACCGGATTCCAATGCAGGTCAAGTCCTTCACATACGAGCGAAGCTGGTACGGAACCTACCACCGGCAAAGATTCTTCAGCATGGAAAAGATGGACACACATGTCGGGAGGATGTTGAGCCAGGGCTGGACGGTCCTCTCGCAAGTGGCTCATTCCGGGCACGGGCGCGGACTTCGTCCCTTTGCGAAGCGCGATACCATCACGATCGCCTTCAGGAAGTCTTGAACCTTAAGAGCCGAAACATTCGAGAAGACAAACGCTGACCCAAGTGATTCACTTCGGCAGAATCAGAGGACTCGTTATTTCGTTGGCGGAGGCGGTTGACCGGGGGACTGGCATCCATCAACGAGTGGATGAAAGATCCACTGGTTCTGGGGGAGCTGCTGACTGGCAACGGTCCCGGGCAGAACGACCGTGGCGCTGAGGGCGCACCAGTTTGCGATATACGCGTTGATGTCGGGAATGTTTTGAAAGTGAGGATCCTTAGGGCTGCCTACCTGAATGGTGCTCCACCCCTGGTCGATCATGGCTCCGATCTTCTGGCACTGCTTGATGGGATGAATTTCATTCCAGCCCGAGTGAGCCGAATCGTAGACCCAGGTTCCTTTGACCAGCAGGATGTCGGCACCACTTCCGTCGGGCAGTTCGGCACCGTGCACGGGGATGATGTTCCCATTCACATCGGTGGGATTCGCGGTGTCATTCAAAGCGTTGATGATTCCGGCCAAAGTGATCAGTCCCGAGAGGACACTCAAGACCAGGCACGCGATCCACCCAAATACGGGAATCGCGCAGACGACCGCCGCGGCAATCGCGAGCGCGAGCGCCGCATAGCAGGATTGCAACAGATCGTAAACTCCTCCGCCCTCAAACTCCACGTGCAGGCAGTCGGTCGTAAACTGTCCTCCGTACGGATCGCCGGTGCTCAGTGCCGTAACCAGATTTCCGGTGAACGGCAGTTGATATCCGGCAAAAGAATAATTGGAGATGTCGGTTGTTTCCTGGACCAGAACGCCCTGGGGCGCAGAGCCTTCCACCTCACTCCGCGTGGCACCCACCAGAGTGGGAGCCAAAACCAGGTTGATGCTGAAGTCGGTGTCGAAGGCGTCGAACCCCGATTTATCACTGGGGGCTTCCGCGGTCAGTACAAAGCCCACCGCGCACACATCACCGCCCAGGCATATCAAGCGGTCGTACAACCACCAGAGGCAGTAGGCGATGATCGCCGAGAGTACGCCAATCATTAGCGCCGGGACAAATGCCCCTCCGAGCAAAAGCGCCAGCGCCGCGGCGGCGACCGCTGCTCCGCCTAGAAAGACGTATTGCACCCAAGTGAACCCGACGAAGCTGCCAATGTCCGCGCATTTCGTATATTGACGATAGCTCATTTTTTCCTTCTACGTGCCTTGCACATAAAAAGTCATGCCGCCGGCGAGGCCGGATTCAGAAAATGCATGGACGTTGATGGGCTGTTGACCTTTAAAGCCCGGCGGCGGGGTTACGGTCGCAGTAACGGTGATTTCCTGTTCTGGAGCAAGCTGAGGATGGACCGGCGAAAAGGCGATAGCCCAGCCCGGAGCGAGCGGGTAATTCGCGCGCCGATGTTGCTGAGGCACGACGACCGGATCGAAGGGACGCTGGGTCTCAGCGGCGCGGCCAGTGCGGATTTTGTCTCGTCTTTCGCCGCAGTTGGGCACGGGAGGGATGACGTAGGAATCAGCTTCAAAGCGAAAGGTCTGGGCAACTCTTTTTCGATTGCGCAGTAGAAACGGGAATGTGACCGGAGAATGAGAAATGCCTACCAGGGTGTTCTTCTGTCCCAGATTGTTGTAGGGATTGGAATCGTCGATCCAACTGAAAGAAACCTGCAAGCAATAGTGTCCGGCAACCGGGGGCGTAGTCCATTTGGACGTCGCAAAGGCGGGACAGCCCGGACCGCCTTTCACACCCAAGTCCACCGCTACCGTGTCAGGCCCCGGGAGTACGGGATTGCTGTGCACCCCGGACCCGAAACTTAGATACGAAAAACTGACTGGGAGCCCGGCGCAGACTCCTTCGGTCGAACTATTCCAAATCCGCGCCACCAGGTCATAGGTTGTATTCGGAAGCAGCTGATCTGCTGGAACGATCACGCCTCCCGACTCCACCCAAATATCGGGATTGTCCCAGGTAACCGCAAAACCGAGTGCCATTAAGTAGTACTGATCGTAAATGAGCGGATCGGGACGATTTATTGCCGGGTTGCTGATGGGGACGCACGGGTTCGGCGACGCTTTGCCCTGTCTGCCCGGCAAGCACTCTTTCTCATGCGCCCGGCAAAGACGCTCCCAGAGCTCCCGACCGACGCGCCAGAGCCCCACAATCCAACCAAACAACACTGTGCGCAAAACGACCCACAAGAAGGCGAAGACGATCTTCAGAAGGCTCACGTGACCTCCGGGAGTCCCACTGGCTTAGAGCGACCGCTTTATGTTTTGGCTGGACGAGTACGTGACGTCGCGAGAAAAATGCTCAGCCCCTGCCACGCGCCTCAACAAAGGATTTCTTAACCCTGCGAATAATTGGCAGGGTCGCAAAGAGGAGAACGGCTAAGCACAGCAATAACTCGAACTGCCCGTTTCCTCCGTCAAGGTTTACTCCAAAAATTTGTTCGATGAAATTCATGTGTCGTCACCTCAGAAGGTCCACTTAACTTGGTAACGTGCGGGGTACTTGCCTAGAATGACCACGATATTGCGCCCTGGATGAGTCGGTGTCAAATCAAAAAATTGTCATTTCGGGAATGAAAAGAATATCTGGAACGTTGAAGTCGCTCGTCACGCACTCGGACGTTCCCTCGAATATTCGACGAGCATTCTTCCCGCGCAAGGGCAATGCTCGGCCGGAAAAATCATCTTGCTGCCGGACCTGGCGCCTCCCGAGGACTTCTTGTCCGGAATTACGCCTCCGTAGGGAGGCGGCTGTGCCGCCGTGGACTCCGTTGTCCACGGCGCACTTCTCTGAGTGGCATTTTGTTATACGAGCCGCAACGCCAAGCGGCTCCGAACACAAACGGATGACGTTTCGCAGAGCAGCAATGTCGCTCGCGATCAAGGTCGCCCCTCAACAAGTTCCCTGGTACGGACGACGCATCTCGCGCGTAGACCAAATGGCGAGGCCGTTAGTCGCCCGGGGTCCCCATGCTCGCTATTCCGGCCACTCGTCAGCAATAGCGCGCGCTACTCAGGATTAAACAACTCTTTTCGCGAGAAAAATAGCGGTTCATGTTCGGAGGCGGGTCGAAACCCTCAGCGAAATGGAGGGCGCCGGCGAACGGGAGGATGTGCAGTTCGAATTCCCCCGGGTGTTGCCTCCGATCGAACATCAGGTCCCGCCAGAAGTCTAACGCCTGGGCAACCAGCTGAAGTTGCCGCTCCGACGGGTGATCGAGGCCAAGTCCACGGTAGATGAACAGAACACGCCAGCATAGCGAGGCGCAAAACTTGGCGAGCCACGGCCCGTAGTCCAAAACGGCGTCGCTGTCGCAGTGGAACGGTTTGAACAACCGCTCCGCAGTTTCTCTCTCCCAGCCGCTAAGCAATGCTTCGCAGGCCGCACAGAGAAGGCGTTGCTTGATTCGTCCTGGACGCGAAGATTCGGCGCTTCGGCGAACCGAATATATCCCGTCGCTGACGACTCCCGGAGCCACTGAATGACAAAATGCGGGATGATATGGCTTCCGCACAGCGGGCCAGACGCACCGCAAAGGGGGCGGCTCTGAACGGCGACGATGGGAAACGCGCAAACGGGATGACATTATCTCATCCGTTAATTCTACTTGCCGAGCAATACGGAATCACAACCAACGCGTCTGCGACCTTCGGACCGCTGCTTTCAGCCGATCGAACTCTTCCTTGATACCGGCTTTGCCCAGATTTTCTGTTTCGTATTTTCAGCGACCCTCGGCGAATAGCCGGCCGCGAGCGCCGCATCTCTGTCGTTCAGCCCGACCAATTTCTCGAGCAGAAACGTCCGCTGGCGCCGACTGAGTTCATCCGACCCGCGAAGTCGATTCCCCATTCCGCATCTCTGCTTTTGTCTCTGCTCTGAGAGACGTAGCGGCTCGCGCCATGGAATTGCACGACCACCTCCAATTGAATGTCCCTATAGATTCGCCATTCAACTCTTTCGCGATACTTGCATCAAGAACGGCCTCGAAATTCCGCCCATTGCGCCTCCGCTCGCGAGCTGTTCAATTAGCTAGTTTCGTACCATCCAGAAATACTGACCGAAACGCTGGATGCGGAAAAGGTTGGAGGATACACCGCATTTATAATATCTGGCGGATGGGTTCTACCTGCCGTGAAGCGGAGAAGTTTCTGATGATCGAACTCACTGACGTTTTGAAGCCATGATACGAAACACTCGAACGTCCGCGATTCGAACGCTGAACGTGTTGTGAGTTGGTACACTGTAAACTGCGCTGCGCGCAAAAGACGCTGGAAGATGCTCCAGAAATTGGAGCGGTGAGGCAAAGGTGCTTTTAAAACCGCTTGCACGCGTTCGATGCTTACTTCACTGGGTATTCGCGATTTGATCGGTAACGATACAAAGGAAGACAAATTCGACGCCCGATATTAGTGTCGCTGCCACAAGAAATCCCGAGTCCCAACGCTGAAGAAGTACGCGCCACGCAACCACATGCAAGAACAGCAGTGCGACGTAAACAATCCAGAATTTTGGGCTTCGCCACAAGCGACGGAATGCGCGACACAGATAACCGAACATAATCGCAGTAATAATCAATAGCCAGACCCAATGAGGCAACGCCGTAGCCGATGGTGAAAATTCAGCATAGATTACGATAGCGGCGACGGCAGCAAGTGCCACGGCGAGGTACAGCAGGAAGTCGCGAGTATTAGCGGGTATATTCAGGGTAGGTTCCCATTCTCAGCCAATCAAAAGCTCGCTGAACATTCTCCTCGCTTAGCAAGTTGATATTCTTCGACTAGAGCATTGCCTTCCGCGTAGATGAGCGCCACAATTGGCGCAGCCTCGCTGAACTCGATCGCGTAGCCCGTGTACTCGCCGACGAGCGCTCTATATGTACTGGAGGATATTGGGCTGATGAGGCCCATCCCTCCATGCGTGTTTATTGTCCTCGCGGCGTACAGCCACGGTCTCACTAACGCCAACCACCAGCAGCCCGAGTGCCAATTTCCGCCGCCGTTGCGCCGCTGGGGCGAGCGGGGTTCAGCTGGTCTCCGACAGATTGAAGAAATCTCAGAATGCACAGCTGTTTGCCGCTCTTGTCACCCGAGAACTTGAAGAACGAACGTGCGAACGTACCCCACCACCAGGACTGGCCGCCCGTGTTGGCATAGCTCGCGATACTAACGGTTGCGTAAACAGTTACGTCTGATGAGCTGGTGGTGCAAAGACCGCCCGAACACTGGCCAGCCGCACCGGGTCCGGTTTTGTAACCTACTAAGAAGGTATTGAAAGAAATTTCGACTAGAGCAAATGGGTCCACAAACATCGAGTTTAACGATCCACAGGCTATCGGCGCTTCCGTAACAAAGCAGTTAACAGTATTGTCGCATCTCTGGTTTGCGCTGCCGCCATTATGATGATTGCATGTCACAAAAAATGGAGAACTGTGATTCGGGTAACAGTTTTTCTTACAGGGAGGAGCCGCACCACTCGGATCGGTCAAATTGGGTGAGTTGTTTAGAACGTACGCATAGCGATTCAGGCTCTGAGGATTAGTCACGTCACCGGCTAACGGATCAGCGCCCATGAATCGACCCAGGCGAGAATCATAATACCGGTTGAACGCATAATCTAGACCTGTTTCGGCGTCGCGTTCGTAACCAGTGAATTTGTAATTTGTCGAGCAGAGCGTTTGCGTGGCATGCTCTTCGCCATAGGGCGTAAATGTCGCCTGGTAGCAAGACGCGTTGCGACGGGTCTGAATGGGCTTCAGATTCTAGGCAAACGGGAACGGATGAGACCGTGACCGGCAAAATACGCTTACGACTCGGGGCCAACTTTGAACTGTTCCAACAGATCGTCTTTCAATTCCAGGTGCGCGGTTCGAAACCAGGTGAACCGCGCGAGCATCACGTGTATGGCTTCTGCTTCTTCTCAAAAAAGTTGGTTGATGGTCGCCATGGGCAGAAAAAGTCGTTTGTCAACTTTAGGCAGGTCGACAAAACCATATTTCAGGTAGAACGCGCGTGCAGCTCCGTCCTTGGCGTCGACAACCACGCCTGTTGATGCGATTTGTTCGCTCAGTTTGAGGCTCCGGTAGAGGGCATCCATCAGCAGGGCCTGGCCAAGCCCCTTTCCGCGAAAGTCTGTGCTTACGGCGAGGCGCCCGAGAAGTGTCGCAGGTACCTGCGGATACTTCGGTAGTTTTTTTGCGACCTCCTCGGGAACGTCTTCCAGCTCGATCGCGTACTGCGAGAGGGTGTAGTAGCCGGCTATGGTCCGTCCGTCATAAGTGAGAACAAATGGTGCAGCCGCACGTTTTCTGGCGTCTTGGCCCGCTTGCTTTTGGAGATACGAATCGAGCGATTCGACACCGCAAGAAAAAGCCGCCCGGTTATGCTGCTGGCCGAGCGGCTCAAATGCGAACTTGGGTTCGTCGGATGCGCTGGACAACTAGAGACCCATGTTTTTCTTGTAGCGTTCCGCTGCTCGGCGCGCAGCTTCGGTTGGCGCGGGCGGATTCAGGATGGCATTGATGAAAACCTCGCGCGCTTCATCGCGCAGACTGAGCGCTTCGAAGTCCTTAATCGCACTGGTAGCTGCTGCTTGAGCGCTAACCACTACGAACTCCGTAACGGATGTGCCGCGAAGCGCGGCCGCGCGCTCGATGAGCTGCTTCTGAGCCGGAGTAAGTCGAGCCTCCAAGCGCTCTTGCTTACGTGAGCGATCAGATTGTGTCCGCGCCATAATCTCCTCCTCTTCTCTGAGATCCGAGTGTACGGCCATCAGGCGTACAAGTCAACACGGAAGATACGGCGATTTGCCGTACACGACAATGGCTTCAAATCACGTAGAAACAGCGTGTTACCAGAAGCCGTGTGCGGCGATAGTGGGACGGTCGCCGTGCGAAGCCCGACCGTGCTCAATACGGGTATCCAAGTCGGCAGGGGCCAGGAGTGAAGATCAACTACCTCGGCAAGAAGAAGTCGGCAGTCAAAAGCCCCGCTCTCGTTACACGAATTTCAACGTCCTTGTCGTCGACGCAAACTAATGCCCAATTACGGCCCGAACGGCTTCAAAAAGGAGCCAAGAGGCCTCCGAAACCCACGACGAAACTAAATAGCCCCATTCTTGTTCAGCAGTTCAATCCCGCGTGCGACTGCGTCGCCGAGAAATGATTCTGGAAGAGTGGGATCGGTACTATAACGGAACATTGCTGCTTCAACTTCGCGCGACGCGAGAGTGAATGCCATACCTTTCTTGTCCGCATGAAACGTCGTAAGAAGAAAAGTGAGTACCGCCGCCCCAGCCGCCAAGAGCGTTGTCGTCCAGTCGGAATGAAGAAAATTAGCCTTCGCATTGACCGCTATGATGACACTCAATGCCGCTGACGCCCCGCCAACAACGTTGTGGATGTTGTACCAATTGTTCGACGTATGCACCCACCGTTTACGTTGCTGCTCAAATTCGGGCGGTACGGCTCGTAGCATGACTAATCTCTCCTCATGCTTTGCATTCTACGTTCAAAGAAAGCCAACTACGAACAAACGTTAGGCTCACAAGACCGATGGCAATGAAGATTACGAAATGGACCACCCCTTAAGCAACTGCGACAACACGCATGTGTAACAGACAGCATAGCGCGGGGCGCGTCGAGCTGCGGCCTGTTCTATGCGCACCTGGAGCCTTACCGCGACACGCGGTCTTTGTACCACCCAAACCCAACAATAAATTTTCGCAACAGGCCTAGCATATACGGACTTAGCCGCGCAGTTGTGTTAGCGTGACGGCATCGTGGCGTCGAATGAAATGACGCCGCTTCTTTTCGTCCCGGGTGCCTCTGTGGATGAGCAGGTCGCGCAATGGCCAGAACAATCTCTCCGCGAGAAGAACGGCCTCGCTGGGTCCAGCGCGCCTGGCGCGAATTTGAAGAAGCTTTCCGACGCCGAATTGATGCAGCGTTTGCGGAGCGGCGAACAGGAAGCGCTTGCGCACCTCTTTGCCAGATATCACCGGCTGGTCCTGAACGTCGCCACTCGAATCGTGCGCGATCGCGGAGAAGCCGAAGATCTCATGCAAGAGGTCTTCTTTGAGGTCTACCGTCTGGTGGACCGCTTCGATTCCGCGAAAGGCACAGCCAAAGGCTGGATCGTTCAACTGGCCTACCACAAGAGCTTCAACCGCCGCCGGTATCTGGCCCTGCGCGGCGCATTTGAGGAGCGGCGCGTAACGGAGTTCGATCCACCCGACGTGCAAGCGGTCGAAAATCCTTGGGGTCCGGCGCAGGATGTCATGCCCCTTGTTGAGAAAGGCCTGATGGGACTGAGCGAGAAGCAGCGGCAGACGGTCGAGGCGGTTTGTTTCGAGGGTCTTTTGCTCAGCGAAGTTGCCGAGCGCACCAAGGAGTCCCTCGCGAACGTTCGTCATCATTATTACCGTGGCATCGAGAAGTTGCGGAGTTTCTTGAAAGACCAACTTGCTGACCGAGAGAATCGCCGCGCCACGCTTCCCGGAGGTGGCGAATGACCAGCGGCACTCGCGGACACGAATATTTCGAGGAACTCTCGGCGCTTTCCTCTGTGGGCCAAATCTCTGCCGCTCAATATCAGGAATTGGCCGACCATCTTCGCGCTTGTGCGCTCTGTCGCGAGGCACACGCGGACTTCATGCATCTCACTCACGATCACCTGCCTCTCGCGGCGGTTGGAACTCGTGCGAACGAGGTAGCGGATCAGCGCACGGGTTTTTTGGGCAAGAACTATGAGGCGCGGTTTGCGGCGGAAGCCCGCGCACGTGGCCTTGAACTGTCTCCCGCATCGTCGCGGCGGCAATCCTGGCTCGAGTGGGGTTTCTCCGCACTGCCTCAATTGTCGAACTCGACCGCAACGCTTCTTGTTCTAGTGGGCGTCCTCTGCTCAGCAGGAATTTTTGCCTACCGGTGGAAAGACGCGGAATCCCGTATCCGTGAACTCGCGCCGCAAGTGGCCGAGTTATCCAGCCAGAATACGGAGCTGCAGAAGCAGTTCGACGCCCTGTCGAAGGAAAAGCACGCCTCCGCGAGCGTTCCTCAGACGAGCGCTGAGGAAGATAAAACACTCAGCGCACAACTCAAGTCGCTGTCGGAGCAGGTGGAGAAAGACAATCTTGCTCTGGGGACGCTCAACGCTCAATTGTCTACAGCCAAAGAACGCACTACAACGGCGGAGCAGAGGGCGCAAGATTCCGAGCAAAAGATGCACGAATCGGAACGCGCTTTACTTACCGTGCAATCAGAGCTTGCCTCTCTTCGTGCTTCGGCCACTGAGGACAGCGGCCAAAAGGCAGCTCGTGCCGTGGAAGTCGCCGAACTCTCACGGCGTGTCCACGAGCAGCAGGAACTCATCGACAAGCAGCTGCAGCTACTGGCGGTCGATCAGGACGTGCGGAACCTGATGTCCGCACGCAACCTTCACATCACCGATATCTTCGATGTGGATGGCAAGGGAAAGCGCAAGGCCGCCTTCGGCCGCGTATTTTACACGGAAGGGAAGTCGCTCATCTTCTACGCGTTCGATCTCGATGCTCCCAAGTTCGCGGATGCCAAGCATTCCTTCCAAGCCTGGGGCCAGCTTTCTGACACCTCGACCGCTGCCGTCAATCTAGGGATTTTCTACGTGGACGATCCCGCGCAAAAGCGCTGGACGCTGCGTTTTGACAATCCCGCCGTGCTCGACAAACTGAGCGCCGTCTTTGTCACCGTCGAACCGCACGGCGGCGCTGCCAAACCTTCGGGCCAGAAACTCATGTACGCCTACCTCGGCCACACACCGAACCATCCGTGAAGAAGCGGCGTTAGCGCCACATTGTCACGAACTGTTCACAACTGCTGATGGTACACACTCGACGTGTCACGAAAACAGTCAAGTATGGGGGATGTGTCCATGACTGTGGCGAAGACTTGGTGTTTCCAGTCCCGCGGTTTTTGCGCAAACCGGAAATGCGACGCTGTCAGGGAGGGTGACCGATCCTCATGGAGCCGTGGTTCCAAACACAACGATCGAAGCAATCAACAGCGCGACCAATGTGAAAACCGCCACAGAAACCAATGGCGATGGACTCTACTATTTTGCCGCGCTCCCGCCAGGGGGTTACCGAATCGTCGTCAGTAAAGACGGCTTTAAGCAGATTATTGAAGGAGGAGTGTCGCTCCACACACAAGACTCGCTCACGTTAAATTTTAGCCTGCAAATCGGGTCCGTGGCCGAAACAGTGACTGTGTCCGGGACGAACAGCATGTGGGCAACAACGGACTCTCCCGCCGTGAGCACACTTGTGACCAGCGAGTTCGTCGAAAATATGCCGCTGAACGGGCGGTCCTTTCAAGATCTCATCTCTCTCACGCCTGGCACAGTTACATCCCAGACCAGCGCCACAGGGGGCTTCAGCATCAACGGTCAGCGAGACGATGCCAACTACTACATGGTTGACGGCGTGAGCGCGAATGTGTACGCCGGTGTTAACCCTGGTCAGGTAATGGCCGGAACGCTGCCTGCTCAAACCGCGCTTGGTACAACCCAGGCCCTGCTGTCGGTCGATGCGCTTGAGGAGTTCCGAATTCAGACCTCGGGGTACACCGCTGAGTATGGTCGGCAACCGGGCGGGGAAGTCCAGTTGACGACGCGATCTGGCACGAATGACTGGCATGGAACAGGATTTGATTACCTTCGTAATACCGTATTCGATGCCAACAACTGGTTCGCAAAACAGCAGGGTATCCCACGCCTGCCCGAACATCAGAACGACTTTGGCGGCACGCTGGGTGGGCGGGTTCGAATTCCCGGGCTCTACAACGGCAAAGGCAAGACGTTTTTCTTCTTCTCGTATGAGGGGCTAAGACTCTTGCTGCCGGGCTTTTATCGAGTCAATGTTCCTACAATTGCGTTTCGGCAAAGTGCTGCTTCGGCAGTACAACCTTTGGCCAATGCTTATCCCATACCCAATGGGCCTCTAAACACAACCGATGGGTGCACATTGGATGGGACACCGAACGGCCCCCCCTGCCTTGCGCAGTACAATAATGGATACTCGAGCCCAAGTCACATCGACGCCATAAGCGTGCGCATCGACCACAATTGGGGCGAGCGGCTGCATTTCTTCGGTAGGTTTGGGGACACCCCCTCATCCTCAACGGCGCCTCAGGATGGCAGTTCTAGTGCCACTAGGACCACGACCGTAGATACCTTGACCGTGACTGCGGGAATGACGGCAGTTCTGACCTCCCAAGTAAACAACGATCTCAGGTTTAACTACAGTCAGAGTATGGGTGAGACCCGTAATACACTGCAGAAAGCTGACGGGGCGGTTCCATTCGCCTTCAGCTTATTCGTGCCGCCGCAATACACAATCGCTGAGGTAGGGTCAGCCGGCGTGAACTTTTTCATGCCTGGAGCGACAGTTACCGGCATAGGCTGGGGAACTCAGTTTCAACACCAGCGTCAGTATGCTCTTGTGGATGGTGTCTCTTGGGTCCGGGGGAATCATGCATTTAGATTCGGCGTCGACTATCGTGCCCTACGGCCATCCGCTAACCTTCAAACTGGATCATGGTCGGGTGGGCTGGTCTTCGAATCCGTCGCTCAAGTGCAAGGAGGCCAGGCTTTCGCAGTGGCCAGGGCTGCGCGCACGATCCACCCCGCATTCGAGAATCTGTCAACATACGCTCAGGATCATTGGAAAGCCACCTCACGCCTGAGCTTCGACGTTGGACTTAGGTGGGAGTTTAACCCGGTTCCCAGCCCGGTTGATGGGCTATTCCCCTTGGCGGTTACTCAGACCACCGATTTCACGACGATGCAGCTGGCACCATACGGCACGCCTTCTTACCACTCTCAGTATCACAATCTCGCGCCGCGCGTCGGCTTTGCTTGGAATCCGATTACACCCCATGGCCATGCGCTCGTAGTTCGCGGCGGATTTGGGATCTATTTTGATACCGGGCAGGCAGCATGGGAGTTAGCCTACGGTGTTTTTCAACCACCATTCGCGACTTTGGCGATCACAAGTGTTTCATTGCCGCTTGCAGGCGGTGTACCGGCGCCGGCCATTCCGACAGCCCCCGTCGCGCCTTACACGGGCTTTTCGTTTACGGACCCTAGTCTGAAGTTGCCTTACACCGAACAATACAATTTGTCCGTTGATTTTGAACTGGGCGCTCGGAACACGTTGACGACTTCCTATGTTGGCAACCAGGGACACAAACTTCTGGAATCGCAACTCTATTCTTCGTTTCCGAATCCGAATTTCGTATCGCCCGTCATCACGGACAGCGGAGGGCTCTCAAACTACAACGCGCTGCAGATTCAGGACCGGGGCTACGCAGCCAAGGGGCTCCAGTTGATCGCGTCGTACACGTGGGCGCACGCCATCGACAATGTGTCAACGGATCAGTTCCAGTCTCAGGCCCCGCTGAGAGGGAACTCAAACAACGACGTTCGGCAGTCATTGAATGTGGCTGTTAACTACGAAATTCCTGGTGCGGGGTCGGGCCGGTTTGTCCGGGGGCTGACGCACGGTTGGCTTTTTGCCAATCGATTCACGGCACAATCAGGATACCCCTTCAACGTGATCCAAGGCGCGTACCTTGGGCCGCAGGATCAAACCATCGATATATATCCGGATCTCGTTCGCGGAGTTCCTCTCTATCTGCACAACGTCCCCGGTATTCCAGCTGGCTGGCAACTTAATCCTGCGGCCTTCACTCCTGTACCACTGAACCCGGATGGGAGTCCGGTGCAGCAGGGAAA
>Ga0307478_10002009_pt1 | contig 16708 bp, 12 predicted proteins | sample atmos_gasesECM4C_2_FD_203713 | JGI IMG/M metagenome (GOLD analysis project Ga0307478, IMG submission 203713) | Hardwood forest soil microbial communities from Morgan-Monroe State Forest, Indiana, United States - atmos_gasesECM4C_05 | ecosystem: Environmental > Terrestrial > Soil > Temperate...
TCGATGACCATCCCGCTCGCGCCCCCGTGGGCAGCGATGAAATTGCTGCCCGCGGCCCCGAGATTGCGCCACCGGACGGTGTTGTCGGTCGTTATTCCGTTGACGGCCTTACTCCATGTAGGAGTTGTTGCTCCTGACGTTCCGCTGGTAATGACGAGTTGAATGTTGTCATTGCTGTCAACGATTCGAGTGCCCAAACCCGATGTATAACCATGAGCTGGCTGCCACTTGCTGTAGAACGGCACCAGCGGTCCCTGGTTGATCCAGCGAACCGTGTTATCGGTCGTTATTCCCCCGGCAGTAGTACTCCACGTCGGAGGGGTAGGGCGCGACGTTCCGGCGGTCCTCACCGTTTGTATCCGGAAATTCGGGTCGAGGATCTGCTGGCCGACGGCGTAGACGGTATTACGTGTCCATGGCTGGTTTTTGAAACTCATCGCACACCCGCCCGCAGCGCAGGGAGTTCCCAATCCAGTGTTCTGCACGCTGGTGAAGAGGGATTCGGCCGCTCCGTTGGGACCGTTCGGATTCGGAATGTCCATCACTGAAGAACATGTCGTGGTGGCGCTGGTCAGGGGATTAGCGATGACGGCGACGCCGTTGGCAGGAACGCCGGCGCCTAGGGCGATTTCATAAATGGTCGGCGTGCCCCCTGTATTTCCGCACACGTAGAGGTTGCCCGTGCCGTTAGCTGAAGCCAGGTAAGTGCTGTCAAAACCGCCGTCGTAAAGTGGATTGGGGGTGGCGCCGGCGGTTCCCGCGGTTGCTTTTGCCCCAGTGGAAGTCGCCGCGAAACTTGTGCTCAGGACGTAGACCGCGGTGCAGGCCGTTCCTCCGCACCCTGTCGATCCATCACTTGAAGCAAAGACGTAAACCAACCGGGCGGTTGAGTCGACGATTGGTCCCGCAACGATGCCAGCGGGGCCGTGATCGAGCCGGCCTGAAAGCGTCACTGCCCCAGTCGTGGCATTAACGCGTTCCACGAATCCGCCGCTATCGCCCACGAAAACATTATTAGAGACCAGGTCATGCACAGGACTGGAGAGCACAGAACTGCTGGCCTGAACGGGCCACGGCGAGGTTCGGATTTCCGCCGGCGTTGCCTTGAATACGGGGTGAAACTTATGCAGCCAGCCGGAAGCGTCACCGACCCATCCCGTATCGGACTGATAGTCGTAAAAGACTGATGAGAGTGCGTCGTTCGTAGGCGTGGGGGTACCGCCGGTCGTAAGCGGGATCGCGGCCATGCATGGTGCGGTACAGGTGAAATACGAAGCGAGAGCCACGGGCGTCAGACTACCTGGGCTGGACACGGTTTGGGTTGTAGACGCCGCGAACTTCAGCATGACCAGGCTGGCTGCGCTGCCAGTCACCTGCACGAACGCGACCTGGTCCCCGTCGCCAGAAAAGACCGGAGACGTTGTGACTTTACCGCCGTTTGTGTTGTAGGCCCAATAAACGGATGGGACCGTCCCTGTGCATCCCGAATAAAGATTGTCAAAGGCAATGATGCTGGCCTGTCCGCTCGCGCCTGGCAGACCTGTGCCGAACACGACGAAATCTGGAGGCCCGGGACTGGCGCACTTTGCAGAAGTGGCTGAGAACGAATACTTAGCAGGAAAGTTGCCCGCCCCCGCGGAGCCGCCGGAACCCAAGGTTTGAGACCAATCTGCTCTAACTGTTTTATGAGTTGGGGTTACGAGACGACGAAGAATCATCTCGTCGAGAGGAGAAGAATCGTTCGAGATCACTCGCATCGCGCTGCGGCGATATTCCTGTTGCCAGAATCGCGGTTCGTTCGCCAGAGGTGCCGCGGAAGAGCCTGAGGGCTGAGAGAAAATGACGTGCCGGTGCGTCCAGTCAGTGGGTAAGCCTTCAAGAACCGGCTTCGCGGCATTGCCAGTTAAAACAGATCCCACTGTTAGCAGACAAAGGAGCCCTGCACCGAACTGAACCAGGCGTGAGGTTTTTCCTTTCATCTTGCCACTCCTCGCATCCCAACGTGTGACTCTATTGAGATGTCGTACTCTTGAGCACCCGCTCTTGGCGAATCGGTCAAAGCATGGCTAACGAGAGCCATCGTCCTCACAAACCAAGACGCACGAATCCTTATCTTCGAGTCACTAAATCACAGACTGGATGTCCATTTTGAGCAATAGGCTGGAATGCACGGAATTTTACACCTTGCGGTATGGTCGTGCAATCGACTCCCGGTGCGGGTTTCCTCGAGACCGGCCTTGCAATCGTGGCGGCCACCGGAACACCGTGTTTCCGCATGCTCTCATAAAATAAATCTATTTCGGATTTCGGATCTGGTTTACAAAATCATGGCAGACTATGACATCATCAGAACATGGGTTCTCACAATTTCGATGCGCTGGAGGTTAGCAAAAACGCCTTGGATCGCTTTGACCCGACAGCAGCCCTGGGACGACATGTGAGTCCGCTGGATGCCAGCAACGTCCTGACTCTGGAAGAAATCGGCAACCTTGCGGCCGAAGGGGCCGAGCCGGCGGCAACGCTCATGAACGTTGTCGGACTGATCGCCAAGAGATTCAGAACCGACGTGTGCTCGGCATACCTGCTGGAACCGGACCGGGCCAACCTGGTTCTGGCCGCCACCGTGGGACTTCGCCGCGAATGCATCGGGAGCCTGCGCATGGCGGTGAATGAGGGGCTGACGGGGCTGGTGGCGGAACAAGTCCGGCCGGTTTCGGTGAACCAGGTCAAGACGCATCCGCGGTTCAAGTATTTCAAAGAGGCCGGCGAAGAGGCGTATCAGTCCTTCTTGGGCGTTCCGCTCATCGATCGGGGTGTCCTGCAAGGCGTCCTGGTTGTGCAGACGGTGGAAGCCCGCGTCTTCAGTGAAGATGAGATCCGCATGCTGGCAGAGGCCGCCACCCAGGTCGCCCCAGTCGTCAGCGAGGCTCGCACACTCGACCGTTTCATCGCTCCTCTGCAGGAGAGATTGTGGGCAATGGCTCGTAATCTCTGGTGGAGTTGGGATCACAACACTTCCAGCGTTTTCCTGGATCTGGATCCTGCCCGCTGGAGCGATCTCAACCATAACCCGGTATCACTGCTGGCCGAGTTGCCTCTCGCCCGGCTCGAGATGCGTGCCGCCGAGACCATGCTGCACAGCCGCGTGAACTATGCTTACCGACGGCTGCTCGAGTATCTGGAAGCCGACCGAACCTGGGGAACGAGGCATGCGGGAGTTCTAAGGCCTCATCCCGTCGCCTACTTCTCAGCAGAGTTCGGCCTGCACGAATCCCTGCCGGTCTACTCCGGAGGCCTTGGTGTCCTCGCGGGAGATCACATCAAGAGCGCATCGGACCTTGATATTCCTTTGGTGGGGATTGGGCTGTTTTATGGGCAAGGCTACTTCCGGCAGCGCCTCGATATCAATGGGTGGCAGCGCGAGGAATATCTCGAAACCGACCTCAATCAGTTGCCGATGGAAGGCGCGATCGGCAAAGACGGGCGGCCGGTGGTAGTGGAAATCGAAACCCGCAGCGGCCGCATCAAGGCGAAGGTCTGGCGCGTAAAAGTGGGACGCCGCGATCTGCTGCTTCTCGATTCTGATGTTGAAGGCAACGCTCCAGAAGATCGCGAACTTACCTCGCGGTTGTACGGCGGTGATCTGCGCATTCGCATTCGGCAGGAAGTGCTTCTGGGTGTCGGCGGTCTGCGCGCTCTGAAGGCCCTTGGAATCTCTCCCGGCGTCCTTCACCTTAACGAAGGGCACAGCGGATTTGCCGTGCTGGAAGCGATCCGCATGCGTATGGAAGAAGAAGGGATCGGCTTCGATGCGGCTGTGCCGCGGGTTTCGCGCGAGGTCGTGTTCACCACGCATACCCCGGTTCCTGCCGGGCACGACCGTTTCGAGGCGAGCCTCGTCGAGGAACATATTGGGCCGCTGCGCGAGGCGATCGGTCTATCGCAGGAAAGTTTACTCGGGCTGGGCCGTGAAAATCCCGACAATCAGGACGAACTTTTCTGTATGACGGTGCTCGCGCTCCGCCTTTCGCGCCGGGCCAATGCGGTCTCCGCTCTCCATGCCGAAGTATCGCGCGCCATGTGGACCGGACTGTTTCGCGGCAAACCTGAGGACGATGTGCCCATCGGCCATATCACTAATGGAGTGCATGTTCCCACATGGCTGGCGCCGCAGATGTTTCGCCTCTACGATCGCCATCTGGGAACGGGTTGGCAGCAGCGCAGCAGCGAAGCCAAGATCTGGGAAGGAATCGAAAGCGTCGACGACGGCGAGTTGTGGGAAACGCATCTCAACCTCAAGTCGCAGCTTATTGAATTTGTGCGGCGGCGTGCCGTAGATCAGGCCGCGCGCCGCGGAGAGCCCCGGGAGGTTCTGCAACGGCTCGATCGCGTCCTCAGCCCCGATGCTCTCACCATCGGATTTGCCCGCCGCTTCGCTACCTACAAGCGAGCCAACCTGATCTTGAAAGACATCGAGAAACTTGCCTCGATGGTCAACGACCCCAATCGGCCCGTGCAGTTTGTGTTTGCCGGGAAAGCGCATCCGCTCGACGAACCGGGCAAACGCGTCCTGCAACAGATTGCCGACCTCATGCGCGATCCGAAATTCCGCGACAAGTTCGTGTTTGTCGAAGACTATGACATCAACGTTGGACGCCATTTCGTGCAGGGCGTTGATGTGTGGCTCAACAATCCGCGCCGGCCGCAGGAGGCTTCGGGCACCAGCGGCCAGAAAACCGTGCTCAATGGCGGCCTCAACCTCTCCGTTCTCGACGGCTGGTGGGCCGAGGCGTATGACGGCATGAACGGCTTCGCCATTGGTACCGGCAGAACGCATTCGAACATGAACATCCATGACTCGCGGGACGGAGAAGATCTCATGCGTACTCTGCGCGAAGAAGTGGTCCCGCTCTACTACCATCGCGATCGCGATGGGCTCCCGCGAGGGTGGATCAAGCGCATGAAGCGCGCCATCCGCACTCTGGGCTGGCGTTTCAGCGCCGACCGGATGGTGATGGATTACACCCTCAAATGCTATGTGCCCGCGGCGGGCGGAACTTCCAGCGACATGCGCGCCATGCCCTGAGACTGCGGGTGAGTGCGAATCGCAACTTCAAGGAGAGGCGAAGTAGTCCGGTCACCACGAGAGTCATATCCATTTTAAAAGTCAGGAGCTAAGCTTCTGTCAGCACCAGTGCGGACGCTGGCGGGGCAGCTTTGCTCAAATGTCGTTACTACCTTTCCGCGCTCCTTATCGTAATTCTGCTTGTGTCTTCAGAGGCTGACGACACTGCTTTGGCTATTTTGCGGAGCAGCGGATCCATTCTGCTCAATGGATCGGAAGCGCCGTCTGGATCGGCGGTTTTCCTCGGCGACACTGTCGAGAATCAGGGAAAAACCATAGCGGCACTTACTCTGAACGGGACAAGAGTTGACGTCAATTCAGAGACGTTGCTTCGCCTCGAGAACGACGGAATTCGGCTCGACCACGGCAGCGTTTTGGTGAGCACTTCTCGCGGATTCCATGTGCGGGTGGGATGCATTTTTGTCACGCCCGTGGTTACTGGGTCCACGCTTTACGAGGTCACCGACCGAGACGGCAGCGTCACGGTGGCGGCGAGGACGAAAGACGTGAATATAGATTCCCGCTCTGCCGACCTCCGGCAAGCGAAGAAATCGCCCGGCTCCCCACGTGTCTTAGTGCGCGAAGGCGAGCAGAAATCGCGTGGGGAAAAGTGCGGCGTTGCGAATCCCCAATCGGCCAGCAAAGCCGCGGCCGAAGGAATTCTGAATTCGCCCTACGCCCTGTGGAGCGCCTTCGGAGTTGGTGCAGCAATCGTTTGTTGGTCTCTGTGTCGTAATGACGACCCACCCAGCCCGTCCACACCTCGGTAGGGTTCGGGTTTCGGGCCCTCTTTGACAAAGCCCCTCCTGTTCAGTTAAATGAGCCATTACGGAAGGTGTCCGGGTTAACCGTTTAAGGTCTCGCAACGTCCACGAGCTTTTTCATGCTGCTGAGAACACTCCGCGAGGAAGTGCTGGAAGCGAATCTGGAACTGGTTCGGCGCGGACTTGTTCTTTACACCTTCGGCAATGTCAGCGGCATCGATCGGGGGGAAGAGTTGGTCGCGATCAAGCCCAGTGGCGTGCCCTACGAGCAACTGACGGCCGAGCAGATTGTCGTCTCTGATTTATCCGGGAAGGTTGTGGACGGCAACCTTCGTCCATCGTCCGATCTGCCAACCCATCTCGAGTTGTACAAACGCTTTCCGAAAATCGGTGGTGTGGCTCACACACACTCGGAATATGCCACTGCCTGGGCCCAGGCCGAGAAGCCGATTCCGTGCTTCGGAACAACTCACGCCGACTATTTTCACGGGCCGGTTCCGGTTACCGAAAGATTGAGCGAGGCCGACATCGCCGGTGAATACGAACTGGAGACTGGCACCGCCATCTGCCGAGTTTTTGCAAAACTGGACCCCAACGCGATTCCTGCGGTGCTCGTAGCCGGCCATGCTCCTTTTTGCTGGGGACGGAACTCGGCCGAAGCCGCTCACCATGCGGTCATACTGGAATATGTGGCGCGGATGGCCTATCGCACGCTTCTGATCAACGCCGAATCCAGGCCGCTGGAGCGCGCCCTGCACGACAAGCACTTTCTTCGCAAGCACGGAACCAATGCCTCGTACGGACAGGTCAAGACAAGATGAATGTTGCTCTGATGCTCAGTTCCTCCACTCTGGTGCATCTCTCGCCAGTCGATCTGGTCATCATCATCTTTTACTTCGGGCTGGTTCTGGCTATCGGCATTTATCTCAAAGAGCAGGCCAACACGGGCGAAGATTTTTTTATGGCCGGGCGCGAGATGACCGCCTGGGTGGCCGGCCTGGCATTCCTCTCAGCGAATCTCGGATCGCTGGAATTGATGGGATGGGCAGGCAACTCCTATAAGTACGGAATCCTCGCGGCACATTGGTATTGGATCGGTGCGATCCCCTCGATGTTATTTCTGGCGCTGGTCATGATGCCGTTTTACTACGTGTGTAAAACCCATTCGGTGCCAGGATATCTGAAGCTACGTTTCGGTCAGGCCAGCCAGGCGCTCTCCTCGATTTCCTTTGCCCTGATGACCGTTCTGATGAGCGGCATCAACATGTACGCGATGGCCGTTGTCATGAAAGTCGTGCTGGGGTGGGATATCAACTTCAGTATCCTGGTCTCATCGGTGACCGTGGCCATTTACGTCGCCCTTGGCGGGTTACGGTCCGCGATCTTCAACGAAGTGCTCCAGTTCTTTTTGATCTGGGCGGGAGCATTGTTGATTCCCATCCTCGGCCTCATCGAAGCAGGAGGCTGGCATGGGCTGCAAGCGAAGATCTTGCAGAATTTGACCGAGTTGAATGCACCGAATCCCGGCTCGTACACGCACCTGTGGTCAACGCTGGGAAATTTCAGTGACAACCCCATGGGCATCAACTGGGTCGGGATCGTCTTCGGACTCGGCGCCGTGATTGCGATGGGATATTGGACCACAGATTTCCTGGTAGTTCAGCGTGTGCTCGCTGCCAAGGACCTGCGCTCGGCTGAACTCGCGCCCATCATCGGTGCCGCATTCAAGATGATGGTTCCCTTCATCGTCATCCTTCCTGGTCTTCTGGGGCTGGCGCTGCTCCGCGATCCAAATACCGGTAGCCTGCTGCGACTCGTGCCCGCCGATCTCGCGTGGTCAAAAGCGGGAGAGGCGCAGGGACTGCACGGTTACGACGAAGTCTTGCCGCTGATGCTGGCGCGTTACTGCGGCCCTGGATTGCTGGGGCTCGGGATCACTGCCCTGATCGCCGGTTTCATGTCGGGGATGGCCGGCAACGTCAGCGCATTCACTACCGTCTGGACCTACGACATATACGGTGCGCTGATCAACAAGAACGCCACCGACGAAGGTAAAGTCAAGATGGGTCGTTGGGTCACGATCGTTGGCGTCGCGATCAGCATCGGAACCGCTTATCTCGTGATGCACGCACAGAGCATTATGGACTACGTCCAGGCACTGTTCAGTTTCTTTATTGCGCCGTTGTTCGGAACGGTACTGTTAGGCATGTTGTGGAAACGTGCCACTCCCGCCGCGGGTTTCTGGGGACTCTTCGCCGGAACATTGTCGTCCATTGGCATGTACACGTGGTCAAAATTAGATCCAGGAGCGGTGAAGTACCTGGCTCTTTCCTCGCAAGCCCAGGATCAGGCGCAAAATATGTTCCGCGCTCTGTGGTGCTGGCTGGTTTGCGTTATCGTCACCGTCGTGGTCAGCTTAATGACCAAACCCAAGCCGGATGAGCAGTTGGTCGGCCTGGTGTACGGCTTGACTCCGATTCCTCGTGAGGAGCACGTGTCGATGTTCCAGAGTCCGATCTTTTGGGGAATTGTGGTCGCCATCGCTTTTTTGATTTTGCAGATCATTTTCTGGTAGGAGGCATGAATGAAATCAGGCGGGTCACTATCGATCTGGTTCTTTATTGGCCTATCTCTGCTGGTGAATGGAGCGCTGATCTTCGCGCGGGGAATTTACGAAACGATCAATCCTCCTGTGAACAAAGTCGTACTCTGGGAATTGCACGCCAATGTCTGGTGGGGCGGACTACTGTTCGTTCTCGGAGTGATCTATTGTTTGCGCTTTTCGCCGGCGCGGGAGCGCGCGCGCCTGGCGAAGAACTCTTGATCTCGCCCGACTTGGTCGATGGGTCCTACATATGACTGACAAGAAAATGACGATGGGTGTCATCATCGGGAACCGCGGATTCTTTCCCGATCAGTTAGCGAAATCCGGACGAGAAGACATGATTCGGGCGCTGGCGAAGGCCGGCATGGATTGCGTAGTCCTTGGCCCGGAAGAAAGCAAGCACGGCGCGGTCGAAACTCACGACGAAGCCAAACGCTGTGCCGCGCTGTTTCAAAAGAACCAGCAAAAGATTGACGGCGTCATTGTGTCGCTGCCAAATTTTGGCGATGAACGCGCTATTGCCGATACCTTGCGACTGGCCCGGCTGGGCGTTCCGGTGCTCGTACAGGCGACTCCGGACGACGCGAAGAAGATGACGATCGCGCACCGCCGCGACAGCTTCTGCGGGAAAATGTCGGCCTGCAACAACCTGCGGCAGTATGGGATCCCATATTCACTGACTGGTCTGCATACCGTCAGCCCTGATTCGGACGAATTTCAAAAGGATCTCGCCTGGTTCGCCGCCGTGTGCCGCGTCACGAACGGGATGCGCAACTTGCGGGTCGGCAGCATCGGCGCTCGTCCGGCCGCTTTCAATACGGTCCGCTACAGCGAAAAGCTCTTGGAAGCAAACGGAATCACTACCGAGACGGTGGACCTCTCGGAAATTCTCGGCCGCATCGCGCGTTTGAAAGACGACGATCCCGGTGTGCAAGGCAAACTGGCCGAGATTCGCAAGTACGTTACGACGGGTGGAGTGCCCGATCCTGCGTTGATCAAGATGGCGAAGCTCGGATATGTGATCGATCAGTGGATGAAGCAGACCGACGTCAAGATCAGCGCGGTGCAGTGCTGGACGGCGATGGAAGAATATTTCGGTGTCGTTCCTTGCACGATCATGAGCATGATGAGCAACAACCTGCTCCCCGCCGCCTGTGAAGTGGACGTTTGCGGCACGCTCAGCATGCATGCGCTGGCGCTCGCATCCCAAACGCCGAGTGCCCTGCTCGATTGGAACAATAACTATGGAGACGATCCCAACAAAGCCGTCTGCTTCCACTGCAGTAATTTGCCCAAGCACTTTTTCCAGGATGTGCGCATGGATTTCCAGGAGATCATCGCAGGCACCGTGGGCAAAGAGAACACTTTCGGTACCGTAGTGGGCCGTGTCAAGCCTGGCGCCATGAGCTTTGCGCGCTTTTCCACCGACGACACCGCCGGCGTGATGCGCGGGTACGTCGGCGAAGGTGAGTTCACCAGCGATTCCTTGAATACTTTCGGCGGCGTCGGTGTCGTTCAGATTTCCGAGTTACAGAAGTTGCTGCATTACATTTGTGAAAACGGGTTTGAACATCATGTTGCCGCCAACTTCTCCAGGATTGCAGGCGCGGTCCATGAGTCGGCAGTGCGCTATCTGGGATGGCAGATGTATTGGCATGCGAACTGAACTCGGAGTGGGATCGACCTGATGGCCATTGTTGCAGGAGTGGATTTCGGCACGCTCAGCGTGCGCGTTTCTCTCGTTGACAGCGAACGTGGCCTGCTAGCCTCAGCGGTTTCCGAGTATCCGCTCCACCGCAAGCGAGAAGATCCGGACTTCGCCACCCAATCTCACGAAGATCACATGCGCGCCCTAAGCCAGGCCACACGGCAGGCTGTGCGGTCAGCTGGGATTGCGGCTGACAAGATTCTTGCCATTGCGCTGGATACGACCGGCTCCAGCGTGATTCCCGTGGGCGAGGGATTGCGCCCGCTCGACGATTATTACCTGTGGTGCGATCATCGGGCCAAGCGGGAAGCCGCGGAAATCACGGACCTGGCTCGCCGAGAGAAGCTACAGGCGATTGAGTGGTGCGGCGGCGTCTACTCCTCGGAATGGGGATTCTCGAAGCTGCTGCACTGGCTTCGCCATAATCCAGAAAAACGCGGACAGTTCGTTTCCGCTCTCGAGCATTGCGACATGGTTGCCGCCACCTTGTGCGGCATCACCGATCCCAGAAAACTGAAGCGCAGCATCTGCGCCATGGGCCACAAATGGATGTGGAATGCCGGGTTGGGAGGACTCCCCCCGGAGAGTTTTCTGACGACTGTTGATCCACTGCTGGCTGGTGTGCGAGCGAAGCTCGAAAGCGAGTATGCGACCTCCGACAAGATCTTCGGCACCCTGTCGCGAGAGTGGGCCGGGCAACTCGGGCTTACCGCTGGAATCCCAATTCCGGTGGGTGCGTTTGATGCTCACTGGGACGCCATCGGCGCCGGGGCGAAGGAAGGCGACGTCGTCAACGTCGTCGGCACCTCAACCTGCATCGTCGCCTATGCTTCGAAAGCGCAGTTGATTCCCGGGGTCTGCGGAGTGGTCCCTGGCAGTGTGCATCCTCAATTCACCGGCATCGAGGCCGGCCTTTCCGCTACGGGCGACATCTTCAGTGCGATCGCGAAACGGGCAAACACGACAGTCGAGGCTCTCAGTAAGGGTCTAGAAAACTATCGCGCTGGCCAGACCGGTCTGTTGCGCATGACCTGGGACAACGGCGACCGGACCGTCCTGGTGAACGCCAACCTCGGCGGCATCACCCTCGGGTGGAACCTGCAGCACACGGCGCAGGATGAGCTGTTCGCCGCGATCGAAGGCACCGCATTTCATACTCGAGTTATCCTCGACCGCATGAGCGAGTACGGCGCGCCGACCCGTCGCGTCATTAACGGCGGAGGCATTCCTCAGAGTAATCCTGTACTCAACCAGGTTTACGCCAACGTTTTGGGACGGCCCGTGCTCGTGCCCAGCAGCAAGGTCACAGGCTTGGGTTCCGCTATCTTCGCTTTTTTGGCGGCAGGAATTTTCCGCACCATCGACGAGGCCCAAGAGCACGTGTGCCCAAGGTACACCGTTTTCGAACCAGAATCCGAGACGCAGACGATCTACAACGATCTTTACGAGATGTTTCGCAATATCTACTTTGACTTCGGCAGGCCTGGCGAAGGATCCTCCTTTGGCGACGCGTTGCCCCGACTCGCGCGGATCGCCCGGGGCGCCGCCTCCTAAACTTTCTCGCAGCGCATCGAGCGAGATCGTGTCCTTTTGCGCGTTTGACTGTGCAAAAACTTCTTTCCACCGGCGAGAATTGCCTGTCAAGGAAACTTTCTCTCGATACTCCGTTGGCGGGGAAGGGAAAAGCTGTGCCGGCATTGGCAGCTGCCGTGCATCTAGGTGGCGGAATCTGGCCGAAACTCGCGGAGGTTTGACATGAAGAAGATGGTGGTGCGATTGTTGCTGGCCGCTGCGGCCACACTGGTTGTGACTTTGGCCTCGAACGCCCGTGGCCAGCAAGGAAATGAAGACTCACATACAGCATCTTCCCAACAACAGCGGCAACCTGGCCAGCAGGAGGCCCAGGTGCCTTCCAATGAATCACAGACTCAGGACGCTCACACCTTCACCGGCAGGGTTGTGCAGGATAACGGGCAAATCGTTCTGAAGGATCCGATCACAAAGATGAGTTATCAGCTGGACGATCAGCCGAAGGCGAAGCAATTCATCGGCAAGCAGGTCAAGGTTACCGGGCGCCTCGGACTGGATAGCAATACAATCCACATCGACACCATCGTCGCGCTACAGTAACTCGCCCACCGACAGGTGTTCACCCTTACAGGTAACTCAGAAGTGCTTATCGGAAATGTCCTTCAGGGATCGTATCGGAAGGCGACGTCCCCGATGGCTTGTGCTCATCGATCATTGACTCGCGATCAAGCCCAACCTTACACTCATATTCCTTCGACCGATCACGTTCTCCGACGCCTGTGAGCAGCGGCGAGCAAGCGGAACTCAAATCGCTGCGCAATTCCTCGAAGCGCTGATGAACGAGAGAACGCAACTGGGCCAGGATTCCCTGCACTTCTCCTTCGTCTTGAGCGGCCAGCGCTTGCGCACACAAAAGTTTCACTTGGGTTTCGAATTTCGCGTGGGAGACTGACAGAACGCACTCCGAGAATTCAGAATCAACGTGCGAAGGGTTACCGCATAAGGGAGGGCGATCGTGAGGGTCCGAATGTCGGCCGTGCCGACGCTAACCCATGACCGCCCCATAGTCCGCGAACCCACTGGGCGATAGGTTCGAAGGGCTGTATCCATATGTTCCTGCAAAAGCCTTTCAGCAACAATACAGTCGATCCCGTATCCGAGTCGTACATGCCGACCCGAAAGTGGGAAACAGGCCTCTTCTTAAAGAATCCACCGTATTGTCATCGTTTCCCACATCGCACTTTAATCAATTGTTAATCAATTGTTACGTCGATTCTGAATTGCGATCCTGAGTGCGAAAGGGGCAAACGGTCGTGAATCAGACACGGAAGGAAGCCGGAACTGATCCCGCTAAGAACAGCTCCTCAGCGCTGCGGAATCCTCTTCCCGGCGGCTCAGGTTCCGGAATGCTCGTGTTGAGGTGGATCGTCGCCTTCTGGCCCTATGTCTTTATCGGCGTCTCGGTCTCAGGGCTGGCTTACCTCGCCGTTGTAGGCACTCGCTGAGGTGCGACTGGCTGCTTCTCTGACAACAGTCATCCCGATTTCCGGCATCCGTTATTGAGCGTTGTAACTACTACAGCCGTGGGCGCTTTGCCGCCCAGGCTCAAAAGGGGTTTTCTCCATGATGAGACTCGCAGACCCGGTGAACCTGGTTTTGAAACAGAAGGGATCTGAGGTCTGGTCTATCAGGCCCGATCAGTCCGTCTACGAAGCGATAGAAAAGATGGCCGAGAAGGGAGCCGGGGCCTTGCTGGTGATCTCCAGTGAAACTTTAGTCGGGATCTTGTCGGAGCGCGATTACGCTCGCCGAGTCATCCTGCAAGGCAGATCCTCGCGCGAGACTCAAGTGCGCGAGATTATGACCAGCCCTGTAGTCTACGTAACCCCGCAAAATACGCTGGATGAGTGTATGGGCGTCATGACCCGCCATCACATTCGCCACCTGCCCATCCTTCAAGGCAAGAAAGTCGCGGGCGTCGTATCCATCGGCGACCTCGTGAAGTGGATCGTCTCCGAGCAGGAAGTGACGATTCGGCAGCTGGAACACTACATCATGGGCAATTACCCTGCGTAGGCCACCAGAGTGTGACCGGGGCCCTGGATACGGTCCTTTCTGTATCGACTCGGCTCTCGTGCTGCGATAAACATAGCGAAAGCACCGGCTATCCGCTTCGTCTCCGGAGGTGCGACATGAGGAAGACAAGCCTGGTAGCGCTGGCCGTGCTGGCCTCGGTCCCGTTCCTGATTTCTCAAGATTCTTCCACCAATGTGAAACAGCCGGGCCCTGCGTTGCCGGCCGAGGTTTTGGGTCCACCATTAATCGCATGGTCCCAACTGCAGAAACCTCATCCCCTTCAGCAACAAGAGCAGCCTTCTTCCGATGCCGCTGGCGGGGATCAGACGGGAAGAGCGCCAGCCGCGCAGCAGCCGATTACGGGCACGATCGTCAAAGAAGGTAGCCGGTTTGTCTTGAAGGTTTCTGAGAATACGGTCTACCAGATTGATAATCAGGAGAAGGCTCGTCTCTACGAAGGCAAGCAGGTCAAGATTGCAGGCAGCCTCGACACCAAAACCAACACCATTCACATCACAAAAATCGAGCTGCTTTCTTAGGACCTTATCGAAATAGCTCCAATTTATCGGCCCGCAGGGGCAATATCGACCACGTGAAGCGTGTTGGTGTTGGGGTCCATTGTGGCGATGACGTTCACGCTTCGCCCCTCAAATTGCTTAGCTTTCTCCTGATCGTCAAGTTGGTATGACGTCTGCGTCGTAGTTTCCCGGAGGACAAGCTTGTGCCCCACTTTAACGATCTTTCCTTCGAAGCCGCGTGCCGCCTGGTCGTTACGAGTATTCTCCCGCTGTTGTGACTGAGCAGTTGGATCCGACTGCGATCCAGAATGCTCCTGCGCGGCCATGCTGAAGGGAAGCCTCGACAGGCTCACGAAAATTACGAGTAACCCAAGAGGTCTCATTTTGTCCGTTTTATGAGACGTGCACGATGCCGTTACGCACTGCGTAGAGCGTAAGGTCCACCACAGAGTGCAGGTCGAGCTTGCGCATCAGGTTTGTCCGATGAGTCTCCGCGGTTTTCACGCTCAGGTTTAGCGTGGTCGCCACTTCCTTGGTCGTTTTCCCTTCGGCGAGCAACTGAATCACTTCTCGCTCACGGGGCGTCAGAACGCTGCGCAGGGGGCGCTCGCTATCGGGATCGGGCCGCAGATACCCTTCCAGCACCAGTTGCGCCACCTTAGTCGTGAAGAATGTGCGATTGTGCTGCAAGGCTTCGACGGCGGCCACCAGATCGCGTCCCGCGTCGGATTTGAGCAGAAATCCGCGCGCACCAGCGGCCAGTACCTCGCGCACGACCTGCTCGGAATCGTGCATCGTAAGAATCAGCACGCGAGTGTCGGGCTCGGCCGCGAGAATCTGCCGGGTAGCGTCCAGGCCGTTCAAGCTCGGCATCCCAATATCAAGGAGGACAAGGTCGGGTTTCAGCCGGCCCGCGGCATTCACGGCTTCGCGTCCATCGGCGGCTTCAGCGCACACTTCCCACCCAGAGTGGCTTTCCAGCAAGGCGCGAATACCACGCCTGGCAACCTCATGGTCATCGGCAATTAAGATTCGAAGCACGCTCACGCTTCACCTCCGGAAATCAGGTAGTGATGAGTTGCCCCCACGCCGTGCAAGCTACGAGCACAAAGGATGCCAAACCTCTAATACCTTGCAGGACAAACGTTTCCCTGTTCCGATTCCTGGACCTTTGATGTAACTTTTCCAATTTGGTTGTTCCGAAACTACGCAACAGGAATCCCGAATCTACAGGAATTCCTCTAAGAGCCAGCGAATCGCGGACAATATTGCAGGTCAAACAAATGGGGCGCTGAACGTGGCAGAATGAGCAGCCACGTCCGGCGCCATTTGTTTGCTGGCAGTGCACCTTTCTGAGTTACTTCGCCACCGCCAAGGTTCCACCCGAGTAGTTTTTGTAACATCCACCACCCCTGCCCGAGCGGCACCGTGCTGCGAACGCCCAGTTCACCGCAACTGACACCGGAGCGTTAGTCGAATCTGTTCCCGATGCCGTGCCCTGAACTGTTACGTCGAACTGATTTGTAAAATTCGCAGTACCTGCGAGGGGTGTTGCGCTTTGCTTGGATTACCTTTCTACCTTGGCTGCAATTGTTGGCTGGAATTTCTCCAATACGGTAATGACCGTATGCCGTTTGAAGAAGTGAATATAGGGTTGAACTACTCATTCAACTGAACCTCCTTAATCAGATCGCTGAGCATCCAATATTCGTCTAGTCGTCGCGAATAAAATCAGTGTGACTCGCAAGTGTTGTTCAGGAACTTGTCTGGCAGGCTGCCCTGGTAGCTGCCTGAAAACGTGCTCGGAGGAGATCATGTATCGAGGTAGATTCACTCATCGCTCTCAACTACGGCGAGCTGGCACCGCACCGGTTGTGCTACTTGTGCTTGCTGCGTCGGGAGCGGCGCAGAATCCTTCGCCAACACAAAACGCATCGCAGCAGCAGACGCCGCCGCCAACGACCGCTTCGAAACCCTCGCCTGCGACGCAGCAGCCTCAAGCTGAGCCGGTTCCCCAGCGAACAACTCCTGCGCAGCCGGCCGGGCAGCAGGCAAATCCTGCTTCCCCGAATCCCGGTCCCGCCGGAACCAATTCGAATCCCGCAGAAGTGCCGCCCAACGCCATTTCTCCCGGTTCGCCTCAGGATTCCAATGCCCAAGAGCCGATCGCGAACGATCAGTCCGGCATGTTCGTTTTCAAAAAGGAAGTGCAGGAAGTGGTGTTACACGCAACCGTAGTCGATCAGAGGGGGCGGCCCGCCGGGCATCTTGATCGCTCGGCTTTCGCGGTTTCAGAAGACGGGTCGGCGCAGAGCATTACCGGCTTTCGCCGCGAGGATGTGCCGGTGGCAATCGGCATCGTCATCGACAACTCCGGTTCCA
>Ga0307478_10002012_pt1 | contig 16687 bp, 12 predicted proteins | sample atmos_gasesECM4C_2_FD_203713 | JGI IMG/M metagenome (GOLD analysis project Ga0307478, IMG submission 203713) | Hardwood forest soil microbial communities from Morgan-Monroe State Forest, Indiana, United States - atmos_gasesECM4C_05 | ecosystem: Environmental > Terrestrial > Soil > Temperate...
CCTTTTTTCCGGTGGCATTGGATTTTATACAAGGGCAGGACGCAGTTGTGCTGTTGCTGATCCTGGTGGTCGGGCTGAGGTTTCTGCTGCGTGACGCGCAATTGGCGTGCGGAGCGGTGCTGGCGTTGGGAATGTTCAAGTTCCACCTTGTGCTTCCCTTGGTCGCGATTTTGATTCTCAGAAAAAAAATTGGCGTTCTCTGGGGCTTTGTGGGAGCCTCCTCGATCTTGTTCGTGGTCTCGCTGGGCATGGTGCATTGGTCCGGCTTACTGGCTTATCCGAGATACCTGTGGGGACTAAATCTGGCGTCGGGATCGGGAATGGTCAAGCCGCCGAGCATGCCGAACATAGCGGGCTTGGTGACGGTCCTGCTGGGTAACGGTCCGCTCCCTGCCGCAGCACACTGGTTTCTCGGTGGAGTTCTGGTGCTCGGAATTATCATTGCCAGCAGATCGTGGCAGGGCGACGATGAGCGGTCGATCGTAATGGCGTTCTCCTTCGCGATCGTGGTAACCCTGCTGACCAGTTATTATGCGAATAGCTACGACTTAACCCTGCTGGTTGCACCGCTGCTGCTTCTGGGAAAAATGTTCCTGCGGCCTTCGGAAATTGGCAGTTGGCCGCGAGGGGCTTTCCTGACAGCCGCCGCAGTGCTGCTGTTTACGCCGTTCTTGTGGGTGTTGGTTGTGCGCCTTCATCAGTCGGGGCTAGTGGCATTGATCCTGGTTATTCTTGCCGCTTCGATCCGTGGGGCGGAGGCGGAGAACGCTCGGCAGACCGCCAGGGAATGCTCGGGCCTTTGAGGGGGAGCTTGCCTGCGGGACCAACAATCAAATTGCAGACCCTATCCGCCGGACGTGATTCCTGTCATTATTCTTGAATGCGGCCTGCAGAATTGGCTTAGCATGAGGTCGCACTCGCCATGGCCCTGAATTCCGTCCGATCTTCGCAAAGCTCAAGTTCCGGCGTATTTCCCGCGCTGGTGCTGGTACAGGGCAACGAGCAAAAAAATATCGTTCTCAACCGGACTCCGTTCAGCGTGGGACGGAAAGTGGACAAGGATCTGGTGATCGCCGATCCCCGGGTTTCGCGCGACCACGCGCAGATTGTGCTTGAATCGGAAGGATTTTTCCTGGTTGACCAGGGCAGCAAGCACGGTACTTTTATTAACGGCGAACGGATTGCGCGGCAGAGGCTGGAGAGCAATGACCGTTTGGAGTTTGGGGCTCGCGATTCCACTTATGCCATCTTCAATCCGGCGCACGGCAGCAGTTCGAATACGGCTCGCCAGTTTCTCGACCAGCTTTCCGGAATCCAGATTTCACAAGAAGCGAACGATCTGGAGAAGTTAACCCTGTTTCTGGAAGCGGCGCGGAAGTTGAATACCGCGGGCGTGCTGGACGAAATTCTGATGACCATGCTGGAGGTCACGCTGCGCCTGACGCGAGCAGAACGGGGATACGTTTTTCTGAAAGACGACGAGGGCAAGCTTCGACTGGCGGCGGGACGCAACAGCAAAGGCGAGCCGCTACTGGACGACAAGACAATTTCGCACTCGGCGCTGGAAGAATCGCTGCGCTCGAACTCAGAGTTTCTGCTTACCGATACCGGCAGTTCGATGGACCTGACGGCGCGGCAAAGCATTGTGGCTTACGATTTGCGCACCGTAGTTTGCATTCCGCTGCGCAAGCGCCAAGTGCAATCGGGCCGCGACCAGCAGACGCCAGTACCCGGCGTGCCGTCGTCTGAAGTGACGGGAGTCCTCTACGTGGACTCGCGCTTCGCCTCGCGCGAGTTTTCGGGCGTGGGGCACGATGTTCTACGGGCCATCGCGACTGAGGCAGCCTCGCTGATCGAGAATGCACGGCTGGTTCAGGCGGAAGAGGAAGCTCGCCGTTACCAGCAGGAATTGACGATTGCCGCCGGCATCCAGCAGCGGCTGATGGAAGTGAAAATTCCCGAAGTGCCTTTTGCAAGATTGCGGGGAAAAAATCTTTCCTGCAAGGAAATCGGCGGCGACTTTTTCGATGCGGTTAATACGAAAGAGGGACTCGCGGTGGTGCTGGCCGACGTGAGCGGCAAAGGAGTTTCAGCTGCGCTGCTGGCTTCCACTCTGCAGGGAATGATCTATTCGCACTTGAGTACGGGAATGCCGCTGCTCGATGTGGTGACGGCGGTGAACCGCTTCTTCACCGAAAAGCTGGTGGGAGAAAAATATGCCACCGTTTTGATTGTGCGCCTCAGGCGCGACGGCGATCTGGAATACGTAAACTGCGGCCACGTGCAGCCGTTGTTGGTTTGCAACGGGGAGGTAATGCGTCCGCCGCACGGCAATGTGCCGGTCGGACTACTGCCGGACGCAACGTTTGAGAGTGCCCGCTGCCAGCTTAATTCGGGCGATCGTTTCATTCTAGTGACCGATGGAGTTACGGAGGCGGAAAACGCCCGCGGAGATTTCTTCGAAGATTTTCGACTGGAAGCGGCGGCCGTCAAATCGCCCACGCTGGAAGGAATTTTTTCAGCGGTTTCGGAATTCTGTGCGGGTAATCCGTTGAATGACGATTGCACGGTCGTGGAACTGGTTTACTCGTCCACTGCAGGCCGGGACGCAGGATAGTTTGCCAATCGCAGTCCGCCCGTCGTAACTTCAATCAACGGGATGGAGGATGCGGGATGATCAAGGCCCTTCCTGGGTGCATTCTCGTTTTGTGGCTGACGGTCTGTTGCTTTTGCTTTGCGCAGATTTATTATCCCAATCAGGAAGTGCGCGTGAACGATCTGCCGCCGCTGACGGCAAAATCCAGAAATCCCTCCGATGTATTGGCCGCTGCAGTTGAGATGATTCTTCACGACAGAACAATGTGTTGCGGGAAGGATTCTGCTCTGGAAGACAGCGTGCAGTCGGCGGATCCTAAATCGCTAAAGGATATTAGCAACAAGCTGCAGGGAAGACATCTGTTGAACGATGGTCGCCCGATCGTGATAAGCGCGGAATATTTGCCCGCTGCTTCGGTTAATCCCGATCAGTTGATCAACACGCTCGTGCAGAAGCATGCCTTGGTGATGCAGTGGCACTCTCATTTTTATGTGATCTACGGAGTCGTCTACGATCAGACTCTGAACCAGGACAGTGGCATGGTGAATGCAATTCACAAGTTTCTGCTGATTGATCCACGGTATTCCGATGCGCGCCGTGAAGTCGTATTCGATCGATTGAATGATGACTGGGGGAAAGTGCAAGGCTTGTTAACCCTGAAGGTTGCCTCACAGTAATCGGCGTTCGTTTCAATCTATTCAACGGTCACGCTGAAGTCGGTGCCCTCCCAGCGATTTTCGTTCGTCCAGTAAAAGGTGAAAATCGCGGTGCTTCCCGCGGGCAGCGACGCGGTGGGCAAGTCGAGAACATAAATTCCCAGGCCGGTGTCTCGAGTGTTCGTGTCATGAGAGGTCTTCCAGCCGTCAATGCTCCAGTGCACCAACGCGGGATTGAGCAGAACGAGGCGGAGCTTTTTGTGGCGCGGTACAGATCGAGTCTTGTTGTTGAACCTCCAGCCAAAGACTTGCCGGACAGGTTTTTCGACGAGATAGCGCTGCACGGTCTGCGGAGGCTGGTCGAATATCTTGCCGTCGCGCAGGGAGCGGCGCAGTTTGACGTACTCGGAGTGCGCCCACACCAGCGGACATGCGGAACCGGTAGGCTTGCCGCGAAACAGTTCGAGCGCGGGGATGTCGTCGTCGTCCCACACTTGTTCCGGGAGCAAGCGGCTGGCGCCGCTGGGGCACTGCTCCATCATCGAGAGCAAGGCTTCGGCATCTTTCGGCCTGCCGGCGGCGAGTTCGTAGTGTGCGCGCTCGCCGGCGAGAAGAGGCCATGGGCGGCCGATTCCGGTGCCATCAAACGGCGAGCCGTCTTTGTGCTCGCCGTAACCGTCGCCGTTGTAGCGATACCAGCATGGCCCCTGGGGAAGCTGCACGCGCAATAAAGCGTCGATGACGCGAACTGTGTTGAGGATGCGCGGATCATCGGGAGCGCGCAATCCGAAGCGCACCAGAGCCAGCGAATCCGGACTAACGATCTGAAAGGCGCGCTGGGGGCCTTGCCCCGGCGGGCGATTCTTTATGGGTACAAATCCTTGCGTGGGTGAGGCGGCAGCGTCTTCAGTATCCGAGGGGGCGATGCGCACGTAATAGCCCTCCACGCCAACTTGCCGGGCAAGGTCGCCGCCGGTGGCGTAGACCCAGCGCTCGATGTTGTCGTTCCAGGCATCGGCGGCATCGCGCAGAGTCGAACAGACATCTTTATGTCCGGTGAGTTCGGCGATATCGGCGGCAGCCAGCAGAGCAGAAATTTCAGCAGCCAGCGTGAACGGAGAGTAACCACCATCTTCTTCCCAACGATCTTGCTGGGTGACGGGGCCGTTGCGCAGAATAAAGCTGGCGGCTTTTCGGACCATGGGCCACCATCGCTCGAGTTTGCCCATGCCGGGTGCCGATTCACGGCGCAGCAAGTCTAGCAACAAGATGGGGAAAGCGGTTTCATCCATCTGGATGCCGCTCCAGTAGGGGCGACCATCGAGCCATAGATTTTGCGCCCAGCTGCCATCGGCCTCCTGGGTGGCCTCGAGATAGCGCAGAACTCTGACCGCGTCACTCGCGGCGCCCGCGGCCAGAAGCGCGCCCGCAGTCTCGACGAGATCGCGAGGCCATACCAGGTGATAGCCGCCGAGATCTTCGTCGCCTTTGTTGAAACCCCACGGAATGGAAAGGCTGGCAATGATGCCGCCCAGGAAGTCTTTGGATTCGTGTGTCCGCAAGACGGACACGGAAGTGCGGTATAGATCGATTTCGCGTGGGGGGTCGTCGATCTTCAACAAGGTGTCCTGCCAGTTCTTCCAGTGCATGACGTAATGCTTGCGAAGATCGTCGTAGTCTTCGAAAAGGCTGGAGCGCACTTGTTGACCGGCCTCGGTCCAGATGGCGCCGAAGCCGAGAGCGAGTACGAACTCGCCGTTGCAGGCCGCCAGATCGATTTCCCCAGTGCAGGCGATGTTGCCATTTTCTGCGCGCTGATATTCCCACTCCATGTAAAAATGTTCTGAGATATCCTGCCAACCGTCCGAGCTCCCGACAAATCCCACTGACATTTTTTTCCATGAGGTCGATGAAGCCAGAGCCAGCGCGGTGCCGTCGTGCTCTGCGAAAAATGCCGGCAGGCCTTTGTAATCGCCGACCCAGCCGGTGTTCTCGGAACCGCAATTGGCCAGGTGCGGTGACAGCAGCGCGTAAAGGCGAAAGTCGGAAAGCTGGCCTTGCAATGGCTCGAAACGAATCTTCTGCAGCACAACGTTGCGGTACGGGTCAGTAAAAACTTCTTTGCGAATGCGGTAGCGGCCGTTGTTTTCGGTGTTCGTAAGTTCTAACGCCGGTACTCCCAGTTCGAATGGACGATTTTCAAAAGTGCAGTGACGCTTTTCTTCGGAGAAATAAGAACGGCCATCGGTGACGAGGAAGCCGAGATCACGAGTGCAGGCCTGATCGACCCTTGGATAGTAGACTTCATTCAAAATGCCATGACTCAGCGTGAACCAAACCTTGCTGTGCTGATTCAAAGCTGTGCCTGCGCCAGTCTTGGCGCTTGAGGTCCAGCGGGGTGGAATCCCGGGCCAGCCGGGGGCGAAGCGCGGGGAGTCGGTCATGAGATTTTCGTAAGGTTGTCGAAGGAGATTTTCAGATTGATCGGAAATGGACTTGCCGGCACGTCCGATGAGTGCTTCCCATTAAAGCGTGTGAAGAGATCGGGTCCGCTTCGTCGCAAACCCAGGATGGAGTCACTCGATACACGCATGGCAGGTAAAGTCCAGTTACGAATCGCCTTTAGTCCTCGTTATGGTAGCAGCCTTATGGCAAGTGTTGGCGCTGAAGGCCAAAGCGGAGACAGTGCCGGGCCGAACTCTAAGCAGCACACTGGCAATGCTTTCCGAACGCCTTTCACTACAAATTCACTGGTTTGTAACCTTCCTGTAACACGAGGCCAATAAAACTTTAGATAGCTATTCCAAGGAGAGAATCGACGATGCGCAGACTCACCCTGCTTTTGCTGTGTGCAATTGCAGTGCTGCCCGCAGCCGCCCAAACTACGTTGAACGGAGCGGGCGCTACATTTCCATACCCCATGTATTCGAAGTGGTTCAGCGAATACCACAAGCTACATTCCGACATTCAGATCAACTACCAATCGATCGGGAGCGGGGGCGGAATTCGCCAAGTCATTGCGGGCACGGTCGATTTCGGGGCCAGCGATGGTCCTATGACAGACGATCAACTGAAGGAAGCGAAACAAAAAATTCTTCATCTTCCTACGGTCATGGGAGCGGACGTTCCTGCCTATAACATCCCTGGAGTCAACGCGGAATTAAAGTTCACGCCAGAAGCGTTGGCGGGAATCTTCCTGGGCAAGATTACGAAGTGGAATGATAAAGCGATCGCCAGTGCGAACCCGGGAGTGAGTCTTCCGGATAAAGACATTATCGTGGTACATCGTTCGGACGGTAGCGGCACCACATACATCTGGACCGATTATCTTTCGAAGGTGAGCCCGGAGTGGCAGAGCACGGCTGGGAAGGGAACTTCGGTGAAGTGGCCGATCGGGCTTGGCGGCAAAGGCAACGAGGGTGTGGCAGGGATGGTTCGACAGTTGCCCGGATCGATCGGCTATGTCGAACTGATCTATGCCGTGCAAAATAACATTCCTTATGGCAGCGTGAAGAATTCGGCGGGAAACTTTCTGAAGGCCTCTTTGGAGAGCGTTACCGCGGCAGCCGCTTCTTCGCCTAAGATGCCGCCGGATTTCCGCGTCTCTATTACCAACGCACCAGGAAAAGATGCTTATCCGATTTCGAGCTTCACCTGGTTGCTGATTCCGGCGCAATCAAAGGATCCGGCGAAAGGGAAAATTCTCGCTGATTTCTTGAACTGGATGGTGACCGACGGGCAGAAGATGACGGCTGCCCTCAGCTACGCGCCACTGCCGGAGGGTGTGGTGGAGAAGGAAAAAGAAGCCATCAAGCAAGTGAAGTAGGTGAGTTTTCCCAGGGTGCACCGGAAGCAGAACCCCCTGACTTACCGGTGCGCCTATTTTGGTTCGTCTGGGCTGCTCAAGCCTTAGGGCGCGGGCGATTATCTGCTCTGATTCGCCTTACTCGGATTCGCGGACGAATGCTTTATACTTGTTAAGGCTAAGAATTTCGCCTCGCCTCAGCAATTAGAAGCGTCCGAAAGAAAGCGTAAGAATCCTCACGGCATGGCTCGTATTTCGCTGGAAAATCCTGAGTATTATCTCAATCGCGATACCTCATGGCTTGCGTTCAACCGGCGTGTGCTGGAAGAAGCTGAGGATGAGGGCAATCCTCTGCTCGAGCGCCTGAAGTTTCTCGCCATCTCGGCCAGTAATCTCGACGAGTTTTTCGAGATTCGCGTGGCGGCGATGATGCAACAGATCGAGGATGGCTATAACGAAGCCGGGCCCGACGGGCTCACCCTCGGCGAAAAACGAGACATCCTGGCGCGCCTAACCCACAAATTTGTGGACGACCAGTATGAGTGCTGGAACACTTTGCGGCCCGCTATGGCGGAGCAGGGCATTCGCGTGTTGGGGATGCACGAACTGCACGCAGAGGCCCGCCGTTTCGTTGACGAGTACTGCGAAAAAGAATTAGATCCTCTGCTCACTCCGGTGACAGTGGATCCCACGCACCCGTTTCCACGCGTGATCAACAAAGCGCTCTGCCTGGGACTACTTTTGCGGCGGCGGCGGCGCTCCGCCCTTACCTATACCGGCGTGGTTTCGGTTCCTCGGGGACTGCCACGGTTGGTGCCGTTACCTTCGGAGAAAACGACAGATTTCATCTTTCTCGCCGATCTGGTGGCGCACCACGCGCAGAACATGTATCACGGCTACGACATCGTTGCCTCCGCCCCGTTTCGGGTGACGCGCAACAGTAATCTTTATCTGCAGGAGGAAGAAGCGCGCAACCTTCTGGAATCGGTGCGCGCGGAGCTGCACAACCGGCGCAAGGGAGATGCGGTCCGGATGGAGATTGAAGCGGACGCTGATCCTGAAATTATCGAACGCCTGCGAACTGTATTCGAACTCGATCCGTGGCAGGTTTTTTCCGTTAATGGTCCGGTGAATCTTTCGCGTTTGTTTAACATATATGAGCAAACCAATCGGCCGGACTTGAAGTACCGCGGTTTTGCCCCGCGCGAACTGCGGCTTACGGCGAAGTCTCAGAATTTATTCGAGGAACTGCAGCGGCACGATATTTTGCTGCACCATCCCTACGACTCGTATGACGCAGTGGTTTCGTTCATCGAGTCTGCGGCGGAAGATGACAAAGTCTTATCGATCAAGCAGACTCTTTACCGGACCAATGAGCACTCGCTGATCGTACCTTCGCTGATTGACGCAGCATCGCGCAAGGAAGTTACCGCGGTGGTCGAGTTGAAGGCGCGTTTTGATGAAGCTTCCAATATCCGCTGGGCGCGCGATCTGGAAGATGCGGGCGTGCAAGTATTTCATGGTTTGGTGGGACTGAAGACGCATTGCAAGCTTTCGTTGCTGGTGAGGCGCGATCCCGACGGAGTACGCAGCTACGCGCACATCGGAACTGGCAATTACAACGCCACCACGGCGCGCATCTATACCGATCTCAGTTTGTTCACGGCGAATCCTGAAATTACGCGTGCGGTGCACGATGTTTTCAGTTTTCTTACCGCGTATGCAGAGAATCCCAGCTACGATCCGTTGCTGGTGGCTCCGCTCGACCTCGCAGAAAAAACCATTTCCCTTATCGATCGCGAAGCCGAGCACGCGCGGCAGGGTCGATCGAGGCGGATCATCGCCAAGATGAATGCTTTGCTCGACAAGAACGTTATCCAAGCCTTGTACCAGGCATCGCAGGCAGGCGTGGAGATCGATCTGATCGTTCGCGGCATCTGCGCGCTGCGCCCTGGGGTTCGCGGTTTGAGCGATCGCATCCGGGTGCGCAGTATTGTCGGAAGATTCCTGGAGCACAGCCGTATCTATTATTTCGAGAATGGTGGCGAAGAAGAAATTTACATTGGCAGCGCCGACTGGATGCCGCGCAATCTCTACGAGCGAGTAGAAGTGCTGGTGCCTTTGCGCGACGAATTTCTCCGCGAGCGCGTTCGTCGAGAGATTCTCGATGCGTATTTGGCGGATAATCGAAAGGCGCGTATCTTGCTGCGAGATGCCACTTACATTCGCGCATGGCAACCGCTGCATGGTAAGCGGAATCGAAAACCGCCCACCGGCGCCGCATCTTTCAGCGCTCAGGATTTCTTAATCAGCATAGCCGAAGGCAAGCAGGCTGCGGGCATGGTGCCCCCGCAGCTACCGGCGAGAGAGCACAAAGCGCCGGTTGGAAGGGAACGATAATTCGCAATGATTATTTATTTTCTGCGTCATGCCAATGCCGGCGAACACCTGGTAAATCCGAAGAAAGACGAGAAGCGCGCCCTCGACAAAGAGGGAATCGAACAGTGCGGTTACGTTGGCCGCGCTCTGGCTGCGATTGAGGCGCAAGTCGACGTAATTATATCCAGCCCTCTGAAACGGGCCTCCCAGACGGCTTCTCTGGTTGGGAATGAGATGGGTTACGAGGGCAAGCTGCAAATCGAAGCGGGATTGCGTCCTGAGGCGACCATCGCTGACTTTCGCCGTCTGGTGGAAAAGTATGCGCGCCAGGAATCGATCATGGTGGTCGGGCACAATCCTAACTTGAGCCAATTCCTCGGTACTGTGATCAGCGAGTCCGGCTGTGAAGCGTCCGTTGAATTAAAAAAGGGAGCGGTGGCCCGCGTCGATATGCGGCGCAGTTCGGGGACGCTGCAATGGTGCCTGACGCCAAAGGTGTCGCGCGCTCTCTATACCGCCGCGGTAGAAAGCTCACGGCCGAAAACTTCGCGGAAGTAAGCAGCGTCCTTTTCAATGGCCCAGAGTTCGAGATCCACTCCCATGCGCCGGCGGGGGACCAGAGTCAGCTTCACTTCTCCCGCATGCTGACTAACGCGCACTCGCTCGACAGCGCGGCTGCGGCCCAAATTCAGGGCGCGAGCCAAGCGTAGCAGCAGAATCGCTTTTTGTACTCCAGCCCGGTCTGTGGGATCGATTGCCTTCATAGGCGCCTCTTCGAGCGCCGGGCGGGACTTTCCGAGATAGCGGGCGATGGCCGCAATGATCCGGCGCTGCTGCGGCGTATAGCCAAGGATCTCTGAATTCGCAATGATGTAATAGGTGTGGCGGTGATGGCCGTTGCGGTTCACGTAATCGCCAACCTCGTAAAGCATCGCTGCCGCTGAAAGCCACTCGCGAAAGTCGGGCGCCAGTCCGTGGACGGAACGCAGCGCCGAGAAGAGAAACATTGCCGACTGCCGCACGTTAAGGGCGTGTTTCATGTCGACGCGGTAATGAGCAACGGCGCGGGTAATCGACTCCCAGCGCTCTGATTCAATCTGTTTTCCCGAACGAGTGCTGCGATCGTGCTCCGCCGCCATTTGCGCCAGCAGGCCGTCGCGCAGTCCTAACGAAGAGTAACGAAATCCCTTGAGATGCAGGCGGTCCAGCAGTTCGTGATAAACGACGGCTCCGGCGACGATGATTTCGGCGCGCCGCAGGCCAATGCCTTCAATCTTGCGCCGATCATCCAAGGGCAGTCGCGACAGGCGCTTAGCAATGCGCGTCATTTCTGTGCGGGACGCCACGGTTCGCTGACGATTTCCGTTTTTCCGCAGATGGCTGGCTGTGGCGGCCAACGCAGCGGCCGTCCCGGAGGTTGCGATCACGTTCTTGACTTTCGCCGGCACAATGCGCGGCATGACTCGATTTACTTCCCTGGCGACGAACCCTTGAAGACGTTTGAGCTCGCCTTTACGTGGAGGATCGTGCCGCAGAAATTCATCGGTAAGCCGCACCGCGCCCAATGGCAGGCTCACCGTGTCGCGGATCTGGCCGCGAGCCGACACGGTTAGTTCGCAGCTTCCGCCTCCCAGATCCATCATTAAAGTTGGCGCACTGTCTATGCGCAGGTTGGAGACGAGGCCCAGGTGAATCAGGCGCGCTTCTTCGAGGCCGGAAATGATTTCGACTACCCACCCCGTAGCAGAACGCACCCACTCGAGAAAAGCTTGCGAATTACGGGCATCTCGCAGTGCGCTGGTGGCGACAACCCGCACCGGGTCCGTTACTACCTGCTGCGTAGCCCGGTGAAAACGGCGCAACACCTTCACGGTTTCGGCCATCGACTCAGGAGTGAGAAAACCAGAACGGAATACGCCTTCACCCAATCGGGTTACTTCGCGATCTTCGTGGATCGGACGGAGCCGGCCGCGGGTGAGCCGAGCGATTTTCAGCCGGACAGAATTGGAACCGATATCAACCGCGGCAAAGGTCGGCATGAGGCAAGGCCAACAGTTTACATGCCACGAGGGGTTCGGTCATCCAGCGCTCGAAAAATCTGAGGGGGCAGCGTGTGGCGAGGGTCCTCGCTTCGAAGACACCGAGGCGGTCTGTGCGAGGGTATCCAGAAGATGATGAGCGCAGTACACACAACACGAGCCCTGTTGCCTTGAGTGCTCCGGTTCACATTGGATGTCGAATTCGAGCACGCCGGGATTGGCCGAGCATAGTTCGCACTTGGCTTTAGTATTCTGCGCCCGGAACAACATTGAATCTGGCATAACCTACCCCACTATAGTTGTCAACGGTGGCAGCCGAGCGGGCAGTGATGAGGGACACGGGCACCTGTGATAGAAGTCACATAGCAGCCAACATGGAGGGTGGTTACCTAGGCGGCCGAGGAGATTGGAGGGTTTTCTTTTGCCGAAGTTCGACGCGAAACTTGAGCGGGGGGTTTGCTATTCGCCTGAGGTTTGGTGAACATGGACACCGCATTGCGGAACTTGGCTCCGGTGACGTTGTGCAGTTCCGCTACCAGGGAAGACTCGCGGACTTCGCCGAGCTGCTTGCTGGCCGTTTGCGTTAGGATGAGCCAGTCATGCCAGTCACCAAGCGTATCCTGGATGCGCTTTACTCCTGCGATGAACTGTCTGGTTTCAGGAGTTTGCCCGCCGAACTCCGCGGTGTAGCGGGCACGCTTGCTCAAGATCCGGTACTGGTGCAATAAAGCCTCGGTCAGCTCGCCATCCCCGAAGCGCATGGGTTCGAGCATCCCTCGGGCAACCGCCAAAGGTTCACGGCTGGCTTTCGGATCGAAATCTTTGCGGGCGCGTCGCAATCGCTTGCGAATCTCGCGAATAGTATTTTTGTCTGCCGCCTTCGTGAGCTTCTTTTCCTGGCCGCGGCGGAGTTCGATCAGTTCGTTCATCAGCTGAGTCTTGCGCCGCGGCTCGCGGGGAATCTTCAAGCTGCGCAACGCCGCCAATTGCACGTCCAGGTCACGCAATTTGCCCGCCCGCTTGCGCAGCCGTCCCAGCAACTTCAGAAGTTTTTTCTGATTGCGGTTCAACTTCGGCGAGAGCTCCCCCAAGAGTATCTGCAGGCGCCGCGTCCCGGTGCGAATGCCGTGTACATTCTGTGGCCGGAGTTCCGATGAAAGCTTGACCAAGTCATGATCAAGCTTTTCGAAGACCGACTGACTGGTTTTAGGTGCGACTGACATGGGAAATCGAGTCGGGGGACGAAAATACAGGGTTTTCGACGAAAAGGCAATTTCTAAAGCTCCGCCATTTTAACACCCTGTTAACAGGATTCTGCTAGGGTGAGGGAGCATGGCTCTACCTTCCTTGCCTCGGCCAAATATGCACGGTCCGGAACCCGTTGAATCGGCAAAAGTTAGCGACGTCCCGGCGGCGCACAAGCGGAGCTCCACTTTTTTTCAGGGGAGAAGAGGAGAAACCGGGGACTGGGTCTTCAAATTCTTGATGCTCCTGTGCGGGTTGGCCGTGCTAGCGACCCTCGGGCTCATCGTCTATCAATTGGTGTTGCGTTCCAGCCTTTCCTGGCACGCGTTCGGATTTAAATTTTTCGCCGGTCACGACTGGGATCCGGTAAACGAACAATTCGGGGCGTTGCCGTTTATTTATGGAACGCTGGTTTCGTCTTTGCTGGCACTATTGATTGCTGTGCCTTTGGCGATTGGCGTGGCGGTTTTCACGACCGAGATGTGCCCCCCGCGGCTGCGCGGCCCGCTTTCGTTTTTCGTGGAATTGCTGGCAGCGATTCCGAGCGTGGTTTATGGGCTGTGGGCGATTTTTGTGCTGGTGCCGATCCTCAGCAACTATGTGGAACCATTCCTGTCGCGGACGCTGGGCTGGACGGGATTATTTACGGGCGCGCCGTACGGGATCAGCATGCTGGCTGCGGGAATCATTCTGGCGATCATGATCATCCCGATTATCTCGTCGATTACGCGGGAAGTATTGATGGTGGTGCCGCAGCACCAGCGCGAGGCAGCGCTCGCGCTGGGCGCCACTCGCTGGGAAATGATTCGCGTCGGAGTGCTGCGGAATGCGCGCGCGGGAATCATGGGTGGGATCATTCTTGGCCTGGGCCGCGCCTTGGGCGAGACCATGGCAGTAACCATGGTGATTGGAAACCGGCCCGAGATAGCAAAGTCGCTATTCGCGCCGGGATACACCATGGCGAGCGTGCTGGCGAATGAGTTCAGCGAGGCCACGGGCGATGTTTATCTTTCAGCCCTGATTGAAATCGGTCTCGCTCTTTTTCTGGTTACGATCGTGGTTAACGCTCTAGCCCGGCTGCTGGTGTGGACCGTAACCCGCGGCCAGCCTGCGAGGGCGAATGCCTGAGCCTGGAAAATCTGCGGGTCCGCCGGTGTTGCCGATTTCGCTGCGGCGGCGAATCACCGACCATGTGATGACGGGAGTGGCCGTCCTCACGGTGATCCTGGTGTTGGTGCCGCTGTTTGCAATTTTCGCCTATCTTGTCTACCGCGGCGTGGGATCAATTAACTGGGCCTTCCTCACGCAGACTCCAAAGCCGGTGGGCGAATCGGGCGGAGGGATGGCGAATGCGATCGTTGGTTCGGGACTGATATTGGCGCTAGCCAGTATTCTAGGCGTGCCACTTGGAGTCGGCGCCGGCATCTATCTGGCAGAGTTTGGACGCAACCGTCTCGGCGATGTCATTCGCTTTACCGCTGACGTGCTGAACGGGGTGCCTTCGATCGTGATCGGCATCGTAGCGTACTCTATTGTTGTTCTTTCTCAGAAACACTTTTCCGCGCTGGCCGGCGGTGTAGCTCTGGCCATCATGATGATTCCCACGATCACGCGAACGACCGAAGAAATGTTATTGCTGGTGCCGCAGGCTTTGCGGGAAGCAGCGTACGGCTTGGGTATTCCGCGCTGGCGAACCACTTTATCCATCACCTTGCGCACAGCGACTTCGGGCGTGATTACCGGAATCATGCTGGCCTTTGCCCGGGTTGCGGGGGAAACGGCTCCCCTGCTTTTTACGGCGTTCGGCAATCAATTCTGGAATCTGCGCACCAACCAGCCCACCGCCGCGCTGCCGTTGCAAATTTTCAGCTATGCAATTTCGCCCTATGACGAATGGCACCGCCAAGCTTGGGCGGGTGCGCTGGTGCTTATCGTTCTCATTGTGACTGCGGTCGCGGCGGTACGTTTTGCCGTGCGCCGCGGCGGCTTCGGAGCAGCCTAAGAATGGGAGTTGGAATCCAGGTCGAAAACCTGAACGCCTGGTACGGCAAGACACAGGCGCTGTATGACGTCCGCTTGATAGTGGCGGCAAATCATGCGACGGCGCTGATCGGTCCGTCAGGTTGCGGCAAGTCGACGTTTATTCGCTGCCTGAATCGCATGCATGAAACCATTCCCGAGGCGCGAGTTACGGGGAGCGTACGCATCGGCGACATCGACGCATACAACGGCACTTCGCCGACGCAATTGCGCCGCCGGGTGGGAATGGTTTTTCAAAAGGCGAATCCGTTCCCCACGATGTCGATCTACGACAACGTAGCCTCCGGATTGAAACTGAATGGTTTTCACGACCGTCACAAGCTCGACGAAATTGTGCATCAGTCGCTTGACTCCGCCGCGCTGTGGGATGAAGTAAAAGATCAGATCCACAAAAAATCGGGCGCAAGCCTTTCCGGAGGCCAGCAACAACGTCTCTGCATCGCCCGGGCCCTGGCCGTGGAGCCGGAGGTCCTGCTGATGGATGAGCCTTGCTCGGCGCTCGATCCCATCTCCACCGGCAAAATCGAAGAGTTGATCTTTCAGCTCAAAGAGCGGTATACCATCGTAATTGTGACGCACAACATGCAGCAGGCGGCGCGGGTCGCAGAATTCACAGGATTTTTTCTGCTGGGGAAGATGATCGAGTTCGATAAAACGGAAAAGATTTTTACCAAGCCGTCTGATAAGAAGACGGAAGATTACATCACCGGCAGATTCGGGTAAGAAAGGTTCGGAATAATGCGTACGCGTTTTCAGCAAGGGCTCGACGATCTGCGGCAAAAGTTGCTCCGCATGGGTGGACTGGCGGAACAAGCGGTGGATCGTGCCCGCCAGGCTTACATCGATCGCGACCTTACGCGCTGCCAGATGGTTCTGGAAGGCGAGAGCCTGATCAATAATTCGGAGCGCGAAATTGACGAAGCCGCATTCGATCTGCTCGCCATGCAACAGCCTATGGCGGTCGATCTGCGCTTCATTCTCGCGGTCACCAAGATCAATTCCGATCTGGAGCGAGTGGGCGATCAGGCAGTAAATATCGCTGAGCGGGTGATGGATATGGTCGACCTTCCCGCCGCAGATTTGCCGGTCGACATTGCCCGCATGGGCGCGGCCGTGAGCGCTATGGTGCGTCGGGCCCTGGAAGCCTTTATCGAAGGCAAAGCGGAACTGGCCCAGGCTGTACTCGAAATGGACAATGTGGTGGACCGCATGAAGGACGACGCTTTCATCCAACTGGTTAAGACGATGAACCAGCGACCCGATGTCGTGCGGCAAGCTCTGGATGCGCTGCTCGTGGCGCGCAATCTGGAGCGCGTTGCCGACCACGCCACCAACATCGCCGAGGATGTGATCTTCTGGGTGCAAGGCGCCGACGTTCGTCACAACGCGAGCGTTGAAGAACATCATGAGCCCGCGGCCGGGCTCTAGCCGCGAACCGTGCTTCTGGCTCTACAAAAACTACCTCGACTTGCGTCGTATAACTTGGGCGCCTCGCGGCCCAGGCAGTGCGTCTCCACACCCTTTGACCACAGGTTCCCACCTGCACTACTCTCATCTCGCCTTGATTATTGCGGAGGCCTCGTGATTCGATTTTGCCGCGTGCTTTTAGCAGTTGTACTGGTCGCTTTTCCCATTCAGCTTCTGGCGCAAGAGAACGCGCCTGGCCGTTCAACGATGTCACTTCCAACCAGCAAGACTTTGGAAATTCCCGCGCCCGGACGCGTTGGCAGCACCAATAGCTTTCCCGCCACGATCGCGTTGAGTCCAGACGGCCGCTATGCCGCTCTGTTGAACAATGGCTATGGCACGCAAGAGACTCTAGCCACGCAGTCGATTGCCATACTCGATCTCAAGACGAATCAACTGTCGGACTATCCTGACAAACGCTTTGGCGATGACGCTCATCAGAGCTACTTCCTTGGTCTGG
>Ga0307478_10002013_pt1 | contig 16685 bp, 14 predicted proteins | sample atmos_gasesECM4C_2_FD_203713 | JGI IMG/M metagenome (GOLD analysis project Ga0307478, IMG submission 203713) | Hardwood forest soil microbial communities from Morgan-Monroe State Forest, Indiana, United States - atmos_gasesECM4C_05 | ecosystem: Environmental > Terrestrial > Soil > Temperate...
GAAATGTCGCGGCAATATTTTCGCGGCAGTTTCATCACAGGAGATTCCGATTTCATTTTCGGCAACGCCACGGCCGTCTTCGACCATTGCACGATCGAAAGCACTGACTTCGGCTGGATCACAGCGGCCGACACCCAACGAATAACGGCCAACGGCCTGATCTTTCTTGATTGCGCGCTCACGCCGGGAAGCAACCGTAATCCTGTTACTGACGACAACACCACGGCGCTGCCTGCGACCGTGTTTCTCGGCCGGCCCTGGCAATGGACCGACCCGGAGACGATGTCGAGCGTGATGTTCATTCGGACAAAGATGGGCCCCCACATTATTCCCGCGGGCTGGGATCCGTGGGACCTGACCCCAGACGATGCCAAGATCGACCGCAATCCACTCACCCGCTTCTCCGAGTTTGGGAGCATGGATTTGAACGGCAATCCCCTGGCAGACAGCGACGGCGATGGCACGCCCGATGGTCGCGTCTCTTGGGCAGATCCGATGACAGAGGAACAAGCGGCGAATTACACGCTCGAGAACATCTTTGGCCCAGTCGATTTCTGGAACTCGACTACGCAACCGCAGTCGAGCGGAATTGCTTACCAGAGCCAGGGCGATCCATGGGATCCTATCGCGCAACTGGCGCTCCTTCCGACCGTGCCGGGTGCATCTTCTCAAGCCCTCAATATTTCGACGCGTCTCGCCGTGCAGACCGGTGACAATGTGCTGATAGCTGGGTTTATTCTGACCGGCGACACGCCGCATCAAATTTTGCTCAGAGCGCTCGGTCCTTCTCTGGAGAAAGCCGATATCAACGACCCACTCGCGGATCCGGTCCTGGAACTTCATGCCGCGGATGGCAGCCGGATCGCTTTCAATAACAGTTGGAGATTCTCCCAGGAGGCGGCCATCATCGCCACTGGCCTCGCGCCTTCCGACGATAACGAAGCGGCGATCCTCGCGACGCTTTCGCCGGGCACATACACCGCCATCGTCCGAGGCCGCCGCGCCACGACCGGTGTCGCGCTCGTGGAAGTATACGACCTGAGTGGCGCTGGTGCCGGGCAATTGGCTAACATCAGCACGCGCGGGTTCATCGATACCGGCGACCACGTCATGATCGCAGGATTTATTCTCGCTGGTGGCACCGGCGGGTCCAATGTCCTGATTCGAGCCATCGGTCCGTCGCTCGCGGCCGCAGGACTATCCGGGGCGCTTGCTGATCCCACCCTGGAGCTACATGACGGCAACGGCCTGGCGATTGCGTTCAATGATAACTGGCGAGAAACGCAGCAAGCGGAAATCGAGGCGACAGGGATTCCGCCCGCGGACGATCGGGAATCGGCGATCATCGCGTCGCTGCCGCCCGGCCCCTACACCGCGATCCTGGCCAGCCGCGACGGCAGCACCGGCATTGGCGTGATCGAAGTATATAACCTGGGACTCTGAGGCATCCTCGGAGGGGCCAGGTTGGCGCTTGTCACCGGCGTTGTTCTTCGCACAATTAAGGCGATGCTCGCCGAGATTACGGTCACGTCGGTTGTCATCTGGGTGGTTTGCCTGTTGCTCGCCGTCGGCGTGGGATGGAGCCGCTACGAGAAGAGAAGGACGCGCGATAAATTCCTCCGCGAGCTGATCGCGATGGATCCGGTGCGCCGGGAAAAAGTGCTCAGCCGGTTGCGCCCGGAGATCGCGATGGACCTGCGCCAGCAACTGATGGAACGCTTTCGGATCAGCTCGATCCAGAGCGGCCGGTAAATCCTTCGAGAGTACGGCTTGCCACGGCTTCGGGTTTCCGCTCATAATCGCCGCCCTTAGGAGGCACTTATGACCACAACCAAAATCTTTTTCGCCGGCGTCCTTGGCGCCGTGGCGATGTTTCTTTGGACGTTCGTCGCTCACGAGCTTCTCCCGCTGGGCGAAGCCGGCGTTCAGAACACAATGAACGACGACGCGCTTTTGAGCGCGCTGAAAAGCACGGTGAATGACAAGCCCGGACTCTACATTTATCCGTCGATGGGGCTGGGACCGGACGCGACCCACGCCCAGCGAAACGAAGCGATGGGCAAATACGCCGCGACGCTGGAAAAGAATCCCTCCGGGTTCTTCATTTTCCATCCGGCCGGTTCGCGCCCGATGAACATGGGAAAATTCCTGACGATCGAATTCGTGACCGAGCTGTCTGAAGCGCTCCTGGCGGTCTGGCTGCTCGCGCAAACGCGGATCATGAGTTTCGGCGGACGCATCGGATTCGTCACGGCGGCGGGAATCATGGCCGCGATCGCGACGAACGTTTCCTATTGGAACTGGTGGGGTTTTCCCACCGTTTACACCGCCTCCTACATTTTTATTCAACTCGTCGGATTCTTCTTGGTAGGCGTCGTGGCCGCGATTATGTTCCGCCGAGTAACGGCGTAGCGCAGCCCCGCGACTTCGCACCAACTAAACTAATCACAGTTGTCAGGCTGGCGGCCTCACGTCAGCCCTGATCGCCAATTCCACATTCTGTATATGCGTCTAACATCGCTTCTTCGTTTCGTGTTCGTGTTCCTGCTCGTGATCGTAATCGACCGCTCGGCTTCGGCCCAGGCGCTGCCAAACACCACGCGCCTTCTTCGTTTCCCAACGACCAACGGCCAGCAGATCGTCTTCTGCTATGCCGGCGAGCTTTACACTGTCGCCAAGGAAGGCGGCATCGCGCGCCGTCTTACCAGTGGGCCCGGCTACAGCTCCTTCCCGCGTTTCTCGGCTGACGGAAAACAACTCGCGTTTACTTCGCAGTATGACGGCAACACCGAAGTTTATGTGATGCCGGGCGACGGTGGCGCGCCGAAGCGGATCACTACAACGACCACGGTGGGCCGCGACGACATCTCGGACCGGATGGGACCGAACAACATCGTCATGACGTGGGAGAACACGAAGCCGCTCGTCGTTTTCCGCTCGCGCATGCGCAGCTTCAATTCGTTCATCGGCGAGCTTTACACCGCCGGACTCGACGGAGATCTGCCCCAGCAATTGCCGGTGCCGCGCGGCGGGTTCGCTTCCTTTTCGCCGGATGATTCAAAGATGGCTTATAACCGCGTCTTCCGTGAGTTTCGCACCTGGAAACATTATCGCGGCGGCATGGCGGACGACGTTTGGATTTTCGACTTCAAGACCGGCCAGACAACAAACCTGACGAACGATCCCTCGCAGGACATCTGTCCGATGTGGGGCCCGGATAACCGCATCTATTTCATTTCCGATCGCGACGGCCGGATGAATTTGTTCTCGACCGACCTGACCGGCAAAGACACCAAGCAGCTCACCACCTTCAAGGATTACGACATCAAGTTCCCTTCCATCGGCAAAGACGCGGTCGTGTTCGAACAGGCGGGATACATCTGGCGCTACGACCTCGCCAGCGGAAAGGCGGACGTCGTACCGATCGACATCAAGGAGGATTTTGCGTCGGGCCGCTCGGCCCTGGTCGACGCGTCGAAGCATATTGAATCGGCGAGCGCCGCTCCGGATGGCCAGCGCGTGATCGTCGTCGCGCGCGGTGATTTGTTCTCGATTCCCGGCAAAGACGGAACGCCGCGTAACCTGACCAAGACTTCGAATGCCCACGAACGCGATGCGGTCTGGTCGCCGGACGGAAAATGGATCGCGTATAACTCGGATGCGACCGGTGAGAACGAGCTCTACGTCCGTTCCCAGGATGGCAAAGGCGAACCGACCCAGCTCACCAAGGACGCCGACACCTACTTCTACGCGGCGATCTGGTCGCCCGACAGCAAGAAGCTGATGTGGAGCGACCGGTTGCAACGACTGCGTTACATCGATGTCGCCAGCAAAGCGATCACCCAAGTCGACCAGAGCAAGGAGTCCGAGATCCGCAGTTACGACTGGTCGCCCGATAGCAACTGGATCGCGTGGACCCGGCAGGAAGAGAATGGCGGCGATCGGGTCCTCCTCTTTTCGATGGCCGACAAAAAACAAACGCCGGTCACCGATGAATGGTATTCGGCGGGTAACGCGACGTTCAGCGACGACGGCAAGTATTTGATGATGACGTCGAGCCGGGATTTCCGGCCGATCTTCGACGAGACCGATTTTGGCAACGTCTATCGCGATCTCGAGCGCGTCTATCTCGTAACCTTGTCGAAGGACACCGAGAATCCGCTCGGGCCGCGCAGTGACGAGGTCGGCAAGAAAAAGGAGAAGGACAAAGATAAGCCGGAAGACAAGGACAAGGCTGCGGGCGCCGACAAAGACAAGGCCAAGCCAGACAAGAAGCCCGGGGAAGACACCAAGAAAGACGACAAGGAAAAAACTCCGGAGCAAAAGAAGCCAGTCACGGTCAAGGTGGACCTCGATGGGATTCACGACCGGTTAGTCGCGCTCGACATTCCCTCAGCCAACTACGCGAACCTGCGCCTGGTTAACGACCGCATCTTCTATATGCGCCGGACCGTCGGCGACGATCGCGGCGACGATGACGATGATGGCGGGCCCGACAGTCGGCGCTGGCATCTCTGCTCCTACAGCCTGGACGATCGCAAGGAGACGGTGCACGGCGACGTGAGCAATTACGAGATCACTCACGACGGCAAAAAGATGCTGGTGAAGGTGGGCAAGGAATACGCCATGATCGACCTGCCGAAGGACAAGCTCGAGCTCAAGGACGAGAAGGCCGGGAAAGATTTCCACTTAAAGCTGGCCGGGCTCGACATGAAGCTGGATCGCCACGCCGAGTGGACCCAGATCTATAACGAAGCGTGGCGGCACATGCGCGATTTCTTCTATGCGCCGAACATGAATGGCGTCGATTGGAAAGCGATGCGCGACAAGTATGCCGCGCTGGTTCCTTTCGTGAATCATCGCAACGATCTCACTTATCTCATCGGCGAACTGATCGGCGAACTGAACAACGGCCACGCCTATGTCGCCGGGGGCGAACGTCCGGAAACGCCGCGGATCAAGCTCGGTCTGCTCGGCGCGGAGCTATCGCGCGATCCTGCTTCGAAAGCCTATAAGATCGAAAAAATCTTGCCGGGTGAGAACTGGAACAAGCACGCGCGTTCGCCGCTCACGGCTATTGGAGTGAACGTCAAAGTCGGAGACTACATCCTGGCCGTGAATGGTACGCCGGTCAGCTCCCTGGCAAACATCTACGACGCTCTTATCGGCACCGCCGACAAGCAGGTAATCCTCCGGGTTAACTCGAAACCGGCCGATGACGGCGCGAGAGACATCACTGTGGTGCCGGTCGCTGACGAATCGCCGCTCTACTACCGCGCCTGGGTCCAGAAGAACGTTGACGAAGTTAGCAAGAAGACCAACGGCGAGGTCGGCTACATCCACATTCCAGACATGGGCCAGCCGGGCTTGAATGAGTTCACGAAGCAATACTTTCCCCAGATTCGCAAGAAAGGTCTTATCGTGGACGTGCGCGGTAACGGCGGCGGCTTCGTTTCGCCGCTCGTGATCGACCGGCTGCGGCGCGCGCTGGTGATGGTGGAGATCGCGCGGAACGGCACGCCGCAGACGAACCCACCGCAGACATTCCTCGGACCGATGGTTGCGCTTTGTAACGAGTTCTCCGCGTCGGATGGCGACATCTTCCCGTACCGGTTCAAATCGAATGGTCTCGGCAAGCTCATTGGCAAGCGGACCTGGGGCGGCGTGGTAGGAATTCGGAACCCGCTTCCGTTAACTGACGGTGGCCAGCTCTTCCGGCCGGAATTCGCGCCTTACTCGAAGGACGGCAAGGAATGGGTCATCGAAGGCCACGGCGTCGATCCCGACATCGTGGTGGACAACGATCCCACGAAAGAATTCCACGGTGAAGACGAGCAGCTCAACCGAGCCATCGAAGAGATCCAGAAGGATATGAAGACCAAGGCGTACTCGTTGCCGAGCCCGCCGCCGTATCCGAATCGGAACCCGACGCCGCCGGCGAAATAATCCGCCTCTTCTGTAGCCGCTTCGCTATGCGAAGCGTTGAGCCGATCTCACGCCGCCCACCCGCCTCGATTTGGCGGGGCAGGCAGGGCCAAGGCTACAGTTCTTTCGTCATGGGGATCGCGCCGGCGATGTCTTCCCAGCCGTTGCGCAACCAGAACTGATGTCCGGCCGGATTATCGCCCGCCACGAGAATGATGGCGCGTTTTAGGCCCGCCTTTCGCAGTCCGTTCACGCAACCGTCCAGCAATAACTGTCCGACTTTCTGTCGACGATAGGCCGGGGCCACCGCGAGATGATAAATCCATCCGCGCCGCCCGTCGTGGCCGCACAGAGCGACGCCGACAATTTTGCCTTCGGCTTCGGCGACACGACTTAATCCCGGATTTCGCCCGAGATACGCCGCGATTTCCTCGCGCGAATCACCCTCGCAGATCTCGACTCCTTCGACCTCATTCCAAAGTGCAATCGCGCCAGCGTAATCGCCGATCACAAATTCTCGCGTGGTGATGCCCGCGGTCGCTGCCATAAGTCTCAGGCTGCCGGCTTCTGATCGCCCGCGAGCCCTAGTCTCGCGGCGTCGCCTTGCAGCGCCGCGATGACGCCGGCAATCACTTCTTCCAACGGCATTGCTAATTCCGCCGCGCCGCGCGTGATGTCTTCGCGATTCACGGCCCGGGCAAACGCCTTATCTTTCATCTTCTTTTTCACGGACGCGACCTCGACCTCATGAATGCTCTTCGACGGCCGGACACGTGCGACCGCCATGACAAAGCCGCTCAATTCATCCACCGCGTAGAGTGTGCGCTCGAGCGGCGTCTCCCGGGTGGTGCCGGCATAATCCGCGTGCGAGAGAATCGCGCGACAAACTTCTTCGCTCCAACCCCGCTCGCGCAACCAGGCTACGCCCACGAAAGGATGGCCCTCCGTCGGACTTTGCTCCTGGTTCGGGTGCCGCTCGTAATCCATGTCGTGAAGCAAGCCGACCGCTTCCCACAGGTCCGCGTCCCCGCCCGCTCGCTGCGCGAAGTGTTTCATCGAATCGGCCACGGCGTAGCAATGCCGCCGCAGACTTTCCGATTGGACCCATTCGTGTAAAATCGACAGCGCTTTTTCTGCCAGCATCATCCTAAAACTCTAGCCGATCTCTGACTTCTGTCCTGTGGCCTCCGCGGGAACGCAACTCTGCGTCACAGCTCCGGCGCCACCACACTTGCGGCTTGCTGAAGCGGATGGGCGAAACCGAGCTTGCCGGTTTCATTGAGCGTAATCTCGCGCGAGCGCCGCTTGTCTGCTTCGAACAATCGGGCTTGCTGTGAGGCGAAGCTGCGATTCAACACGTTCATGTTCGCTTCGTCATTCAGCCGGATCGATCGCAGATCGAAGTTCGCGGAACCGACCGACACAAATGCGCCGTCCACAACCATCAACTTCACGTGCACCATCGCTGGCTGATACTCGTAGATTTTGACGCCGGCTTTCAGTAACTCGGGCCAATGCTTTCGCGACGCGGCGCGCACGGCTCTCTGGTCGATCTTCTCGCCCGGCACGACAATTTCCACCTTCGCGCCGCGCTTGGCGGCCGCGATCAATTCCTTCTGCATCAAATAGTCGGGGAGAAAATAGGCGTTCTCGATCAGTAAACTGTGTTGGGCGGAAGCGATCGCGAGCAAATACATCAGATGAATGTCCATGTCGCCCTGGCGTGGCGAGCCTTTGAAAACTTGTGCGGTGTAAGGGCCCATGGCGGCGAGCGGCGGAAAATACTCCGGCCCATGCAATACTTCGCCGCGTGTCTTCAGCCAATTATCCATGAACGCGGCCTGGAGCTGCGCCACCACCGGGCCCGTGATCTTGTAATGATTATCGCGCCAGTGTTCCGGCGATTCACCGTCCCCCAGCCACTCGTCCGCAACGCCCACGCCGCCGACAAATCCAATCTTCCCATCGATAACGAGCAGCTTGCGATGGCTCCGGTTGTTGTAACGCCGCGGATCCAGCCAGATGATCGAGTGATATTTCACGATGTGGACGCCCGCTGCGTTCAACCGCGCCAGGTTCTCACTTCCCATCTTGCCCGTTCCCTGGGCATCGAGAATCACGTTCACGGTCACGCCGGCTTGCGCGCGTTCCGCCAGCGCCTCGGTCACTTGCTTCGCGATCTCGCCGTCCCAGAAAATGTAGGTCTCGAAATCAATCGAGCGGCGCGCCGAACGGATTGCGCTCAGCATCGCTGGAAAAATTTCGCGTCCGTTCACGAGGGTCGTGATGTTGTTTCCCGAGACGAAATTCCCGCCAAGCAGCGATCCCGCCGCTTGTCGAAACTCCGGGGAGTCCGCCGAATAAAGCGGCGCGACTTCCTGCGTCACTTTCTTCCCTTCCTGCAAGGTGCAGGCGCCGGTCAAGGCGGCGAGGAGAATCGCTGTCCGGGCCGCACGGCTTCGCACGTTAACGTCTTTCGCCAAACTCGCGCAGCTTCGCATAAAAATAAACAGCAGCATCCATCATCGTTCCGTCCGCCGCGCGGATCTTATATTTCTGGTGGGTGAACGAGGATTCCGACGCGCAATATTTCACGAAATCCTCTGCGGTCTTCACGCGCTCACCGGCGAAATCGAGCTTCATCCGCAAATGTTTCGCGCCAGCCAAGCCGTCGTACTCGCTCCCGTTGCGGACAAACTTCACGTTCGTCGCTGTCTCGACCCCGTGAATGAGAAAATCGATTCGCGCCTGCTCCCGCGCGTCGCGCGCCCAAAGAGAACAGGGCAAGACCGCGGCCAGGATCAGCAAGAGGCCAAGACGCCGGGAATTCATCGCGGAACATAATCGCTGGCGGGTAGTTCACAGGATCTAATTTGATTTCGAGATCACGGTAAGTCCTGCCGCGCGGCTGACTTGACCGCGCAACTTCCCCAAGCGTCCGGAGTTATTAAATCGAGGGAGCAGCCCAGAGCCGTTTCTTCACTTGGAATCCATGATCATCCTGCTGCAGTACCTTGGCCTGGCGATCCTCGTTGTGATATCGCTGGGAGGATTCGTTGCCGCGGTCGCGTGGACGCTCGCAATCTGGTTTGGCAGCCACGGCTAGCTTCTCACGGATTTCGACCTCCGCGGGCCGCCTCAGCCGCCCTTGTTTTTGGCTTCGGCTTTCATCTCGGCCACGACGTCCTGCTGCATCCGCTGCATTTTTTGCATCACTGGCCCCATCATCTGTTGCATTTCCTCGATCGTGTTTTGCATGACCGTTGGCATTTTGGCGATCACCGCCTGGCCCGCGGGCGTTTTATAAAACGCGATCATGCCGTCGACTTCCTGCTGGCTAAAGGTCTTTTGATAGACCCGCACATACAACGGCTCGAGCTTGGTCCAATCGAGCAATTCTTTCATCATGGCGATGATTTCGCCGCGCCGCTGGTCGATATCCTTCTGGACCTTGGGCGGAATCTTCTGGCCCTGGGTAGCCTGCGCGATCGTCTGTTGCATCAGATTGTCCATCTGCGCCATGACGGAGTCGATAAGCTTGTGAGCTTGCGCGACTTCGAGGAGTTGTTTGATGGAGGCTTCGCTCGGCGCGCTGGACGTTCCGGACGAGCTCGGCGATGGGTTGTCCGCGGCCCGGGCAAGGGCGCCGCACACTGCGAGAATGAGAAGAATTCGCTTAAGCATGGTAATCGTTAGACTAGGCGGCAGTCCCCGCCGTTGAAAGGGCAAACCGATCCGGCCGAGGTCACCGCGGGAACGAAGGTGCTCGATGTCGGCTGCGGTCCCGGGTATGTAGCGGCGTGGTCGCCGCGCGGAAAGCGTAATTATCGGAAGCACCAATTGCATTCTGCTCGCGTCCTCCTAATTTCCGCTTGCATGCACGCGCCTAAAATACCGAACCGATCCGAAACGGCGGTGATTTCTCCCGAGGCCCTGGTCGGGCTCGGCATCACGATAGGAGCGCTCGGTTTGCTCGGGTTGCTGCTCGGTTTGGCGCAGCATATGAGGTCGGTGCCTGATGGAGCGATGCTTTGGTTTGGAATCGGCGGCAGCTTCGTGGTTCTCGGCGGCATGATCGCGGCAGCCGCGCGCGCGAGGAAAGGTCGATAGCGCTACCGCAACCAAGCGCGGGCGCAGGGGTTGCTGTTTCTAACGCTTCAGTCCCGAGGTTCCGCCAATCATGACAATGCTAAAAATTTTCCTGACCATCGTTATGCTGTCGATGTTCGCATCGTCGAGCTTCGCGAAGAAACCCCGCAAGCCTCCTGGCGTGATCGTCGGTTGGCGATATGTGCCGGCGCCGGTTCAGGCGACCTTCCAAAGCCACGTCGACGGCGGCAAAGTGAAGGAAGTGCAAAAGGAAACAGCGGCAAACGGCGCGGTCTTCTATTCCGCCGAGGTAAAAGGAACCGACGGCATGTGGATGAAGATCTACGTCACCGACACCGGCACTTTCATGAAGACCGAGCCCGACAACGCGCGCAACAAGCGGAAGCACAAACCGCTCTTCGGCGGTTGACCGGTTTCCGTGGCCTCTAGCGCGACTGGCCCGAGGCGCCGCTGGTGGAATGGCTCGGCTTCGTCCGCGGTTTTGAGATTTGCCGCTGGCGCGCGCGCGCGCTTTGGCCGCAGCCTGTTGTCGCCGAAGAGACCTTGTTCGCTAGCCAACTGATACCATGCGCCAGCGGATGAAGGCGCGACTACCGAAGCGCGCCGCGCGAACGCGAGACAGTCAGGCTGATTGCTTCAACGCTTTTTCGTCGGCGCAAATTTCGCGGGCGAGGGTTCGCGCTTCGTCTTCGAGGGAGCCGAGGCTGAAATCGCGGGAGCCGCGGCGGTCCAGCAAATATTCGTTCACAAATGATTCGAGGCCGCCGCTCCGCTCGCATTGGGCGACGTGGATGAGCTGATGGAGGAGCAGTTCGCGGTTCTGCCAGCTATCGGCGCGAATAATGATGCCGTAGCCAATGGCAACGCCACGGGAGGCGTCGGTAATGATTTGGGCATGGCGGGCGGCGTCCGCCAGCTCCTTGTCGTCGGGCAACGGAATCCGATCTACCACCAATACTCGCACCCGATCAGGTTCCTGAACGCCGGCTTGCCGCGCATCGGACACCTGGTTCTTTGTCAGCGGGGCGCCGTGTTCGAGGATGTAAGCTTCCTGGCACTTCGCCCACCGGGAGGCGAAGGGCGCCAGGCGATCGAAGTCTTTCTGGTTAATCATAGCGAGTGGGTCGGGTCGTTAGGTTATTCCAAGCATGCCGCATGCAAACCCCGTTCCTAAATGCAGCCCGGCGGCATATCGTCCGCATCTGGGTTTGTTTGAACGGGGGCGCCATTCTAGAATCGGATCAATGCAACGAAGTGAGCGCTACCGAATGAAGAAATTTCGCGCCTTGTTCCCGGCGGTTTCCGGCCTGTTCGCGTTCCTTCTCTTCATGGCGACGCCGGCGGCGGCCGAGATCGCGGACTGGGACGCGGTCGTGCGCCCACTCGACGAAGGCGTGCCCCAGGTCGCAGTCATGCGGCTGCGGGAAATTCTTAAGCGCGAGCTGGCCGCGCCTGACAAGAAAACGGCAACGGCGAAATTGGGTGAGGCGCTGCTCGCGGCGGGCGAAGCGGAAGAAGCGCTGAAGGTGCTGCAAGATCCGGCGTTGCAAGACCTGCCCGCGACCTGGCTTTGGCGCGCCCAGGCGCTGGCGTCGCTCCAACGATGGACCGAAGCGCTTCCTCTCTACCAGAAAGTCGTCGCGCAAAATCCATCGCCCTTCCGGGCCACCGCTCTTTTCGGACAGGCCGAAGCGCTTCGGGCGCTGCAACGCTTTGATGAAGCGCTCCAATTATTCGGATCGCTTCTGGGCGATCCGCAATGGAACGACCGCGCGCAGTTGCGCTCGATCGAGCTGTTGCTCGACAAACGAGACAACGCCGGCGCCCGCCGGATTCTCGACAAGACGCGCCCGGCCGCGCTCGCCGACAAAAAGGAAAAGCGTTATTTGCAGGGTCGGCTCGAGGCGCAGCTCAATCATCACGAGCGCGCGATCGAGCTTTACCAGACGATCTTGCGGCGACCGGAAGGCGCGAGCCGCGCGGTCCTGATCGCGACCCTTTGTGCGATGGCGGAATCGCATCTGCAATTGCAAACGCCGGAAACAGGCGACGACGCCCTGGAGGATTTTATCGAGCATCATCCGATCGACCCGGAGCTGCCGACAATTTTTGCGAAGCTCGATCAGCTTTATCGGGTCGAGCGACAGCCCTCTAGCCAGGAACTCGGCCGCTGGGCGAACGACCCTGCCCAGCCGCGACGATCGCTCGCGGAGTGGTATTTGGCCCGGGCCGAGCTTCGCGCCGAACGCCCGGAGGCCGCGCTTCGCGCTTATGCGAAGTTGCGGGACGATCATGCCCAGTTCCCGGCTCTGGCGGAAGGGCTCTTCGAGTTTGCGCAATTGGAAATCGAGCGCCGGCATTTCGACGAAGCGCTCGCCATCCTGAACGACGCGATGGCGCTTCACCCGCCGGCGGTCTGGTCCGAGCGCCTCGCTCTCCTGGCGGCCCGTGCCCACTATCTCGCCCGGCGGTTCGACAAGGCCGGGCAAACTTTCGAGCAAGTCGCGAACACTTCGCCGCGTCTGCGACGGGACTCGCTTTTCAACGCGTCGCTGGCCTGGCTGCAACAGAACGACAAAGATCGATTTCTGGCGGACACGAAGGAGCTGGCGAACAGCGGCGCGAGCGATGAAACGCGCGCCGATCTTCTTCTCGAGGAAGGATTGACGCAGGCGGCGCAAGGCAACGCCAACGCCGCGCAGACGGTGGAAAATTTCCTGCGCCAGTTTCCCCGCCACAAGCGCGCGGCGGAAGCCTGGGTGACGCTGGCCGAGCTGGCTTTCCATGCGGCTCCTCCGCGCTTTGACGAGGCCCGGAAAAACCTCGAGCGCGCCAGGAACAGCCAGCCGAACCCGGCGGCCAGCGAGCGGGCCGATTATCTCGCGATCTGGATCGAAGACGCCGCGCCCGATTCCGATGGCGCGAAAGTCATCTCCGCTGCCACGGAGTTTCTCCGGAAATATCCCGGCTCGCCTTTCGTTTCCGACGTGCGGATGAAATTGGCGGAGACCTATTACCGCCGCCAGGATTTTCCGAACGCCCAGACCCATTTCCAAATCCTGGCCCAGGAAAATCCGCGCGGTCCCTTCACGGAACGCGCTCTGTTTTTCGCGGCCAAGTCCGCCACTCAAAGCATGGCGGCGCAATCGCTCGATCGGGCCCTGGTCCTGCTCGACGAGGTGGTGAAGAAAAATGGCGAACTCAAATGGGCGGCCCGCAACGAACAGGCGGCGATTGAGCGCAAACTCGGCAAGCACCAGGACGCGGCGACGCTCTACGACGAGGTGTTACAGGGCAATGCGAAGCCGGAGGAAAAACGCGAAGCGCTTTGCGGCAAGGGCGATATTTTTTATGACGGCGGCGAATCGAATCGGGAGAACTACCAGCGCGCGATCGAATTGTACGACCAGCTCGCCGCGCAAAAGGATGCGCCCATCCATTGGCGGAACCAGGCGCTGTTCAAGAAAGGAATTTGCCTGGAAAAACTGGGCGACCGCGAGAAAGCGCTCGCGACGTTTTACAAAATTATCGAGGAAGAAAATCGACCCGATCGACCGCGGCGGGAATTTTTCTGGTACTACAAGGCCGGATTCAACGCGGCCCGTTTGCTCGAGGACGACTCGAAATGGCAGCCGGCGGCCGTGGTTTACCAAAAGCTCGCGTCGGTCGGCGGCGCCCGCAGCGACGAGGCGAAATCGCGATTAAGCCGGCTGCGGCTCGAGCATTTTCTCTGGGACCAGTGAGGCAGCTTCCAGTGCCTTAATGATCTTCGTCAGCGCGTCGTTTACCGGGCATTCGATGCCGTGCCGCGGGCCGAGGGTGGCGACAGCGCCATTCAGGTAATCGATCTCGGTCGGGTGGCCGCGGCGCAGGTCCTGGAGCATCGAAGCCAGATTGCGCGATGGCCGGAAGACCTCGCTGATTTCCCGCATGAAATCGACCTCGAACGTCACGCCTTGGGTAGCGGCGACGGCAACACATTCATCGATCACCAATTGTTTGAGCGGATCGAGCTGCGGGTTCGCGATGCCGCCCACTTCGCAGCCCAGGATCGCCGTGATCGGATTGACGACGCAATTGATCACCAGCTTATGCCACACATCCGCCGCGATGTTCGCTGAGACGCGGCAATCGAGGCCGGCATCACTGAAGGTGCGCGCGATCCGGTCGCTGCGCTCATGCTGCTCGATCAGCGTATAACCCGGAGCCATGAACTGGATTACCCCGGGCGATTCGAAGATCGCACCGAACTGCGTGATCCCGCGAAGAACAGGGGCGCGATCACCAACTGCGGCTCGCGCGATTCGTTCGCTGCCGAGCCCGTTCTGGAGACAGAGAATCGTTGTGTCCTCGCCCACCAACGGTGCGATCGGAGCAAGCGCCACTGCTCCATCAGTGACCTTCGTCGTCAACAGGATCAACGCATTCGATCCGATTTTCTCGATGGCCGTTGCCGCGCGCACGGGGACGACCCGTGACTCGACGCCTTCAATTCGCAGACCGCGCGTATTAATCGCCCCGACGTGTTCCGCGCGCCCGATCAAGGTCACGTCGTTCTCCGCCACTAGCTTCGCCCCGTAAAGACTGCCGATGGCGCCGGCCCCGAGCACGATGATCTCCATGGCCCGGCAGTTTATCACGCCGCGCCGCAACCGCGAGGGTCGGTGACCTTAGTCTGGTACGCTGTTAGGCGACTGCGATTTCGCCAGCGACTGGAGCGAGTGGACCTGGGCGAGCGCGGCTTGCGCTTCTTCGTGGCGGCCCATTTTTTCGAGAATGTCCGACAACAAAAGGTACTGGCGCGGTTGATCGGGCTGGCGAGCTACCGCCCGACGCTGGGTCTCGCACGCAGTTTCGAGCCGATTTTGCCCAATGTTCATCGCGGCGATCAGGTTGAGCGAGTCGGCGTCGTGGATATCGAGCCAGCTCGCCCGGTGGAGCACGGCCTCGGCTTCGGGGAACCGGTGTAGCTCAAGATAAATCCGGCCGGCTTCGATGGCGGCGGCACAATGCCACCAGTGGCCTTCTCGGAATTGCTCCACCAGCGCGAGAGCCTTTTCGCCGTTGCCGCCGCCGCGCAGGATTTCCGACTCTAAATTGATCAGGCGCCACGTTTCCGGATATTCGGCGCGCGCTTTTTCGAGAATGGCGAGCGCGCCGGGGGAGTCGTGCGCGGAGTATTTCATGTAAGCCAGATTAAGCGCGGCGATCCAGGTGCGCGGTTGATCGGAGGGGGCTTGCGGGGCGCCGACAGTTCTCGCGAAAACCTGTTCGGCTTCTTCCGTCTTGCTCTCGCGAAGAAGCAGATGGCCGAGCGCGTTTTGCGCCATGGCGTAATTCGGATTGGATGCCACCAACGTTCGCAGAAGAGCTTCCGCCTTCGGGTAATCTCCCTGGGCGGCATAGGTCTGGGCGAGGTTCAAAGTCATTCTGGTTTTCGCGCCGCCCGCGGCGAGAGACTGGCGGTAGAATGTTTCCGAGTTGAGCCAATCCCCGCTCCTGATGAAGCTGCGCGCGCTCAAGCCAAGAAGCGATACGCAGCCCAGCGCGGCCAGGAAAATCCTCGAGCGCGCAGGCCATTCCAGCCAGCAGCCCGCGATGAAGATCAGGAATCCGACGCTCGGCAAATAGAGCCAGTGCTCCGCGATCGTCGCATTGAGTGGGAACAAGTTGGAAATCGGCAGATAGGCCAGGACGAACCAGGCCATCCCAAGGACCCGAATCGGCTGCGCTTTTCCTTTTCGCAGCGAGCCGTACAGCAGGACGACCGCGGCGAACAGGCCGATCACCGAAAGATAATGGGTCGCCAACAGATCGCGCCAGTTCGTTGTCGCGGCTTCCGTCACGCGGACGGTTCTTTCGACGTGAAGGTTCCAGGGAAAAACCATGAGCTGGCTATAGTCGCCGAGCGCGCGAAGCATGAGGACGACTCGCTCGCCAAACGGCGAAGCATTCCCGGCCGGTGACAACAAGTGCTCTGACGGCAACTGTCGCAGACCCGCATAAATTGCGATGAGACCAAGACAGACGGCGGCGGCAATCGATTTGAAGCGCGGCGACGATTTCCGATCGAAAACGAAAAGGTAAAAAAGAAAGAGCAGCATCCAGATGCAACCGCTCTCCCGGGAACAAAGGGAGACAAGCGCGAGCGCTGCCGCGACCAGTTGAAGAGCGAGACGAGAAAGGCGCGACCCAACCGGGCGCGCTTTCAAATAAACAAGCCAGGCGGCGCATGCGAAGAAAAAGGCGAGGCTATCGGCGCGCCCGGAAATGTAATCGACCGCTGCGCTATGGACCGGGTGCACCATCCAGAGGAGCGCCACGAAAAAGGCCGCGCCGGAAAACAAGTCTGGCCGGTCGGCAAATCGATTGCGGAACGGCTCGAAAAGGCGCAGCAAGAGAAAATAGAGCAAGATTCCGCTGCCCACATGCCACAGAAGGCTGGACAAGTGAAAACCGAATGGGTCGGAGTTCCAGATCAGGTAATCGAAGAAGTAGGAGATGTTTTGGATCGGTCGGTAATGCGTGGAAGATCCGTCGAGGGCGAGATAGTGGCGGAACGTTTCCAGGATAAGTAACGGACTTTTGCTGAATGGATTGTCACGCACGAGTGAGGCGTCATCCCAAATCAGCTCTCCGGTGAGTGACGG
>Ga0307478_10002014_pt1 | contig 16683 bp, 16 predicted proteins | sample atmos_gasesECM4C_2_FD_203713 | JGI IMG/M metagenome (GOLD analysis project Ga0307478, IMG submission 203713) | Hardwood forest soil microbial communities from Morgan-Monroe State Forest, Indiana, United States - atmos_gasesECM4C_05 | ecosystem: Environmental > Terrestrial > Soil > Temperate...
CGAGAGGAATCAGCACCGATCTCTCGATGTGCGCCGCATCGTATTCCCATTGCTCGCGGACATCCACGAAAAGAACTTTATTGTCGCGCATCAGCAGTTCCTTCACCTCGCGCGGCGCTATCTCGATGTTGGAAAGCAAGTCCGTCATCGTCAATATCCAAAATCCGCAGGCGCGGAAAATGCATGCTCTTTCACTGCCAGGCTCTCCACGCGTCCATCGCCAAGCCGCTTCCTATATTCTTGCCGGTCGCTCACCTGTACGACCCAGTGCGCCAGCCAATCCTCAAAATCCTCCAAACGCCGCGTCTGTTCGTGGTACTGCGAAAAGTACGCGTGATCGCGGCCATAATAACCCTGTACGGGTGAAGGATGCGCTCCGCCGGGTTCATGAACCACGGCGGCAACCAGAAACCCCGGCACCAGCGTGCGATTCGGATCGGAAGCGATCACCTCCGGCTCCACGATCTCTTCCGCCACCACAATTATTTTCCGCGCCGCCCGCGCGCCGTCCACTGCAACTCCCAGGCTCCCCCAGATGTGTCCATTCCCCTGTGAATCCGCACGTTGCACATGCAAGATTGCCACATCCGGACGCAGCGCGCGCACTGCCACCAATTTTTCCTCGCTCACCGGAGAAGAGAATTCGCGCAGGTTGCCGTTTTTCTTCAACAGGTCACTTCCTAACGTCGCGTATGTTGGCAAAAACGGCACGCCCAGTGCTCCGGCATGCAGCGCCATCGCCATCGTGAAATTTGAATAATCCACCACTTCCAAACGCCGCGGCACGCTTCGTTCCACTGCTCGCCGAAAACAATATCCCACGCCCGCCGAAACGTTTCCAATCCACGCCGCCATCACCCGCGCAACGCAGCCCGCCCCGATCATTTGATCGAAGAGAATATCTGAAATCGGCCCAACGAGCGTCAGGTCGCGCCGGCTCTGGCGAATCAGTTCGTGTCCAGCCGCAAACGGAATCATTTGCTCGAGCTGCGCGCCCAGCAACACCATCGAGCCGGACGGCACGTGCCGCGCGATCGCGTCGCGCATACTCATCAGTTTTGATTCAGCAGGCATGTCATCGGGTCCAGAAATGATTAGGGTCGAGTTCGCGCGTGATACGCAGTTCCGAATCCGTCGGGGCCGGGGTTTCCATCAATTCATCCGCTACGCGCAGCGTCCAACCGGTATTCGCCAAAACTTCTTCCACGCTCACTCCAGGGTGCACCGACGCGAGATAAGCCTCGCCGTCATGTCCGAAGCGCAGCACCCCTAGAGTAGTGATGATCGCCGCCGGCCCCGATGCTTGCGGCAAACCTTGCGAGCGCCGCCAGCCGTTGCCGGTTCCATATCCCGGCGAAGTAATGTGCCCAACGCGCTCGCAGAGTCTGCCGCGTTCGTGCGCGAGCATCACCACGGTTCGCCGCGCCAGGCACGCTATATCACACGCGCCTCCCGACCCCGGCAAGCGCTGCATCTCTTTATGGCGATAGCCCCAAGTTGTATTGAGATTGCCGAACCGGTCCACTTCCGCGGCGCCCAAAAATCCCGCATCCACGCGCCCCTGCTGCAGCAAAGCCATCACGCCAGTCATTTCACCGCATTGTGTTGCGCCACGAAGGTTGGGCGGGTCACCCATCGTGTAAAGCAATTCCGCAGCGGGCGTCTCGCGAACCACGCCGTTTTCGAAAAGTCCGACGGCAGACGGCGCGTGCGTCCTGCGCGCCACGAGAAACGCCAGCATCGGCAGGCGCATCCCCACGAAAACCAGTTCGCCGTCGCCTATTTCGCGCGCCGCGGCCGCGACCATCAATTCGCTGAAGGTGTAGCCGCGCGCCGCGAGATCAGGTTCGGATCGACTCGTCATGATTGATTGGGCTTCAGTATACCCTGCGGGAATCGTGCAAGAATCGGCAAGCGGCGGTTGCGACGCTTGATGGCCAGTCTGCCCGGCAGGACTTGCTCAACCACAGAAATCCGACAAGCCCTGAATCGCGGCGTACAAACCAAAGCGCCTGACCGCGCCCTAGTATCCCTGGAAATTCGGTTTGCGCTTCTCGAAAAATGCGTTCAAGCCTTCGAGGCAATCCTGCGATTCGAAGCAGTGAATCTGCAGCCGAATTTCTTCATCCAAGGCGGCTTCCAGTTCTTTGCGCAGCTCGGCACTCATCCGATGCTTCACGTCACGTTGCGCGAGCCCCGCTCCACTGGCTATGCTTTCGGCAAGTTTCCTCGTTTCGGCTTCAAATTGCTCCGTTGGAATCACGCGAGACACGATTCCCATCCGCAGCGCGTCGTCCGCGGAAAGCATTTGCGCCGTGTAAAATAATTCCGCCGCCCGCGTCGGACCGATGATCCGCGGCAAAAAATAAGTCCCGCCGAAATCGGGGAACAAGCCAATCTGCGCGAAAGATTCGGCAAAACGCGCCTGGTCGGAGGCGATTCGAATGTCCGCGGCCAGCGCCAAGTTCATCCCGCCTCCCGCCGCCGGTCCATTTACTGCGGCAATCACCACCTTCGGCATTGTGGCGATCGCCAGCGATATCTCTTTTCCGGACAACACCAGCGACTCCACTTCGCTCACCGCTTTGCGTTGGCGCACATCCCGCAGCAATTCCAGATCGCCACCGGCGCAAAACGCCCGCCCGGCTCCGGTGATCACCACGCAGTGGACGCTCCTATCCGCCTGCGCGCGCAACAGCGCGTGCACCAATTCCTGGCCCATCTGGATGTTCAGCGCATTCAGTTTTTCCGGACGATTCAATCGAATGATTACGACTGCTCCCGCGCGTTCTTCCGTCACCACGGGACTGGCGGTTGGCTGTGTGGCCCCCATGATTTGTTCGCCTCTCTTCCCTAGTCCTTCAAGCTTTTCAAAAGCGCGGCAAGCTTCTTGAAATAACGCGTTTTCACCGCGCGTTCCGTTCCGCCGTTCAGCCCGCTGGTGGACGGCAGCACAAACACTTTCGCGCCGTACAATTCTTCCTTCTGCAAACCTAGTTTGCACTGCCTTCCCGCGAATTTCTCATAAACCATCTTGCCATTGAATGCCACCACTCGCGGGCGCAAGTCTTCCAGCTTCTGAGCCAGCAATACGCGGCCCTCTGCAAATTCCTGCCGCTCGATCTCATCAATCCCGCGCGTAGGGCGCTTCACCAAGTCCGTCATTCCAATTCCGAATTCGAGGATCCTCCGGTCGTCCTCGTAGCTGAGCGGTTCAGGAATAACGCCGGATTCGTACATGATCGGCCAGAATTGATTCCCGCGTCCCGCGTAATAATGACCGACGCGCGCGGAGCGGTCGCCGGGATTGGCGCCGACCATAATCATTTTCATTCCCTTGCGGAGATAGTCCGGCAGAGTGCGCATTCAGTCCTTTTCGTTCCCGAAACTTCTTGCAACTTCCACAATCCCCAAAAGGAAAAGCTCATACCGACGGAAATCGGCGCCTACTTGCCCTTGAAAGCGGGTGGGCGTTTTTCGACGTAAGCCTTCAACCCTTCTTTTGCGTCTTCGCTGATAAAAAGCTGTTGCTGTAGCTCCCGTTCAAGTCCGAGCGCTTCCGCGAAGCCGACTTCCGAACCGGTGACCACCGCCCGTTTCATGAGGCCTACCGCACGCGACGCCTTATTGGGCGGACAGAATTGCTTGGCGAAGGCCATGGCATCTTCCCAAAAGGTATTCGTCTCGAGGATTTGATTGATCAGACCATGACCAAGCGCCTCTTCGAAGCTGAACGTCTGGCCGGTCGCCATCAGCTCAATCGCTTTCGCTCGTCCGACCAACCGCGCCAGCCGTTGCGTCCCGCCAGTTCCCGGCAGCACACCTAAATTTACTTCGGGCAAGCCAATCTTGCCGCCATTTTTCTTTGCAAGGCGGATATCGCACGCCATCGCGATCTCCAGCCCTCCCCCTACGGTGTGGCCGTTGAGAGCTGCGATCACCAACTTGGGCGTTTGCTCCAGCCGGCACAAAGTCTCGTTGGCATGCAGGCAGAAATAATACTTAAACGAAGGGGCTGCCTGCGTCAGCATCGGAATGCTCGCGCCCGCGCAGAAGAATTTCTCGCCCTTTCCGCGCAAGAGCAGCACATGGACACTTTCATCCATCCGCGCGCGCAGGATGGCCGCGTCCAACTGCTGCATCATTTCATAGCTGTAAGTATTTGCCGGAGGATCGTCCAGTTCGAGGATAGCTACGCCGTCCTCGACGCCGTAGTGGACTAATTTTCTTTCTTCGACAGCCTGCGGCGTTGCCATCTCTCCCCCGTCCTCGCCCAGCGCCTTGCTTTGGTGCGATTATCCTTCACGAGTCGCCCGGTCTGCAAGGTCGGCGCGCTTAGTGTTGCTAACATCGCTAGCGAGCTTCGCGCCGCCCTCTCGACTGAAAAACAGCCTGTCTAAGTCATTGAAATATGAGCTTTTCCGGCTAAGACGCGATGGCTGAAGAGCGCGCAAACCCAGTTTTGTGCTACCCTATTCTGTCTATACCCATGAGCGCTTCTAAATTGAATCCGTTGCAGGCGCGTACACCGTTGCCGTCGCAGGTGGTGAAGGACGACGAAGGCTCGCTCGTCGCCGCTGCCAAGGCCGGTGACATTTCCGCATTTGAAACCCTCGTCGGCCGGTACGAGCGCAAAATCTTCCGCCTGGCGCAAAACATCACGCAGAACCGCGAAGACGCCGAAGACGTGATGCAGGAATCCTTCCTGAAGTCCTACCAACACCTCGGCGAGTTCCAGGGTAATTCCAGATTTTACACCTGGCTGGTGCGCATCGCCGTCAATCAGGCCCTGATGAAGCTGCGCAAGCGCCGCCCCAATCAGGTGTCGCTGGACGAAGAGATCGACACTGGCGAAGATACCATGCCGCGCGAGGTGGAAGACTGGGGACCGTCACCGGAGGACCGTTACGAGCAAACGGAACTGGGCCGGATACTGTCCACCACGATTGCAGAACTCGATCCACCTTTTAGAATCGTTTTTCAACTTCGCGACATCGAAGAATTATCGACCGAGGAGACGGCAGAAACGCTGGGACTTTCGATCCCGGCCGTGAAATCACGGTTGTTAAGAGCGCGGCTGAAGCTGCGCCAGAAGCTAAATCGTTACTTTCGCCAGGGTGAGAATTCGTGAACTGCAAGAACATCGTTAAGGAGCTTTCGAACTTCCTGGAAGAAGCGCTGGAACCGTCGCTAAAATCCTCCATCGAAAAGCATCTTGAGAATTGCGAAGATTGTCGCATCGTAGTGGACACTACCAAGAAAACCGTTCAGATTTTTTGTAATTCCGAGCCTGCACCGCTGCCCGAAGACACTCGCCAGCGCCTGCGTGACGCACTCTTCAAGCAACTTAGCGATATTCGCTCTGAAAAGCGCTAGACGCCGCGCGCTTCCGCGGAACGAGCTTCTTTCTCCCACAAAGGTATCTCTCGTCCGAGGCTTCGCTCACGCGCTAGTTCGTAGATACGCCCTGCAACCACCACGTCCTCGGTCGCAATCCCGTTTGACTTGAAAAGCGTAATTTGCTCGGAGTTCTCCCGGCCCGAAGTTTTTCCAGCCACAATTCCCGCTAGCTCGTCCACGCTGTCCCAACGCCGTTTGTCGTCGCCATACATTTGAATCAGGTCGCCCGCCTCGATCTTCGATTGCTCGCGCGAATCCACGGCGATAATGTCGCACCGGCGCACTGCTGCTCCGTCCAGTTCATGCTTCTGCGGGAAATTCGCGCCAATGGCGTTGATGTGCATCCCAGGTTTCAGCCACCTTCCCTCCAGCACAGGGTCTGTGGAATTAGTGGACGTCACCACGATCGCGGCGCCGCGCACAGCTTCCTCGGCCGATGCCACCGCCTCCACAGGTAGCCGCAGCCGTTCGGTCATCTCCTTAGAGAACTGCGCACGGTGATCTGCATTGCGGCTGAACGCCTGTACACGTTCGATTTTTCGCACCAATGCGATCGCCTCCAGTTGCGTCCGCGCCTGTAGGCCCGTACCGATGATTCCAATCGTGCTCGCGTCCGCTCGAGCCATCAGGCGAGTGGCCACGCCGCTCGCCGCGCCGGTACGCATTTGGCCCAAGTAATCCGCCTCGATAAGCGCAACAAGATCGCCGGATTGCGCGTCGAACAAGGGCACCAGAAATCGCAACCCTTGTTTCGCGCTCGTGTACATTTTGAGGCCCATGTAACCGCTCACCGCGTCCGCCCCGGCCATGTAATGGAGATAACTCTTCCCTGGAATGTGCAGGCGCTGCCGGGAATGGACCTGCGCGCTACCGTCCGCGAGCCGGCGAAAGGAATCCTCCACCGCCTCCAGCGCCAGTGGCATCGTCAGAATATTCTTTACGTCTGCTTCGGATAGCAGTAGGGCCACGAAGTGCCTCCTGTTGAAATGAGCGAGGCAATGATAACGCGAGGCGGGAAGATATCAGAAACTGACGTGGTAACGCAGCACGCGCGCCTCAGGGGCATCGAGAACGAGTAATTCGCCTTTTGAATTCACGGCCAGCGGCGGAGCTTTCCGCGACGCTTGTCCCAATTGCGGCGCAAGATCCATGTCCAACTTGGGCGCGCCGTCGGTCGTGACGATGTGCAGCATCAATCCATTTGAATCCATCAGGAACAAGCAATTGCTCCAAACTGCAAAGCCCGCATTGGGATTCCAGCTCGCATCCTTCGTGCTGGGTACTATTTCGCTGACCAGGTGACCTTCGCGCGTGAGCTTCATGATTCCGCCGGAAGGTGTCGCTAGGTACAGATAGTCATCCGGCCCTCTGACCAGCGGTCCGAAGCGCTTCGACCCCGGCAACGTTTCGCGCGGCTGCCAGGTTTGCACCAAACGCAAGCGCGACGTGTAGCTGAACACCTTGCCCGCGCTCGAATCCAGCACGTGAATCAATCCGTCATCGCCGACCGCCACGCTTAACTCATTCCCCGGCACGGACCGCGTCCTCAGTCGCAGCTCACGGTAGCGGTCGCCGTTCGGCAAGAAAATGAAGACGCTATCGCGAACGGGATCGGTGACGTAGATCGCTCCGCCCTGGTCGAGCGCAATGAATTGGGGATGATTCAGACCGTCTTCCTGGAACGAAAGAAGCGGTTTGCCGCCCGCAGCGAACTTGGAAATAAATGCGCTGCCGGCGTCCGCGATAAATATGTCGCCGAGTGAGTCAGTGGCAATTCCCGAAGGATCTTGCAGTTGCCCAGGCCCATTGCCCTTCACGCCCCACTCGCCGACGTAGGCAATAGACGGCGAGGCAACCACCGGTTTCCCGGCCATTGCCACCGAGGAACCTTGCGAACATCCAGCAATAAAGGCGGAGCAAAGCAGAAGAGTAATACCCGCGACGATCGAACCCTGCTTCCCCATACCATTCAATCTATCCCAACCGCGTCGGCGCGCGAGATGAATTGCGCGGCAATGGAACGCGGTGATTAACGTCGGTGCTTCCTCGGCTCCGGAGCTCCCTTGTCTCTCACGCGGCGAACGATAGTCTGGTGCATCTCATACGTGCGCCTTTCAGACGCCCCGGCACTTAGATCCTGAAACCAAAACGTGACGTCGCCTCCCGGTCCAGCCGTTTGTGCGCGCTCGATCGGCAGTTTGCCGCACACATTGCTTTCCACGAATGCAGTTTCGTAACGCTCCTTCTGCTTCCCCCAGGTGTACACGCGCATCATCGTGAAATCGCACGGCTGGCCTTCGGGGCCATGCGTCCCGACGAGCAAATATTGCGGCATGGGCTTGCCGGAAGCGGCCGTCACGCGGTCGAGCTGCGTCCAGGCCACGATGCGCATCCCCGCCGAGCTGGCATAGTCAGGAAGGGGCTGCGGAACGTCGAGGTCGATGAATCGGCCAAGCAGCCATCCCGCGAGTGTGCCCTGATCTGGAGTGTGCGCCCGCACGAACCACCAATCTTCTTTCTTGCCCTCCGCTGCCGGCGTCGCAGATTCCTGGTCGGCATTCTCTACAATCGCCGGCTTGATTTCCGCAGTTTGGCGCGTCAATAGATCGAGCCGCACGTCCTTGTTCAATTGGCGAATCCGGGGCGTGTCGCGACCCGGCCCGAAATGCAGATTGCTGAGGACTCGCGTGTGTCCGCGCGCTTCCATCGTCATTCCGTCGGCCTTCGTTTCCATATCTTTCAACCGCTGCCAGGAGTCTGCGGATAGCAAATCGTGCTCGGCGACCCAACCCACTACGCCATCAGCGGTGCGGACTTTCACTTGATCCTGAAATCGCTGCAGGACGTCGAGGCGTTCGCCGAAGCCCACCGTAGTGACCGGCTCGCGCACCTGCGCGGATGTGCTGTAAACCGTGACCAGGTGATTTCCGGAGTAGGCTATTTCCAGCGGCACTGTGGCGTGACGCTCGCGGACGTAGAGGCCGACGACCACCACGAGCACGACCGCGAAGCCGAGCAGGACCTTACGGATCACTGGCGTTCTCCGAACGTAGCTGTACTGTAGGCGCTGCTGGCTTGTGCGGACTCTCTCATGGTCTGGGTTGCTTCCAAAGTAACGCAGCATTTTACACTAACTGCAATGCGCATCCGCGCACGCGTTGTGCCGCAAGTTTCCATGCACTCGCGTGCGCGATATTTCGGTTCTGATACAATGCCGTGCGCTTGTGCATCACTCATGGCGTAACTTTCCCCGGAGGAATTGCATGCAGAGTATGGAAAAGCTGAAACCGTTGGCGCTTTTGTTGCTGAGGCTCGCTTTGGGAGTGATCTTTGCATTTCACGGATATCCGAAACTCTTCACTCATACGCAGGAGACAATGCAGGGGTTTATGCACATGGGCTTCCCGGCTTATTTCGCGTACATCGCGGGAGTAATCGAGTTCTTTGGTGGCTGCTTATTGATCGTGGGATTGTTCACGCGCGTGGCCGGATTGTTCTTGGCGGGGGAAATGGCTGTGGCGCTGGTCAAAGTGCACGGGATTCTTTCCAACCCGATGAAAGTGGATGCTTATCAATTTCCGCTGGCGATGGCTGTGGGAGCGTTTGCGCTGGCGACTCTGGGAGCGGGATTGATTTCGCTGGATCAGGCGGTATTTGGCGGGGGCGCGAGAGGTCCGGCGCGCAAATTCAAAAATAAAGATCGCGACTAGGCCGCCGCGATCGTCGCTCGATCAAACTACCGCAACGCCGCCGGAGCGGCATCGCAGTGCGCCGCTCCGGCGTTATCCAAGTTCGTCTACGCGGTCTGAGTAGAGCCGTGATCGGGTGCGCTGGGTGGCGTCGACTGCGTTGACAAATCCACCGGTATCGGCGCGGGCGCCTGCGGCATCACCAACCATGCGATGAAGTAACCCAGAACCGCGGGCACTAGCGGCACCGGGAAAATCACCAGCATCACCCACACCAGCCGCACAATTGTTGAATCCACGTCCAAATATTCGGCGATGCCGCCGCAAACCCCGGCAATCTTGCAATCGGTTGATGAGCGCATCAGGCGCTTGTGAATCGGCGGCGGTCCGGCGGGCGTCACGTGCTGCTGCGCGCCACAGTAGTAGCAATAGTTCGAATATTCAGCGATGTCGCGATGGCATTTCGGGCAATTCACAGTCCCCTCCCGCGGGCCGCGCTCAAACTTCGGCCCTCACAGTTAGTATACGACTCGACCCGCCAAAAGGTTTCACGGCCAAGTTGCCATCCTCTTTCGGCACGGCGTAGGACGTCGGTCACGGCGCCGCGCCCAGCTGTCACTTTACTTTCGCGCCGGCCGGCACGTCCTCAGCGAAGGTACAAAGCACAGGCTTGCCGTCCGGTCCGACGGATGCGGCGAGCAGCATTCCGTTTGACTCCAGGCCGCGCATCTTGCGTGGCGCAAGATTCGCGACGATTACGACTTTGCGACCGACGAGTTCTTCCGGCGTGTAGCCCAGCGCGATCCCGGCGAGGACTTGTCGTACTTCGTCGCCAATATCCACGAGTAGCTTGAGCAGCTTATCCGCGCCCTGGATGCGCTCCGCGGATTTCACGACGCCGACGCGCAATTCTACTTTCGCGAAGTCTTCGATTCCGATCTTCGCCGGAGCAGCGGAGGCTGGCGCGGCTCCTGCCGCCGCGGCTGCGCTCGCTGGAGCGGCAGCTGTCGAAGGTGCGTGACTCGCATCAGAACCGTGACTCGTGACTTGCGATTCGTGACTGGTGGCGGGCGTTGTCGCGCCCGAATTCCGTATTTCGTTTTCCATGGCTTCGATCTTCTCCAGAACTTCTTTTTTATCCGCGCGTGGAAATACCCCTTCGGGCTTTCCGATCCGCGTTCCCGGTTTCAAACCACCCCATTGCAGCCCATTGATTTTTACGTCTTCCAATTTTCCTGTCTGCCCAAGTTGTTCCCAGATTTTCTGCGTCGCGTCGGGAATCACCGGGTGTGCGAGCACGACAATCATTCGAAGTGCTTCGGCAGCGGCGTACAAAACACGGTCCAGGTCATTGCGCCGCTCCGGATTCGAGGCAAGCGTCCACGGCTTCTCAAGAACAAGATATCTGTCCGCGTTCGCGACGAGGGCCCAAATACTCTCGACGGCGCCAGCGAAACCAAACTGATCATAGGCACCAAGAATAATTTGGACAGCAACTTGCTCGAATCTGCCGACGAAGTCAGCATAGTGATTTGAAACCGCTCCCCCAACGGCGCCTGCATCGGGGATTACGCCACCGCAATAATTTGTGATCATCGTCAGTGTACGGTTGGCGAGATTGCCTAGGCCGTTTGCCAGGCCGGCGTTATACCGCGTAATGAGCGCCTCGCGGCTGAAATTTCCGTCTTGGCCAAAAACAACCTCACCGAGCAAGTAATAGCGCAGGGCGTCGTTGCCTAGCACTTTGACGATTGGTTCGGCGTAAGCCACGTTGCCTTTGGACTTGCTCATTTTTTCTTGCTCGAAGAGCAGCCAGCCATGGGCGAAGATCTGTTTCGGGAGCGGTAAGCCCGCTGCCATCAAAAATGCCGGCCAGTACACGGCGTGAAAGCGGATGATCTCCTTGCCGACCATGTGCAAATCGGCCGGCCAGTATCTCTGGAACCTGGGATTAGCCTCGCCGCCGGGGCCTTCGCCGTAACCGACGGCGGTCATATAGCTCGTCAGCGCGTCGTACCAGACGTAAAACACGTGCTCCGGATCGCCCGGCCACGGGATTCCCCACTTGATCGTCTTACGGCTGATCGAGACGTCTTTCAGGCCGGTCTCGACGAAGCTCCTCACCTCGTTCATACGGAAATCCGGCTGCACGAATTGCGGATTATTCTTGTACAACTCGAGCAATTTGTCTTTGTAGTCGCGGAGCCTGAAAAAGTAGTTTTCCTCGGAAATCAGTTCGGCGGGCCGTCCGCACGTCGGGCAATTTACCGGCTCGGGCGTGTCGCTGACGTACGCGTTGTCGTATATACAGTAGCGGCCCTCATACTTCGCTTTGTAGATCGAGCGCTTCTCGGGCGGCAGATTTTTGTCGCGCTCGAGCGTGCGCTTTACGAGAGTCTGCACCGCCCGTTCGTGCTCAGGCGAAGTAGTGCGAATGAAATCGGTAAGAGTGATCCCCAGCAGCTTCCACAAGTCGCGGAAGATTTTTTCGTTCTTGTCCACCAGCTGCTGCGGCGTGATTCCTGCTGCTTCGGCGGCGCGTTCGATGTTGACGCCGTGCTCGTCCGTGCCGGTGACGTAGGCGACGTCGTAGCCGCACATGCGTTTGTAACGCGCGATCACGTCGCAGACGATGGTGGTGTAGGCCGAACCGACGTGCGGGCGCGAGTTCGCGTAGTAGATCGGCGTGGTGAGGTAATACTTGGGTTTGGGATTGTCCATGGAGTTTTAGCGGCTCGCACTCCGTTTCTCGGCCTGCCGCTGAAACTCGAAGGTGGCGGCGGCGATTACCTGCTTCAGCGGGATGCCTTTTTGCGCGGCGATGCGCTGGCAGTCTTCGTATTCGGGCGTGGCGTTGAGCACGGTGCCATTCATGCGCGAGACTTTCATTTGCACTTCGCCAAAGGGTGTTGTGACCGGCACGAATTCTCGGTCGAGAATCTTGCGGCGGACTTCGTGGGTGCGCACGCCGAGCGTGGTGGTTTCGCGAAACACCAGATCAATGAGCGCCGTGACCTTTGCGGGCTCGGCCAGAATCGTCACGAGCAGCCCGGGGCGATTTTTTTTCATTTGCACGGGTGCCGAGAATACGTCCAGAGCGCCGGCGGCGAGAGCGCGTTCGACGAAATACCCATAAAGTTGCGGGCTCATGTCGTCAACGTTCGTTTCAATAACCGTGATGGGCGGGTCCCAGTGTTCGCCGGGTTCGCTCACCGCGATTTCGCCGATCAGCAGGCGCAAAACGTTCGCTTTTTCGGTTAAGTTCGCGGAGCCTGCGCCGTAGCCGATTGCGCTGAGCGTCATTTCTGGAATTTCGGCGTAGCGCGCGGCGAGCGTCGTGGCGATTGCCGCGCCCGTCGGCGTCACAAGTTCCTTTGCGATCCCGCTTGTAAACATCGGCGCGCCCTTCAGCAGCTCAGCTGTGGCTGGCGCGGGCACGGGCAGGAGCCCATGCGCTGTCTTGACTTGTCCGGCGCCCACGTCGAGAGGCGAGCAGGAGAATTCGTCAATGCCGAGAAGTTCGAAGCCGATGGCGGCGCCGACGATGTCCACGATGGAATCCACCGCGCCGACTTCGTGGAAGTGGACTTGCTCGATCGGCATCTGATGAACTTTTGCTTCCGCTTCCGCGAGGCGCGTGAAAATCTTGCGCGCGCGTTCGGCGGCGCGCGGCGCGAGTTGCGCTTTATCAATGCGGCCGAGGATGATCGAAAGGCCGCGATGATGATGGCCTTCGCTGGTTGCGACTTTCACGTGAGTCGCGAAAATCTGACCGCGCTGCACTTTTTCGGCGGAAATCGCCCAACCTTCGAGGCCGAGTTTGCGCAGCTCGGATTCGATGGCGCGGAGGTCGGCGCCGGCATCTACCAGGGCGCCCAGAACCATGTCGCCGCTGATGCCGGAGAAACAATCGAAATAGGCGTGGCGCAGGGTTTTCATTGGTGGCTGGGACTTTATCCTGGATGAATTCGAAAAAACGATACTAGTCTGCGCGGGAAAGACTGTCAAATGAGGGCGGCTAAGGGCTTGGCATCCGGGAGTGGGTGAAAGTCGGCGATTGAAAAGTTGTGCTGGCGTTTGTTTTCTGTCGTTTACGGCGGTTTCTAATCGCCTGGGTTGGCGATTGAAACGTGCCGAGAGCGCGCAGTCGATGGCACGGTGCAAGCTTAATTTGTATCGAGTAGAAATGGACGATTTGTATCGAGTAGAAATTGTTAGTGGGCTTTGTTTTGAACGAGATGCGTTTTTTTGCGTGTGTTCGGTTGCTTCGTTTGTATCGAGTAGAAATTGGGCGGCTGATGGGTTTTGAAGGCGCGCGATGGGGGTTTGTTTAGCGCGGGGTTCGGCTGGCGGGCGGTTGGTGCGTCGACTTGGTGTGAAATATTGCACAGAGAACGGTAGCATGAATCGCGGGAAAAAGCTGGCGGTACACGGCCGTAAGCGGGGCGGGGTGGAGATCGAAGAGAGATCCTTCGCTGCGCTCAGGATGACGTCAAAACCCTCGGTGGAGGCGGGATGCCGGCGCTACCGTGGGGGTGAGACGTGGCGCGGGGTTAGGGCGAAGAGAGGTCCCTGCCTGCGGCGGGCAGGCTCCGCTCCGCTCAGGATGGCGTCAAAACCTGGTGCGCTGCTTGGCGTGCACTTCGGATAACATCGGTTTTTGACCCGCCGCTGGGGTTTCTCTATAATCGCCGGATTCATTGTGCTTAAGGAGCGACGTGTATAAAGCGGTGGAGGAGCGGTTTCGCAAGGCGCTGCGGCATCACATTCACGAGCGCTATAAGACGGATGTGCCGATCGTTACGGAGCGGCCGCCGCGGCTGGCCATGGGGGAGGCGGCGTCGCCGGTGTGTTTCGAGCTGGCCAAGCGGCTGAAGAAGCCGCCGCGAGCGCTGGCGCAGGAAATCGCGAATTCGTTGAAGCCGATTAAGGGCATCGCGCGGGTGGAGGTGGCGGGAGGCGGTTATCTGAACGCGTTTTTCGACCGAGCGGAATTTTTTCGCGGTGCGTCAGAGGAAGCTGGACAGCCGGGCACACCGCCTGGCGCGAATGCAACTAAGACGGTGGTCGAGCACACCAGCATCAATCCGAACAAGGCCGCACACATCGGGCATTTGCGGAACGCGGTGCTGGGTGACACGTTCGGGCGTTTGTTGCGGCACATCGGGCGGCGCGTCGAGATTCAGAATTACATTGATAACACCGGAGTGCAGGTGGCGGATGTCGTGCTGGGATTTCTGCACCTCGAGAAGAAATCGCTGGATGAGGTGCGAGCGCTCGCGGCGGCGCCTAAGTTTGATTATTTGTGCTGGGATTTGTACACGCGGGTGACGCAATTTCTTGCGGAAGATAAATCGCGGGTGGAATTGCGGAATCGGACGTTGAAGGAAATCGAAGAGGGGCATGGCGACGCGGCACGGATGGGCGAGGTGGTTTCGACGGCGATCAACTATTGCCACTTGCACACGCTGGACCGACTGGGGATTGATTTCGATTTGCTGACGCAAGAGAGCGACATTTTGCATTTGAAATTCTGGGATGCGGCGTTTGCGATGTTGAAGGAGCGCGGCGCGGTGCAACTGGCGACTTCCGGGAAGAATGCCGGGTGCTGGGTGATGGAGTTGCCGTCGGATCGCGAGCCTGCGAAGGAAGCGGGTGGAGATGCCGCGGCGGCCAGTGAAGCAGCGGAGGAACCAGCGGAAGAGGCTGAGGCGAAGATTATCGTGCGGTCTACCGGGACCGTGACGTACGTGGGCAAGGATATCGCGCTGCATCTTTGGAAATTTGGGCTGCTGAATCGCGATTTTCATTACCGGCGTTTTTATAAACATCCGGATGGCCATCAGGCATGGGTTACGGCGAGCGACGGCGACGATCCGGGCGCGCCGGAATTTGGACACGCGCGGGAACTTTTCAACGTGATTGATTCGCGGCAGGCGTATCCGCAGCAGGTGGTGGTGGCGGCGTTGCGGGCGCTTGGCTATGGCGACGAAGCGGACCACTTGAAACATTTTGCGTACAACGTGGTGGCGCTGACGCCGCGTTGCGCCCTGGAAATGGGCTACGAGATTCCGCCGGAGGATGCGAAGCGGGCTTACGTCGAGGTGAGCGGGCGGAAGGGCCAGGGCGTAAAGGCCGATGATTTGATTGATCAGCTGGAGGCGGGCGCGCGGAAGGAGGTGGATGCGCGTCATCCGGATGCGCCAGAGGGCGAGCGAGCGGCGATTGCGCATGCGGTGGCGATCGGGGCGTTGCGTTACTTTTTGCTGCGATTTACGCGTTCGACTGTGATTGCTTTCGATTTCAAGGATGCTTTGAGCTTTGAGGGCGAGACTGGGCCTTACGTGCAGTATGCCGTGGTGCGCGTGAATGGGATTTTACGCAAGGGAGCGGAGCTGGATCCTAGCGTCGCGGTGGAGGATGCTGCGAATACTGCTCGTTTGAAGAGCGGCGAGATTGATGCGGGGCGATTTCTTGCTTCGCCGGAGTACGACGATATTTGGGATCTGGTGGTTTTGGCTGGGTCGTTTGATGCACGGCTCGATACGGCTGTGGCGTCGCAAGAGCCTGCTTTTTTGGCGCGGTTTGCGTTTGAATTGGCGCAGGCTTTCAATGTGTTTTATCACAAGCATCATATTTTGAAGGAAGCGGATGCGGAGAAGCGGGCGTTTTTGCTTTTGGTTACCGCGCTGGTGCGCGAGCAGTTGGTGACGACTTTGGGATTGTTGGGGATTACAGCGCCGGAGAAGATGTGAAGGGTCGGCGGCGCATTACGAATGCGAAGAGAGATCCTTCGCTCCGCTCAGGATGACGTCAAAAGCAAAAGCGCGCCCGGTTCTCGCGGCGCTACAGTTTCATTGCGAAATCTACTATGGAGCGGATGGCTACGCCGGTGGGGCCTTTGGCTAGCCAGGGTTTGCCGTCATCTACCCAGCAGGTGGCTGCGATATCCAGGTGGATCCACGGCGTGTCTTCCGCGAATTCCTTTATGAACCAAGCGCCGGTGATGGCGCCGCCGCCTTTGCCGCTGCCCGTGTTGCGAATGTCCGCGATATTGCTTTTAATCATTTCCTCGTACTCGTCGTCCATGGGCATGGGCCACATTTTTTCGCCGGCGGCTTTGGCGCTCTCGAGGAATTGATCGAGATATTCGCGCGGGGTGCCGAACGCGCCGACATGCACGCTGGCAAGGGCTACCTGGATTGCGCCGGTTAGCGTAGCGGCGTCAATCAGGTGTGTGCAGCCGAGTTTGCGCGCGTAGAAGACACCGTCGGCGAGAATCATGCGGCCTTCGGCGTCGGTGTTGATCACTTCGATGGTCTTGCCGGACATCGCTACTTGCACGTCGCCCGGTTTTTGCGCGCGGCCCCCGGGCATATTTTCGGTGGCAGGGATTACGGCGATCACGGGAACGGCGGGCTTCAGGTACGCGAGGGCGCGCATGGCGCCGAGCATGGTGGCGGCGCCGCCCATGTCGTACTTCATTTTTTCCATGTTGTCGGCGGGCTTGATGGAAATGCCGCCGGTGTCAAAGGTGACGCCTTTGCCGACGAGACCGAGGACCGGCGAATCCGGGCGGGCGTTGTCGGGCGTG
>Ga0307478_10002015_pt1 | contig 16682 bp, 19 predicted proteins | sample atmos_gasesECM4C_2_FD_203713 | JGI IMG/M metagenome (GOLD analysis project Ga0307478, IMG submission 203713) | Hardwood forest soil microbial communities from Morgan-Monroe State Forest, Indiana, United States - atmos_gasesECM4C_05 | ecosystem: Environmental > Terrestrial > Soil > Temperate...
CGGGCATTTGGGGTCCACCGAAAGACCGCAAAGCAGCGCTGGCGGTTTTGCGGCGTGCCGTGGAACTTGGCGTGAATTTCATCGATACCGCGGACTCCTATGGTCCGCATGTCAGTGAAGAACTGATCGCAGAAGCACTGCATCCGTATCCATTTGACCTGGTGATCGCCACCAAGGGCGGCTGGGAGCGCCCGGGACCCAATCAGTGGACGCACAATGCAACTCCTGATCATCTTCGAAAAGCACTTGAGGGAAGTCTGAAGAGACTTCTCGCCTCGAACGCATTGACGTCTATCAGTTGCACGCTCCCGACAACGTGGTTTCTTTTGACGTTTCGGTTGAAGCCCTGGCCGAACTGAAGCGTGAGGGAAAGATTCGCATGGTCGCCCTCTCCAACGTCACACAGGAACACATTGAGCGGGCTCGCCAGATCGTCCCGATCGTCTCGGTGCAGAACCGGTACAGTTTCGCGGACCGCGAATGGGACTACGTCGTCGACTATTGCGAGCGAAATGGAATCGGCTTCATCCCATGGTTCCCACTCGGTGCGGGACACATCGCCGGTGAAGTTCTCAACCAGGTCGCGGATGCGCATCACGCCAGCCCGACACACGTGGCTCTTGCTTGGCTCCTGCAGCGGTCGTCAGTGATGTTGCCGATACCCGGAACGTCCTCAATCGAACACCTCGAGCAGAACGTGGCCGCGGCCTCTCTCCGCCTGAAAGACGAAGAGTACGAAGAGTTGGCCGGTGTTCCGGAACTAGTCCCAACTCGGTAACAGGTACGGTTTTAACTCGAGGTATGTATGAAAGTGATTGTCTTCATCGTGAGCGCATTTTGGATTGCGATGCCGCTCTGGGCTCATGAAGGGGTTAGTCGAAGTGAGCCGCATAAGAAACGTTCCGTCCACTGCCCGCGTTTTCCCGGGCTGATCGCATGACCGGAATACCAACTTTTCAGAATGAGACTAGGGCAGAATGACGGGTCGATCATCGTACTAATTTCGCCGAAGGTTCGCGGCATTCGTTGATTTGCTGTCTCGCGTTCCTAGCCCGATTACCATGGCCATGTCTCTCGGATAAACCACATCGCGTCCACGGGCTAGAAAATGATAATAGATCGACATCGCGGCTCCATACGATCCGAAACCGGCCGACACCACGCGGGAATGTGCAGCGATTCCCACAACCATCCCTACCAACTTAAACCCCGACGCGCCGCTCGCCGCTCCACCTCCCGCTTCGCCCACACTCTGTCCGCCCTGTCCCGCATCCCGATCGGGAGACGCCTGCGTGGCCGCTAGCATTACTTGAATCCCCGTTGTCAGATATCGTGTGCGCGGAGTTGTAACCTCCGCTCCACCTTCATTGTCCAGCTTCAGGTGCTCGCCCTTGGCCACAGCAACGCCTTCGAGGTTCGTCGCAACCTTTTGCTCGATTCCATTTGGGGGCGCAACTTCTCGAAATATAATTCGCAGTTGCCCATTGCGGCCTAATCGACGCGCTGGAGCAACTTGCATCACGGAGCCCTTGATCACGCTGCCCTCGGGCAGAATAAGATGATCTGACGCGACGAGCGGCTCGGTAATCACCGCTTCCACTGGGTCTCCCACCTTCGCCGTCGCAGAGCTCAATCCTGTCTCCAGCCGCGCATGCACCGCGCTGCCTGTCGGTGGTGGCGCTCCGATGTCGCTCATCGCTCCCGGCATAACCGCCTCAGTCCCGAAATTCAAAGGCTGCAATAAGTTCGCATTAAAACTTGTTCCTGCGTCCAGGTATTGCGGATGCACCGGCAACTGTGCCAGGACAATTCTCTTTACCTTGTGCATCTTTCCCGGTTCATGGATCTTGTTCTGCAAGTCGGTCCATTGCTGGTGTATGGCTTGCCGCGTGGCGCTAACTTTGTTCGACGCGGCCTCCTGCACTTTGTTCTTTTTCTTCTCCGCCTCATTCGCAGAGACGAAGCGCAGCACTCCGTCCGGGGCAGGAGACGCGACCGTATGTAAAGCCACGGTTTTCCCATCGGCCATCACCATTTCGTCAAACTGCACATGCACCTTACGCACAGGAGAAAAATTCCCATTCGCGGCCTGCATCGTTCGGGTCATCTTTGGTACAGGATCGATTGCTGACACTTTGCCATTCACCACCGTCCCAACTGGAATCAGCAACTTGTCGAACGCATAGACCGGCTCCGTTGTTTTGCCCTGAATTGTCTGACCCACTGCGCGAATCCGTACCTCAGAGTCAATCGCCACTTTGATCGGAGTGCCGGCCTCAACGGTCATCGGCATCACTATCGGCACGTCGTCCACACTTTTCCGCTCCACCTGCCCGGCAGGCAAATCCGCGTTTTGTTGTGTCCCTCCCGGGGGCCTCGGTCTTAGCGTTTGCGCGACATTCACCACGCTACACATGCCAACCATCAACACCGTCAATCCGATTACAGTTGGACGCATTCAAATGACTCCCGATTTTGGTCGCATAAAAGAGCTGCGGTTGAGCCGCAAGGCCAAGTTGCGAATACGCGATGCCGTAGATGCGAAAGAAGCCGTGTCCTCTATGAAGCACCAAACAGGGCAAGTGGTTGCAACTCGGAAAAGTTCGTCAAAGAAAGCGTAACCGTAAAAGAGGCGAAGAATGTTCGAAATACCCCTGGATGAACAAATTGTCATCTTTCAGAAAGGCTCCGGTAATATTGCGGACATAATCTTAGTCTTGGGTGCGTTTTCGCGTTACGAAATCATTGCGGGATCAGAAGAAGAATGAGGTGAAGGATGTTGAGTAATCTTTGGCGGAGTTCTATCTCTGGCCTCGTCGTCGTCTCTCTCTTCGGGATGTTGGCTCCGTCGCTAATCGCTCAGACGGTTGGAAAGGGTGTATTGACAGGTAGGGTCACTGACCCGTCCGGTGGCGCGGTTGCAAATGCTTCCGTGGCCGCAACAAGCATAGATTCCGGGCAGAAACAAACCGCGACCACAGGGCCTGAGGGTACGTACAAACTGGAGTTGCCGGAAGGCAACTACCGGCTGACGTTTGAAGCCGCAGGGTTCAAGACTTTGGAGATTTCTTCCGCAACGGTTAGCGGGACGGCGCCAGAAATTCTCGATGGCAAACTGGAGCGAGGCGAAGCAGTAAATGGCAACCCAGCTCTAACACAACAGGAGAACTTACCGAATGCGCCGTCGAGTAGCACGACCGCCCCTTCTCTTTCAGATCTAGGCCTTTCCCCGGAACAAACTCGGGGAAATCCTCAGGAGCAGGCGCTGCTGGATAAACGGACGCACATGCTGAAGATCCATCAACGGATGGGTTTGATCACGACGATACCGCTGGTTGCGACGGTGATCCTCGGTCCTGGCGCTGGCGGCAAAAGTGAAGGCACAGCTACTCGCGATTTACACGTGGCGCTAGGCAGCCTGACGGGAGATCTGTACGGCATCACCGCTTACTACGCCATTCGCGCACCCAGAATCCCCGGAACCAAAAAGCGCGGTCCGATAAAATTTCACGAGGCGATGGCTTGGATTCACGGACCGGGCATGATCCTCACTCCCATTCTTGGGGCAATGGCATTCAGTCAGAAGAACAACGGAGAAAAAGTCCACGGGATCGCGCAAGCGCACGGCCCGGTGGCCATCGTTACGGCCGGGGCATTTGGCGCTGCTCTTCTGTCGGTTTCGGTGAAGTTCTAAGACAGCATATGAATAAGAGAATACTGATCGTGTTATCGTTTGTGGCGCTCACTGCGTTTGCTGAAGCTAACACCCAATGGATCCTGCAACAAAGCACTCTCACTTACCATGTGTCCCATCCACTGCACCAGTCTGAGGGTGTGAGTCACGGGGCAAAGGGCAAAGGTGTTTGCCACGCGGGCCAATGCGAATTCCTGATTGCTGTACCCGTCAAGTCTTTTGATTCAGGAGACAGCAACCGCGATCTCCACATGATTCAGGTCACGCGTGGTGCGGAGTTTCCGCTGGTCACAGTGCGCACTCGCCTGCCTGAATCGGATGCCGCGGCGTCAACCATCAATGCCGACCTTGAGATTCAATTCGCTGGCCAGACTGCCCACTATAAACAGGTGCCTTTCAAAGTGGAAAAACAGGGCGGCGAGACGCATATCAGCGGGACCATTCCGGCCACGCTCACCGATTTCAAGATCGATCCACCGTCGCTTTTGACAATTCCCGTCAAGAACGACATTCCCGTGCGCGTAGACATGACCTGGCGTCCGCAGTGAATGCTAGATTTGCCGGCCTAGGTAAGTTTCCAGGATCCTGTTTCCTGCATCCCATCTGGAGGTGTAAAGTCTTGGACGGGCGGGAATCTTTAATGCGATTGTTAGTGGTAGAAGACGACATTTCCATTCAGCAGTTCCTCAAGCGGGCGCTGACGGAGGCCGGATATCAAGTGGATGCGGCCAGTACAGCGAAAGTTGCGGAGACCATGGCGTTGGAAGGTATTCACGATGCCTTCATCATCGATCTTGGACTTCCCGATCTGGATGGTTTGGACTTAATTGCGCGTTGCCGCGCCCAAGGGAATGCTGCGCCGGTTCTGATCTTGTCTGCCCGGCGCTCCGTAGACGAACGTGTTCGCGGACTGGAGCAGGGCGGAGACGACTACCTCACGAAGCCATTTGCTCTCCCCGAATTGCTGGCAAGATTGAGAAATCTCCTACGCAGATCCGCCGCTCCGCAGACTGAATCTGTGCGTCTACAGTCGGCCGACTTGCAGCTTGACTTGGTCCGTCGTGAGGCGCGGCGGGGCGATCACTTGCTGCAATTGACGCCGCAGGAGTTTTCTTTGCTGGAATATCTTTGCCGCAACGAAGGTCGTGTAGTGACGCGGACCATGATTCTGGACCATGTCTGGAAAATGAGGATTGACCCGGCAACCAACGTGGTTGATGTTCACATTTATCGCCTGCGCAGCAAAGTAGACCACGGCACCCCGCGACCGCTGATTCATACGATTCGCGGTGTTGGCTACGTTCTCAAACATGCCTAGGAATCTACGCACCACCGCCGCTTGGCGGATTTCGATTTGGACAACTCTGGCGTTCGCGCTCGGGACCGCTGGGGCATTTACTATAGTTTATTTTCTTGTCGCACAGGGCCTTAGGGAGCGGAGTGACACTTGGCTTAGCGGCGAAGCTGAAGTTCTGGCTCAAGTTTCAGTGGACACACCGAGCGATCACCTTTACAGGCGGATCGTGCGGGAGGTGGCTGAGCTTGCAACTCAGGAAGTACCGGATGAGCGCGATGCTCGCGGCGAGAGGCTAAATTCCGTTTTCTTCTTGGCAACAAATCCCAACAACACTGAGGGCCCGTTGTGGGTCGGCCCTGGCTCGAAAGATGCTTTCGTTAAGGCGATTCAACAGACAAAGCTGGCTCCGGGACCTCCTAAATCCATAACAGTCGAAGGGTATCGACAAACGTTTCGAGTCGTTGAGAAGGCGCAAAACGGAAGAACTGTTTATCTCGGACTATCGGATCACGGCGCCAGGCATGTGCTGCACACATTGGGTCGCCGCCTTCTGATGGTCTGGGGCGGCATGTTCCTTCTCGGTTTTGTTATCTCCTACTGGAGCGCGCGTCGAACGCTGTATCGCGTTGAAAGAATCACGGAAACCGTCGCGCGAATTGGCACCGAGGGACTAGAGGAACGTTTGCCTGAACCTGTGAACTCAGATGAAATTTCGCGATTGGCGAAGACGTTTAATCACATGCTGGATCGCCTGCAGTCTTCGGTGAATCAGCTCCGAACGGTTACTGACAGTGTCGCGCACGACCTCAAGAGTCCCGTGACGTTGATTCGAGGAACGCTGGAATCGGCATTATGTAATGAAGGAAATGACAAGTGGCGTGACTCGGTGGGGGAGGCGGTCGAAAACCTGGACAGGCTCTTGCAGTTGTTGAACACGACGTTGGACCTGGCGGAGGCGGAAGCGGGTGCCCTCCACATGGAACGCGGCCCGGTTGACTTTTCGGATGTCGTAAGACAACTGGTTGACATTTACCAGCCTGCGATGGCCGAGCATCATCACGATGTGACGACTGACCTCGAAGAGCATGTGGTTGTAGATGCTGATGTGACCCTACTGAACAGGGTAGTAAGCAATTTGCTTGAAAACGAATTAACGCACTTGTCGGCAGGATGCCAAGTGAAGATCCGGCTATATTCGTATCAAGGCTCAGCAGTACTGGTGGTTGAAGACAACGGACCGGGATTCCCTCCAGATATCGGCAGCCAGGTTTTCAAACGATTCGTAAAAGGAAAACACTCTCCCGGTCACGGCCTCGGGTTGGCGTTCGTGGATGCAGTTGCCCAGGCACATGGTGGTGGCACGCGGGTCTCGGACCGTTCAGGAGGTGGCGCCATTATAACCTTGTCGTTGCCTGTTAGCCTACTCCAAGCTGCATAGCAAGAACGAGCCACGGGGAGGATACTCACATTCCTGTTGCGGAGATCCTCACTCTTTTTTCTAACATCTCGGCAGACCGTTTACGAAGGTTCTACTATAGAACCTGTTACCGGCCGTGTAGATTGGAACGCGTGGTTGCCGCTGCTAGCGGTTGTCAGATCAAGGAGTGCTCGAGGATGACGCCAGGCAACACGGAACGACATCGTGCCGGGCGGACCGGCTGGCTGCGGGCAGCGGTATTAGGCGCGAACGATGGCATCTTGTCAACATCGAGTCTGGTGCTTGGTGTCGCAGCCGCGCACGCAACTCACCGCAACATATTGGTCGCGGGAGTTGCAGGTCTGGTGGCGGGGGCCGTGTCGATGGCTGCTGGGGAGTATGTGTCGGTCCACTCACAGGCAGATACGGAACGAGCCGACCTCGCGCTTGAACGCGCGGAACTCAAAGCGGACGACAAGGGCGAGCACAAGGAACTGATGGCAATCTACGTCGGGCGCGGACTCGATCCTCCGCTCGCGAAAAAGGTTGCCGATCAGTTGATGGCGCATGACGCACTAGGCGCGCATGCCCGCGACGAACTCGGCATCTCCGAGACTCTTCGGGCGCGTCCGATTCAGGCCGCTATGGCATCGGCTGGCAGTTTCGCCGTTGGCGCAGCGCTGCCTCTCTTGGTCAGTGCCATAACACAGACGGCGGTGCTGATTCCCCTTGTCTCTGGAACTTCACTCGTATTCCTCGCACTTCTAGGCGGAGTGGCTGCACGCGCGGGCGGCGCAGGCGTGACAGTGGGAGCGATACGGGTAACGTTCTGGGGTGCTCTCGCCATGGCGCTGACGGCAGGAGTCGGGGCGCTGTTCGGAACAATCTCCTGAGTGGTGCCGACGGTCGATCGTGCTGGACGCAGATCGCGGACAATGGCGCCCTTGCGCCACGGAGTTATGCGTTCACTTCGCTGGTGACATCCGGTACCGCGACCGGTTCGTACACATCTTTCGCGTTCGGATTCGTTGGTCGCGTCCGGGGGCCAAAGAAAGCTTCTCTTACCAGTTTTAAAATGGTTCGGCAATTTTGGGCGACAACCTTGAGCCATGCCATTTTCCCCATCATGGGGAAATATATCCCGCGGAAGCAGAGTCGCGCGAGGAACACGTTGATGCGAGCGCGTCGACCGCTTGAGCTAGTGCTTCCGGGCTGTACGCTTGCTCCCAACCATATTTCACTTCGGCATGAGCTTCTTCAATGGTCATTTTGAGCGGCGTGTGAGCCATCGCAAACGGGATGAGTTCCTGCCAGTGCTTGGGGCGCGTGAGCCGTCCCGAGGTTTCCAGGCGCTTGTAGAGCGGGTTGCGGGCAAGGGCGTCAGCAGGCCGAAAATGGGCAGCCCTGGAGGCCAGGTTCGGACTTACGCCAGTGTGCGCTCGGCCACGCCGGTAGTGTCGTTGTCCATACCGAAGATAAATGATGTGATCGTATAGACGTTGCGTCGCGCGAGCCGTTCGAGCACAGGCGCATACTCACCTGGCTTATTGAATCCCTTGTTCACGTCTTTGAGATTAGTCGGGTCAATGGATTCCATGCCGATGAAGATCCACGTGCCCCCGGAAGCGGCAATTAGGTCGACGAGTTCTTCGTCGCGCAAGAGGTTAGCGCTGATTTGGGCGACCCAGTGGACCTGGGCTTTAGCAGCGATGATGTCGCGAAGCAATGATTTGGTGCGCTTAACATTGATAGCGAAATTGTCGTCGATGAAGAAGACGGCAATCTGGCTCTTCTCGCTGCGGGCGCGCGCCTTCAGCAGAGCAATTCATTTACCACGCTCTCATTGGTGCGGAAGCGGATAGAGTCACCAAAGAACCCGGTCACGGTGCAGAACTCACAGCCGTATGGACAGCCACATCCCGACTCAACTGGAATAATACGGAAAGAGCCCAGCCCGTGCCGACACGGTTGAGTAACGGCGCGATGGAGATTGCGGTGAAGCGTGGGCTGATACGATGTGAACAAGACAGTAAGCGTCTTCACAATTTCTATGTTGTGAATCCAGAATATGCCTCGGCGTTGAAGATAGTTTTACCTGAGCTTCTAGCATGAGGCGAAGCTTATCTCTCGGGATTCGTCTTCCTCATCGAGCCACACGACTTCAGACCACCTGTCTGGACGAGTAAGTGTGGGGACAGACGGAACGTTCCCTAATTTCGGGGGCAAGAATTCGAAACGTTCCGTCTCAGCTGTGCCGCCTCCGAGAATCACTAGATCAATTCTTCCGGCTGGGTCTTCCTAACTACCTGAGTGGATGAGGTTCTTCGGTGCGCTTTATGCGACTTTTCCTTTCTGAGCGACGGGTTCATTCTGGGCTCTCATTGATTTCACCAGGTCAGCCGCTGACGCTCCCTCGAGCGACAATCCATAGCCAACCTCCCGGACGATGCGCTCTTTCAACGGTTGAATGAAATGTACACGCGTATTGCGGCGGGTCACTTCGGGAGCCTTCAAGTACTGCCACAAGCACATAGTCAACAGTCGGCGAGCCCCTGGCTGGCATCATGTTCGTCGAATTTAGTTTCCTGATGGTGTCATCGGCTACTCTCTCTGAAGATCACAACAAGTCTTACCTCTGGCGAGCCTGGCAGCGACTTCGTTGATTTGGCAAGGTACGGCTCTCGACCATATCTGGATTTGAACCCGACAGCCTACCGGCAGCTCTCACCGTTGGGTCGTACTGTAGGGATGCAATTCGTGCTGCTGGGTGTCGCACTCGCAGCCACCGGTATCGGTTGGTTTCGACGCGCTTTGGGATGGAGATTAGCGATCGCGATCATAGCTACACAGGTCGTCAGGGATGTCATTAACTGCATCAGAGGCGATTGGCTGCCGGTGGAATCGTGCGTCGTCATCGCCGGAGCACTGTTGCTGTTCGCTTTGCGTCCAATAGTCAATAAAGCATGAGTTCTGCAGTCATTCGTCCAGGCCGTCCTGTGGAGAACGGATTCATCGAGAGTTTCAACGGTCAATTGCGGGACGAGTGTTTGAATGTGGAATGGTTCTCGTCTCTGGACGACGCGCGGCAGAAACTTGCGAAGTTCCGCGGGCATTACAATCATCGTCCGCATAGTGCATTAGCAGATCGGACGCCGGAAGCGTTCGCCGGCATTACGCAGAGGAAGAGCTAGTCCATCGATGGGGCGCGGAACCCACGTCAAATCAGGGAGAAGGGACCTCAACTGCCCCAAATCTCCAGTTTCCTTTTGTGACGGAAAATGGGGGCAGCTCAATTCAACTGAGCAACTCACATTGGAATTCGTACAGCAAACGGGAGCACCTCATGAGGCTATTTATGAAACACGTTCTGTGAATAGGTTGTTGCTAAGTAAAACTTATTAAACAGTAAATTTATTGCGAGTAGTACTTACTAAACAGTAGATTGTTGCTGAGTATAAATTATTCAACTAGTAAGGCTGTTGCTAAATAACACTTCTTACATCAGCTAGATTATTGCTAAGTTAACTTATTAAACTTTACAGCGTTCACTGTATTGTCAGGTTCCAATCTGACGATTTAAGTTCTCGTGGTGGTTGACCAACAATTAGCTGCCTAAATATTCTAGTGTAGACAATAGTAAATCAGTCTCTTGAACGGGTTAGTCATATGTAGGTGCTGTTAAACGGCTCTGAGTTCATTGTAGGCCACAAAATTCCGGGATTTGTAACGGAGATAACTTCTTCCAAGGAAGAGACCGGGCGTGTTCTATATATAAGGTTCGACTTCAGAACCGATGCCTATATGTGAGGCAGCTTAACTGCCGAAGGTTACTGTCATGAGGAAGCGACAGAAGCTGTTAACCGACGAGCAGTGGGGAGTTGCCGAAGCTCTTGTTGTCTGACGTAGGATCTTGTCGTGAGTGTTACAGGACCTTCTGTGACTCGCCGTGACGGCAGTCTGTGTGCTCGCGCAGAACTGAATAGTCGTTCGCCATCATTAGCAATGAGAAAATGAAAACAAGATACGCTACACATCGAATGTTCAGCACCCTGCTAGGGAGGAAAGAGCAATGTCTTTCTGGCCAACAGATGCATGGTATGCCATCCACGTTGCATGCAAATCAGAGAAGACCGTCGAGTCGTTACTACAATACAAGGGCTATGAGCCGTTTGTTCCAAGGTACCTGTCTCGTAAACGTTGGAGTGATAGGCTCAAGACTGTGGAATTGCCGCTCTTCCCTGGCTATGTGTTTGTTCGAGCACTCGCGATGGGGGTCGGTGGTCTGGTCTGCTCAACACCTGGCGTAAAACGCGTTGTAGGGTTTGGCGGACGACCGAGCGCGATCCCTGATTCTGAAATTGATGCGGTTCGCAGACTTACGTTCTTAGGCAAAGCGCTCCCCGTGCCCTATCTCCGAATCGGCCAACGGGTGGAGATCAGGGATGGACCGTTTGCCGGAATTATTGGGATCATCAGAAAGACCAAAGACCGAGCTTCCATAATCGTTTCCATAGAACTCATAAGCCGATCAATCTGTGTCGAAGTTGATGAATCGCAAATCGGAGCAATGGACTCAGCGATTCCGCATATCGGATTTGTGAAACCGGTGCCCGAGGCGGACTCAATGGCGGTGGTCCCTCGTCGATTTGTTTTGTAACTTTGGCGGCTGACGCCAAAGGCTGTTTCCCGACTGACTTTTCTGGGCTGCGACTCATTTGTGATTCTTGATTGTCATTGCCACATTGCCAGCCATCGGATCATGCCGCAGGAGTTCTTCAATGGCTGGTTACGGACAATAAAGTCTAATCTGCCTTTCCGGCCGGTTCCGGCTCAGGAGCAGCGCCTTGATGAACTGCTCTTCGAATTAAATGAGGATCCTGAATGTGTCAGTCTGCTCAGGGAAATGGATGCCGCAGGCATCGATCAGGCCGTCCTGCTGGTCATAGATTTTGGTCTCGCCTACAAAAACATTGAGCTGACGATTGAGGAGATTCACCTCGCTCACAAGAAGTTATTGGTTCAGTCGGACCGCTTTTTGGCGTTTTCGAACGTAGATCCGCGTCGCGGACGAGAAGGGTTGGATTTGTTTGAGAAAGCGGTACGGGAGTGGGGGTTCTCCGGGATGAAGTTATATCCGCCCTGCGGATACTCGCCGGATGCCAGGAGCGTGTTTCCGTATTACGAGATATGCCGTGAACTGCATCTGCCCGTCCTGACCCACATCGGTCCAACCACGGCGACGTTACCTTTCCGTCACACGCAGCCGCAATACGTGGACGATGCAGCCTTTCACTTTCCCGACGTCAATTTCATTTTGGGGCACGCAGCTGTTACCCATTATCAGGATGCGGCATTGCTGGCACAGTATCGGCCAAACATTTTTCTTGATCTTTCGGGGTTCCAGACAGCCATTAACCACGATGAGTTCAGGAATGTCATCAACTGGCACCTCAGCCGAGGGCTAGGGAGAAAGCTCCTGTTTGGAAGCGACTGGCCCATCCACAGATTCTGGGGGAAACAGAGAGACTGGGTGGAAAAAGTGACCGCACTTGAGCCTGAATCACTGATGTCGAAAGAGCAGATCGACGATGTGTTAGGAAACAATTTGCTGGGCATACTGCCACGAGCTGAAAGGAAACGTGCAAAACACGGAACTTAGACCGGACCTGGAATTCGCCCGGCAGATGGTTGCGAAGCTGGGCAACAAAGGCTTGAGGCCAGGAGAGATCCGGGATGAAATGGCCTTAAAGCAGGACTTGGGGATCGATTCACTGTTGTTCATCCGCTTGATCCTTGAACTGGAGAGAAAGTCATGTACACGGATCTTCAACGTTCAGATGATTGCCCAGATCAAGACGTTCAAGGACCTGTGTGCTGCGATCAGCGGCGGCATGACAGAGTCAAAGTGCGAATGAGCGGACTTAGAGATGATGTAGTCTGGCTTCAGGCGGCGGTCGGCCGGTCATCGCTCGTTTTTCCCCGCTGACTTTTAGGGGCCTTTACTGGACCGAACAGCGAAGCATATTTGCGAACTCCAGCACGACAGAGCTCGCTGAAAGTCATATGCAGCTCTAGAGCGGCTATTCGTGAACTACCGGGGTTAATCTGACAGACGAAAGTACGAACCGCCTCCGAGTGAAGAGTTTTGGTGCAATGCCTGTCAAGCACATTCTCATTACTGAGCCCACAGACCCTGTACTACGCCGACTGGCAATGGAGTTTCTGCACAAACCAGAGTTGCGCATAGTCTGTTTAGACAAAGGCGCAGGCGATGTTGAAGAGCAGTTGCAGCAGATGGCCCTCACCGCAGAACGCGGATACTCCGGGTTGAGGGATTGCGAGGAAGTTTCTGTGGATGAAATCTGGCACACTGCGAACCCGGCTGATTCGATTGAGGAATGCAAGCACAAAATGGAAAGAGCATTAATGTTTGCGTACGGGGAAAAAGCTCCGACTTTTCATTATCTGAGCATCTCCACAGTCGCCGTGCTTAGGGCCCAACCATCCTCAGATGGCGTACAGTGCAGCACCGAAGAGCAGAAGCACCTGGAAAACGAAATTGCAGTGGAGCAGCAGGGCTGCAAATTCCGGATCTATCGACTTCCATTGTGCCCTCAGATATTGTTTCATCCTGCTTCAGGATGGACACAGTTTGTTCAGCATCTAACCCGTTTCAAAACTGAAATAGAAGACCGTATCCCGGGGTACTTCACTGTCCAGCCGCTGCACTCTAATTTGCCACAGGGCGCCACAATTGACATCGCTCGCGTTAACGATATAGTGCAGGCGATGAAGCAGCTGCTCAAGAACGATACAAATGGGACTTATTTTCATATTCGCACGGCACAGCCGTTGTTCCTGAACCAATGTCTTTGCGTGTTGGCCGAGTCTTCTGGGGTTCATTTGCAGAGTGTGCCCAGTCACGAACAACAAAACTATGTTGACCGACTATTTGACGCGAGAATGGAAAACTTTCTGAGATATCTCGAGCGGTCAGCCCAGGTTACAACCGCAGCGATTCCAAATGAGTCGTCGGCAGGGCAAGTCTGGTTTAGTGTGCCGCCAATTTCACAGCAAGAGTTCGTTGCTGCGTGCCACGCCAAATTGCAGAGTACCCCAAGAGCGCCAGTTGATTGGAAAACCGGACTCGACCAAAAACAAGTTGTGCTCTCCGACAGAGGTGTTCTGAACTATTACATCGGAGGAGAAGGGCAAGAGATGCTTGTCCTGCTCAATGCTTATGGCCAGAGCTTCAGATATTGGGAGAGGCTTATTCCGGCAATCTCTCGGTGGTTTCGAATCATTTTGTGGACGCCCCGTGGTAATGACGGCGATACGATTGGTCTAAAAATTGCCAGCTCGCAGGCGGCACATGCGGATGATCTGGAGAAGGTGCTGGGCCAGGAGAAAATCGAGAACTGCACGCTGCTGGCTTGGTGTACTGGACCAAAACTTGCGCTGGAATATTATCGACGATATCCCAATCGCGTTGCTTCCATGGTCTTTGTAGCCGCATCGTTCAAAGGTCTCCGGCAGCACAGATCATTGGAGACAGAATACGAGAAACACCTGGAATCGTTGCTGGAAGCGATTGAGAAATATCCGGAAACGGCCGATGTAGCTCTCGATTATCTCAAAGGAACATTGCTGCCCCAGGGCAATCAGGCCTGCAGCGGTGATGAAGGAGCAGCAATGTCTGACTGCGAACTACAGCAAGCGCTATCAGCGGTCAACGTCAGCCTGCAGGAACTCGTGCTGCATCCTTTCCATGCTTCGAGCGTCGTGGCGTATGCCAAACAAATGCGCGAGTTCTGGAATCATGACGTAGTTGCCGCACTTGATAAGGTTAAAGTGCCGGTCCTCTTTGTCGGTGGCGATTGCGATCGAATTGCGTCACAAGCTATTGCCAAACTTGTAGCGGGAATGATGCCGGAGGCAAAGTATCTGGAAATTAAAGGCGGGAGTCATTATCTCCATTATGATCGGTGGGATCTGCTGGCTGATGTTATCGGGCAAGTTGTAAACACAGGCGGTAAGCGTGAATTTAGCGCACCCTATGCAAATCGCTGAGTGTAATCAGGAACCTAGGACCGCGAGGCAGCAAGAGATGATCAAAAAAGTATTGTCTGACAATGACATCCAACTTACGTATCGCGTAATGAGTCAGCTTCGCACTCATGTGCCAGAGGGTGAATATCTCAGTCGGGTGAAAAGACAATTGAGCAGCGGGTATCAGGTTGCCGCTCTTTTTGACGATGGGCAGGTGTGCTGTGTTGCGGGATATCGAATCTCCGAATGCCTGGCTTGGGGGAAATTCATGTATGTTGACGATTTAGTCAGCGATCAGAATGGCCGATCAAATAGTTACGGGAAACAGATGCTGGCTTGGCTCGCAGATGAGGCCAACAAGAATGGCTGCCAGGAGTTTCATCTCGACTCAGGTGTACAACGTCATGCGGCACACCGGTTTTATCTGCGCGAAAGAATGGATATTACCTGCTTTCACTTTGCCAAGAAGATCTTAGGGGTCTAAACCGGCCGAAGTAACTCTTCCGCAAATATCATTCAACAAAATGATCTGCTCTGGCGGCCACGCTGGAGGGTCTGGGTGATTTTTTCATGAACATCACAAGCATTCTTACCGATCTCCGCAAACGAGACATCATCGTTCGTGTCAAAGGAAACGATCTCTCCGTTATCGCTCAGAAGGGTGTTTTGTCTCCGGAAACCATGGCGATCCTGGCGAACCATAAGGGGAGCATCATGAGCTACCTCCGGCGGCTCGAGCAGAAGGAGGTCGGTGAGATTGAGGTCGTTGACCGCGGTTTAGATTTGCCACTCTCTCCCGGCCAGGAGCGGCTGTGGTCTGGGGCTCAACTTGAACCCGCATCTTCGGGCTATGTAATCCCTGCAGCAGTTCGCATCTATGGTCCCCTACAACATTCGTTGTTAAATCAGGCACTCAACAGAATTGTCGATCGGCATGAAGTGTTGCGTACCATCTTCAGATCTGAAGACGGCAAGCTGAGGCAGGTGATTTTGAACGAAATGGCTGTGCCTTTTTCATTTATTGACCTGAGACACAACTCACTGGCCGAGCAAAGAACAAAACTGGAGGAGCACATACGCGGCGAGATGAACAAGCCCTTTGATCTGTCTGAGGGGCCGCTGCTGCGAGCTGCGGTCATACAACTCGGGGAGCAGGAACACGTGGCATTCCTAGTTTTGCATCACATGGTGGCTGATCGCTGGTCAATTCCAATTCTGGTGCGGGAACTGTCAGTTTTTTATGCTGCTTCTCAGAACGGCATAGCTGCAGATGTTCCCGCACTGCCGGTGCAGTTTGCCGACTATGCTGCATGGCAACACCGTTGGAATGACAGCAGTGCACAAACCCGCCAGGTTGGGTACTGGGAAAAGCAGTTGTCCGACCTGGTTCCGTTGGCATTGTTGACAGACCATCCGCGTCAGGATAGTCGCAGTCCGCGGGCTGGGTCTTCTGCATTCGTAATCCCCAGCGAGTTGCTGGAACGTCTCCGTTTCCTGGGGTTGCAACAGGAGTCCACCGTCTTTATGGTCCTCCTTGGCGCATTTCAAATTCTTCTAAGCCGGTACAGCGGCCAGCAGCAAATCGCAGTGGGCACTCCAGTTGCCAACCGTGGGAGAAGAGAGACTGAAGGTCTCATTGGATTCTTTGCTAACACCGTGGTGCTATGTCTCGAGTTGGAACGCACGTCCACGTTCCGTCAGCTCCTGAGCCAGCTCAGGAAGACAGCGTTGGATGCATTCGAGAATCAGGATCTGCCCTTTGAAGAACTCGTGGATGCACTCCAGCCGGAGCGCAATTTAAATCGTAATCCTCTCTTCCAGGTCATGTTCACACTTCAGGATACTTCACAACCCGAACTGCATCTGGGAGGGATCAAGCTGCGGCCATTTCACGTCGAGAACCCAACCGCCAAATTTGATCTCACCCTCAGCCTCGCGGAAGAATGCGGGGAACTGCAAGGGTGGATGAATTACAACGCCGAATTGTTTGAGCCGTCGACAATCGACCGAATGATCGGCCACTATCGCACGCTACTGCAAAGAATCGTCGAGGAGCCGGAACAGCCAGTTGCCGAACTATCACTTTTCACGGAAGCTGAACTCTCCCAACTGCTGAAGTGGAACCAGACAGCCGCAGATTACCCGCAAAAGTTTGTGCATGAATTGTTCGAGGAACACGCGGCAGAAACCCCAGCCGCGCTGGCAGTTGATTTTGAAGACCAGCA
>Ga0307478_10002016_pt1 | contig 16682 bp, 8 predicted proteins | sample atmos_gasesECM4C_2_FD_203713 | JGI IMG/M metagenome (GOLD analysis project Ga0307478, IMG submission 203713) | Hardwood forest soil microbial communities from Morgan-Monroe State Forest, Indiana, United States - atmos_gasesECM4C_05 | ecosystem: Environmental > Terrestrial > Soil > Temperate...
AAAAGTTTTGGTTGACGCAGGTCTGCGAACAGTTCAGCCGGTTCAAGCGCATTAGATCGCAGCAGTTCGCCAGCGCCCATCAGATGTTTGCGAATTGCGCTCCGAGAGGACTCAGACAGATCGGAAACCGCAGTCTTACCTTCTGCCCACGTCACAAACCGAATACTCTCATCAGTAACCCACTCGCTGTCCAAGACCTCAGGACTGTGAGTAGTAACAAGCACCTGCATCTGCTTCGTCGCATAGCGCAAAACATCGAGAATAGTATTCACTGCACCTGGATGCAGGGACGCCTCAGGCTCCTCGATGACCATGAGGAAGGGCCTGTTCCTCTGATACACCGCGAGCAGTATACCCAAGGAACGCAACGTTCCTTTCGACATGCTAAAAGCGTCGAATATGAGTTCATTCTTGTCCCAGCGTTGAACGAATTCGAAGCCAACTTGTTTGCCGTGTCGACTTGGTCTTACTTCGTCAATGCCAGGGGAGACACTCGCCAGCAACTCTCCGACGCGCTGGCAGTCGCCCGGAGCTCTACGCTTGATTTCTGTAAGCACGCTGGCGGCATTGCCTCCATTCGAACGCAGCGAGCCCCCTGAATCTGTTTCTTGCATCCCACTCACAACCTCGGGGTCGATAGAATAGACTCTCATACTTCTGAGTGCTTGGTTTACGAGTGAGAATGGGGACACAGAGCCAAAAACTGACATTGCTAGAGATGCGCCGAGCCATCTCCCCCTGAAGTCCTGCGCCCACGCAACGTTAGAGCGAACTGTTCCATCTTCGCGGTCGAACCAGTATCGTCTGTCATTAGAGAGTTCAATGACGCATTGCTCCCTGACAACTTCTATTTCCAGATCGCCGACTTCCTGGGCCTCAAATGCGTAACGGGCGGTCCGAGCGACGGAGTCCAGCTCGCCGCCCACGAGGTTCGACAACTCGATGCCAAGACCTATTTTGCGTGAGCGCTCAGCTGGTGATCGGTGCCGCACTGCGGAGATTCCGCCTCGTTGATCAAAGACCGCCTGAAGAGGCTGCTCCATCGCGTCTGCGAAGAACGCGAATACATCCGCAAAATTACTCTTCCCAGAACCGTTGGCTCCAATCAGAAAGACAGGGTTGGAAATGCGTACCGTCTGTGATGGAATGCTTCGAAAGCGCTCAATGTGGACGGCATCGATCATTTTTTTGGCCCTAACATTCCGAATAGCGCGACTTTGCCAATGAGAGGCTTCTTTTTCGCTATATTCTATGTAGCATGGACCTGGCAATTGACCAGATGAATGCCCTTTACCAGCGGCTACGAGATCTCGATCCCAAGGCCTTTGAAGACCTTTGCTTCCAGATTATAAGCGCAAGGCATCCCGACGCGAATATTACACGCGCAAACGGAGCCGGCGGTGATATGGGAGTCGACATCTTCCAGGGCGACCTAGCAGAGAACCCAACCGTTTGGCAGTGCAAGTTCTTTCCAAACGGTGTCAGAAGTCCCCAAAAGGTGCAAATCAGGAAATCGCTGAGGGTCGTTTTGCAGCACTTCAAGCCAAGACGTTGGATTCTCTGCCTCCCAATTGATTTGAACGCGAACGGGCATACCTGGTTTCAACAGCTCAAGAAGGAATACGCTCACCGCACTGATGTTGGACTCTTTCAAGCGTCTCAGATCGTCCGAGAGCTCCTTCACCGTCGCGCTATCCGAAACATGTTTTTCCCTGGAGCAGTGCTTGAGCCGACAGAACTGCGATCGATACTGGCGCATACGGGGGAATATAGCGACCGAGAGCTTCACCAACTTACCCTTGAAAACGTTGAACAATATCTTCAACGCCTTCGAGATCGAGATGCCCGCTTTGACTACCAGGTCATGTTTTTGCCCCATGGTGACCTCCATCCTCACTCGTCCCCGTTGCCAGGACTAATCGCTACGGTAACGGATGCAGACAAGCGAATTGACGTATTTGCGCGGGATATCGAGGCGCTACAACTAGATCCTCCGAAGGTCCATGTAACCGTCAAGGGAGAAGGCGCTCGGAAGCTGCAACATGCAATTGAAACCGGCAATTCTGTGGAACTGGGTCCAGGTGAACTTTCCCACTTTCGGTCGAGCTTCGATTTCCTTTTGTCAGGCAAGCCTGATCCTCAGTCGCGGGTGCTCAAGCTTGAGCCCTTACGAAGGCATCGTTCGAAACAGTTCCAGTTCAAGACAATGTTTGGGGCTCGGAACTCAGCGGTTTTATACGAGTCCATTCCGTTTAGCGTTGCTAGGCAGGGCACAAAAGAGGTGGAACTGATCAGCGTCGATCAGGATTTGCCATTTAGAATGTCGATGGTCTTTCCGATTTCACCGAACTCTGTTCCTCATGAAGCAAGTTTCTCTCTTCAGGCACGTTTTATTGGCAGGGAAGTGCGAGCGGTTCGCAAATTTGTCATGGCGATGAAGGCACTGAAGGAGAGTGGAAACATTGAGTTATGGGATGTGCAGCGAGAGGTGCGCTTTTTCGAGGCCAAGATGTCGTTTGAGTTATTCCCCGAGGCGAGCGAATCATTACTCACTCTTCTAGATGAGGTGTGTGAGATTGCTGACGTGTTTCGGGCACGCATCCGGTTTCCGAAGACTGTCAGTCAAGAAGATCAAATGTCAATTTCATTGCTGCTCGCGCTTGGAAGGGGAGGCGAAGCGGGTTTGGAGGTTCAGGGGATCTCCTGCACGTTGACCAAAAGCGCAGCGCATGAGGGGGTATTCCTTGATGCCTTGGACGCCGAACAGACCTTTCGGTTCGAAGTTGGCCGCGTCACTCCGATGCCCCGTGTTTTTGGGACCGAAGTAGACACGGGGCCGTGCCTAGTCGTTGCTGAACGAGCAACTATCACCGACAAGGAACGCGTTAAGAGAAAATACCTGTCCGCCGCAGAAGGTGAGGGGGTCGTGGTGCATCTTAGGTTGCTGAAGCCCGCTACCGTTATCTTGAGAAGAGCGGTCGGGAGCGAGATCGGCACGGATGGGCAAGCGCCAGGTGCGAACAGACGGAGTGATCTTTCTGACTCGCTTCGGTCAGAGGGATGAATTAGGGCAGGCCGCAGCGCTGCCCTCGCCTTTACACCCCGTCCCGCCCCATGATAACCTCACTACTGTCACCAAGATAAATCGAAACCAGAACAGGAGTGCACCAGGTTAGTGTTAGCCAGAGAGCAAAAGAAATCCGTAATTGACCAGTATCAGACGCACGCGACTGACACGGGGAGTCCCGAGGTTCAGATCGCCATCATCAGTGAACGCATTGGCCAGTTGACGGACCACTTCAAGACGCACCAGAAGGACCACGGCTCGCGCCGCGGCCTGCTCATGCTAGTCAGTAAACGGCGTCGTTTACTGGACTACCTCAAGAGATACGATTCCGAGCGCTATAAGACGGTCATTGGAAAGCTCGGCATCCGCAAGTAATTCCGGGAAACTGGGTGGCCCATCTTTGCGCGCTTTTTGCGCAAAGGTGGGAGGCGATGAAGAATCCACTCTAGGGTCTTCTGAAGAAGACAACTCCCTTAAACGTATCTGAGAACGCCGCCTTCCTCTCGAAGCCGGCCGAGCATTGAGCCAATTCACACCGTGCGTATTATCGAAGACGTTTTCCGAGCCTGCCTCGGAATCCACCTCTCTTGCCACCGATCCATGGCTGAGCGCGCTTTTCCATCCTCAAAACATTGCATTCCGGAAACCGCGACTGCCCTCCTGATTCCAATAAGAAGGATGAAACATGAAACCAGAAGTTAGCAGCGTTACCGTAGACCTCGCCGGCGGCAAACAACTCTCATTTGAAACAGGAAAATTAGCCAAGCAAGCTCACGGCTCGGCCGTGGTGCGCCTGGGCGACAACGTCGTGCTCGCAACCGCGACCGCCAACGCCGATCCCCGCGAGGGCATCGATTTCTTTCCCCTCACCGTCGATTACCGCGAATACACCTACGCCGGTGGACGCTTTCCCGGCGGCTTCATCAAGCGCGAAGGCCGCATGAGCGAACGCGAAGTGCTCACCAGCCGGCAGATCGACCGTCCGGTGCGTCCCATGTTTGCCGAGGGATTCAAGTGCGAGACCCAGGTCATTGCCTTCGTGCTCTCCGCCGACACAAATAATGATCCCGACGTGCTCGGCATCAACGGCGCCTCCGCCGCGCTCACGCTTTCCGACATTCCGTTCCTCGGCCCCATCGGCGCAGTCCGCGTAGGCCAGATCGATGGAAAGTTCATCATCAATCCAACGTATGACGAAATGCGCGAGAGCCTCGTGAACATCATGGTCGTAGGCACCGCCGACGGCATCGTGATGATCGAGTCCGGAGCCAAAGAAATCAGCGAAGAAGTAGTAGTAGATGCCATCGAATTCGGTCACACCGAAGTCAAGAAAATCTGCGCCGCCCTCAACGACCTGCGCGCCCGTGCCGGCAAGAAGAAAAGGGAAGTCACGCCTCCGGAATTCGACCAGGCCTATTACGACGCGCTAAAAAAGAAAGTAGGCGCCGACCTCTCGGACCGCCTAGACACCAAGAAGCATCCCAAAGCCGAGAGCTACCTGCTGGTCAAAGAACTGAAGAAGAAGCTGCAAGCCGAAATCCCCGAAGATGACGAAAAAGCACAAGCAAAGTTAAAGCAATACTTCGAGACTCTCCGCGAACGAATCTTCCGCGAGGAAGTAATCGAAAAGAAGCGGAGACCAGACGCCCGCGCCTTCGACGAAGTCCGCGAAATCTGGATCGAAGCCGGAATCCTCCCCCGCACCCACGGCAGCGCCATCTTCACCCGCGGCGAAACCCAAGCCCTGGTAACCACAACATTAGGAACGTCCGACGACATGCAGCGCCTAGAAGGCTTCGAAGGCGAAGCCAAAAAACGCTTCATGCTGCACTATAACTTTCCGCCGTTTTCGGTGGGGGAGGTTGCGTTTTTGCGGGGGGCCGGACGACGCGAGATTGGACACGGCGCGCTCGCAGAGCGGGCCGTGTCGGCGGTGCTGCCGACGGAAGAGGTTTGGCCTTATGCGATGCGGGTGGTTTCGGACATTCTGGAATCGAACGGATCGTCTTCGATGGCTACCGTCTGTGGGGCTTCGCTTTCGCTGATGGATGCTGGAGTTCCGTTGAAGGCTCCGGTGGCTGGCGTGGCTATGGGGTTGGTGAAGGAAGGCGAGCAGTATGCGATCCTCACCGATATTGCGGGTGCGGAGGATCACTACGGCGACATGGATTTTAAAGTTGCTGGCACTCGGGACGGCATTACGGCGCTGCAGATGGATATTAAGGTTGCCGGGATTACTTCGCAGATTATGCGAGAGGCGCTGGCGCAGGCTAAGCGCGGGCGGTTGCATATTCTGGGGAAGATGGAAGAAGTTATTTCGGCCGGACGGGAGAAGATTTCTGACTTTGCTCCGCGGTTCTATACGGTGCAGATTCCGGTGGATAAGATTCGCGATTTGATCGGGCCGGGTGGCAAGATGATTCGCAGTATCGTCGAGCAGACCGGAGTGAAGATCGACGTTGAGGATTCCGGGTTGGTGAAGGTGGCGTCCAGCGATCAGGCTTCGGCGGCGAAGGCGCTGCAGATTATTGGCGATCTGACGGCTACGGCGGAAGTAGGGAAGACTTATCTCGGGAAGGTTACTCGTCTTGCTGATTTCGGAGCGTTTGTCGAAATCATTCCCGGCACCGACGGGTTGCTGCACATCAGCGAAGTGGCGGAGCATCGCATTGGCGATATTCGCGATGAGTTGAAAGAGGGCGATCAGGTTTTGGTGAAGGTGCTGGCGGTGGAAGGCAACCGCATCCGGCTATCGCGTAAGGCGATTTTGAAAGAACAGCGTGCGAAGATGGGCGGCGGCGTGGTTGCAGAAGGCTTGCCGGTGGCGGCTGGGGCCGAGGGCGAGTTTGCTCCTGCGGCGGCGGCAACTGGCACGGTGGTGATTGAAGGTGGGGGAGACTTCCCGGACGAAGCTGAGGCTGAACCGAACTTTAATCGCGATGGCGTGGCGCATGTTGGGGGCGGCGGGGATCGTCCTCATGGCGATCGTCCGCATGGTGGAGATCGTGGAGGACGTGGCGGGCGGCCCGGTGGCGGCGGGCGGGATCGTGGACGCGGCGGGCGCGGGGGACGGCCTGGTGGCGGCGGGCGGGATCGCGGGCGCGGCGGGCCTGGCGGAGGGAGACACTAGAAACTCTTTGCCGCGGATTTACACCGATAAATCATGAAGGCCACGATGTGAGTCGTGGCCTTTTCTTCCTGGTGGACGGGAGATGTACCCGGAGCTGGATGCATAAGGTCCCTTCGGCTTCGCTTCGCTCTTCACTTCGACAAAACTGGGCAGGCTCTGTCGCAAAAGGCGCACCAGGAAGCGTGGCCGGGCATCGGAAATCAGAAGAGCAAAATTTGCTCGCTGGCGTGCACCTGCGCCTGGCAAGAAATCCTGGCAATTACGGAGTTCGCTGTACTTTCTTCGGGGGTGATTCCTTAGGTTCTATGCTGCGACGCGGTGGAGATGTAGCTAATGCTTGTAGATAGAACGCTTCGACAACAGAGCGAATACGCGCTTGGGTGCTTTGGCAGGCGGTTTGCTGGTTTGCTCTGGAGGAGAAAGTAGCATTCACAAAATCTTCCGGAGGATTTAATGAAAAATCGAATTCAGTCGCTGTGGTATTTAGGCGCTCTGGTCCTGTTCCTGAGTGTAGGAATCTCGCTCAATGCGCAGCAAACCACGCCGCAGTCGCAATCGCAACCGAACGAGCAGCAGAGCGATCAAGCTGCTCCCCCGGCCCAAACCCAGCAGCCGGCGCAACAGCAAGCGCCACCGGATCGGGCGGCGCCCCCGGACAGCCAGGCGCAGACTGCGCCGACGGCGGAAGGGCAGAGCTTTACCGGCACCATCGCAAAGTCGGGCGACAAGTATGTATTTCAGGACGCAACCTCGGGCAACATATACGACATTGATCACCAGGCGGAAGTGCAGAAGTTTGAAGGCAAGAGGGTGAAGGTACACGGAACTCTGGATGCGGCCAACCACATGATTCACATTCAGTGACGTCGGGCTGCGAAAGGAAAGACGCGGATTTAATGCCGGCTGAAATCGAAAGGCCGTGACGCAACCTGGCGTCGCGGTCTTTCGTTGCTTAGGTCTGGATATCTGCAGGCCATGCGCGAAATGGCCGTCGTGTGCTGGTTGTGACATACTGACAACGATCAGCGGACGCGGCCGGGATGGCGAAATTGGCAGACGCAGCGGACTTAAAATCCGCAGGGGCCAAAAGCCCTGTGGGGGTTCGATTCCCCCTCCCGGCACCATTTAAACCCAATAGGCTAATGCGATTATCAAGCGGTGGCAGGTTCGTCAGGACTCGCTTCGGTAGGTTTACTATGCCCGGGACTATGCCCGTCGTGAAGTTCTAGCCTTTCCAAGAGCCTCGGCGATGTCTGTCTGAGACACGATCACGTACCGCTCGAATACGCTTCTCGGAGCGATAGGCGCAATCGCCGGCAGTCGACTTGGCGGAGAGGTCTACGATTGGTTTCCGCATTAGGAAGGGCAAAATGAGTTCTAGCACTCACTCGAAATCGAATCAATCGTCACTCGATAACGGCGATCCCAATCGGGCGAGAGCGCGGCTACTTGCCAAACTTCTAAACACCTGCGGTCATTGCCACTCGGGTGTCCAAGGTCACGAGTTCGCGCTGATAGCGACTTGGATTGTCACAAAGGAGAAAGACAACGCTTTGGTAAAGTTCTTCGAGGCAACAAAGGAGCACCAATGGCCGAAGCTGCGTGAGTTTCAGAATTGGCGGGGCAGATCTGACAATCTTGAAGCCTACGCGATCCGTTGTCCGGGTCAGAACCTTTCTGTAGCCATCATCAAGACACACTTCGAACTCCTTCAGGGTGCCCGATTGCTTTACAGTGAAGCTCTGTCTACAGAAGAAGGGGACAAACTACTTAGTCCTTTCCAGGTCTTCGGTGGCAGCCGTTCTGAAAGGACGTGGTTCAGTCAGCAAACTACCGTTTTATAGCTGTCGCCTCTGAGGGTGAGGTCTTCTGCGAAGTCTGCTTCAAGAAGTGGTCGGCGACGATGGCAGGCTGCTCGATGATGCGCTTTTCCTCGATGCAGACGACCAGCCGGATAAATTGGGCCATGCTCCAGGCCAGTGGGGTTGCGCTCCCAGTGCCCGAGCCAAAAGCAAACCGTGATTCTGTCGGGTTGGCCTGGTCCCAGACTTGTTCTGGAATCATTCCGCCGGAGTTGGCAAAGTTTAACATTGCATCGAGGTAGATCGTGGCATCGCGGCCGCGGGCGACTTCATACTCTCCGCGTTCTCCGGTAAAGATAGGCCAAATTCTCCCGACACCCTGGCCGAGCCAGGGGCCTCCGAACAACGTCTCTCCGTAGCCATCATGGTTGTAACGCCGGAAACCTGGACCATTTGGGGTCTGCACGCGGATCATCGAGTCGATCACTTTAACCGAACGCTCGATAGCGGGATCATCTGCCGGACGAATCCCGAGTCTCACCAATTCCAGGAAGCCGGCGTCAACCACATCCCGTTCGTCCCAAGTTCCACCACCGTTGTGAACGTCGAGCTGATCGCCGTCATTGGGATCCGTATTGTTGTCGATGCGGATGTAATAACCTTGCGAACCCAGTGGTCCACCCAAGTGGCCCGTCTTGGTAACCATCCAGTTTTCTAAGTTCCCGGCCCAGTCATCGGCAGTCCGGAGATAACGGTCGGCCTCGTCGTTGGCGGCATTCTTGCGGGCAATATCGGCGGCGCAAACCAGTCCCGCAATCTCGGCGGCGATTGTGGAAGGGGAATATCCCGGCACTTCCTCCCAGCGTTCCTGTTGGGTTGCCGGACCATGAAGGACGACAAATTCAGCTTCCGGACGGAGATGACGCTGCCAGGTCTCGGCATCGTTCTTCCCTAATTGCCAGGCCAGAATCATCGGGTACGAAACTTCATCCATCTGGAGCGCGGTCAAGTAGGGCTTGCCGTCGAGCCAGCTATTTTGCGGGAAACTGCCGTCGGGCTCCTGCTGAACGTTGAACAGATAGTCGAGAGCCCGTTCGGCGGCGGCACGGTCGCCAGCGACCAACATTGCGGTGGCGACCTCATACAGATCTCGAGCCCAGATTAAGTGATAGCCACCGACGCCCGGAGTATCGGCTTTGACGGCAAACCCCCATGGAATGCTCATGGAAGCGATCATAGCGCCACGGAAGGTTTTGTCTTCGTGGGCTTTGAGGGTCATGGCGGCGCGGCGGAATTGCCCCGCGTAGCGCTCGTCTACGTGCCTGAGGCTGTGCGCGTATTCGTGCCATCCCTCCGCATACTCGGCACTGATCGATGAAAATCCGCTCTTAAGGCTGGCGTGGGCGCTTGCGACGGCCGATGCGGAGGTGGTGCCGAATCCGAGTGCCAGGGTGAAATGGGCACCCTCGAGCTTGGCCGCCTGAATCACGTTGCCGTTTTCAGCCCTGGCGTAGGCCCAGGCGATTTGGTGATGCAGCAGCAGGTCGGTGTAGCCGTCACTGGTGCCGGCGAATCCATTTGCCATTTGCGTGAAGCGGTTGCTGCTCACTAACGCCGAGGCGACGCCGTGCTTCTCGGCAACGAGCGCGTCCCCTTCGATGTAGCCGGTGTCGCCGAAACCACAATTGTTCAGTGACGGATCATAGAGGACATAAAGCGAATAGGCTGGAGATCCGGAAAACGCGACATCAATCAGCAAAGCGTCACGGTGTGAATCGGTGGCATAGGTTTTGGTGATTTGGAAATGGCCGGCAGGATCGCTGCTGATCTGACGATAGGCTAATGCATTCTCATCGATCGACGAAAGTGAGTGCAGCAAGTCCTTGGACTCAATCCAGACGGTTTTTCCATTGCTCACCGCGAACTCGAGTGCATGCACATCCGCCGTATCCAGGCGCGGATAGTAGACCTCGGTCAGGATGCCACCCTGGAGCGTGAACCAGACGTGAGAATCGGTGGAAGTTGCGGTACCCACAGCGTCTTTGCTGCCAGGAGTCCAGGTGGGGATGGCTCCGGGAGCGCCAGGAGCCATTTGTCCTGCGAGAATTGCCGGGGCTGTGACGATGCAAATCAACAGAAAGAACAAATGTCTTTTAACTTCCATAAGGAACCTTCACTCGTCTTTCCAAGAAACCCCCGTTCCAAAACCACCATCGCGGCCATCTGCTCAAAACCAACTCAGTTCAACTGATAGATACCCAAGGAGCGCGGAGCCACAGAAATTCTGATCTTCGATCCGTCCATCACTTCGGCTTGGGCTGTGCCCATCAATGCCGTAGCGGATCGAATTTTGGCAATGGGAGTATCTCCGATGTTGAGTTCTATGGTCCTGGAGTGGTCGGCGTTGTTCATCACCATCAACAACTGTTCGGCGGGTCCGTCCGGGGTTCCGGCATACTGGCGAACGTAAGCGAGAATCTGGTCGTCGCCGAAAATGTGTATCAATCCCCCTCCGCGCAGCGCGGGATGTTCGTGACGGAGACGCAGCAGAGCCCGGACATGCGTGAACACGCTCTGTTCCCCGGGAGTGCGGCCTTCGGGACTGAAGGCGTCGCGCTTGTCGCCGGGAAAGCCACCGGGGAAATCGTGGCGATTGTCGGGATCGTCGCCGCCGGGCATCCCGAGTTCGTCGCCGTAGTAAATTTCGGGGATCCCTCGCAGCGTCAGCAGCAGAGAAAATGCAAGCTTCAGCTTCTGCGTGCTGGCGCGCGGCTCTCCCATGAAGCGCTTGGTGTCGTGATTGCCCAAGAAGGTGACCAGATTTTCGGGGTGGGGAAACATCCAGTCACAGCGCAGCACGTCTTCAAGTTGTTTCGCAGAGGCATCCCGCAGGACGACCTTACGAATGGTCGAGTAGAGCGGGAAATCGAAGACCGTGTCGAGGCCGGTATCGATGCCTTCAACGGTCCTTCCACCCACGAAAAATGAGGTCACCGTCGAATCGGTGTTGAATACTTCGCCCACAGTGCGGAAGCGGGGGTAGGTCCGGTGAAGGTCGGCGTGAAAGTCACGCCAGAACGGTCGGTCGACGTAGGGGAAGGTGTCGATGCGAAAACCGTCGAGAGCGCCAGTCTCCGCCCACCAGAGTGCGTTCTGGCGCAGGTATTGGGCTGTAATCGGGTCGTCGGTTCCCAGGTCGGGGAGAATGCCGGCGAACCATCCTTCGACGACCTCGCGCCGTTCGAGCGGCGGCGCGTGCGGGTCCGTCTCAGCGGCAAAGGTTGAGCCGGTGGTCAGATGTTTTTCGCGGGTGCCATGGAACCAATGATCGGTCGGTGGATCGTCCAACCACGGATGCGCAGGGCCAACGTGGTTGGGCACAATATCCAGCAGCACCTTCATCCTTTGCTCGTGGGCTGCCTTCACTAGTGAGCGGTAGTCGGCGAGTGTGCCCAGATGCTTTTCAAGCGCATACAGATCAATCGCTCCATATCCGTGATAGTCCCTGCCGGTTCGGTCATCGTTCTGATAAATCGGCGTGATCCAAAGCGTCGTGACGCCCAGATCCTTCAGATAAGGCAGTCGCTGTTGAATGCCGCGCAAATCGCCCCCGTGATAAGCGCGGGGCGCGCTACGGTCATACGCGCCGGAACTGGGAAAATTGTTGCTGGGGTCGCCATCGTCGAAGCGGTCAGGCATAATCAGGTAGATCACGTCGTCGGGGCCGAACCCGTTGAAACCACTGCCGTCACTCTCTAGTTCACCTGCGGGATCTCGACGTTCCAACGGCAGATCCACTTCCTGATGTCCGCCTTCAGTCGCAAGATCCAAGCTGACTTTACCCGGAGTTGCAACGCCCGTGATCTCTAGCCAGACAAATTCATAACGGCCTCGGAGATCATCCAGCGTGCGCGCGATCCTAATGCCTGGCGTGTTTGTCGACACACGCGCTCGCGCCAGATGTTCGCCGGTAATCATCAGCATGGGATCAGGCAGGCCGATCCACCAATTCGGGGGTTCGATTTTTTCAATGCGAGGGGCAGCAGTAGCAGCGACCGGCATCGCATGGCTTAGGCTTGCACTAAGAGTTAAGTGCAAAAACGCTAATATGCACGGGCATAGCGCACGAAATCGATTTGGCAGCGATAACGCCATGGGCACGCGAAGCAAAGAAGAGAGGGAACAGGCGAAACCTGTTCCCTCCGATTGAGCCTAGAAGCTAACCCGGAGCGTTACCTGGATTTCGCGTTGGCTGTCGAAGCGCAGGGTGGTGACCTTGCCAAATTGTCCTCCATCGTTCATATTTCCGTCCGGAGGAGCGTACTGCGGCGTATTGAACAAGTTGAAGAACTCCCCGCGCAACTGGGCCCGGAAGCGCTCAGTCAAACTGAAGCTCTTGCTCAAACTCAGATCCATGGTTTTCGTTCCCGCGCCGGTAAATGGATTCCTCGGCGAATCGCCGGGGGCAATGGGAGTATTGGAACCGGGAAAGCAAGGGAAGTCTGTGCTACACGTCTTGGCGAAGGACGAGGTCACAAACCACTGGGCCGGGACATTGGTTTGATGTAGCGGCCCAATCACGTCCGGCCGGGTGCTGGGATTGCTGCAATAGTCGCAAACCACGTCAATCGGGAAGCCGCTGGAAAATGTGAGAATGGGACTGAACTGCCAGCCGCCCACGATGGCATCGACCGCTGGGTTCCAATTCTGGCCGAAGGTGCGGCCTCGCCCGAATGGCAGTTCATAGAGCGCATTGAATACGAATCGATTGCGCACGTCGAGATTGGAGTTGGCACGTTCCCTAGTCGGCCATTGGAAGGGATCGACCACGTTGCCACCGTAGCGGAAATCGGTATCGAAACCTGCCTGCGTATTGTCGATAGCGTGCGCCCAGGTATAAGCGCCTGCGAAAGAAATCCCGTTGGTGAGCCGGCGTTCCACCTGCGCGTGCAAACCGTGATAAATGGAATTGCCGCTGGTGTCGTTGACCGGCACCGTACCCAGTCCCGGGAAGGGATAGGCAGTAGCGGTGTCGTACGCCGGACGATTTACGTCATAGAAAGTAGAAAGATGCGTCCCTTTTGTGCCGACATAGGCGAGAGTCAGAGCGGTCTTGGCATCGAGTTGCCGCTCGATTTGCAAGTTCCACTCCTGCATATTGGAAGTGGTGTCGTGGGGCAGCCATCCCGTCAGGCTGACGCTTTGCGGGTGGGTAAGGCTGACCGGCAGTGTCGCCTTGCTGGGAAAACCACTGGGGGTGATCGCGCCGATATTTGGAGTTCCGTTGGCGTTTGCTGTAGTCAATCCACCCAGAGTCAGGAAAGTGCCGGTGCCGTTCGCGAAATAGCCGTTGTTCGTTAAAGCGTTCTGGTAGGAGTAGAAGGCGCTGCCACCGAAAGGCGCATTCTGTGACATCTGTTTGTCGATACCTTCACGATCGATGAAGTAGAAGATCCCATAGCCGCCACGCACCACGGTCTTCTGATCGCCAAACAGGTCATAGGCAAACCCGATACGCGGAGCAAAATTCTTTGTGGGATTGCTGAGGCCGGCGCTGTCGGAAATTCCGTTCTGGCCCGCCAGTTCGATCTCGCCTGTCGCCACGTTGAAGTTTGCCATGCGGTTGTTGATTTCAGTCGGCCACGTGAACAGGTCGTAACGCAGTCCGAGGTTGAGAGTCAGACGGTTGCTGAGCCGGTAATCATCCTGGCCGTAAAACCCATTTTCCCAGCTGCGCGTGTGGAACATTGCGCTCGCGGGACCGACCTGGTAATCGTTGATCCAACCTACCAATAAGTCCGCTTGTTCAAAACCGGTCGACCACGGCTCGCTCGCGTTCGCCTGGAAGTACCCCTTTCCGGCAATCGGATTGAAGAAGTTCACTTGACGCCAGATGACGTTGGCGCCAAACTTGAAGGTGTTCCGTCCCTTCACCCAGGAGACGTTGTCGGCTAGCTGGTAGGTGTCTTCGGGCACGAAGTAGTCACCGTAGTCTCCAGTGTAGGAAAGCTGGCTGCCGTTGTTTCCGATCAGCGCTCCCCCGCCCAGCAGGGAGCTGGTATTGGCGTTGGGAATACCCAGATTGGCCGAGATCGGAATGGAACCGAGCGGCGGCTCGTATCCCAGGAATGAGCGGACATAGCCCAGACGGAATTCATTGATCACGCTGTTTCCAAAGGTGTGGGTCTCGCCGAGAACGACACTGCGCGGATGCTGGAACTGGTAGCCGGAGCCATAGCCCGCCGGCAGAGTCGGTAGCTGCGAAGTCGTGATGTCCACATCCTGACCGTAACTGTAACGCGCGAACAGCTGGTTCCGCGTACCCAGAATGTAGTCAAGGCGCACGTTAAAGTCGTTATACTTTTGTTCCTGGATACGATCCGGTTGGTAGTTGCTCTCAACGCAGACACCATCGCTTGCGGCACCCAGGGTGCAGCGTGGGTCACTGGCTGAAGGGATGTTCGGCAGAGGGAAGGCGTTGAGGTAATTGTAACCGGCAGTAACAAATGGGGCGGTGAAGATGTTGCCCGCTACCGGTATCCCTTGACCGCCGGGATAGTTAAGCTGAATCGCTGTCGGCTTGCCGTTTACAGGCGGCGTTGTTAGCAATTCCGAGAAATTGCCGGTGCGTTCCAACGCGGTGGGCACCGTGATTGGACCGTCAGTCAGAGGCAGCGCTTGCCGCACACCTTGATAGTCGCCAAAGATAAATAATTTGTTCTTGAGCAGGGGACCGCCGCCGGAAAAGCCGAACTGGTTGCGGTGGAACAGCGGCTTGGGAACGGTTGGATCAAAATAGTTGGGGCTGGCATCAGCCGCGCTGTTCCGCAGTTGATAGAAAGCGCCGCCGTGCCAATTATTCGTACCGGACTTGTAGGTGGCGTTGATTACCGCTCCGCCGGCTCGGCCGTACTCGGCCGGCGCCACGTTTGTGTCCACCCGGAACTCCTGAATAGCATCCGGGTCGACGAAGAAGACAATGGTGTTGACGAGCGATTCGTTATTGTCGATGCCGTCAAACAGAAAATTGTTGGCCTGCAGGCGTACGCCATTGGCTGAAATTGCTCCTCCGCCGCTGGTGGCGTACCTGAAAGTTTCAGCCTGGTTGCCCTGCCCGGTTTGCGTGTTTCCGGGCTGTCCGCGGGTGACCCCTGGGACCAGTGCTGCCAGATCCGTGAAATTTCGGCCGTTCATCGGGAGATCTACGAGTTGCCGGCCAACCACAGTATCGCCTACGCTGGAAGTTGAGGTGTCAACAATGGGAGTCGCAGCGGTCACCTCAACGGTTTGGCTGGTCGAGCCGGGTTGCAGTTTAAACTCCAGATTTACCACTTGAGCCGTTTGCAGGGTGATCTGCTGGACGGCGGTGCTGAAATTCGCCACCTGGACTTCCACCTTATAAGGACCCGGGTCCAAAGCTGGCAGGCTGAATAGACCCGAGGGGTCGCTGGTAACCTTGATCGCACGATTGGTGCCCAGGTTGGTAATGACTACAGAAGCGTCGGGAATGATGGCTCCTTGGGCATCAGCGACCGATCCCTGAACCGTACCTGTGCTCGACTGGCCCAAGGCAAGACCGGTCAAGCACAATCCAAGACTCAGTATCAGAAACAATCTTCCCTTCATACTTCCTCCAATCACCGGATATGGGGCAACGAAGCCCGGATAACCTATGCGCGCGTTCATAGGGCTGAGGTTCGCTTTCCTTTTATTTTCTTATTGAAGCACCGGTGTTTTCCGGTGGTTGGCAGCCTTGGTCTACCCTTTGGGTTGTGTGCTCCAGTGCTGTCGCTCGAGTGCAAATCGTCGACGTGCAACCTGATAGTACAAATGGCCGGCTTAGGGAAGTTTCACTAGGTTTTGATACGGTTACGAGAATAAAGTGCCTGTATTGCAGTAGGATAGTTAAGGCTGTTACCTTTCTGTTACATGGCTGTGACGCGCAGTTTCGCGGCGGGGCGGGGAGAAAGCTTCCAGGAAATAGAGAAGCTTACAAATAGTCATAGCCTGCGGGGATCCGACTCCCTTTGCCGCTTGCTCCGCTATCTCGCAGAACACTCCCTGGCAGATCCCCCTTCTTCCGTGAAGGAATACCAGATTGCGACCGAGGTTTTTGGACGCTCGGCCCACTTCGATCCCCAGGCAGATTCAACCGTTCGAGTCCAGGCTGGCCGTCTACGCACAAAGATGGCAGAATATTACGCCTCCGAAGGCGTTGAAGATCCCATCCTGGTGGAACTGCCGAAAGGCAGCTACGTTCTTTCCTTTCATCACCGCTCGACAGACGCCAGAACGCAGGGCGGCGGTCCATTCCTACACGAGACAGAGGAGGCTGCGGCGCAGCGTAGTTCAAAGAATTGGCTGGCCGCGTTCGTGGTGGCGTCCATTTTGTTGGCCGCTTCGCTGGTTGCAATCGCGGTGCTGGTGTCTACTCGCAAATCAGCCGCGCCAGTCCTGGCGAGTGACATCGAGCCGGCTCCCGCCGCACTTCGAACCTTCTGGAATCCCTTTGTCACTGGCCCGGAAGAGCCTTGGGTCATTTTCAGCAACGCGGCTTTCATTGGCCGGCCAGAGACAGGAATGCGATACTACAAGCCGGCGCAGGATCAACGTGATTCGATCTTTGACCACTACACAGGAGTGGGGGAAGTATTGGCGGTTCATAATCTCGATCAGGTATTCG
>Ga0307478_10002017_pt1 | contig 16682 bp, 10 predicted proteins | sample atmos_gasesECM4C_2_FD_203713 | JGI IMG/M metagenome (GOLD analysis project Ga0307478, IMG submission 203713) | Hardwood forest soil microbial communities from Morgan-Monroe State Forest, Indiana, United States - atmos_gasesECM4C_05 | ecosystem: Environmental > Terrestrial > Soil > Temperate...
GTTAATCCTGTCCTTCTACACCTGCAAACCGGTGAAGATGAGCGCGCGGATCAACGTAACTGTCGAAACAAGATTGAGCGCGTTGGTGAAATCGAGATGCATGGCTTCGCCGCAAGGATTCGTTAAATCGTTGCCGCCTTTCGCGAAGGCTACGGCGCGCCCAACAGAAGGAAACAAAGCGAACGAAGTAAGAGCGAAAACTAAAACTTTGTTTTCTTTGTTATCTTCTGTTCAAAGTCATTGGCGAGTTAAAGCACCAAGGCGGCAAAGCCTTTTCAATCCGCAATCCGAAATCTTCATGAGCGTATCCCAGAAGTTTTATCGACAGATGACCCAGATGTTCACAGATCTAATCAGACTGGCGCACATGAACAGAAAAGGGGAAATCTGCGTGAATCTGCGCAATCTGTGGACTCATGGCTTCGAAGTCCCAGGAACGATCACCGTTCTGATCCGGTCCATGGAATTCTCCATGGCATCGAGCGCTGCATTGATTTGGCCGGCTTCGAGATCGACCGAGCGTAGCGTTCCTGGCGGGAAACGAAGTTTTCCGCTGTGAGCGAATTCTAACAGCAACGGAAGCTCAGTCGCCAGGTGATCTGATACACCGATCATCTCCACTTCTTTATTAATCAGCTCCGGATACGGAAGGACCGACATTGACTCTGCAGTTAATCCGACGAGCGCGGCACGCCCGTGTGCGCCCAAACACTGAACCGCTTGCCTCATCGTCGTGGCAGAACCGATCAACTCGAGCGAAACGTCGACCCCTTTGCCGCCGGTCGCCTCGCGAATTTGATCGACCGGATCGCCGGCCTTCGCGTTAATCGCGACAGCCCCAAGTTCTGCTGCCGACCCAAGTTTGGCAGGATTGATTTCAACGACATAAACTGCGCTGCAACCGAACGCCTTGGCCAATTGCAGCGCCGAATAACCCAACCCTCCAAATCCGAAGATTGCGATCGACTCTCGGGATTTGAACCGCGCCTTGTTCAAGGCATGAAGGGCGGTCGCTGACGAACACATCATAACCGCGCCGACTTCGAACGGGATCTCTTCCGGAAGCACGAACACATTTCTGGCCGGGACTTTGATGAACTCCGCGTATCCGCCGTCGCAGTGCTTCCCGATCATTTGGCCTCTGGTGCAAAACTGTTCCAAGCCGCGAACACAGAACTCGCACGATCCGCAGTGCACTAAGTAGTGCACGCAAACGCGGTCGCCTGGCACCACGTTGGTTACTTCCTTCCCGACTTCCTCGATGCGTCCCGCGACTTCGTGCCCGAGAGTCACGGGCAAACGATCAATTGCGGAAACGCCGGCGCGATAGTGCGCGTCAGAGTGGCAAATTCCGCACGCTGCAACGCGAATCAAAACCTCAAACGGACCGACCTCGGGAATGGCAATCTCCGCCTCTTTCAGCGGTTTCCCGACCTGAACGAGTCGCACAGCTCTCATAAGAGACTTTTTAACCACGAATGGACACTAATGAACACTAATCCAGACGATTTAGTTCTGGCACAGGCTGCTAGCCTGTAACGCCGGTCCGGCTCGGACTTTCGGCTGCGAGCCGAAACGGACTTTGACCCTGTTACGCAGACTCCGAACTCTGAATCCTGAACACAGTTTTTAACCGAAGATCACGAAGAGAACAAACTTTTCTCGTTTTCCTTCGTTTGTTTTTGTTCGCTGCTATATGATTACAAATCCGGGGCAGCTGGACACCCGGTTCTCCAACGATTCCTTAATGCAGAGGCTGTCCGCTTCCCAGACCGTATGAGCGACGAACATATTGATAAGACCAAAGCCGCCGTTGACGCTGCCGTCCATATTCCGGCCGAAAAGAAAGCGGCGTTATCAGCGGCGCTGTCGAAGCTAAAGCCGGCGCTTGCGCAGATTTCACACACGCACCATGAAGAGGCCCAAGATATCGCTCAGCTTATCGAGGCCTCGACCCATGAGGCCACGCGGCCAAAGAAAAAGCCGGAACTGTTAAAGGCGGCCCTTGATAAGCTCAAGGAGTCGGCGGGAAAATTTGAGAGTTCTCATCCGGAACTTGTCCAGCGTGTCAACGGTGTTGCCACGGTGCTGGCCGAAATGGGCATCTGACCGCAAATCGGCACAAGAATCCTCCCCCAGCATTTACCATTGAGGATTGCGGACTATGCAAATTTAGGTGTCGAATTAGCGGCGCCGGTGTGACAATCGGATGTCGATGTTTTACAGATTTTCCGAACCGTCTCGTCTTTCCTCGGCGTGCACACCCGGACTCTTGGAACCAAGCTCGTGTTCCTGTCCGCTCACGCTTTCACCATCCACCGATCTTTGTCGAGGGGTCCTCGATTCCGGCGATTCTTCAACCTCCACGTTGCGAGCGCGGGGCAGGCTTTCCGGATAGTTGCGACACAAAAATTCGATCAATCCTTCGCGCACTTCGCAGCGAAGATCGAACGCTTTGCCCGGATCGGCGCTGCTGACCAAAGCCCGCACTTCAATGGTGCTTTGTTTGGCGTCGGTCACCTGTAGCCCGCAAACTCTACGGTCCCATTTCGAATTGTTTTCGACGAGCCGTTTCAATTCCTTGCGCAGTTCAGCCATCGGCACTTGATAATCGAGATAAAGTATCACCGTGCCGAGCAGCTCGGTCGAAACGCGGCTCCAGTTCTGAAACGGTTTCTCGACGAAGTAGGTGATGGGCAAGATCATCCGCCGCAGATCCCACGTCCTGACAGTTACATAAGTCAGCGTGATCTCTTCGATCTGGCCGAACTCGCCTTCGACCACCACGATGTCGTCGATGAGCAAGGGTTGAGTGAGCGCGATCTGAATGCCGGCGAGCACGTTGCCGAGCGTTCTCTGCGCAGCAAAACCGATGACGACGCCGGCGATTCCGGCCGAGGCGAGAATGCTGGTGCCGAACTGCCGGACTGGATCGAACAGCATCAGGATCGAACCGGTGGCAACGATCACGACCGCGCTGACAACGATTTTGCGAATAACTGAGACCTGCGTGTAAATTTTTCTCGCCGAAAGATTATCCGGAGCATCGATTCGATGCCGGCTCAAAAGCGCGGACTGCACGGCGTTGACGCCATGAATGATCAGAAACGAGAACGCGCTGATGAGTAAAATGCCGAAACTTTTTTGCGTCACCCAGATCCAGTTTTCCGGCAAGCGAAGCAGCGGTAGCAAAAGGATGACGCCGAGCAACGGCACCCCCAGGCGCAAAGTGTTACCGAGGATCGGAATAATTACGTTGGCGATAAGGCTGCCCGTCCGGTCCGCCCAGAGATGCATCCGTTTTTCGATCGCGCGAATGGCGCGGAACACGAGCCAGAGCAGGGCAATAATCCAGCCGGCGTAAAGAATGGCAGTGAGCGCGCCGACGTAGAAAACACGCGTCGACCGTCCAACGATACCAGTAGCGATCGGCATCAGCGCAAACGCGCCGCCGCACATCCAAAGAAAAAGCGCAACCGGTTTGCGCATGGCGGCGGCGGTCAACGCCAGCCCGGACTGGTATCGCGTCGATTGGATCTCGCCCGCGCGTCGCCTAACGATCCAGACAAACGAGCCCGCGAGGATCGACAAAAGCGCGAGCGCTCCGATAGATGCGAGCAATCGCATCCCGGTGACGCGCTCAAAAACCGACCGTTGCAAAAAAGCGTTGCCGGAATTCTTGGCGATTTGATCGAGCCATCGGCCAAAAGCCGCACCGGCATGGTAAATCTTCGAGCGCTCCGTGGCCGCGCTTTGGGCCGAGAGCTCGGAAACCGACTTCGCCAGAGTGGCGGCCGGAGACTCGGAGGCAATGGGCGAAGCGGCCGGTGACGTCGTGGAACTCGGCTCGGCGGCAATCGCGCTGACAAACACGAAGCCGATCAGTGCCAACAAGACTCGCGTCCAGGTCATCACTCACCATCGCATTGACAAGTCGAGCCGCAACGGGGCGACGTGGCCGAGGCGCAGGGCAGCAAACACCGAACATCGAACGCTGAAGATCCGACGCCAAAGTCGGAAGGTAAAAAACAGAGAGCGAAGTTCCGAACCTGCTGAACTCTCAACAATCACCTCTTAACTTGCGGCTCGAATTGCTATTGACGCCGAACGGCGTTTCGGGCGGAATCGCCGCATGATAAAAACACGAATTGCAGTAGTCGCTATGGCCTTGTCGTTTGCCGGGGCCACAGCTTGTTTTGCGGCTAACGCACACGTTGGAACCTGGAAGGTCAATGAGGCGAAGTCGAAGTTCGGGCCGGCAATGGGCAAGACCAACACTGTCCAGTACGCCGAAAAGAAGGATCAGTTGCAGGTGACGGTGGACGGCGTCGACAACGATGGTAAACCGACCCACGGCGTCTGGATGGGCAAGACCGACGGCAAGGCTTATAAAGTAAAGGGGAACCTTGCTTGGGACGCGATGGCCTACAAAATGGTGAATGATCGGGCCTATGATATTACCGCGATGAAGGGCGGGAAAATGTCGTGGAGTGGCAGAAGCACCGTCGCGGCGGATGGCAAATCGCGCACCCTTAACATGAGTGGCACTGGCGCGGATGGGAAAAAGTTCAAGGCCAAGATTGTTTACGATAAAGCGTAGGGCTGCGCTGCGCTCCGCCTCGTTGAATCGTTACAGCGGAAAACGAGCGGCCAGCGCGAGTTCCGATTCCCACCCCGTCCGCCAACGGGCGGACTTGCCTTGCCGTGGCGAGTTTCGGGGCAAAACGATGACGTGGCGGACAAGTAACGAATGACAAGGGGGAGGAAACGCTGATCCTGCTTCGCAACGCTACGGCGCGGCAAAAAGAATAATTTTATCGTTCGAGCTTTGCTATTGTTTCGCCCGCCGCGCCGTAGCCAGGCGAAGGCGGGACATTCGACACTCGGATTTCGTCATTTTGACGAAATCGGCAGCCCCGCTTTGCGCAGCCCATCGAGCAGAGGCTCGAGCAGCCCGCTGGCGAAGTGCCAGCTCGCGATGTTCGAGCGCGCGTGCGCGGCAAATTCAGGATCAAGTCTCAGCAAATCACGGGCGGCCGCCTCCGCTTCGGCGTGTCGGCCGAGGTGACCACAGGCCGCCGCCACCACCAGGTAGGGCCAGAAAAGGCCGGGTATGTCGACCCGGTTAGCGTGGTCGAGCGCCCGTTCGTACTCGCCCTTGTGGAAGTGCTCCCAGATCGGGCCGAAATGCATCCAACCCGCGTAGTCCGGGTTGAGTTCCATTGCGTGGCGAACGATCGCAGCGCCGCGCTCGAACTCGCCCGTATGCACAATCAGCAGTCCCAGGATGCCGAGCGCATCTGTGTTGAGCGGATTGAGCGCCATCGCCCGCTCGGCTGCCGGGCGAAATGCGGCGAGATCCTGCCGAAAAAAATACGTCTGCGCGAGTGAAACCAGCCCGAACTGATTCGTGCGATCGAACTCGACGCCGCGGCGGGCTGCGTCCAGGGCGCGATCGAGATCGGTCGGGTCAGCCTGGAAGCCAAACGCGTAGGCGTCAACATACATTTGCGCCAGGCAAGACCAGATCTCGGCGCGACGTTGATCCCGCTCCAGCGCAGCTTCGAGCCGTTTCTTGAGCGCCGCGTGATTCGAGGGCGTAATTTGCTGCCGGTAGGCGAAATATTGGAACAACCATTCAGCTGGCGTGAGGTCGGCGTCGTCCTTCTCTTCGGACTGCGCCGCCATTGAGTTTACGAGCACGCCGTAACTGTCGGCCACGGTTGCGACAATCCGGGCCGCAACATCGTCCTGGACCGCGAAAATAGTCGAGACCTCTAAGTCTCGATCGTACGTCTCCGCCCACAGTTGCGCCCCGGTTTGCGTATCGATGAGACGGGCGGAGACGCGGATGGCGGAACCCTGCTTACGGATGCTTCCTTCAACGACATAGCGTGCGCCGAGTTCAGCGCCCAGTTTTCTCTCATCTCCGGCCCTCCCTTTGAGCCGGGCCGCCGCAGCTCTCGCGACGACGGACAGGTACGGGAACCGCGAAAGCCCTGTCGTAATATCCTCGCTAAGTCCGTCCGCAAACGACTCGATCTCCGTTCCGCCAGAACTTTTGAACGGGAGCACCGCAACCCAGAAAGCTTTGTCGCGCGGTGCGACCGCGTCGGATTCCGCCGTGGCGAGCACGGATTGTCCTTTTGCCTGCCGCAACCTCTCCGGCGTTTCCGGATTTCCAACCTGATCGCTGTACAGATTTACAATGGATATTTTCTGACCGTGTTTAACTTCGCATTCGCCCAGCTCATGCAGGTGCGGCCGCCAGCGCGGATATTGTTCGAGATCATCGGCCACGCGCTTGGAGAGAAGGATGTGTCCGGCATCGCCACAGTCCATCACCCGCTGGGCGATGTTGACCCCCGCGCCGGCAATATTCGCTTGTTCGTTCAGGTCGACAACTTCGTTAACCGGGCCGCTGTGAATTCCCATCCGGACGTGAAGTTCAGGATGACTTTTCAGTTCCCTGCCAATTTCCATCGCGCACAAAACTGGCGCTTCCGGGCTGGTGCGAAAAACCAGCGCGCCGCCATCGCCCGTAGGTAACCGGAATAGTTTACCTTCCGCTTCGGCGAGGCGGACCTGCTCCGTTCCGCGCACGATCCCTTTTAGTTTTTGAATCTGGTCGCTCTGCTCATTGATGAGCAGCTTGGAGTAACCGACGATGTCGATGAACAAAACGTGGCCGATCTCGAACTTCACGTCTGCGGAACGCTCGGACGGCATGGGCTTCGTTTTATCTAGAAACTCGGGGTTTAATGAATCTACTTCGGCCCAACTATCTTTTGCATCCGCCTTCGCCGCGCTTCGGTGGGACAAGCCAGCGCTTGGGAATCATTGACGTCCTTCTGTTTTTGGTCCCGTCACCTTTTGTACAAGTGACTCGAAGCGCGGATCGCCGCGTAGTGGGTCGAGCAGTGGATCTACTTTGACCCAGCCAATATTGTAACCGTCGCGTTCTTCGAAACTCTGTTCGAGCCAACGCAGCGCCTCCTCTTTATTGTTCAGACTGAGAGAGAGCAGAGCACGCCAGTAGGCGAGCACCTCGCGGTGCTGACTTATCTTGTCGAGATCGCTCAATGATTGCAGAGCTGCACTCTTGTCACCATCCAGAGCTTTAGCGGCACCGCTAAGTGCCAGGATATATGGATCGTCGCTCAATGCTTTTGCCTTCTCGAATTGTGCAAGAGCGCCAGCAAGGTCCCCCTTTTGCTGAAGAACGATACCGAGCCAGTATTGAGCGTAGTAGAATGTTGGATCGATCTCGAGCGTCTTTCGCAACTGCGTGACGGCGTCATCATAGCGGCGGGCGACGTAGAGCGTTACGCCCAAGTCCGCGTTGATAATCGGGGAGAGCGGATCCAGCTCCACAGCTCGCTTCCCCTCGGCGATGGCTTCTTCGAATCGCCCGAGGCCCAGCAGGGAGTCGTTGCCCAACCAATGATGTGCCGTGGCGTAGTTTGGCTTCAGCTCGATCGCCCGCTGGTACTCGCGAATCGATCCAGCGAGATCGATGTCGTTAAAGTACAGCACTTTACCCAGTGCGGCGTGCGCTTCGGCCAGATTAGGATTCAGGTGGAGAGCTTTGAGCGCCGCTTCTTTCGCCTTTGGAGAAGCATCGCGCTGAGAGATCGGCGTATAAAAAGGAAGCAGCGCGTAGGCGTCAGCCAAACCAGCGTAGGCTAATGCATAGTTCGGATCGCGCGCGACCGCCTGCTGGTAAAAAGCGATTGCTTTCGGAATGTTGTCCCCGGAACGCCGCTCCCAAAGCGATCTGCCCCTGTGATACAGCTCATAGGCGGTCGTATCGCTCGTCGGCTGCGACGCCATCATTTGCTTCTCCGAGCCGGAAAGCTTGGCCTGCAAGGTATCCGCAATCGTTTTGGCGATGTCGCTCTCTACCGCGAAAATGTCGGTTAACTTGCGATCGTAAATCTCGGCCCAGAGATGCGCGTCAGTCATGGCGTTGATCAGCTGCACATTCACACGCACCTGATCGTTCGCTTTTTGCACGCTCCCTTCGAGAATGTTCATGACGCCGAGCTGCTTGGCGATCTGCGGGAGATTGTCGGGCGCGCTCTTGAAATGCTGCGTCGACGTGCGCGAAATAACTTTGAGGTCAGCCAGTTTGGCGAGCCGAGTTAGAATCTCGTCCTGCACGCCTTCGGCAAAGTAAGCATTGTTCTTGTCCTCGCTCAGGCTTTCAAACGGCAAAACGGCAATCGATTTGGGTGGAAGTGCGGTCGCAGACGGCTCGTTGGTCGCAGCGGGTTTTGGTTCATGCGTCTTTTTCTGCAACAGGATTGCGGTCAAGGCGAGCGCGAGAATTGCCAGCGCGAGCACTGAGACGATTGCCATGCGGCTGCTGACGAAAGGTTTCGTGGACGCTGCTTCCGCGGTTGGAGATTGCCGCATTGCAGGCTGGGCGCCTCTGAGTTTTTCCGGTAGCGCGGGATTGCCAAAGGCGTCGCTGTAAAGATTCACTATCGATACACGCGCGCCATCTTTGGATTTACAGTCGCCCAGCCTATGCAAAAACGGCTGCCATCGCGGATAATGTTCGAGGTCTTCGGCCACATGCCGGGAGAGGAGGATGTGTCCCGCGTCGCCACAGTCCATCACTCGCTGTGCAATGTTAATTCCAGCGCCCGCGATGTTAGCTTGCTCGTTTAAATCAGTAACTTCGTTAACTGGCCCGCTGTGGATTCCCATCCGGACTCGAAGTTGGGGATGATCCTTTAGCGCCTTGCTAACTTCTACTGCACACATCACCGGTGCCTCCGCGCTCGTGCGGAAAACCAGGGCGCCGCCGTCGCCGGTTGGTAATCGCAGCAGTTTATCTTCCGCTTCTGCCGCGCGGAACTGCTCCGTAGCGCGCACGATCTCTCTCAATTTTTGGATTTGCTCACTTTGGGCGGTTATAAGCAGTTTCGAGTAACCGACGACATCGATGAATAGCACGTGCCCGATCTCGAATTTCACGTCGGAGGAATGCTCGGATGGCATAAGATTTTTTATCTATATCAAAACTAGCGATTTAACGAGCCTATTTCGATTCAACCGACCGCAACCTTGTAAACGTTGCGCCACTTCAGCTCGCCCAGAAGATATCGATCTTCACTATTTCTCGCCCGCAATTGTTTGCACGAGCGCTTCCGCCTCAGCCAGCCCCTCCATCGCCTGCTCCACGGCGTCGGCGTCCAGAATCCAAAGTTTCAAATGCGGCCGCAGTGTCTGGCGGTAGTCGGGCATGACGTTGCGCAAGGCCGCCACAGCAAGCCGTGCTTCCTCCCGCCGGCCCAGCCGGCCGCAGACGGCGGCGGTTACAAAGTGCGTCCACAAAAATTCGGGCATGTTGATCCGCTTCGTTGTCTCCAGCGCCTTCTCGTATTCGTGTTTCCGGTATTGGTCCCAGAAAACTGTGAAGTGATACCAGCCCTGGTGGTGTGGGTTGAGAGCCATCGCGCCGCGCGTTATCTCCATGCCACGATCCCACTCGCCTCCGAATGCGATCAGCGTGGCCACGATAGCCGCCGTGCTGGTGTTAAGGGGGTTCAGCGACATGGCCCGTTCCCCGGCCGTGCGGAACGTTCCGAGATCGCGCGCAAAGTAGGACGCTTCCGCGAGCGCTTCCCACCCCATTTGGCAGGTCGAATCAATCTCGACCGCTCGGCGAGCCGCCGTCCGCGCCCTCTCCACCGACTCCGGCAGGAGATTCAGACGGTGCTGGTGCTCCTGAGAGTAGAGGCGGGAAAGACAGGCCCACGCTAGCGCGTGCGCCGGCTCGCGCTGGAGTTTCTCTTCCAAGGCCGTGCGCAGGCGGGCGTGTTCGTCGGCTCGCATCTGATGCCAGTAGGCGAAAAAGCGGAGAACCAGTTCAGCTGCGGTCAACTCAGCGAGCGGCGCATCTTTGACCGCCGTGGCCATTGACCTAACGAGGACACCGGATGAGTCAGCAACGATCGCGACGATGCGGGACGCGAGATCATCCTGCATCTCGAAGATATCCGCGTCACCGAGGCTGCGATTGAACGTCTCTGCCCAAAGATGAGCGCCGGAACTTGCGTCCACGAGTTGCACGGCGATGCGGAGTTTCATCCCCGCCTGCCGAAGACTCCCCGCGACGACATAGCGCACGCTCAAGGCCTTGCCGGCTAAGCGCACGTCGACCGACTCCCTGCCGTAGCGCGCAGTCGAGCTGCGGGCAATGACCTTGAGATAAGGGAAACGGGACAGACCGGTAGCGATGTCCTCGTGCAGTCCCTCGGCCAATGCCTCCAGACCGGCATCGGCATTGCGGAATTGAAATGGCAGGACCGCGACCCAAAACCCTTCTTCGGGCCGCACGACCGCGCCAGACGCCCGAGGCTCCGAAGCTTCTTTTTCCTCCGTTTTAACCTTACGCAATTTCTCCGGTAGTTCCGGATTGCCCAGCTCCTTATTATATAGATTGAAAATGTGGAGGCGGACTCCGTGTTTCACTTCCACCTCGCCCAGATCGTGCAGCTGCGATTGCCATTGCCGATAGTGCGCAAGATCGTCCGCCACCCTTTGCGAAAGAAGGATGTGGCCGGCATCGCCACAATCCATGACTCGCTGCGCAATGTTAATTCCGGCTCCGGCGACGTTGGCCTGCTCGTTCAGGTCGGCGATCTCATTGACCGGGCCGCTGTGAATACCCATGCGCACGTGAAGCTCCGGATGGCTCTTCAACGCTTTGCTAATTTCGAGGGCGCACAAAACCGGCGCTTCCGGGCTGGTTCGAAAGACGAGCGCGCCGCCATCGCCAGTCGGTAAACGCAGCAGTTTGCCTTGCGCTTCGGCGATGCGGAATTGCTCCGTCCCCCGCACAATCTCTTTTAACTTTTGAATCTGCTCGCTCTGCTCATTGATCAGCAACTTCGAGTAACCAACGATGTCGATGAACAAGACGTGCCCGATCTCAAATTTCACGTCTGAGGATTGCCCGGACGGCATGCTATTTTTACTATCTCAAACCTCGCGATTCAACGAGCCTATTTCGACGCAAGATGCTCAATTTGAAAGGCGACGGATTTCAAGACCGCCCCGAGAGCGATCTTCATTCCTTCGTCCTCGCAGCGCTCGTGAACTGGCGCGCCGGAACAATTTCTTCGGCAAGCACTTCGAAGCGCTCGTGCTTTCCTGATTTCCTTAGCGATTCTGAATGGTGTCGTTTTACTTTTTCTCAGGCGCAGGCAAAGGAAGGTCGGAATTCCAGATATCGGTTCCGCACTTCCAGGTTCCGCCCTTCTTTTCCCAAACCTCACAGTACTTTCCCTTATCCTTTGTGCCGTCCTTCATCGTCAGTTCGTAGGTGCCAGTTAAGCACGCCATTTCACCCGACTTCGACATCTCCACTCGCGTCGCCGTCCAGGTCACGCTGGTAACGCTGTCGATCAAACCCTTCCAAAGATTTCGGATTCCGTCCTTCGACGTGACCGCTGCTTCGTTTGGAGGAAGAACAATGGCGTCGTCTGCATAAAACGACACTGTTTTGTCGAGATCCTTCGCATCCGCGGCCTTTGACCATTGCGCATCGGCATCCCGAACGGCTTTCTCGCCTGCGCCTTTCGTGTCTCCAGCACATACGAACGCCAGTGGAAGCAGAAAAACACAAATGCTTAAAATAAACTGTTTCGTTTTCATGTTACCATCGAGCCGGGAATTGAACGTGGCGTCAATGTTTGTTTTTAACCGCAGGTTACGCGGATTTAACGGATTTAATCGGAAGCCAGAAACGAAGGGAAAGTCCACTACGGGCACGATGGTCTGGACTTTAACAGAAGGAAACGAAGGGAACAAAGGTACAAGGTACAATTCTTCGCTACCTTTGTTATCTTCTGTTGAAATTGTGTCCGGAAAACAATCATGACAAACGTCGCAGAATGGCCGCGAATAGTCGTGGTAGGCGCGGGTGCGGTCGGCGGCTACTTTGGGGGAATGTTCGCCGCCGCCGGTGCGCCGGTTGTGATGATTGGTCGCAAACAGTTTGTCGAGGCGGTCAACCGGAACGGTCTTTTACTGGAGCGGACGCAAGCCCGAGAGCGGATACGAGTCGGAGCGACCGTCGATATGAGCGCGGTGCACGATGCCGAACTGGTTCTGTTTTGCGTTAAATCGATGGATACTTCCTCCGCGGCCCGGCAAATGGCCCCGTTCCTCGCCAGTGATGCGACAGTTGTTAGTCTGCAAAACGGCGTCGATAACCTTGACCGGATTCGCGACGCCGCCAACGTCTCTGCGATTCCCGCTGCCGTTTACGTTGCGGTGTCAGTCCCGGAACCAGGCCACGTCAAACATCTGGCCCGAGGTGATGTCGTCGTTGGGCCGCCGAGTGAAGAGACAAAATATTTGGCCGGGATTTTCCCGCGCGCCGACATACCCTGCCGGATTTCGGACAACATCGAAGGCGAATTGTGGGTCAAACTGCTGTGCAATTGCGCCCTGAATTCTATCTCCGCTTTGGGGCAGGCACGATATGGCCAGATCGCCGAGAACAGTGACGCGCGGCAGCTGATGCAGACGGTCGTAGAAGAAGTCTTGGCGGTAGCGCGAGCAGCCAAACTGACCCTACCTAACATCGCCGATCCGAAAGCAGGGATGGCCGCGGCGATGGCAATCGCAACGCAAATGTCCGGAGCACTGTCGTCCACGGCCCAGGATTTAAATCGCGGAAGACTCACCGAAATCGATTCGTTAAACGGTTATGTTTCGCGCCGGGGCGCGGAGCTCGGCGTAAACGTCCCGATCAACCACGCCCTTTTTACCCTGGTGAAACTAGCGGAGCAACGCCTGCCACCTTGATTGATTCCAGATTACCCGCGAAACACCCACCTTTGTCTGATCAATTCCGGCAGGGCGAGCACGAACTGACGCGAATTCTCTGCCATCTCTCTGGTACTAAGTAATTAGCGTCTTTTAGCGTCATTTGTGTGATTCGCGAGCAGGAGCAATTTTCTCGACTAGCGCCTCGAAACGCGGATTGCCGCGTAGATCGTCTACGAATGGGTCGACTTTGATGACGAAAAGGTAATTCGTCTCACCGCGCTGATACGCACGCTCCAGCTCGTCGAGCGCCGCTTCTTTTTCGCCCAAGCCGAGATCAACAAGTGCCACTGCATACGGCGCCACGTAACGTGACTTCGCCAGGTCATTCAATCGCGCGAGAACTTTTTGCGCTTCATCTTTTTGGCCACTGCGCGCATAAGCCTGGCCCAGCATGCCGAGTGAGTAAGGGTCGCCGTTTAAGTCGAACGACCTTTGGAATTCAGAAATCGCATCGGCGAGATGTCCTTTGAATTGCAGGACCTCGCCAAGATAGTAGTGCGCCAGAAAAAATTGTGGATCGATTTCCAAAGTTTTTCGTGCTTGCGCCTCCGCATCGTCGAATCGTCGCGCACAAAAATAAGTCCACGCGAAGTCGGCATTGATGATGAGCGAAAGCGGATCGAGCTCGAGCGCGCGTTTTCCTTCCACGATTGCCGGATCGAAATGGCCAAGCGTAAGATAACCGAGCATCAGCCAATGATGGGCAGTGGCGTAGTTAGGCTTTAATTGAATTGCGCGCTCAAGTTCGGAGTTCCCTTGTTCGAGATGCAATTCAATTTGGTCGAGCAATCCGGAGGAAGCGTGTGCCTCGGCTAACGAATCGTCGAGCTCGAGCGCTATTTTCACCGCGGCGCGCGCTGGAGGAATCGATCCCAGCGTGGATGCGTTCCCGTAGTTCGGAAGCAGCAGGTACGAATCGGCCAGTCCGGCATAGGCCAGCGCGTAATTCGGATCTTTCGCGATCGCTTGATTGAAATACTCGATGGCCTTGCGAAGATCGACACCGGACCGTTTGTTCCAAAAAAATCTGCCCTTGAGATAAAGTTCATAGGCTTCCGGATTGGAGGTCGGCGCTTTGGCGATCGAACTCTTCTCTGAGCCGGTGAGCTTCGCCTGCAACGCGTCCGCAATCGTTTTCGCAATTTCGCTTTCGACGGAGAAGATGTCGATCAACTGGCGATCGTAAGTCTCGGCCCAAAGATGCACGTCGTTCATCGCATTGATCAGCTGCACATTGACGCGGACCCGATCGCCCGCTTTTTGCACGCTGCCTTCGAGAATGTTGGTCACTCCAAGCTGCTTCGCGATGGCGCTCAAATCTTCTGGCGCGCTTTTGAATTTTTGCGTCGACGTGCGCGCGATCACTTTGAGGTCCGCGACTTTGGCAAGACGGGTGAGAATTTCGTCCTGCACACCTTCGGTGAAGTAAGCATTATCCGGATCGCGACTGAGATTGTCGAAGGGCAAGACGGCGATCGATTTCTCTGGAATTGGTAGGGACGGACCGCCGGGCCGTCCGCCTTCCGCAGTCGCGCGAGACGCAGTGTAGCGTCCGAGAAAAAATAATCCGATCGACATCGCAACGCCGATCACAACAACGTAAAGCCAAAGATATTTTTTCGGTTTCGCCGACGCTGGCATTGCGTCGGCGACCGCGGTTCGCTTGATTCCCTCGGGCGTAAGTTCGAAGAACCAGGCTGACAAGATGGCAACCGGCAAACCAAGGATGACAAGCACGACGAGCAGGCGAATCAGCCAATTCGGAACATCGAACACCGGAAAAACCTGGGCGATTCCCTGAGAAAGCGCCCAACCGCCGACAATGTAAGCAACCGCAACCTTCAAAACGTTGCGTCGCTTCAGCTCGGCGAAGAAGTGGTCGATCCTCACTTCTTTTCTGCGGTGACCTTTTGCATCAGGGCCTGAAACCGCGGCTCGTGCCGGACACGGTCGTAAAGTTGATCGCCATTAACGTCGATCCACCAAAAGACGATGTCCCGGTCTCCGTAAGCTTTTTCCAGCCAATCGAAAGCTTTCTCAGTTTCGCCCAGGCCCAGATGAACTGTGGCGATGATGGTGGGCGAGACGTAACGCTGCTTCGTCAGATCTTCCAGTTCGGCCAAGAGCTGATTCGCTTTTGCGCGGTCGCCCGAAATGGCGCAGACGTAGCCAAGAGAGCCCACCTGCCATGGCAGATCGTCGAGCGTGGTGGCTGTTTGAAACTCCGCTCGGGCTTCAGCCAGGTGGTTTTTCCAGATCAAGCACCACCCCAGAATCGTGTGGGCAAAACCATTGTTTCGATCCAACTCCAATGCCTTGTGGATTTGCGCGATCGCATCGTCGTAATCGCGCCTCCAGTAAAGAAAGAAAGCGAGGTTTGTATTCAGTAAAGTATTTAGCGGATCGAGTTCCAACGCCTTCTTTTCTGCCGCGACGGCGTCGTCGAAACGGCCCATTTCTCCGAAGGTCCAGCCATATTGATCGTAAGTCAGAGCCAGTTTGGGGTTCAATTGCACGGCGCGGTCGAGTTCTTTCTCGGAAGCGTGCGGACTCATTATGCTGCAAAGAGCTGCGCCCATGGCCAGGTGGGCTTCGGCGAGATTCGGATCGAGGGCCAGCGCCTTCTGCGCGTATTCCATTTCTTTGGCCCAGGCTTCTCGGCCCGGCATGGTCTGCGACCCGCCCCAACCATACGTGTCGGCCAATCCGCAATAGGCTAAAGCGAAGCCAGGATCGATTTGCAACGCTTGTTCGAAATATTGGATTGCGCTCGCCCAATCTGCACGCGTGGCTTTGATGAAATGATAACGCCCCAACAAATAGAGGCGATGGGCTTCCGGATTTTCCGTCGGCTTCTTCGCCAAGGCGAGCTTCTCTTCTACACCCAACTTCACTTGTAGCGCCTGGAGCACGCGCTGGGCGACGTTACTCTGAAACGTAAGAATATCCTTTACATCACCATCATAATCTTCGGACCAAAGATGATAACCGTCGGCCACGTTCACCAGCTGGGCCGTAACCCGCAGCTTGTCGCCGGCTTTGCGCACGCTGCCTTCCAACACCGTCCCGACGTGCAACCGCTCGCCGACTTCGTGGAAAATTCCCTCTTCGTTTTTCCCCTTGAACGCGAAGCAGGATGTTCGCCCGGGCACACGCAATCCCGGCACTTTGGCCAACACGTTGATCAGCTCCTCGGTCATGCCGTCGCTCAGATACTCGTCGTTTTTATCTGCGCTCATGTTCACGAACGGCAACACGGCGATGGACTTCTCGGAAATCGGTAGGGATGCCACGCTCCGGCGTCCGCCCTCATCTTCGCTCTGGGAACGAACTTTTCCTGATTGATGATCGGACCACCACCAGCCGAATGCGATGACAGTCAGAGCAACCGCCCCAACCCAAACCAATCTCTTAAGGCCTTGCCCAATTTCGGATTTCGGACTTCCAATTTCGGATTTGGAAGTCCAAGCCCCCTGTTCCCATGGCAGCACGATCCGGAACAAATCCATCGGCACGGAAATGTTTTTTAATTCTGTCGGCGCTAGTTTTTCCAAACGCGTTTCGAGTGCATTGCGAATCTGCCGCTCGACATCCATCGACACGCAAATTCCGCCCGCACCTGCCAGTTGTTCGATGCGCGAGGCGATGTTGACTCCATCGCCATACACATCATTACCGCGATGAACAACGTCACCAATGTGAATCCCGATCTTCAGTTCGATGCGTCGCTCGGCCGTTACGTCGTGATTGCGCTTGGCCAGCGTGCGCTGGATTTCGATGGCGCACTGGGCCGCTTCCAACGCGCTGTGAAACTCGATGAGAAAAGCGTC